>Ga0070732_10002116_pt1 | contig 10815 bp, 12 predicted proteins | sample Coa_R1_5_FD_66449 | JGI IMG/M metagenome (GOLD analysis project Ga0070732, IMG submission 66449) | Surface soil microbial communities from Centralia Pennsylvania, which are recovering from an underground coalmine fire - Coalmine... | ecosystem: Environmental > Terrestrial > Soil > Unclassified ...
TGCGCGATGGCCTGGGCATTTTCGCCGCGCGACTTCGCTTCGGCGAGCCGCTGCTGCGCGGCCACTAGCGAGGCATGGGTTTCCATGAGCTGCTGCGCAAGTATCTTCTGTCCGTTAGCGACTGCGAGCGCAACCGCCTCGCCGTAATAGCTCTTGTCAAGAGCGAGCAGTTTTTGGTTGATCTGAGTTTTCTCGGCGACAACTTTCGACTGCGTGTCGGTCATCGCTAGCAGCGCCTTGTCGAGCTCGAGCTTCAGCTGTGTAACCTGGGCGTCGGTGAGGAAGGGATTCTGTTTTATCACCTGCCCGTATGCACTCTTGATTGCGGCGATGGTCCGATCGAAATCACCAGCTGCAGCAGCCAGATTCTTCCGCAGATCTTCTACCTGCTCGGGCGTGAACAGCGGATTACCTCTGACCGAAGTGAGGGCAATCTTCCGTTCTGCGTCTTCGAATGCGCTAACCTGCGCATCACTCTCCTGTTTGTAAAGCAAGGCCAGCCTTTGCGCTTTTTCCTGCTCTGAGATGACGTGGAACTGCGCCAGGCGGTTGATGGCTTCTTCTTGCGCTTTGAAAACCTGAGAAATATCGGTGGACCCGAGCTTGGCCTGTGACTTAATAAGCTGCTCGTCGGCCTTCGCCAGTTCGAGGATGGCTTTCTTCAGTGAGTTTTGCAGGGCGATGCGCTCGGCCGCTCCCTTTGCGGCAATGTCGGTGAGCTTGGCTTCGCCGTCGGCGGCAATCTTCTCGCGATCGAGCTCGTATTTTTTGTTTTCCTCATTCTGCTGGTTCTGGTTTGCAGCCAGCGCCTTGAGCTGGTCATCTCCCTTTTCGTACTTCAGGATGTCGTCGTGTTCGGCTTTCAGCGCAGCAAGCCTAGCCAGGTGACCGGCGTTCAGCGCGGATAGCTTCGCGTCGTTCAAGTTCTTCTCCGCGGTGACGATGCGCGAAATCATATCGAGTTCTACCTGCTCGCGCTGATGTCCGGCCTCGACTTCGGCATCAACGATCTGCTTGATCGCGGCCGTTTCCGCCGCGTAGGCCAGCTCACCATCTTGCCGGATCTTATCGGCATCGAGAATGCCGCCCTTTTCCGTGCCTTGAATCTTTATTTTCGAAAACGCTTCGGCGCGCTTCGCGAGCTCCTGGGCAACGGTGTCGGCGGTTTCTTTAGCGGTCAAACCTACCCCGCGGATTTCCTGCTGCAGATCTTTCCAATCGGATTCGGCAGATTTTGCGTGGTTACGGAGCTTTTCGATCAACTCCGTATTGTTCGGATCGACCTTGCTCACCGTGTCTGCCAGTGTCTCGTAAGACTTTTGCAAGTTGAAAGCAGCGGCAGCCTGATTATTCAGCGCGTTTCGCTGTGCATCAGTGTCTTTCGTGGCGGCCTGGTGCGAAGCCAGCCGCGTTTGTTCCAGCGCCGCTTCTGCCTGCTGCACCTGCTTAACTGCAGCGGTTTCTTGTCCGCGCGCCTTGAGCAACTGCTTGGCTTCGTTATAGCCGGTACGCATGTCGCTTAGCCAAAAATCCGAGAACGCCTTGAGATAGTTGACGACGTAATCGGTAGATTTCTGCAGGACACCATTTAGATCGGCGACGTCCTGGTCCATAGACTGGAAATCTTTTGCGAAGGTCGTTGCCAGATCGTCGGCTCGCGTCTGAACTTCACGCAGCGCAATAGCGAGCTGGTTGGTTGCAGGATGGCCCTCGAGTTTCTTGATCGAATCTTCGAGGCGCAGATTGGCGACCTCGAGCGCGGCGGTCTGGTCCTCTTGTTTGATCGTTAGATCTTCCGCCGCGGCCGCAGACTTGCGCATCGCCTCCGCGTGTTTCTGGTGAGCCTCTATGGCCTTGCCGATTACGGTGATCAGCAGCAGCACGCCGGCCACGGGGAACGCGGCCGTGAGAAGACTTCCGAGCGGTCCGATGCTCGCGATCATGGTAGCCACAGCGCGCGGAATATGTACGCCGAGCTCTTCGCCCAGGATCATAACCGTGTGCCGGCTTTCCATCATCGATCCGCCGGCTTCTTTGGCGGCGTTACCTACCGCGCCCAGGCTGTCTTTGAGCGCCGCGTGTTCCGTCTTAGAGGCAGCAGCGGCCAGCGTGAGGTTTTTTTCGGCATCAGCCAAGCGCTGTAGATTGTCGGCCGTATTTCCGCCCTCGGCAGACACGGCTTTGATTGCAGCGCGGAAGTCATCCTGCGCGGCCTTGAGCGCCTGGGTTGCCGCCGCAGCTCGATCGGAAGCCGATGGTAGCCCCTGCTCGAGCTTAACGATGAACTGATCGAGTTGGCTGGTGTCGGCGGAAAACTTTCCGACAGCATCGAATACGGTGAGTGACATAGAGATTTAGGCGTTGCCGATTTTGATTCGCTTCACGCCTGAAAACATGTTGAGGAATTGCCTTCCGGGGATACGGAACGGAACAACCTCACCTGGCGTGAAACCAGGCGTGTTTTGTGAAGTGCGGCGCATTCGCCGCAGGCGGGATCGAAAGAATAGCGCCAGCATTTCTTCGGTAAAGTTCTCGTTCACCCAGCCTGGGACGAGGCCGTACTCGGCGAGAATGAACTCGTAGGTTTCGCCGAGGGTGACGGGATCCCCGCCATTACCGAATTCATCAGAGAAATCTGGCGCTGAAGAGGGTTTACGACAGAAACGATCGTGCTGAAGGCGACGAACATTTCCTCTTCGGTCGCAGTCTCCATGATCTTCTTTTGCGGCAGCTCCGGAGCGTATTCAAAGATCAGTCGCACAACCTTCTCGGGAAAGGCAATGAAGGCCGTCCCCAGGCCGGCAAAGATCGCGTCGATCGGATTTTGTCGCGGGCGCCAGAAGCATAGTAAATTCCAGGCCCGTTTCCATAGCGGTTCTTTGATCGGTCTCATTAGCGGCCGCGTAATATCTTCCGCGGTGCGAATGAGCTTCTGCCGCCAATCGATCGCTTTGGCGATCGTGAGCACGGGAATTTTATATTCCGTTCCTCCGAGCACGATCGCGATCGGCGCCCGAGTGAGTATTTGCTCTTCAGTTCTTTCCATGATTGCCTCCAGAGACGAACAGGCGGGTCGAGGCACAATGCAGGGCGATTTGTTAAACATCGCCCTGCTTGAGCTTCAGGAGAAAAACGCCGCCGGCAAACGCCTCAGTGATAAACCTCGAAAATGTCGTAGAGGTTCTTTCCGGTGATCTGGCGCGCGTCCCACTTGACCTGGAACAAGCGGACGGACTGGCGTGTCATCGCCAGACTGACGGCTGCCATCGTGATCGCCTTGTAGAAGACAGCGACGATTCCGTCGCCGGTGTCGGTTCCACTGGCGTCGTTGTCGACCGGAGTCGGTCCCTGGGCGGCAACCTGCAGATAGGTGAGCGGGAAGTTGCCGAACGAGAACGTGCGCAGCTTCGCGCCAGCGTTATTGACCAGCTGCGAGGCGGATATTGCGCGGCTCAGATTGTCGAGCGTCGCCTGCGCGAGCACGACCGAGAGTTCGGCCTTTTCCGCTTCAGCGATGTCGTACACCGGCGAGCGGACCTCATCCGGAGTGAACGGCTTAATGGTGGGAGTGGTGATCAGATCGACGCCTTTCTCGGTGTAGCCGAGCTGGGTCCATCCGGTCCAGACCGGAGGCCACGCTGAAGGCGAAGTTGTGAGCTGCGCGGGCAGTGCGGTGCCAACCGGCGAAACGTAAAGCGTCGCAGGCCCCGCAATGATTTCTTGAGCAGTGGGCTGTGTTACGGGCAATCCACCTGACACTGGCCTGCCTTCACGCAGATATCGGTCGATGGTTGCGCGCCAATTCTTAGTTCGACGAAACATTGTTTTTTCTCCTGATTGAAGTGTGAAAACTACAGACTTTCTAAAATCTCTCGCGCGCGATCGGCGATGTTCGCGACGAATTGCATGATCGCGGGGTAGATATACGGCCGCGCCGGCGTGCGATCGTCTTCCGCCGTCTTGCCTTTGCGCTGACGTTTGGGAACCTTGGTGAGCTCGCGATTGTGGCTGGTGCCATGTTCGATCAGCCAACCGTATCCGGAATGGCTCGAGAGCCAAGCCGAGATCCATCCCTGCTCAGGGTCATCTCGAAACGTGACGGCCAGCGAATCTCGGTTCTTTCCAGGATGAGGGTCCTTATCGCCGCCGACCGGGCAAAGAGCCTTGGCCTCGGGAAGAATATGTTCAGTAAAAATTTCCTGCGTCGCCTGCACGCCGGCGGCGTGGACCTGTTCACGCAGGTTGGGAACGATTGCGGCCTTGAAGCCGATGTCGTCGCCAGTGGTATCGACGATGGTTTCGAGTTCCAAAGCTCGGTTACGAGTTATCTATTAACAACCGGCGCGACAATGGTTTCAAGCCGGAGCGGCCCAGCGTGCAGGAGCTTGGCTTTTCTGTGTGGGCCTTCGGGATCGCCCTGCACCATGTGCTGATATCGGTCCTCGATCTCATTGTTGGGATCGTGCCGGTTGTACCATTCGAATTTGCGCCGGCGATCGGCAGCGTCCATGTAGCCGAAGTGCAAGAGCCGAGCGCCACAGCGAAAGGCCGCGCCGAGCTGCTGAGGCACACTGCCGCAATGAAAGTTGGCTCCGCTTGCGGTTGTGGGAAAGGTTTGCGAATCGCGAACGCGAAAAAATGAAGGGCGGAAAAAACGGCCGTAAACTCCATCAGTGCGGACCTGATCGACGCGGTTCCACAGGTAGAGGACCTGCAGCGAGAAGCATTCTGGCCCTTCGTCGGCGCGCTGCGAAATCTCCCGCAGTTCGTTGTGTGGATCCTCGATCACTTCGTCGCCATCGATGGCTAGGCACCATTCGGAGCGCGATCGTTTTACCTGATTGAACAGCCAGTTCTTGTCCCGTGATTCATCGAGGCCTTCAAACTCGGAAGGGAAGAGATAGACTCCTGCGAAGCTGCGGCAGATTTCCGGCGTCGCATCGGTTGAGTGATCGTCAAGCACGTAAATGCGATCGCAAACTTTGAGCGCCGCGCCAATGATCTTCTCGATCCAGCGAGCTTCGTTCTTGATTCGCATCATGCCGGCGATCTTCATTTCTATGCCCATGCTTGCGCCCCCCACTTCTCGATATATATCTTTCTGCCGGCTTCAATGTTCCGGAACGATTCCGGTTCACCACGAAAGCTGGATCGCAGCGTGGCGTGATCAACAAAACAGTCGTCAAAAACTCCAATCTTCATGCCGGCCTTGCGCACTCTTAGGCAGTAATCGTTGTCTTCCCAGCCGTATTCGGTGAAGCGCTCGTCGAGCAGACCGATCGCGTGAATGGTTCGCCTGGGGATGTACGCGCACACGAAAGCGACGGTCCGTTTTTCCACTCTCAGGCCAGATTGCTTCGGCCGCTGCGCTGGATTGCCAGCGATGTTGGTGACGGCTGAGATCAGGCCGAATTCGGCATGCGTGCGGCTTATGTGATCGAGTAGATCGAACCCGCGCGCGGTTTCTAGCAGGGCGTCGTCGTTGAGCAAAATCACATCATCGTCGCCGTTACAGGCCTTAATAGCTAAATTGCAGTTGCGCGCAAAAACGAAAGGCTTTTCCCCATCGATGACTTTGAAATCACTACACGAAATAAATCCTCCGCGGACCTCTTCCCACTCGATCCCGTCATCGACGACGATGATCGACAGGCCCGGCTGCTTCTCACAGAGCGCGTTCACGCAGCGATCGAGGTTCGCGGCAGACTTCGACGGGATGATGACGGTGTAACTCACTTCACGGCCTCGAGGACGACGTGCAGTTTCGAGACTTCATCCGCCAGCCATTGCTGATCAGATTGCAGAATTCGGAACGCACATTTGACGCCGTTAGCCGGCGCGAATCGCGTCAGGTGCGGATTGCGGTGCTCAAAATAGAAAAATGAATTCCGATTCCAGAACGAGACGTGTCCGGGGTCCTGCCAGGCACCGCGTCCGTCCGTCGTGGGTACGATAATGTCGAATTTGCCGCCAGGCTTCAGCACGCGAAACGCCTCATTCATGGTGTTAATCGGCGATCGCAGGTGCTCGATCACATCCCAGGCGCGGATCTCATCAACCGTGGAATCCGCCCACGGCCAGCGCTCGTTCAGGTCTGCGACGACATCGGCCGGCTGCTGCAGATCTACGTTGACGTAACCGGGGAACAAACGGTCCGAGCATCCCAGATTCAGTTTCATGCGCAAACACCTTGCGTCCGCAAAAATCCCATCGGCAGCTCGGCAAGATCGGCAGAGCTCCACTGCTCGGGATTTTCCAGCGGCTTCTTGAGGCAGGTATTTCCTGGGTGAATTCGCGCAACCATCAACTCGCCGGCATCGACGCAAATGAGTTGATTCGCATCTCTGGCCTCGCGCGCGAAGGCGTTGTCTTCGGTCATGCGGTGGTCATCGATGAAGTTGTGCCGGCGCCAGAAGTCCCTGGTGAAGCACAATGAAGATCCGATCGCGTATTTCGCGCTGCCGCGGTAGCGAAACGCGCGGGCGCCGTCGGTGAAGAGCATGGAGCGATAGCCGGTCACGGATTTTCCGGATCCCAAAAGTCTCTCTACCTGGTCGCGGATTCGCTCGGGTGCGGACCAGTCGTCGTCATCCCAATGCGCAATGATCTGGCCGCTCGCGATCATGCATGCCAGGTTTCTTTTGTTGCCGATCTTGTGCGTGCCGCGCAGAAACGCATACCTGGAATTGGTAACGTTGCGAAAGAGATCTCCCACCAGGTCGTCGCCGTCGTCAATGACGATCAGCTCTTTGTTCGGCCATTTCTGGCTGAGAAAACAGTCGATCGCGCCGGCGATGAACTGCCGGCGATCGCGGGTGATGCAAATGCAGGAAACCAGCGGCTCCATGAATTTATGCGCCCTGCGCCCGTATGATCAGGCGGAAGTATCCGAACGTCATCGGCCAATGCGTGACCGGATCGAAGATATCCTGGCCGCCGACCTCTTCCTGCGCCAGGATGATGAATCCGTTTGCTCCGAGATCGATCGACGTGGATCCGTGGATCTTGTCGCTGACCAGCCCGTAAATCTGCCGAGCGACGACCGAATCGAGTGACCAGCATTCAACCGCGATGCTCGGCCTCACCAGTGCAGGAATCTCCGGATGGCGAGGTCCACCGCGGCGGCGCACCACAATCGCGTTCACGCCGCTCTCGAGCGAAAAACCTTCCGGCAGCGCCGGCGCGAACACGTTTGTGCCGACCAGCGTTGCGATGCCGCTATCGGCCTTCAGCCAACCGAGGACCGCTGTGACCGGATCGACCATTTAGGTTGCGCTGAAGATCTCCTGCGCCAGCAGCTCGAGGAAAAAACCGCGCTCATCGACGTTCTGCACGTAGAGCAGGTCGTAGTAGTGGGTTTTGCCCGCGATATCCACGTACTTCACGCGCATGCGCGGCTCGATGCCTGGCGTGTAGGGCGTGGTGAAGCGCGTGGTGATCTCGGCCGAAAACTCGATGCCGTTCACGACTTCTTTGCCGGACAAGTGCTCGATCTTTGCCCACACCGTGATCAGGTTGCTGTAGGCGCCGGTTTGCTGGCCGTCGCTGTTGGTTGCGGTGCGCTGCTGGATCGTGATCTGGCGATTCATGGCGCCGATCGCGACCGTCGATCCGGACCCGCGTTCTGAAAGTCGAGGGAGAGGCATGTACTACCTTGATTCCTTGAAAACTTTGCGTTCTGCTGGCTTTAGAGCGCCTCGCGCAAATCTTGTGGCACTCCGGTACCAGGTTCCAGCTATCCGCGTGTGGGCGCCAGCACGGGCATCTTTAGACCCCATAGCATGCGCTGAAGCCGCGGGTGCTCTTTGATTGCCACTGAAGACGCCGGTTCGCGGTTGTAATAGGCGTCGGAGATCAGATAACGCATCACCTGGCGCAACCTCGCCGGAGCGGCCTTGCCGTCGTTGCCGTAGCCGGCGGTGAAATGGATCTGCACCGCGTTCGGAACGTAGAGCACCGGCGGCCAGGTCTGCCCTGGAAGCGGAAAGATCCGCGGCGGCATGGAATCGCGGTCGAATATGAAGTCGCCGGCGTCAGGCACCGGACCTTTGCAGGTCCAGGTCACACCGCCATCGGTTGTGGTTTGCCCGAAGACGCTCGCAAATGCCGGCAACGTGGCGCCGGTCATCGAGGTTCCGTCTTCGTCGCCTTCTGAAACCGCGCTCACGACCTGCAGGTTGCCGTTAGGATCTTCGATCTGATAACCCAGCGGGACTTCAGTCAGCGCCTGCCAATTGAAAAGAGCGGGATAAAGCGAATCAATGGAACCGGTCTGAGAGTCAGAGAATGTTATCCGCGAAACTGCGACCAGCGGACCGCGCAACAGCTTGATCATCTGCGAGTAGTTCCAAAGCGTCGTCGAATAGCGCGGCAGCGAGTAGTAGCTGGGTGGATAGGCCTGCTGCGACATCACCGTGTCCACGAAGTAAGGGAAGGAGTCGAGCGATTGCCGATAGCCTTTGTTGCAAATGCTGCGGCCGGTGTAGATCTCTACTTCCTCGCGCGCGCACTGAATGAGATCAGTGATGTAGGTGTCGTCGGCCGTGATCGAGCTCGGGACCTTGAGCATGTTCTTCACGTCCGCCAGCACAAGCGGCTCGGCAACCGGCGCGATTTCTTCGACGATGTAGGCCATGAATTACGCCCGGCGCGAGGCCGTTGAAGATTTTTTACGAGGCATGGGCAGCACAGCGCGTTCTGCGGTCGGCTCGACTACCATCGACTCAGGAACTTCGGCTATTCCGCCGTTGAGCATGGGATACGCGGCCGATGGGACCATGTCGATGACCTGGGCGGTCGCCTTAATGCGCACGGTGATGGTGCCGTCGCTATTGAGTTTCGGTTTTTGCATCGCCATTCCTTTTTCTTTTTTTCAAAGAGGGCAGGGAAAGGCCCGAAGGGTAAGAGGACCTCTCCCTGCGCGCGGTCACTGAGTTGACCGACTTAGCTGATGGTCACGCCCGAGCTGGAGAGTGGGATCCACTTTCCATTGCGAGCGACGAAGATCACGAAGCTCCCCTGCGTGCCACCGAAGGTAGCCAGGTGATGTGCAGGAGTGATCACGCCGGCGGCAGTGGTCACGGTGTGAGCGTGGCCGCTGTTATCGACGATCGTGATCTCAAGTCCATCGTTTCCGCCGGCAGCGGGATCGCCGGCAACAGGAGTCGCCAGCGTGCAGGCATCAACGCCCGCGGACTCGATGAAAGAAGTTCCGCAGATCGGCGCCGCAGGCTGCCCAGGAAGGGTATTTAGCGATCCGCCTCCGCCCTGGATGACGTCGGTCGTACCGGTGAGAACTTCGTATTGGAAGGGAAGATTCGTGCCCTGACCGACAACAGTGTTAACGTCAGGCGATGTGGCAGGAACCAGTGGATTGGGATGCGAGGACACAACAAATGTGCCGAAGAGCAGCGCGAAAGCCGCGAGCGCGGCCAGCGCTGGCAACGACACCGAAGCCGTGAGCAACGCGAAAGCGAAAAGGCTTGTCATTGATTTTTCTCCTAAAGAAGTTGTTCGGGCGAAAGTGGGCGCGACTCTCGGCCGCGCCCATTTAAGCGGTTAGGCCGCCGCCTGCTGCAGATAGCAGATCGGGTGAGTGCCGGCATCGAGCAGCTGACCATCTGCGCGGCTGAAGCCGATGAAGCCAAACTGGCCGTAATCGGCGAAGCGCTCACGCAGGATGATGATCCCGAGCTCTTTCACACGGCGAACCACGTACTTATCGAGCTGGCCGAAGAGGACCGTCACCGCGTTCAAAGCGATGGTGGCCATGTCGTTGTTGATGTAGTACGCGTAGCCGTTGATGGTGTCGGGGTCGCCGGTCGAGACTCCAGGCTTCCATAGCGGACGCCCGAATTTGTCGAGCAGGACCTTGACCGCGCGCAGCGTCTGGTCGTGGAACATGTAGCCGGCGCCACGGCGGTAGAGCGGATCGACGGTGTGCTCGAGGTTGTCGAGATCCTTTGATCCGATCGAGGTTCCACCGGTTTCGGTCCCACCGGTGTTGGTGGAAGAACCAGCGGCGATCAGCGGGATGCCATACGCCTGGCCGGGCGTGGCATTCGGAGCGCCGCAAGCGGCGATCACGGCCGTGACCAGGCCATTCGGTTCGGCCGGAGTCGCAGAAGCGCCTTGGCCGAGCGTCAGCTTGGTGTTGTAGATACGGCCCAGGCGAGTCGCCATCTTTTTCTTCAGATAGCTCTCCATGTCAAAGGCCGAATCCTGCGCCAACTCGAGCGACAGCTTGATCATCTTCGTGGAGAATTTGATCGCGCCGAAGTTCACCGCTCCGATGGTCACGTCCTGAGCGCTGACCTGTTTGCCTTCGCCGACGATTTCGCCACTTACCGTGGTGTCGTTGTCGGTCGGATAGGGCAAGGGCTGGCCGGTTGCGGTGTCCATGATCTCGGAGGTTTCGAGCATGGGGCCGTAATACTTCATGGCCTCTTCGACTTCGTACACGAAACCTTTGGGCACGAAGTCGCCGCCCAGAGTGAGCGTGCCGATGCCCATGTCGCGTTTCTCGGCTTCGCTCATCTGTGGACCGTTGAGCAGGAAGCCGCGAAAGTCAGGATTCCGTCCGAAAATGATTTCGCGATCCTCTTCGGCACAGCGGTTGGTATCGCCCAGGGCATAGGCGATGTAGTAGTTGCGGCGCGCCTTCCAGTAGCGCCGGTTCAGGTCTTCGACCACGGAGCGCTGGTCGGCAGAGAGGTGCTCGAGCGCGTGGTTCTTGAAGGTGAGACGGCTGCCGCGCTTCTGCACGCTCACGCCGTGGATGCGGAGCGCCTCGTCGTAGGCCTCGACTGCCGTGCT
>Ga0070732_10002117_pt1 | contig 10813 bp, 15 predicted proteins | sample Coa_R1_5_FD_66449 | JGI IMG/M metagenome (GOLD analysis project Ga0070732, IMG submission 66449) | Surface soil microbial communities from Centralia Pennsylvania, which are recovering from an underground coalmine fire - Coalmine... | ecosystem: Environmental > Terrestrial > Soil > Unclassified ...
TCGGCCTTCCGCCCGCGCGCGCCGTCTTTTCCATCTTTTTCAGTTCTGCGCTGGTCAACTGGCTTGCGCCACGTGCACGGCGCACCATGGCAGCCACTCTGCGGTTGTACGGTGTGCGGCCGTAGCGAGCGCGTTGCTGCTTCGGCGTCAACAGGCCAGGGTGAAAGCTGGCCAGCGAATTCTGCCGCGCATCGGCCGGGTTGTTTCGGATCACCAGCCGTGCACCCGGCTGCAGCACGATCTCCTGCATGGGCTCATGCGGGTTGGCGCCCATCACCAGCAGTTCGCTGGGATTCTGCGCCGGCCGTGGCTCGTAAGATTCCACTGGCGGTTTTTCTTTCTTCTTCCGCTTGATCGGGTTGGTGCGCGGTGTCATCACCACATAGCGGTAACCGTTGCGCGTGGGCATGCCCTTGATGAAAGAGCCTTTGCGCTGTTTCTCTTTCTTCACGGCGTCCTTTTTCTCGGAGAACGCACCCGAGAACATGAAGCCGTACCCCTCGCCCGCGTTTTTGCGCCGTTTGCTCATTGCACCTGGGTAACCAGCCGTTCCAGTTCTCCGATCGTGTAATCCTCGAGCTCGCTGCCCTTTTTCAAGTTCAGCCCCATGTCCTGCGCCTTGATCAGCAACGCCACGATTTCCTCATCGCTGTAAATCTTCTCCCGCATGGCGCTGGGCGCTTTCATGCTTCGCCCGCCATTCGCGACACCAATGGGCCATCCCACGCCCTTGACACCCCGCAGGAACCGACTAGGATTTCAGGGGAAAAACAGAGCGCCTCACTCAGATCCTGCACGGACGAGAGAGTGAGGCGCTTAAGGAGCGTACTTGTGAGTGCGAATATACCACCCGCCAAAGATCCAAAACAATTGGCAATCGAAGATGGCCTGAAGCTGTACGAACAACTCCTGGGAGAAATCCATCGACTCAGGGTTTTGGTGTTTGCGACCCAGATTGAGTTTGCAAGGCGGATTTGTCCGACTCCAGAAGATGCAATAAATCTGATGCGCTCGGTAGAGGAGGAAACGAAGCGGCTATCTTCGGCAGGAGTCGAAGAGATCGCAACAGCGCGCGAAGTTCTGCAACTTCTGTCGCGGAAAGCTGATCCTTTGAAACCCGACGCCTGACGCGTTTCTGTTTCGCGCGTTTCACAAAACCCACTATACAGCGACTTCAACCACGATGCTTCGCCAGCCATTCGCGGCACCAATGGGCCATTCCGCAACGCGCCCCAGCCGTGAAAAATATCCGCGCCATGAAATACACCGAGAAGTACCTTTTTAGGGTTGTGATTGTTGCCGTCGCACTTGTCAGTGCGCCCATGCACCTGCTTGCCCAGAGCGAGGCGGACATGATTAGACTCGTGCACGATCTGGCCGCTAGACTCAAAAGTCCGCCGAAGGTGGAACAGTACGACATGCCAGATTTTGAAGCCGAAATGGTAGAAAGCAACGAAATCAATGCCTTCGCTCTTGTGGGCGAACACAAGATTAAAATTAACCGCGGGTTGGTGCAGGTGTTCTACACCGCGCCAGGTGAGCTTGCTTTTGTGATGGCGCATGAAATCGGACATCTGCATAACGATGTAGCCTGCCACGCTAGAGCCGAAAGACTTCACCTGACAGGCAAGGCGCTTCAGCGAACTTGCGAGGACGCTGCGGACCAGATTGGAATGCAGTATCTGCTTGCTGCTGGATACAACCCGTGGGATGGCGCTGGCGCAATGGGAAGATTCTTGATGGCAAATTTGTCTCAAACTTCCATTCTGGGGATCTTCGTTGGCCGTTTTGCGAGCGATCATCCCGTGAGTGTTGATCGCATCAGAACCCTCGCAGAGGTTGCGAAGCGCGCATGCGACAGCCGACCAGACATTTGTGCACAGTAGCTTCATAAAACCTTCTCGAGAATTTTGGGCGCAATCAGAATTGCTCCAACGCCTAGGCCGATCCACATCGCATTCTGTTCAAGCCACGCTGTAACGCCCTGCCCTGGTGCGCTCGGCGCCACCGCGCTAGATCCAGGAAGCTGCTGCACCGTTGTATTCGAGGATATTGGCATCTTGCCAGCGACGGAATAAAAGGCATGATCAACAAGTGAACCAGCATCCGATGGTTGTGCAAATCCAGATCCCGCGACCAAAAGCTGCAGCTGCACCTGAAAACTTTGGAGTCCCGCACTGGCCAAAATCGAGCCAGGAGTGATGGAGCCGCACGCCGGACAGTTCACATTTGTGACCTGCAGCCCATATCCCGCTAGTGCTGCGCGTACCGCAGAGATCAGCGCATTCATACTCTGACTTGCAGTCACCGACCAATTGCCGCTGTACAGCAGATAGGATCCAGTCGGTGCACCGGCTGGCGTGCTAGGCCCAGCTTGTTGTGGTGCAACCACCGTGGGTGATGCGCTGGGCGGGACACCCGTCGCGGGAGTTACGCTCAGGCCTTCGGCTGCCGCGATCTGTGCTGACGTCGCAGGTGGACCAATTTCGATTCCTTGCGCCGCACCGAAATTCTGCACGTAACCGGTAACATCGTTTCCTTGAGAGTCGTAGTACGTGCCATCGGTCGGATCAAAGAATCCCGTCGTGCCGTCTGGATACTTCACGGTAAGCAGACCAGCTGGCAGCATTGGTGTGCCCTGGCCCAGCCCACGCAACCCAGCGAGCGGCCGCGGATTCGTCCACGGCCTAAAACCTTGCGTTTCGCGTGCGTAAGAAACAACCGGCATTTATTTCCTTCGGCTCACCTTGTAGCGTCCCGCTCCAAACCCAGACCCAAACAAAAGCGAGAAGATCACGGGGACTCCAACAATTACCGCCCAATTCGGGATTCCAGCGAGCAGTGTGGCGTTTTCGAGAAACATTCCCACGCTAGACGTACTCAGCGGAACGCTCACCACCGGTGACGGCCGTGACAGCACCTGCGTCGCGGGTGCAGCGACGAGAGCGGCCGCAGAAATCGGCGCAGTTCGCACCGTGCTCTTTTTCCCCGTCGCGCTGATGCAGTCTCCGTAGGTGCAATTCGGATCCGCGCAGTCAATCTGGTTCTGACTCTGATCCAGACACAACGAACCGACTGTGACCTGTGGGCCTGTCGCACCACAATCTCCATAAGTGCAGTTCGGATCCGCGCAGTCAATCTGGTTCTGACTCTGATCCAGACACACGGCCGGCGCCTGGCCCAGCCCCCTCATGCCCCGGTGATGAAGAATCACGCGACTCATTTGAACGCCATGAAAGCGACCGCAGCCAACTCGATCAGAGGCAGCATGCTGCCCCCGGTCAACGTTGAGAGCGCGCTGGAAAGTTCGCCCGTAGCGGAAATTGTCGGCGGATTGTAGGTGTACGTCGTACCGCTCACCGCGCTGAATCCGTACTTCGAAGCAAACATCGGACAGGCCTGCACCGTTCCCCCGCCCGCCTGAAACACCGCCATGCACTGCAGCATGGTGGGATAGAGCGCCTGGCAGCCGACGCAGCACGTCGCGGTGCAACTCTTGTCGCAGAAATGACCGCCCGGTGTGCCCTTGCACGGTCCCGCTGGATTCAGCGTGCCGTTGCCGCAGTTCGCGCCACCGTTCGACGCATCGGCGCGCCCAGGCCCCGTGGTGTACGGCCGCATCTGCGCCCAGAACTGCTGCCACAGAACCTGAACTTGCTGCGCTGCCTGCGCTCCGGTGAGATTTTTGGCAGGATCCGAAGAATTGGCAGCGCTGAAAATGGCAGCGAGTCCACTTTCCCAGACCTGGACGGCAGAATTCAGATAGTCGTTTTCGGTTTTTGCGCCCTTGATGCGCGCTTCGTGCGCACCCCAGAGCGCGCTAAAGATAGCAGCGATGGCCACGATCCCGGCACCGATGATGGGCACGGCCATGGCCGGCAGCGCCAGCGAGCTCGCGATTGGAGCCGCCGCAAATTTCGCAGCCGCTCCAGCTGCGCCGGTGACCACGGTAGTGGTGACGTCACCCAGCCCGCCCATGTACAGGGGAGTTTTCGAAGCGTCGACCAGATGCGCAAAGCGCCGGCGGTGCTGCACCGGTGCGTAGCCCTGGAGATAGAGCGGGTGCTCACGCAGCAAGATCGTGTAATTGCCTTTGCCGTGGGTATGCTCAACCACTTCGGTGTAGCGCCGCCACCGGCCGGGCACGGGAATGGCTTGTGCGCTCATCGCCGTTTCCCCATCAGCATGTACAGCAGCACCGCACCGCCACCGGCAACCACCCAGTTGGGCAGGGCAGAGATCAGAGTGTTTTCGCTCAGCCACGCGCCGAAACCGCTGGGTGCAACCGTAGGGCTCGAGCCATCCGCATTCAGCGTGGTGCCAGGATTGGGAAGATTCAGCGCCGTCTGACTCGCTGGCACTTGCACAGTGGGAGACGGCGCCGGCGAAGTGGGAACGGCCAGGGGATTCGCTACCACCGAACCCGGCAGCTGTCCTGGCGGTGGTTGCGGCACCGTGTTCTCAAACCATTTCTGCCACCAGGAAGGGCCCACCGGAACTGGACCACCGGGGATCCCGATGCGTCCTGGATAGTAGGGTCCACAGCCAAACGCCGGACACTCGATTGGATCTTCACCCCACCCTGGAGATCGAAACGGCATGATACGTGTGGCCGTCGGTGTCGACGTCGCACCCAGGCCCACAATGTTCTGGCGGCCATTGGAATTCGGTCGGGGAAACTCACCGGTGGCGCGATAGGCGAGGCGAGGGGGATTCATCGTTTGATCACCGCAAAGCCCACCACCGCGATCAGAAGCCAGGGAAGTGCTGAGGAAAACAGGGAACTGGAAACTGCGTTCGTCGCTGCCAGCGCACCATAGCCAGCCGTGGGCAGAGCAAAGCCTGGCGTGTATGGCGTGGCGAAAGATCCGTAAGGACTGCCGGTCTGCACCATGGCGCCGCTGGGTAATCTCGCTGCAGTGGGTGCACCCTGCGCCGCGGCAATGATCTGGGGAGTCTCGGAGATGATCTGCGAAGAGATCGCACCCCAATCGATGCTGCTATCATCCTGTCCCAGGCCGTGCATGCGCGCGTAACCGGCCAGGCCTGCGATTCTTGTGCGAGAATTCGCACACCCGCCCAGATCGGTGTAGGTGTAGTCGGTGAGCGACCAGGCGCGTTTCCGGGAATAGATTTCCGGCGAGCGGCCGAAGAATGCGCCAGGCCGTGCCGCATCCAGCGCCACCCACGCCCCGCTGCCCGGCGGCACTTCCACTTCCAGGTACACATGGGAAAACTCGTTCGGTGACTCCGGTGAGGCTGCCACGGTGACGGCGCGTGCGGGATAGCCCAGCGCGATCGCCAGCGCTCCCAGCAGGGTGGTCATGTCATCGCAATCGCCCGCCCGAATCTTGAGCAGTTCCTGTGGCGGATAAAGCTTTTCTTTTGTTACCGGATCTTTGGTGTATCTGATGTTCTGCTGGACCCAGCCGAAAAGCGCGGCAACCTCGCCCGCTTCGTCGTGCGCAGGCACGTTGCGCACCAGATCGATGGCAAAGCGGATGAAAGAGGGATCGTTCAACGCCTGATCGATCAGGCGCCGCATGACGGTGATGGTCTGTTCGATGCCGTGATCCCCGGCCATGAGGGGAACGCGGTAGCCCAGAAGTGATCCCGAATCCGATACGGCGACGCGCAAGCTAAAACGCTCCGAAGGGACGAGAAAAGGGGGCACCGGTGCGGGTCTGTGAAGGCAGTTTTGCCCTAGACCTGCGCCGCACCGGTTAAGGTGTCGATGTCAGTTGCAAGTCCCGCCCACGATGCCATGGGTCAAAACCAGAACGCAAGGACTTTGGTGTATACACCAGGGACCAACACTAGTGTTAACACCAGGTGTCCACACCCCAACACCACCCCTACACCAAGCAACACCAAGGTTGTTTTCCTGTGGAAATCGTGGTAAGTATGTACTGAATTCGGCAGCTAACTGTGGGCAGCCGGTTGAAAGGCCTTACTGTGAAGCCTGAAACCGCTCCGACTATTGGCCAAGCTGTTGAAACCACAACCATCCGCCGCATCGTTCCTGCGCAGTCCACTTCCGGGGAACCAAAAACACCTGATCTGTGGGATTACCTGGCGGAAGTCGAGCGCACCAACGATTGGGACCGTCACATCATCTACGTGCACCGGGTGGATCCCACACCCAGCGTGCCGGTGCAAAAGTGCCAGCGCTATTTCTGGACTCCGGACAATCAGCAAATCCCGGTTTTCGATCAGCAGGAGATGGAATTCGCTTTGCTTAAGCACTTTGGCGGCAAGCGTTTCCGGCTGATGGTGAAACGGGGAGCACAGCTGATGTGCACCGGGCACATCTTTGTCGACGCGCCGCCCCGATCCTTCCCCGTGCCGGCCGACGTCCAACCGCTGCCGAACAGTGGATCCCAGATCACCGGCATGAGCACACCAGGTTCGGAGATGGCAGCGATCGCGGGCAAAGCGATGGACACCGTGGCCAGTCAGGAAAAAGAGGCAGTCAGCATTGGCCTGCAGGCCATGGCTACTGCAGCCAACGTGGTGAAGAGTTTTGCGAATGGCAACGGCGAGGGATCGGAGCTAGACCGTGCGCTCAAGCAGGCCATGATCAATCGCCTGCTCGCACCACCACCGCCAGCGCCCGATCCGATGGATCAACTGGTTAAAATCCTGACCGTCGTACAGACGCTGAACACCGTAACAGGGGCTGGTGGTGGATCTGGCATGCCCGCTGGGATGGTGGAAAAGATTTTAAACCTAGCGTTCGAAAAGTTGATCAATCCCCAGCCGGCCGGTGCACCCGTCTCTGCATCCGCCGAACTGATGCGGCAGCTGCCCCAGCTGGGCACCAGTGTGGTGGAAGGCCTGAGAGAATTTGCCCGCGCGCGCGAAGCGGAGGCCAACATCGTGGCCATGTCGCGCGGTCAGAATCTGGTGCGCCCGGCCGGACCTGTGGCGCCAAATCCGCAAGTGATTCCGCCCGTCACACCGTCATCGATGCCCGCCCCTGGCGGAAATGGAGCACCCACGATGGACTTCGTAGAGCAGAAGCTGGTCGAGATCCTGGCGCAGCCGGTGAGCGCCGAGCAGGCAGCGGATGATGCGCTGGCGTTCCTGAGTCCGCTGGATCCCAGAGCGGTGGAAATGTTGGCCAACCTGGGAGAGAAGGGATTGCTCGAGCTGTTCACGAAGCGCCCCATTCTTTCGAAGGCCTGCAGCAACATGCCGCGGCTGGTCGAATTCATCCGCGCGTTTCTGCGCATGTACGCGGAAGATCTCGCAGCAGCCCACGCCGCGCCACCCAGCACTGCACCGACACCGGGCGGGACACCACCGCTGCCGAACTGAGGAACCATGGCCAAACTTAAGAACATGATCGTGGGGAACCCGCTAAAAATGCAGGATCTTGGCTTGTGTCCATGCGGGCAGGGAATCGCCGCATGTGAAGATCCGCCAACCGTTGCCCACTCTCTACCGGAATGCCCTGCGTTTTCCTCGCTCGAACCAGATGAGTTTCTGGCTTACGTGCGAAAGTCGCGCGGAATTGCCGATGATGGGAGTTTGATTGCGCATCATAGTTAACGTGTTACTTTAAGCGTAGAAAGCGGAGACGGCACGCACCCATGACGGCAGCACGTGATAACAGGGCAGCACATGCAGAGGCCAATACAGACCAGACTTTCACTTGTGCAGACTGTGGATCCGATTTCGTCTGGACGAGCGGAGAGCAGCAGTTTTTCAAAGAGCGCGGATTCCGTAACCCGCCCAAGCGCTGCCTCGTCTGTCGCAAGAAGAAACGCGAGCAGCGCTGAGATCCTGCGCGCCCGCGACATCCTGCGTGACGTGTTGCTGCGTGAGGATGAGACGGAAGAGATCGTGCTGCTGGGCAAAGTCTCCGAAGGCCTGAACCAGATGCTGGGTGAACTGGATTCGCTGGCCGGCCTGCAGATGATGTTTGAAAGCTGGGTCGACGCGCGGTGACTTTCGTAACCCGGTTACTGCGGTTTTTACCTGATTTGTCCATGCACCTAAGTGCATCAAAATGAGCGCATGACTCCCCCACGTATCAACGAAAGCTTGATTGACTGGATGCTGCGCTGGGCAGACCAGAATAAAATCATCTGTGCAATTCGGACAGGGAAGGACGATGCGGAGAAACGCCAGAGCACGGGCTGCCGCGTGGGGACGTTGGCAGCCTTTTCCATCTCTGCACCATTAATGGTGCAACCACCTGTGCACAGCCGTTAACATCCCGCCTAAGTTGCTGATCTCACAGCAACAAAAATTTCCCTTGACACGCTGTCATGTCTGATCATACATTGCATGACATGAAGAAAGCACCGCAAGCCGTTACGATCCGGCCCACGGCTGAGGACAATCGCATCCTGCAGGCTCTGTGCAAGAAATTGGGCGGCAGCCTGACGTCCGTGATCCGCCAGGCGTTGCGGGTGCTGGCCGAAAAGGAAGGCGTGCGCGCATGACGCCCCTGACGGCACGTCCGATAACAGGTATAGGGGTAAAACCCTGTGGCGTTCTCCGGTTAGTTCTCTCAGATAAAGCCTTTCGACTCACTGAAACCACTCCATTTTTAATCCCACGAAGCCTGTTCTCCCCTGCATCCCTGTGGGTGGAGGACCCTATGCTCCAGCGTGTGATGCACCGCAAACCGGTTGCGTTCCAGCCGCACGCCCATGTACCGGAGTACCTGCTGTGCTACGTCGTTGAAACCCTAGCCTGCGGACACAAGATCGAAGTTTTTCCACAAGCCGATCCGCTGATTGCTGTCCGCAGAGATTGCAAACGTTGTGACCCCAAAATCCTGCAATTTCCCTCCCCCAGAAAACTCAAGGAGGCCGCATGAGGACGTATCAGATCTGGCGTGATCCGCATGACCTGATCGCCAACGTCGATGCCGATTACATGACACGCGATCGGGAAGAACCCAACACATTCCGCTTCTGGATTCGTGGTGAGCACTGGTGGAACAAGCACCACATGGTGGCTGCGATCGAGAACGGAGAACGTAGGGTGTTTGTCACCAGCGACGGGGAAGCGGTGTTGACCGATGAAAGCCTACTGCACACCGTGGCGCTTCCTCCGGATCCTGCGGTCGTGTTCTGGGAGACGGCGCCCGACAGCACAAAAATTTTCATCGCTGCCCGGCTGGATCCGTGTCCCACCGTGGAGCAGATTTTCCAGCCGTTTTCGAAGCTGCCCCAGGCGCTGCAGGGAGCGATTTACGCGTCACCGCATTTCCGCAGCGCCCAGAGCTTTCGCGCAGGCAATCCACAGGAAGTTCTTTCGGCCAAAGCATTGTCGAAATGAATGTTGACTGGGATTGTGCAGGTTTTCCACTGCACCTACTGCTACTGCTGTATGTATCTGTACTTTCAGGATTGTATGTACTTAGCTTTTTGGTTCTTTCTCGTGGTTAGGTTTTTTGGTACTTACCATCAGTCGCGCGTTGGAATAAAAATTATTCCAGCTCGCATCAGTCGCGAAGGAAAAAAATGGCAGACAAACTTTTGACTCAGCGGGAAGTGGCCACGCTGCTGGGAGTGTCGATCAAGACGCTGCAGATTTTGCGGCGCAATCGCAAAATCGGATTCGCCAGGCTGGGCCATCGCACGATTCGTTTTCGTGAGTCCCAGGTGTCCGCATTCCTGCAAAAGCGGGAGCGGGCCATCGACGCTGCCGGGTGCTGCCAATGACTGCTGACACTCGCAAATTCGCATACACGCTGACCGCAGAAGAGCGCAATCTGACCATGATCGCGCTGGGTACGCTCTGTGCTGTGGCCCGCACTGGCGAAGTGATGAGCGTCGCGCTGGGGTTGATTCAGCGCCTGGCCGACGAACGCCCGCTGCCCACCGCACCATCTGGCACCGACCAGGCGAAAGCGATCCTTGCACCGCCGGCAGAATCTTCGGCCGACGCGCACCAGTACCAGCTGCGTGACCGCTGGGCCCGTGATCGAAACGGAAATCCCATCACGGAGATGCCGAAGGGTGCGGAAACGTTCACCGTCGACGTGAAAGCGATGGTTCGCAAAGATTCGTCCGGCAAAGAACGCATGATTGTCACGTTCACCAAGCCCGAAGGTCAGGGCTTTTTCGAAGCCTCTGCCTGGGATCCCGAACTATTCCCGTTCCTGGCGACGCGAGTGAAGCAGCGCAGCACGCTGTACATCCAGACCAGCAAAGACGGGAAGTATCTCAACATCGTGGGGGTAAGAGCATGAGCACGGCCATCGCAACACGACTGAAAAAGCTGGACAAAATCTCTCTCAAAGCTGGCTCCCATCCGCCAGATTCCACGTTCTGCGTGATGGAGGCGGTTGCGTTTGTGGCCGGCGAGGAATGGAGCGACAGCCCGCAATGCGCCTGCCCCGTGATCTCAACATTTTTGCGTTCGTGGAATGATGCGCTGCCCACCGACGCGGATCGAGATCGTCTGCTGAAACCACTGATTCCGAAATTGATCGGAACGCGCGCAACCAAGGAAACCGAAGAGCGCCGTTCACTGCTTGCTGCCGATTGGCTAGTGCGCGTCAACATTCCCACATGGTTGCGATTGGCTGGGCTGACAACACACGCGGATGCGCTCGCAACACTTCCGGAGATCACTAGCCTTTCTCAAGTTCCTAGCATTCGCGGCCCAATAGAAGCAGCGCGCGATAGCGCGGCTGCCGCCTGGGATGCCGCCTGGGATGCCGCCAGGGATGCCGCCAGGGCTGCCGCCAGGGATGCCGCCTGGGCTGCCGCCAGGGATGCCGCCTGGGATGCCGCCTGGGATGCCGCCAGGGATGCCGCCTGGGCTGCCGCCAGGGATGCCGCCTGGG
>Ga0070732_10002118_pt1 | contig 10812 bp, 10 predicted proteins | sample Coa_R1_5_FD_66449 | JGI IMG/M metagenome (GOLD analysis project Ga0070732, IMG submission 66449) | Surface soil microbial communities from Centralia Pennsylvania, which are recovering from an underground coalmine fire - Coalmine... | ecosystem: Environmental > Terrestrial > Soil > Unclassified ...
ACCGATCCGCCCGCGCGCGCGACCGCGACGTCGGCCGCACCGTATGCGAGCCCGATCTCGTCGAGGAAGGGGAGCAGGACGTAATCGGGACGCGACGCCCGCCCGCGCAGCGACTCGTAGTCGCGCTCACCGCTCAGGTGCAGGACGGCGGGGCCCGACGCTCCCCACGCGTCGAGCGCGACGTCGTTGAGCAGCCGGGCTCCCAGAGAGCCGCCGAAGACGAGCACGACGAGACCGTCCGACGGCAAGCCGAGGCGCTCGCGCGCCTCGTCCCGTGCAACCGGGCGCGAGCGTGCAGGCACCGGCCGTCCGACGGCGACATACTTGTTCCCGTTTCGACCGGCGACGGGAAGCGCCAGGAACACGCGTTTGGCGAACGGGGCCGCCAGGCGGTTGGCAAGGCCGAGATGGGCGTCGGCCTCGGTGAGTGCGGCCGGAATGCCGCGAAGCCGTGCGGCGAGCACCATCGGCCCCGCCACGTATCCGCCGCCGCCGAGCACGACGTCGGGTCGTCTGCGGGCGAGGATCCTCATGCACGCGAGCGGGGCAGCCGCGGCGAGCGCCAGCGCGCGCAGCTGCGACGGTCCCGGCCGGCGCGGGAATCCCGCGATCGCGAACTCGTCGAAGACGTAGCCGTGCTCAGGGACGAGCCGCGCTTCGACGCGATCCGGCGACCCGGCGAACGTCACCGTCACGCCCCGCTGCCGCAGCGCTTCGGCCACCGCGAGCGACGGGGCGAGGTGCCCGACCGTTCCGCCCGCTGCGATCAGGCACCGAAGCTCTCTGCGTTCCGGCATGGCCACGGGCGATGTTAAGGAGGATCCCCACGCCGAGGAGGGTGATGACGAGGCTCGAGCCGCCGTACGAGACGAACGGGAGCGGGATTCCCGTCAGCGGCGCGAGGCCGAGCACGGCCGCAAGGTTGATCGCCGCCTGGCCGCAGACGAGGGCGGTGATGCCCGCGGCGAGCCGTTTGCCGAACGGGTCCTTGCACGCGATTGCGAGGCGCAGGCCCGCATACGCGAACGCGCAATAGCCTGCGACGAGAACGGCGGCGCCGACGAGGCCGAGCTCCTCGGCTACAACGGCGAAGATCATGTCGGTGTGCGCCTCGGGGAGGTAGTGGATCTTCTCGATGCCCTGGCCGAGGCCGCGGCCGAAGATGCCGCCGCTCCCGATGCTGATCTGCGCCTGCACGTTCTGCAGCCCCGCACCGAGCGGGTCCTTCCACGGATCGAGGAACGTGAAGAGCCGCGCGCGCCGGTACGGGGACGACCATGCGGCGATCGAGCCTGCGCCGAACACGAAGGCGTAGGCGACGCCGAGCAACGGCAGCGGCGTTCCGGACACGAGCAGGACCGCGCCGATCATGACGACGACGGTGATCACGGTGCCGAGGTCGGGTTCGGCGAGGATCAGGGCGCAGAAGAGGCCGACAAGGAGGCCGACAGGGCGCGCGAGCTCCTTCAGGGTCCGCGGCGCCGGCCGCCGTGCGAGGTACGCGGCCGCCCAGACGACGAGTGCGAGCTTCGCGAGCTCCGACGGCTGGAAGCTCGCCGAGCCGACCCCGATCCAGCGGCGTGCACCGTTGACGCGCATGCCGACCGCGAGCACGGCGACGCAGAGGAAGAGCGCCGCGCCGACAAGCGTCGGTGCGAGCGCCCGCAGCTTGCGGAAGTCGGTGCGCGCAGCGACGACGAGCAGCGCGAACCCGAGGAACGCGTATGCGCCCTGGCGCTCGAGATAGCCCGTCGGGTTGCCGTTCCCGAGCGCCGCCGAGGCGGACGTGGAGCTGTAGACCATGATCAGCCCGAACGCCGTCAGCCCGAGCGTGACGAGGACGAGCAGCTGCCATTCGAAGCTCCGTTGCTTCACGCCAGCTCCTCGACGAGACGACGGAACGTCTCGCCGCGCTCCTCGAAGTTGCGGAACTGGTCGTAGCTCGCGGTCGCCGGCGAGAGCAGGACGACGTCGCCCGGCCTCGCCTGCGCCGCAGCGTGCGCGACCGCGCGGGCGAGGTCTCCGTCACGCGCGTACGCGCGGCCGGCGGCGTCGAGCGCGTCGGCGATCTGGTCGCTCGCGTCGCCGATCAGGTGGATCGAGACGACGTTCGCAGGAAGCTCGGCCGCGAACGGCCCGAAGTCCTCGCCCTTGAGCGACCCGCCGAGGATGAGATGGAGCGGCGCGTCGTACGCCGCCACGCCGCGGCGCGCGGCGGCGGTGTTCGTCGCTTTCGAGTCGTTGACGTAGCGAACGCCGTGCAGCTCGCGCAGGAGCTCGAGCCGGTGCGGCACGCCTGCAAACGTGCGCAGCGCGTGCGCGATCGCATCGTCGGGGAGGCCGGCCGCATGTGCGGCGTCGCTCGCCGCCACGGCATTCTCGCGGTTGTGCGCGCCGGGCATGAGCGGCTCGGCCGGCAAGGAGTCGCGGCCCGAGAACTCGATTCCGCCGAGCTCGAGCCCGCGCGGGACGATCTTCACGCGCGCGCGCTCGAGTATGCGCAGCTTCGCGTCGCGGTAGGCCTCGAACGTCCCGTGCCGGTCGAGATGGTCGGGCTCGAGGTTGAGCAGGACGGCGATGTCGCATGCCAGCGTCTCGACGTGCTCGAGCTGGAAGCTCGAGAGCTCGCAGACGACCCAGGTGGCCGGGTCGACCGAGAGCGCGACCTCGGTGAGAGGCGTGTGTTCGTTGCCTGCGAGCGTGGCGGCGACGCCGGCCGCAGTGAACATCGCGCCGAGCAGCCGCACCGTCGTCGTCTTTCCCTTGGTGCCGGTGACCCCGATCAGGGGATTGCCGGGAAGAAGCCGCCAGCCGAGCTCGACCTCGCTCCAGATCGGGATTCCTCGCGTCGCCGCAGCCGCGGCGACCGGCGAGCGCGCGGGCACCCCGGGGCTCTTCACCACCAGGTCGACTCCAGTGAGCACCGATTCGTCCTCCGTCCCGAGATGCAGTTCGACGCCCGTGCCGGCGAGCCTTCCCGGGTCGGCGTCAGGGGAGCGATCGCTTACGACCACCTCCACGCCCCGGGCGGCGAGGGCGAGTGCCGCCGCCTCGCCGCTCACGGCGAGCCCGAGCACGAGCGCACGGCGAGGAAGCTCGTTCATCCGCGCGTACTTCGCCCCGGGAACAGCGGATCCTCGGCTACCGAAGGACGCGCGCGACCTCGGGGTCCGTGCCGTCGCCGCCGAGGACACTGTCGACGGAGGCGTCTGGCAGCGGAAGGACCGGCAGCTCGCCGAGCAGGTAGTCGAGCCGCGGGTCGGACAGCTCGTGCAACAGCCGCTCGAGCTCGTCCACCGAGGGCTCGAGGATGACGATCTCGTCGAACCCGTCGAACGACCCGAGCGCGGCGCGCGCCGCATCGGCCCCGAGCACGGCCAACACGCCGCTCACCTCTGATTGAAGTAATACCGGTAGAACAGCGTGAACCCGGCCGCGCACAGGATCCCGGCGACGATCCAGAAGCGCACCATGATCTTCGTCTCCGACCATGCCTTCATCTCGAAGTGATGATGGATCGGCGCCATGAGGAAGACGCGCCGTCCCGTGTACTTGAACGAGGCGACCTGGATGATCACCGACAGCGCCTCGATGACGAAGATGCCGCCGATCAGGAGCAGCAGCACCTCGGTCTTCGTCATGATCGCGAACGTCGCGAGCGCACCGCCGAACGCCATCGACCCGGTGTCGCCCATGATCACCTCGGCTGGGAACGCGTTGTACCAGAGGAACCCGACCGCTCCCCCGATGAGCGCCGCACCGATGATGGCGAGGTCGAGCTTCGTGAGATTACGGTGTGCCGGATTCGGGCTCGAGCGCACGAACGACACGACCATCATCGCGGTGAACGTGAACAGCGCGATGATCCCCGTCCCCGCGGCGAGGCCGTCGAGCCCGTCCGCAAGGTTCGTCCCGTTCGAGGCGCCCGCGATGATGAGGAAGAGAAACGGGTACCAGGCCCAGGACAGCGGGACGGAGACATTCGCGATCGGGAGGTAGATGTCGGTGCTGAGGTGGAGGTGGCGGGCGACGATCGCGACGACCACCGTCACCGCAGCGAGGAGCAGCAGCTTCCACCGGCCGCGCAGGCCGAGCGAGCGGCGGTGGGTGAGCTTGATGAAGTCGTCGAGGAAGCCGATGGCGCCGCACGCGAGCGTCGCGAACAGGATCGTGAGCGACTGGAGACGGAAGTGCGTGACCGGCAGAAACGCGATCGTGGCCGCGAACAGGATGAGGAGCCCGCCCATCGTCGGCGTCCCCTGCTTCGCAGAATGGTGCTCCGGGCCGTCCTCGCGGATGTGCTGCCCGAATTCGTGCCGGCGGAGGAACTCGATGAAGCGCGGCCCGACGACGATCGAGACGATGAGCGCGACGAGCCCGGCGATGAGGACGCGCGTCACCCGGCCAGCGCCTCGGCGACGATCTCGAGCCCGACCGAGCGCGAGCCTTTCACAAGCACGGCGTCGCCGGGGCGCACGAGGTCGCGAGCGAGCGCGACCGCCTCCGCGGCCGTGGGCGCCCACGCATCCGGCTCGTAGGCGCGGGCGAGCTCGCCGACGCCGATCACGATGCTGACGGTTCCGGCTGCGCGGCCGATCTCCTCGTGGTAGCGCCGCGCGTCCGCGCCGAGCTCGGCCATCTCCCCGAGCACTGCGACCGTCCGCCTACCCTCGGCGCGCTCCTCGAGGTAGGCGAGGGCGGCGCGCATGGCAACCGGGTTCGCGTTCCACGAGTCGTTGAGCAGGAGGCCGCCACCGGGGAGCTCCCGCTCCTCGGATCGCCAGCGCGAGAACGAGACCTCCACCGGTCCGTCGGGGCGCGGGTAGCCGAGTGCATCGAGCACCGTGAGCGCGGCGGCTGCGTTCGCCGCCTGGTGCCGTGCGGCGAAGGAGAACTCCACGCCGTCGACGATCGCATGGCCGTTCCGGATCTCGACCTCGGGCTCGCGGAAGCGGCGGACGTCGAGCCCCGGCGGGACGAACGGCTCCAGCTCCGGCGCGTCCTCGGGAATGACCCCGATGTGCACGAGCTCGAGCAGCTCCGCCTTCGCCCGCGCGATGTTCTCGATGCTCCCGAGCAGCTCGAGGTGCACGGGCGCGATCGCGGTGATCACGCCGATGCCGGGTTGCGCGACCTCTGCCAGCGCACGGATCTGCCCCGGCGCGCGCATGCCCATCTCGGTGACGACGACGTCGGTGTCGCGCTCGGCTCGGCACAGCGTCAGCGGCAGTCCGACCTCGTTGTTGTAGCCGTCCTCGGCTGCGACCACCTTCGCGCGCTGTCGAAGCAATGCCGCGAGGATGTCCTTCGTCGAGGTCTTGCCGACCGAGCCGGTGACGGCGACGACGCGTGCGCTCATGCGCTCGCGCGCAGCGTGCCCGATCGCGGCGAGCGCCGCGAACGCATCGTCGGGAACGAGCGTCGCGGCCGCCCCGTTCGCACGGGCGTCGGCGAGGTACGCCGCTCCACCGCTCACGGCGACGAAGAGGTCGCCCGGTCGTATCCGGCGGGAGTCGACCTGCACGCCGGTGACCTCGCCCGCGGTGGATTCCAGCCGGCCGAGACCGGCCAGCGCATCGAGAGGCAGCGGGATCAGGTACGCGCTCCGAGTGCCCGGAGTGCATCGCGCGCGACCTCGCGGTCGTCGAACGGAATGGTCCGGTCGGCGAGCTGCTGGCCCTGCTCGGCGCCCTTGCCGGCGATGACGACGACGTCGCCGCCGCGTGCAAGCTCGAAGGCGCGCGCGATGGCGGTCGCGCGGTCCGGCTCGACTTCGACATCGCAGGATGCGCCCGTAACGATCTGCTCGATGATGGCGAGGGGATCCTCGCTCCGGGGGTTGTCGGAGGTGACGAGGACGACGTCGGCGAGCTCGGAGGCGATTCGGCCCATCAGCGGCCGCTTGCCGCGGTCGCGGTCGCCGCCCGCGCCGACCACGACGATCACGCGGCCGCGTGCCATCTCTCTCGCCGCGCGGAGGACGCTCTCGAGCGCGCCCGGCTTGTGTGCGTAGTCGACGATCACCGCGAACGGCTGCCCCTCGTCCACGGACTCGAAGCGTCCCGGGACGCCGCGCAGCGCTTCGATCCCGCGCTTGATCGCGTCCTCGCCGATGCCGAGCTCGCGGGCTGCGAACATCGCGCCCAGTGCGTTCTCGACGTTGAAGCGCCCCTGCAGCTTGAGGTCGATTCCGGCGAGCGCGCCGGCGTCGTCGATGCTGAACGTGACCGCGCCGGGAAGCTCCGCCGCCAGCCGCCGCCCGTATTCGTCCCCGACGTTGACGACTGCAGGCACGCCGTCGGCGAACAGCCGCCGCTTCGCCTGGAAGTACGACTCCATGTCGCCGTGAAAGTCGAGGTGGTCCTGACTCAGGTTCGTGAACACGAGCACGGCGAAGCGGACACGGTCGAGCCGGTGCAGCTGGGAGGCGTGGGACGAGGCCTCCATCGCACACGAGCGGTCCCCGGCGTCGAGCATCTCCCGAAACGTCCGCTGCAGGTCGATCGCCTCCGGAGTGGTGCGCATCACGCCGCGCCGCTCGCCGCCGACGCGCGCCTCGACGGTCCCGAGCAGGCCCGGGCGGCGCCCCGCCGCCGCGAGGATCGCGTAGAGCAGGAACGCGATCGTCGTCTTGCCGCTCGTGCCGGTGACGCCGGCGACCTGGAGCTCCGCCGTCGGACGGCCGAAGAACTCGTCCGCGGCCGGCGCCATTGCGGCGCGCGAGTCGCGCACGACGACCTGCGGAACGCCGACCGGCAGCCGGCGCTCGACGACGAGCGCGACGGCCCCGTTCTCGACCGCCTGCTCCGCGAACTCGTGGCCGTCGGCCCGTTCGCCGCGCACGCAGAAGAAGACGGCTCCGGGTGCCACCTCGCGCGTGTCGTAGGCGAGGTCGAGCACGTCGACACGGGCGGTTCCGACGACCTCGACCGCCTGGAGCGCGGCGGCGAGGCGCTCGAGATCCATCATCGCTGGGCGAGTCTAGCTGGGGGGAACTTCGAGGTATTGCAGGTCGAACGTGGCGATCTGGGCGAACGCCGGAGCCGCCACGACGCCGCCGTAGTAGGCACCGCGCGGCTCGTCCACCGTGACGAGGACGACGACGCGCGGCGAGCGCGCCGGCACCATTCCGATGAACGTCGCGTCGTAGGCCCCTGGGATGTAGCCGTGCGGTCCGGGCTTCTGGGCGGTCCCGGTCTTGCCGGCGACCGTGTAGCCGGGGATCTCGGCCGCGGCGCCCGTGCCGGCGTCGGAGACGACGCCCTTCAGCATCGCGAGCAGCTCGCGGTCGACGTGACGCGGGAGGATGCGCCGCCGCAGCGGCTCGGCCGTCTGGTCGCTCTGCACGTGGTCGACGAGATGCGGCTGGATCCACAAGCCGCCGTTCGCGATCGCCGCGTACACCGACGCGAGTTGAATCGCGGTCACCGAGATACCCTGGCCGATCGGCACGTTGCCGATGGTCGAGCCCGACCAGAACGCCGGGAGCAGGCCGGCGCTCTCGCCGGGAAAGTCGATGCCCGTCAGCTTGCCGAATCCGAAGCGGCTGATCCAGTCCTTCAGCCGCGCCTCGCCGAGCTTCGTGCGCGCGATGGTGACGGCGCCGACGTTGGACGAGCGCTGCAGGATCTGCGCGACGGTCATGCGCTCGGTCGGGCGCAACTCGGCGTCGTGCACGACCCGGTCGGCGACGTGGATCGAGTATGGGAGCGTGAACGCCGTCTGCGGCGTGACGAGGTGGTCGGCGAGCGCGCCGCCGATCGTGACGACCTTGAACACCGATCCCGGCTCGTAGACGTCCGAGACGGCGCGGTTCACCGTGATGCCCTTCGCGAACGCCTGCGGGTACGCGTTCGCGTCGTATCCCGGCTCGGACGCCATCGCCAGCACGCCGCCCGTGTGCGGGTCGAGCACGATCGCGGTCGCGTGCTTCGCGTGCCACTTGGCGACGGTCGCGCGCAGCACCTGTTCCGCGTTCGCCTGGATCGTGTGGTCGATCGTGAGGAAGACGTCCTTGCCCGGGCGCGCCGGGACGACGCTGTCGATGCTGATCGGCCGCCCGATCGGATCGCGGACGAGCGTCTCGTGGCCCGGGACGCCGGTGAGCTGCCCGTTCAGCGCCAGCTCGAGGCCCGCGAGGCCCTCGTTGTCGACGCCGGCGTAGCCGAGCACCTGCGCGGCGACCGACGACTGCGGGTACGTCCGGCGCTCTTCGCCGTAGAAGCCGAAGCCCGACAGCTTCAGCTTCGCGAGGGCGCTCGCCTTGTCAGGCGGTGCCTTGCGCTCGACGTAGACGAACCCGTGTGTGCGGTCCGAGATCGCCCGGTATACCGCCCGCTGCCCCAGCCCGAGCACGCGGGCGGCGACCGCCGCCTCGGCACGCGCGTCGCGCACCTGCCTCGGGTCGGCGTAGACGGTCGTCGTCTGCTCGCCGAGCGCAAGCGGTGTTCCGACCGCGTCGAAAATCGTGCCTCGCCCTGCCGGCAACGTCACGGTCGCCTTCGTCTGCGCCTCCGCCATCGCCGCGAGCGGCGCGGCGCGCACCGTGGCGATCCAGGCCTCGCGCGCCAGCAGTCCGCCGAAGACGAGCACGGTCAGGACCAGCAGGAGACGGATGCGGGAGTTGACCAGGCGGCTCACGACTCAGCGCTTGTCGAGATCGAGGTACGTCGTGTCGGCGGCGTCGGCCGGGACGAGACCGAAGCGCCGAGCCGTCCGCTCGATGCGAATCGCCGCGCCGGCGCTCGACACCTGCGATGCGAGCGCGGCGTTCTCGGCCTGCAGCTGCAGCTGCTGCTGGTCGAGCCGGTCGACGGCCACGTTCGCGCGCAGGACGGCGACGTTTACCGCCACCACTCCGGCGAGCAGCACCGCGAATGCGGAGATCCAGAAGATGCCGGCGCTGACCCGGCGCGACCGGCGCCTCGGGCGCGCCCGCACCCGCGCCGGCGCAGGCGCTGCAACGGAAACGGGGACGCCCTCTGCCGCGAACCAGTCGACGGCCGTCACGACTCGGCCTTCACCGCCGCGCGGAGGCGTGCCGAGGCGCTCCGCGGGTTCGCCGCGATCTCCGCCTCGGTCGGGCGAATCGGGCGCCGCTGGATGGCGCGCAGCTCCGGCTCGTGGCCGCACACGCACACCGGGAAGTCGGGCGGGCAGGTGCAGCCGCGCTCGCGGTCGCGCAGGAACTGCTTGACGATGCGGTCCTCGAGCGAGTGGAACGAGATCACGGCGAGCCGGCCGCCGGGGCGAAGCATCTCGAGCGCTGCCGGCAGCGCGAGCTCGATCGAGGCGAGCTCGTCGTTGACGGCGATGCGCAGCGCCTGGAACACCCGCTTCGCGGGATGGCCGTCGCCGAAGCGCGCGGGAGCGGGAATCGCTGCCCTGATCGTGTCGACGAGCTCGCCGGTCCGTTCGAACGGCACCTCGCGGCGACGGCGCACGATCGCGCGCACGATCTGGCGTGCATACCGCTCCTCGCCGTAGCGGCGGAAGATGGTCGTCAGCTCCTTCTCCGCCCACTCGTTCACGACCGTTCGCGCGTCGAGGTCCTGCGAGGAGTCCATGCGCATGTCGAGCGGAGCGTCAGTCGCGTACGAGAACCCGCGCTCGGGACGGTCGACCTGCATGGACGACACGCCGAGGTCGAGGAGGATCGCGTCTGCACGGACACCGTTCTCGGCGAGCTGCGGGAGGACGACGCCGAAATCGCCCCGGAGCAGTCGCGCCTGCAGGCCCGTGCGCCGCTCGAGCCGGTCGAAGTACGTGCGAACGGTCGGGTCACGGTCGATCGCGATCAGCTTGCCGCGTCCCTGAAGATCGTCCGCGAGAAGAGCCGCGTGCCCACCGGCGCCGAAGGTGGCGTCGACGACGGTGTCGCCCGGCCGGACGGCGAGGCTCTCGCGCACCTCGCTCGCCAGGACGGGGACGTGCTCAGTCGCGCTGGGCTGCAAGACGTTCGGCAACATCGCGCGTCCTCCCTTCGGAGTCGGTGAGCTCACGCCGCCATGCGGCGCGATCCCAGATCTCGAGGTGGTCGTTGACCCCGGCGACGACGACGTCTCGGTCGAGCGTCGCAAACTCCTTCAACGCAGCAGGGATCACGATCCGTCCCTGCTTGTCGAGCTCGCCTTCGACGGCGTTGGCGTAGACGACGCGCTGGAGGCTGCGGGCTTCACCCCTGAGCGTGTCGAGCTCGGCGATCCTGCTCTGGCTGCGCGCCCATTCCTCGCGCGGATAGGCGACGAGGCAGGTGTCCAGACCGCGCGTGACGACGACACCGCCCGCGAACGCTTGGCGGAACTTCGCCGGCAGCGTGAGCCGGCTCTTGTCGTCGAGGGTGTGCTCGTGGGTTCCGAGGAGCATTCCGGGACCGCGTCCCTGTCTACCACTTCGCCCCACTCTAAACCACTTGCCCCCACTTGTCTACCCCTCGGTCCCACTTGCCCGCCACCGCTTTCCCCGAGTACGCTGCGCCTCAGCGGCGACCAGGTCTGCGGCTCGAACGAAAGGAGCCCAGTGCCCGCCCACACCCAGACCCGGAACCGCACCTACGAGGGACCCCTCAGCGTCGTCCTCCGCCCGGATTCGGAGGCAGCTGCGTCGTACCGCAGCGCCGTCCTCTCCCCCGGGTTCGGCCCCGAGGCAGGGCTCGCCCTGCGGTTCTTCGGCGGCAGGACCCTCTCCCACCTCAGGTATGCGCTCCTCTACCTTGGGGCGTGGACCGAGACCGAACGTTCGCAGCTCGACCACGCCATCGCTTCGGCGATGCGCGACCGCGACCTCAACAACGTGCTCGCGCAGTACTTCCCG
>Ga0070732_10002119_pt1 | contig 10812 bp, 11 predicted proteins | sample Coa_R1_5_FD_66449 | JGI IMG/M metagenome (GOLD analysis project Ga0070732, IMG submission 66449) | Surface soil microbial communities from Centralia Pennsylvania, which are recovering from an underground coalmine fire - Coalmine... | ecosystem: Environmental > Terrestrial > Soil > Unclassified ...
ACCTCTCGGACAAGTATGGAGCCAGAGGCTTCACTACCGCTGGGCTCGCAATATCTACAGTAGGCTTAGTAGGTCTCAGCCTCGTTCCCGCAAACGTCTCTTACACAGTTCTGGCATCCCTAATGATCCTCGTCGGGGCTGGAGGAGGAATGTTTGTGGCTCCAAACATGAGCTCAATCATGACCTCTGCCCCAGTGACGAGGAGAGGCGTGGCTTCCGGAATGTCTGCAACTCTCGTAACAACCGGTTCTCTACTCAGCCTATCAATCTCGTTCGCTGTTCTCGCCACTAGCATTCAGCCCAATGTTCTGCAGGCGGTCTTCGCGGGCATACCTCTCCCACCCGGCGCTACTCCAAGTATTGACTTATTCGTCGGGCCGATGCATATCATCTTCCTCATCATGGCAGCCATGAGTCTCGTGGCCGTCGTTCCTTCAGCTCTTAGAGGCGGAGTCGCAGTCGCCTTCGACCGAAAACCTGACGCCCGCGAACAAGTAGCATGAGAACTCGCTCTAATGGGCGGGTCTTTCTAGATTTGGGTCGTGAACGTATTGCCTCGGGTTGTTACAAATGTCACCGGGTCGGCGGTGCCGAAGCTGAAGGGGTTTCCTGTGAGTGTGCAACTCGCGCATGATGATCCAATTAGTACGTTGACCGGGAGTTTGACTGTTGGGTTTATGGTGGGTCCGTTCCAGTTGTTCAGCGTGTACTGGTCGCCACTGCCGTCTTTGACTGTGTAGGATGTGAACTGGACTGAGACTGTTCCGACGTTCTGGACATAGAGCGTGACGTTTGTTCCAGTGTTGATTGTATACGGATAGAAGGCCAAGGATTCTCTTGGTTGCGCGGTGGTCATGGCGGTCCATGACTGGTTGAGCTGGCTGTGGGACGTGAGCGTTGGTGGGGGTGGCGGGGCTTGCCATAAGAGTGTGATCCCGCTGACTTGGAGGCCTGGTTGGGCTGAGGAGAAGCTCTGGAAACTGTTGGCGCCCATTGTCGTGTTGATCGTGAATTCGCTGCTGATCTGGACCTTGTATGAGTCGGTGTAGTAGTATGAGTAGAAGTGGATAGGATACGAGGCATGGTTGTTGACTGATATCGAGCCGACTTGGAGCGTGGTCATGTTCTGGCTGATGGACATGCTGAGAGGGTCAGAACTGGACGGGCAGATGTAGCCTGGTGTACAACCGTTTGGTGTCAGGACCGTTACCGAGAGACTGGTCGTGTGAGATAGGCTTCCGGAGTTCCCGGTCACTGTCACGTTGAACGTGAGAGGCTGAGTCTGGACGCCGACGTTTACACTGTTGATTGTCAGGGTGGCGATCCCCGCTCCGTTCGCCGAGAGTGCAACACTGGCCGGGTTCAGGGATAGTGATGGAATGTTCGAGCCTCCTTGAGCGAGTGTCGCGCTCAGACTGACTGTCCCCGTGAATCCTCTAACACTTGTCACGGTGACTCGTGCGGTCGTGATTCCCTGGAGGACACCTTGAGAAGTAGGGCTCGCGCCCATGCTATAGTCTGGCTGGTTGGTCCGGCCGTTGATGATCGTGCTGAGGAGGTTGATGCTGACGAGCGCATAGGCTACGCCTGCCGATCCTGCGAGCAGGATCAGGACCAGGGACCATATGGGTGGTTTGCGTAGCCGGACCAAATCGCGATCTAGACCCTGTAACAGTTAAGGGTCCAATGGGAAAAACGTAACCTCGGCCAATACCGAACAGTTACGCTGGTCTGCCTTTGAATTCTTAACCATTAATTATCTGGACGCTTGGCTTCTGACCATGGTCCTAGTCGCTAAGGACATTGTAGAGAAGGACTTTCTCTCTCTGCCAAAAACCACGAATGCTCTGGAGGCTGCGCGCGAGATGAAGGCCAAGAGCCACGGTTACGTCATTATCGCCTCCATGGGAGGCAGTCCAGAAGGGATCGTGACAGAATGGGACTATCTCGCCAAGATCGTGGCGGAGAGAAAGGATCCGGAGAAGATACATCTGGCCGAGATAATGAGCAGAGACCTTGTCTCAGTCGACGCGAACGATGGTATCGATCAAGTCGCTCAGGTAATGGCCCAGAAAGGAATACGGAGAGTGCTCGTCATCAAAGACAGTAAGGTTCTCGGAGTCATAACCGCGAAGACCATGCTGTCCCGGCTGAAAGAATACGTTGACCGAGTATCATCGCAGATCGCACGCCTACAGTCTCCAATGTTCTAGACACGAGATCGGCTCAGCAGCCTAGCTACAATCCTTCGCTCTTCGGCATCGCTTAGATTCTTGACGGTTGACTCCCAGAAAACACTCTCGGCTTCGTTCGAGACGACTTTGCCACTCCAAGCTTTGATGTGGAAGTAGTGTATTCTCTGTCTCTCTCCATTCGAGGCTGTGTAATAACGAACGCTTAGAGGGGTGGCCTCGTCTACTCGAATCCCGAGCTCCTCCTTCATCTCTCTCACCAAAGCCTGTTCCAAGGATTCACCCGCTTCCACGTGTCCACCAGGGAGAAGCACTTTGCCAGGGTCCGCATCGTCGTTAGCCCTTCTCTTCTCGACGAGAACAGCGTCATCGACAAGGATTACTCCGCTTACACACTCGGCCGCTTTAGAACGCGTTTCATTGAACGGTCGTAAGCGATCGACTGATGTCAAAGAGGGAGTCAACAGGACTCGCAGGATACAGCCCTCAGATAGATAGACGACAGTTCACTGTTGCGAGCCTGCCTATCTAAACAATAGAAGTCTGTCGTAATATTATAGGTTGTTCCAGACTACACTATTTGTCGAAGAACGGAAGAAACATTAGTTTGCAAGGGATAGTGTCTACTGTCCGATGACCGCCACGCCAACACGAATAGTGCGCGATTCCAGTATGGCGCGAGGGCTCCAAAGCTCCGATCGTTGGACTTGCTTACTGGCCGGAAATCACAAAAGTACTTTGTAATGTTGTCGAGAAAGGCGCTTCTACCAGTCCGCCAACAAGAACCACGTTTGCTGTGAATGTGACGTCGAGTTTGTAGTTACCGTTGACGCGAACTCCCTGGTCCACTGAGAGATAGATCGTGTGGGTTCGGCCTCCGATTCCACCGCTGATGTTGGTCTGTCCGAGATCGATAGTCTGGTTCGAAGGGTTGGTGAGCATCATGCTGAGGGTAATGTTTGTCGTGCCTCCGTTGGTGGAAGTGTTATTGTCGGTAGTTCTGACCATTCCCTGGGTTCGAATCGTGAAGAAATACTCCCAAGCTGTTACGATCTGGATGGTTATGTTAAGCCCCCCGGCGGAGTTAGAGCCTGTCGTCTCGTTGAAACGTGCGACTGCGACAGGTACGCTGAACGCTCTAGCGTAAGCGATGGGTGTTACGGCGACAACAATGACTGCTATTGCGACTATGGATAGTATGAGTTTTCTCTTCGACTTCGCCTTGGGGGCGGCAGCCATGCCTTGTCCGAAGTCAGACCTGTGAAACTTTGAGTATTAGATTTTGTTACCCTTCCCGAACTCTTTGAGTAGAGGTTGTTGGAACGCCCTCCGGTACCAGTCTCATTCCACGACCTCGCCATAAATCGTCCTCGCCCACCTGCCAACACATGCAAGACCCTCCGCAGGTTGCGTTGCTTAGCTTCAACTGACTTTAGCCCGGCAAAGTAACGCAAGATCTCTTTCTGCCTACTAGGCGTGAGGTGATCCCAGCCCTGTTGCGCGAGTGGATTTCGGCGTAGCTCATCGCCAAACCATATTGGCATCGGATGGAGTGGCCCACCTTTGTATTCGTCATCGAACTGCAGCTCCACCGTTAGGAGGTCGCCCACCTTCAAATTCGATGCCTTTCGAATCTCACCGTTTAGATAGAGATAGAAGGTCCCGTTACCCACTGGCATCAAGTTGATGCGCCAAGGAGTGCTCGGCTTGCCGCTGACCAGGAATCGTACCGGCAGCGGTCCACGCCAGTTCCTCTTCAGTTGAGAGGCCACTTTTGCCTCTCTATCAACAAGTAAGGATTGGCTCCATTGATCCTGATTCGCGAGCGGAAACGAATCATTGCAACTCGCACGAACTACCGGTCAGTGTCGCTATGCGGCCCAGATATTCTAGCCTCCTGCAACTGCTGGCCCTTGTCTCCTAAGAGAGACTCTTGGGCGTGTCACTCTGCTCGTAAAGGAACGTTTTAACCGAAGTTTCGAGAGATTATGTGCTGAGGAGCCTTGCCGGGTACGCTCCCGCACAACAGAGAGGAACTGTCAGCGGAGATTCTGCGGCTCAAACGGGAGAGGAACGCGGTCATACTTGCTCACAATTATCAGGTTCCAGAAGTCCAGGACATCGCTGACTATGTAGGCGATTCTCTAGGACTATCTCGTACGGCGGCCAAGACTCCTGCTGATCTGATCGTGTTCTGCGGGGTCCATTTCATGGCGGAGACCGCTTCGATAATCTCGCCGCAGAAGACTGTTCTTCTTCCGGATCTGGGAGCAGGCTGTTCGCTTGCTGCGACTATTGATGCTGACAAGCTTCGTGCATGGAAACAGGAGCATCCGAAAGCGGTTGTCGTGTCTTACGTCAACACAACTGCCGAAGTCAAGGCCGAGAGCGACTATGCGTGTACGTCAGGTAATGCTGTCAAGATCGTGAATAGTATTCCGCGGGACCGGGAGATTCTCTTCCTACCCGACATGTTTCTCGGCGCCTACGTCATGGAGAAGACTGGGCGCAAGATGGAGGTCTGGCCGGGAGAATGCCACGTACACGCCGGCATAACGCCGGACGTGGTTAATCAGAAGATCAAGGAGAACCCTGACTCAGAGTTCCTAGTCCATCCCGAATGCGGCTGTGTGACACAGTTCCTCTACTTTTCAGAGAAAGGCGACTTCAACCTACCACTAGTAGAGATCCAGTCCACTGAAGGCATGGTCCGACACGCGAAACAATCAAAATCCGACAAGTTTCTAGTCGCCACCGAAACCGGCATCCTCCACCGAATGAAAAAAGAGAACCCGGACAAAACATTCCTCCCAGTGAAAGAAGATGCAATCTGCGAATACATGAAGACAATAACACTCGAGAAGGTCTACAGGTCGCTACGGGACATGGTCTACGAGGTCAGGGTCCCCACTCAGGTAGCTGACAAGGCACGCCTCTCGATACAACGAATGCTCGAAATAACCTAACAAAAGCGGTTCTCTCTTCATCTTTCTCCATCAAGTCACTACGACTCTCAACGGTATCCAGGGGCATATCCAGGAATAAACGTCATCATCAGTCAAGCAGAGGCCATATTAGCGCGTGAGACCATCCGTCAATTGATTTTTCGAATGACCGAGGCCGGTTCAACTGGGAAGCCCTTCTGGGCAAAAAGGAAAACGATCGGGTTGATCTTGGTTATTGTCATAGTGGTCGCGGTTTTCGTCTCAAGCCTACTTGTTTACCGTCCGATTCAACTTGCCGTCGGCATTGCACCAGATTTCAAGATCTCAACCACAACTCCCGAAAACGGTCCCGCAGGCTCGACGGAAACGACCCAGCTCAGCATAACCGCGGTCAACGGATTCAACTCTCCAACATCATACTCACTTCATGCAGCAACGGGACTAAATTGTCAGGTGACTGGCAGTTCCTACAGTCTCAGACTTGGAAGCACCTTGTACGTAGACTGCACGTCCAATTCGGCAGGCGTATTCCTCCTCACGATAACCGTAACCAGCGGCTCACTCTCACACGTGAGTACTGTATCCTTCACCTTTGCATCTCCAGCATCCGTAACAGTCGAAGGCAAAGCCCAAGTGACGGCCGACATCGCCTCCGAGGTCAAGTTCGCCCACGGCAACACCTTCACGATCGCCTTCATCAACTCGGTAGGAAACTATACTACTAGTCTTCCGAACTTTGAGTCATACAACGTTACGATCGAGAATAGTATGCAGGGCGCGTGCAATGTTGGGCTCTTAAGCCTCCGGCAGAATTCAACTGACCCGGTTCTAAGGAACTACAGTTGCGTACGCCTGCAATACCCTACGGTGACGCACCTCGTCTGCGACCAGAATGGTTTCTACGTGAACGTTACTCTTGCACAATGTTCAGCGGTCGTCGTCCCCGGTTCCACATATCAAGTGATTCCGAGCGGCCAGGTTACCTTCACCCTCTCTGACCCACGCTTCACACTCGAAAATCCAACATGCACACTGTTGGGAGGCATGAACTCTGCTTACTGCATGATAGAGGGACGTGTTATCTCCAACCTCTCCCCAAACCAATTCGGGAACCTTTTCGTGGAGATGACCGCCAACTATACTGGTGACTCTACCGATCAGGCGAGTCAAGCAAGCTTATCCGTCCCAATCGGTCCACCACCAACTACAGTAACTGTATCGGGAAAGGCAACAAGCAACACTGTCGGATCACATGCTACCGGCCTTGAATTCGTTAGCGGGAAGACTGGAACTGTCTACAAGGTAATCGTGAAGAGCGGTAACTACACCCTCCCTCTTCCGAATCTGCAATCCTACACGGTGACACTCTTCTACACTAACGCGTTAGGCACCCTGAATCGCAGTTGCAGCGCGGGAACGTTACTCCTTCAAACACAATATGCGACAGCGACAGAAAACTACCAGTGCTAACCAGACTCTCAGATCGGGTCCACAGGAAGAGCGCGAATCTCTCAAGGAAGCATACAGGACAGGCTGGGGCCAGCCCCTCGAGAAACTCCAGAGAGCGCTATAATGGATAGACTTGAAAGTCTGTCATCGGGTATATGATCCAGTTCAAGAATGGATTGGAGAATATTGGGAGCCGGCTTAATCGCCGGACTAGTCCTCACCATTATCCCTGTTTTTCTTGGTCCTTCTCCTTATCCGGGCGGGGGTCCTGCATTGAATCACAGCACATTCTCGTCCTTATGGGCAGGTGTTGCTTCTGAGATGCGATACCCTCTAGTCGCAAGCCTACTCCTCGTGATTACAGGAATAGTCTGGAAAGGATCGATAGGACGCGGCTCTGCATGGGGATTGGTGGCCGCCAGTTTCGCCCTTGGCTCTTGGATGATAATCTCAGGCGTCGCGGTCTCCTTCACAACCATTGATTATCCTGGAGGAGGACCTGCTACAGTTCCAGCACAGAATCTGCTACTAATCGGTCTCGTAGTACCAACTCTCAGCTTCGTCAGCTCTCTCGCTTGGCTGTTCTGGGATGGCAGACACAACCTGAGATCAGCAACTGTACCCTAGCATTTGGAATTCTAAAAGCTCGTACCCGCCAAGTATGGCCGCCATGTTTTTAGCCGATCTCGGGTCAATGATACATTCAGGAAACTTGTTAGCGGATCAGGATCAGACTGAGAAGATAAGTGGCGACTGGATCAATGACTCGCCTTCCTCTGCAGGAATCTCCGAAGGACCGCTTCGCGAGATGGAGAATGCGGCTCGTGAGATGAAGAAGATCACGAGCGTCCTGATTGCTCGGCATGGCCGGTTAGTTTACGAGTCTTACTTCAACGGGTCGGGTCCGTTGGAGCTTCAGAATACGCGTTCTGCCACAAAGACCGTAACGAGTATTCTGGTCGGAATCGCTATCGATAAGGGTCTGATCCCGGGCGTGGACGCGAGGGTCTTCTCCTACTTTCCGGACAAGCAGCCCGTTAAGGACCCTGACGACCGCAAGGATAGGATTACTCTGGAAGATTTTCTGACGATGAGCTCTATCCTAGAGTGCGACGATTCGAACATGTTCTCGCGTGGAAACGAGGAACGAATGTATGTTGTCGAGGACTGGGTCAAATTCACGATGGACCTGCCCGTTAGAGGGTTTCCCGCATGGACCACGAGACCGGAAAAGTCGCCGTATGGTCGAAGCTTCAGCTACTGCACCGCGGGCAGTGTCGTCCTCGGACACGTTCTAGAACGAGCAACGAAAATGCCCGTGCAAGAGTTTGCGCGAGAATATCTATTCACACCCCTCGGAATAGAAAAGGCGGAATGGCAGTATACACCTCTCGGCACCGCGATGACCGGCGGTGGGCTGAGCATGCGCAGCCGCGATCTGTTGAAGCTCGCACAATTGTTTCTCAACAATGGAGACTGGAACAGTAACAGGCTCGTCTCTCGGGAATGGGTAGAAACATCCACCAGACCACACGTCAAAGTGGACGATGAGACGGAATACGGCTATCTCTGGTGGCTAAGAAAACTCGGCACCGGACAACGAAAATTCCAGTCTATCCTCATGCAAGGCAACGGCGGCAACAAGGTCGCAATAGTCCCAGAACTAGACATGGTCGCGGTGCTGACAAGTACCAACTATAACACAAAGGGAATGCATGACCAGACCGACCGTCTGCTGAACGACTACATTATTCCCGCAGTGAAACAATGACCGCATGAAAATAGTTTGATATTCGCCTTAACCCTCGTTGAACAGTTCTAGATTGTGTATTCTCTCAGACAGACTGGGTCTGCTTGAAAAGTGGCGGCTTAATCCTCGCCTCTCCGCGTTGACGATGTCGGTGAGCCCGAGAGTCTGAATCTTCCTGAGTACTGACAAGAACTGTTGTCTTCCCTCGACTCGCGCAGCGAGGAGATCCGCCTGTAGCCTCAGCGTCTTTCGACCCTGCGTATAGCTATTGACTAGGAGCAGAGCACCGCCTACAATCATAAGAAAGACTATCCCGAGACCCCATCCAAAGCCCTCAACTGACGCTCCGCCAATCCCCACCAAGAAAATGAACGCGGCAAAGATCCCGACGAGTATATTTCGAACCGGGGGATTACCATGTATTTGTCTCAGGAAACGGCTCGACGCCATGATCGGTCTCCATTCTTTGGGCTTGAGTCTCCCTTTCATCTGCGCTGGAAAATATCCGTCTATTCGACCGAAGCTGCACCTGTCAGAGTCAAAGGTGTGCCAGAGGACTCGATCCAGCCAGGTTATTCGCTTCACATGCCTTGGCAGATCCAATACTCGACAGATATCCTCTCCCTCGCGTGCCAGTTGAGTGTCATAGCTGTCCATCGGCGGCAGGAAGAGATCCGAGATCGTCATCGCTAGGTGAAATTGGACGGATTCGAAGATTAGACTGGATTGTTACTAGAATTCGTGAACGGGTAAGCGGCCTCCGTTCATCTTAATTCAGCCTCGAAACCCATGTTTTCAGTATGAATAGGGACGACCTTCTCAAACACGCCCAAGTTGCAATGGACGTTGCGAAAGGCAACCTTGTGGAACAGGGAAAGGTTCTGCCCTCTCTTGTCGTGTTTCCCTGGAACAATCAGCCTCACATTTTGACTCCCGGGGTAGACAAGAACATGATCCCGTCAATTCTAAAGAAGAAGAATCCGGAGGCGTTCACATGGTCTTACGAAGTCGCGATCAAGCAACCGGAAACTGGTGATCGGAAAGAAGCTGTAGAGGTTGTCGGCAGAAGCGGGACCACTAGGGTATTGATTCGCCAAGCCTTCCACAGACTGGATGGAAAGATAGTGTTCGACGATACGTGGGTTCCTCTAGAGGCCGAGTTGGGCGGATACGTTGTAAATCTAGGTATGAGCGATGCGACATTTGGCGAGATCATGGGTATCTGGGACATTGCGCCCTCAGGAGGGCAAATCGCTTACGTACCCGCGCGCAGGTTCAAGATCTGGGTCCCAGAAGGATGGCGAATGGCTCGGGAGATCGCGGCTGAAGACGGAAAACCACGACCAACGTTTTACAGAAACAACAATCCTCATGGAGCTGTCAGAGTTACAACTCTTTGGCGAAATACTAACGAGCCGCGCGACGTGGGGGCCGAGGCTCGTGCTGAAGCTGAAAGAAGGAGACGGACGCAAGGAGTCGAAAACGTCGCTGTCGAAGAGAAACATGATTTGGCAATCGTCAGTTTTAGCCAGATCATGCAAGAGAAAAATCGTCAGAACAGAATGTACGCCTGGCTCGTTCATGATGCTTGGGGTCACATTCTCGTGACATTCGCTTCGAACCTCAGCGATAAACAATCAGAACTGAACGACGAGATCGTCTCCATCCGCGAGATCGTAAATCGACTAACGCGGTTATGAGTCGTTCAATAGTTCTCAGAACCCTCTATGGCTCGTCATCTTTTTCTTTACTCTACGTGCATTTGTGCTTCCATTGGACCCTTTTGGCTCGTTCTTTTCTCTAGGACCCTTCCTAGCTTCTTCGACTGTTTCTCGTAGGTCCATTAGCCACATGTCCTGTAGCCGGCTCAACAGTCTTTACACTCCCGTCCCGAGCCGACCGGCTGGAATATCCTCCCGCCACAGTCCTGGCAAACCAAGATTCGGCCGATGAACTGGTCATCTGACCGGTAACGTAGCTCATGGTAGGTCAGTTCCCGGCAGCCCTGGCAGTATTCGCGGTAGCCTTGGACCTGCACGGTTCCGGATATTCTGTCAGGTTATAGATTTGTGAGAGAGAAGGAGAAACTATTCGGGCACTGAGCCTGAGCTAGTTAATGAGTCAGGATCAGGCTTTAGATCCATTCTAGCTTGATTCCTTCGATTTTTGAGAAATGGGGATCGTCTGAAATGACTCGTCTCGACTTAGCATCTAGTGCTGTTGCTGCGATTATCGAATCTGCAGTGGGCAAGCCTCTATGTTGGACCCGCAGCCTAGCCGCTGCCACCGCTATTGGCACCTGCAAGTCGACCAGCTTGAAGGTTGAGTTCAGAATAGAGTTGACCCTGAGATCGGCTACTTCAAAGCCTCTATTCTCCGAAACGAACTTGTAGACTTCATGGATCACAATCGTGGGAACAATCGCATTCTCACGTTGCAACTCTACAATCTTACGAGCAGTCTTTTGCTTGAGGTC
>Ga0070732_10002120_pt1 | contig 10811 bp, 8 predicted proteins | sample Coa_R1_5_FD_66449 | JGI IMG/M metagenome (GOLD analysis project Ga0070732, IMG submission 66449) | Surface soil microbial communities from Centralia Pennsylvania, which are recovering from an underground coalmine fire - Coalmine... | ecosystem: Environmental > Terrestrial > Soil > Unclassified ...
ACAAACGCGATGCTGTATTCGTGACGAATCAGCTGGGCGATTTCCGCGTACGCCCGGTCAAAATCCCTCTGGTTCTTCGGGAAATAGACGCGCCCGCCGGTAAGGCTGGAAAGTTCACGAAGCACGCGATTGCCTGCCGTAAGACCTTGTTTGACGTATGCGCGATCCTCCTTTTCTTTACGGGAAAGGACTTTGTGCTTGATGGTGGGCTTGAGAGAATCGCCAAAAAGCGATACCGCAAATACTCGGACGTCCGAAGTCTCCAGCTCTTGTTGAATCGCCAGCCATTTTCCCTCTGGCGTAGTATCTACGCCCGTAGACAAGACCACGATGGATTTTTTTCCGCGCGCGCTTTCGAGCCAATCGATCGCCGAAGCAAGACTCAAAGACAAGTTTAAGTCGGCAAATCCCAACATGAAATTCAGATTTTCCAGCGAGAAGCGAGCCGCCGACTTGTTGGCAGTAAAGTCAAGCAGCAGCTCCGGCTCATTCGAATAGCTTGCAATCGCTACGCGATCTTCGCTCGCCAGGTTATTCAGCAGCGTATCTGCCGCATGAAAATGCTCTTTACCTAGAAAGACAACGGCCGGACCGGATTCGACGAGGAGAAGCACTTGCGCGGGTTCTGTTACGGAAAGAAAGTCTGTGATCGGTTGTTCCACTCCGTTGTCGAAGACACGAAAATCTTCGCGACGCAGGCCGTCCACGAAATTCCCGTCTCTGCCCGTGACGATCACACCCACATTCACGCGGTCAACAGTTACGCGAATCGCAGGCGCCTGCCCTTGTGGATTTTGCCGGGCTCGCGCGTAGGGACCATCACCCAGCACAACCACGAGACCGATTGCGATAAGTAAGAAGGGACGCCGCGTCATTGGAGTGCGTTTAGGACTAGAGCCATCTGTCCAATTCGATGGTAACGGGGCTTCCAAAAAGACAGAAGCCCTGTCCGTGTGCTGTTTCCAGAACGCAGAACAGGGCCTCTTAGGCGGTGATTCGAGCGCGAACGAGTTTACGGCTTATCTGCCGGAGGCGTCGTAGGCGTAGCCGCGGCTGCAGGAGCGGAAGGAGCTGGCGCACCCGCGCTAGAATCCTTGGGGGTTGCGAGGTAGCCGCTAATTTGGTTTTTGCCTACATCGAAAACCACGATTTCGTAGGGGGCCATCCGGGAACTGCCCTTTACATAAAACTGCACGGGCTCGCCGGAGGTTCTGTCCCTCTTCGGGATTGTTTTGTCATCAGCAATGACGTTAATCGAGTACGTTGACTTCTTCGGATCGGTCTTGGCCAGGGACATCTGCACCGGCCCGACACGCTGCGGATTCTTGGATTTTTGCAGGGTGAATTCGTAGTAGTTGCGGTCGCCACGACGCCGCAACTCATCGAGGTCGTCCTTATTGTGAGCGATCAGGCCGCTCATGACGTTCATGTCGCCCATGCCGCGTTCCAGCTTGCCCTTTGTGGCTTCCAGGTCGGTCTTGGTGGCTTCCAGGTCTTTCTTCGTGCCGCCGACTTCCGTGGCTACGGCGCCAATCTGCTCCTGGCTCGCCTTGAGCTGGGTAGTGAGCTCCGCATCGGAAGCTTGCTGTTCTTTGCGGATGTCTTCCGCGCGGCTCTTGGCCTTTGCGAGTTCCGACTGCGTCAAACCCATTCTTTGCGTGGTGATTTCCACCTGGCTCTTCAAGTCTGCGATCCGCGAATTGGCCTGGTCGAGTTGCGCGCTCAGAATCTTGTTCTGGTCCCGCTGTCTCCCCAGGTCATCGCTCAGTTTTGCCTGGGTCGTATAACCGAAATAAACGACCACGCCCAGCGCCGCAATCACCAGCCCGAACAGTACGGCGATCCACCTCGGCGTACCCGCGCTTTCATAGCCGTAAGATTCCTGCGGGCTTGGTATGTTTGGAGAAATGCTCATTCTTCCCTCTCTGTGTGGTTTTACCCCAGCAATGGCCCAACGTGAAATTATGGCTTGCAAAAGGCCTTCTGTCCATCTTGGGCAAGGGCAACAGCACTCCGGCGAACTTACCTCTTCGATGGCTTGCTCTTGTCGCGCAGCGCGGGCCAGCGCGCGAAGACCGTCGTGGTCAAGCCGCCCCGAGGCGTGAATTCCCCGCGCACGACGCACCACTCCGGTTGAACCGCCTCAACGATGTCGCGGAGAATCTTGTTCACGGCATTTTCGTAGAAGATGCCCAGATTGCGGTACGCCAGCAGGTACATTTTCAGCGCCTTCAGCTCCAGGCACTCTTTCTTTGGCATGTACTGGATCGTGAGCGTGCCGTAGTCCGGCATTCCCGTCTTCGGGCAAACCGAGGAGTACTCCGGGAACCGCGTGGTGATGACGTAGCTTGGGAACTGATTCGGCCAGGTCTCGAGCGCCGGCAATTTCGCAGTGATTCCGGCGCGCGCGTGTTCCGCGGTGTAATTGGGCATGTTTGCTCCTTGGGATTCTCATTGTATCGTGCTTGAGACGGAGCTTGCTTCTTCCGTTGGCCCTCGCTCAGTCTGTGATCGCTCTCGGTTCTTCCATCTCCTTGCAAAAAAGCTGCTATTCGTACTTGACAAGTTACGTATCCGCGTTATAATGGGTTTGTTTTTCAGGCGCTCGTTTGCGCCTTAAAGGCGATATGGTGGCCCGTGCGGAAGTCCTCCCAATTTCCGCGCCCCCTCTCAACTTTCATAGTTACCTTCTTATAAACGCAAAACGCTTTTCTGCCTTCCTTTGTTTTCATGCACTTACGCACTGCCCAGTTTGCAAGACCTTTGTTTTGAAAACGATACATCAGTGGGGGGTGTGGGTACCCCCCTCTGTCCCCACTGCTCGTTACTCCTTCCTTAACTTCCCGCGTCCGTATCTCCTTCGCTTCCAGCCTGCTACACTCAGTGTCAGAAATCAGCGAGGAGCCAGCCATGTCTGAAGCTGCCAAAGCTGCTGCCACCGGGCCTACCCGCACCGAATCGGACTCCATGGGCAAGATCGAAGTCCCGGCCGACCGCTACTACGGCGCGCAAACGGCCCGGTCGCTCATCCACTTCGCCATCGGCAAAGACACCATGCCGCCGGAGCTGATCCGCGCGTTCGGCATCCTCAAGAAAGCGTGCGCACTGGTGAACCAGGACCTGGGCAAGCTGTCCCGCGAAAAAGCACAGCTCATCGTGCAGGCCGCCGACGAAGTCATCTCCGGCAAGCTCAACGCGCATTTCCCCTTGCGCATCTGGCAAACCGGAAGCGGCACGCAAACCAACATGAACGTCAACGAAGTGATCTCGAACCGGGCCATCGAGATCGCCGGCGGCGTGATGGGCAGCAAGAAGCCCATCCACCCGAACGACGATGTCAACATGTCGCAGTCGTCGAACGATACGTTTCCCGCAGCTATGCACATAGCCGCGGCTACGGAAACCGCGCGGCGCCTCCTGCCCGCCATCAAGACGCTGCGCGATGCGCTCGACGCTAAAGCCAAAGAGTTCGCCGGTATCGTCAAAATCGGCCGCACGCATCTCCAGGACGCGACGCCGCTTACCCTCGGCCAGGAGTTTTCCGGCTACGTCAGCCTACTCGACCGCGACGGCGGCCGAGTCGCCGTCGCGCTCGACGGCCTCTACGACCTGGCCATCGGCGGCACCGCCGTCGGCACGGGCCTTAATGCGCATCCGGAATTCGCGGAGCGCGCCGCGCGCAAAATCGCCGAGCTGACCGGCCTTCCGTTCCGCTCGCATCCCAACAAATTCGCCGCGCTCTCCGCGCACGACGAACTTGTGTTCGCCTCGGGCGCGCTGAAGACGCTCGCCGCGTCGCTTATGAAAATCGCGAACGACATTCGCTGGCTCGCTTCCGGCCCGCGCTGCGGCCTGGGCGAGCTGACGCTGCCGGAAAACGAGCCCGGCTCCTCCATCATGCCGGGCAAAGTGAATCCCACGCAGGCCGAAGCGCTCACCATGGTCTCCGTGCAAGTCATGGGCAATGACGCCGCCATTGGCTTTGCGGGCTCGCAGGGCAATTTCGAGCTCAACGTGTTCAAGCCGGTGATGATTTTCAACTATCTGCATTCGGTGGAACTGCTCGCCGACGCCTGCAACAGCTTTGTCGAGCACTGCGTGCGCGGCATCGAGGCCAATCGCGAAACCATCGATCGCTACGTCCACAATTCTCTGATGCTGGTCACGGCGCTGGCTCCCAAAATCGGCTACGACAATGCCGCCCAGGTCGCTAAAGCCGCGCACAAAGCGCACATCAGCCTCCGCGAAGCCGCCATCAAGCTCGGCTACGTCACCGCCGAAGAATTCGACGCCCTCGTCAAGCCCGAGGACATGACGCACCCATGAGCGGCTTAGCTAAGCACTTCGAGAAGATACGGCAAGTTTTCCAACCGAAACGTAAGTTTCGACTCGAAGAAGACAAAATACCTGTGGATGGGCACGGGAGGCCCGACCTTTCGCGCTATTCGAAGCCGCTGGCGCACTACATCAGTCTTTACGAAGCGTCCATGACAAGGATCCCTGCAGCAGAGCTTTCTAGCGAGCGCGCTAATTTCGCTTTTCGGCAAAGGGTGCATGCAACGTGGGGCCTTCGGGCGAAGGGAGCTGAGGCCATTCCGTACCTGCTAACTCTAGTGAATCGCAAAAACCCCGATGCTCGAGAAGACGCCTCATTTCTCTTGGGGGAATTAAAGCGGTCGGAGGGTATCGCAGATGTCTTGCTAGCCCAGCTCAAAAATGAGGAGGAACTGGTCGCTCAATCGGTCATGATCCAGGCGCTAGGGAAGCTCCGCTACCGACCTGCCGTACCTGCACTGGCGCGGCTGATATTGTTGGACGATATCGACCGAGATATTCAATTGGATGCGGTAGATAGTTTGGGACGAATTATGAAAATTGATTTCTCCGAATCTGGTGAGCCGCTCGTAGCAGCTATTTCTTGGCTAGCTACGCAGGGTTACTCACGCGAGGAACATAAGTGATCGACAGAAATACAGTCTTGAGTCTCGGACTATTACTTTCTGTGGCTATCACATTCTCTCAACAAGTAAATGGGCAGGCGACGTATGCTCTGAAGCCGACGCCGAGGGCGCCCGTGCTTTGCCCGAGTCATCGATGACACATTTCCTGGAGGACATAGTGCGGCAGCGGGGAGAGTTGCAGCGGGGCACAACGTACGCTTGCGCTTTAGATCGGTTGAGATTCTTCGCGCCCCGGTCAAGTCGGGGCGCTCAGAATGACAAGCCTTTTGTAACGGCGACGGTTTCAAATTGCAGGCAGTGTGAGATGTCTGGGCCTGGGCAGAAGAACTGAAAGGCAAGAGTAATGATTGGGGCGGTGGACATCGGAGGGACGAAGATTGCCTCGGGCATCGTGGATGATGCCGGCAAAGTCCTTGCGAAGCTCGAAACGCCGACCGAAGTGGCGCGCGCGTATCCTGACGGGCTTCGGCACATCGTGCGCATGCTGCGCGAAGCCGCGCAAAAGGCCAACACCGAGCTTTCGGGCATGGGCATCGGCTCTACCGGCTGGGTCTATCCCTTTACGGGCGAATTCGGCGACGTGGATTTTCTTCCGGGATGGAAGGGCTGCAACCCGGTGAAGGATTTGGCGCGCGAATTCAACGTGCGCGTGGCGCTGGAAAACGACGGCGACGCCGCGGCGCTGGGCGAAGCGGCGTGGGGCGCGGGAAAAGGGAAGTCGCGGCTGATTTATGTCACCGTGGGCACGGGAATTGGCGGCGGAATCATCCTGGACGGCCAGCTCTATCGCGGCGCGGACAGAGCGCATCCCGAAGTCGGCCATCACGTGGTTGACGCCTCCGGGCCCCAATGTACCTGCGGCTTTCGCGGCTGCTGGGAAGCGCTGGCGACGGGCCCGGCGATGGCCGCGTGGTTCAATTCCAAATCCAAGGGCTCCAAAGTGGCCAAAGTATCGAAAGGTGGCAAAGCGAAAGCAGGTTCCGCGCGCGCCAAAGCTCTTACCGCCAAAGAAATTTTTCAGCTTGCTGAAAAAGGCGACAAATTGGCCGGCGAAGCGGTTGCACGCGAAGCGCATTATCTTGGGCTAGGCCTGGCCAACCTGATCAATTTGTTTGTGCCCGACCGGATTGTGATGGGCGGCAGCATTATGAAAAGTGTCCGCCTCGAAGATCTTCGCAAGGTGATCGCGCAGGGATGCCGCTTCGTTCCGTATGAGGAGACGGAGCTCTCGCTCGCGTCTCTCGGCGAAGACGCCAACCTGATTGGCGCCGCGCAAGTCTGGTACCATCGCTTCGCGAAAACAGCCGCTGGAGCTTCGTAACCGATACTGGAGGAGTCGATGATTCGCCGTCCCGCGTCCCCTTGTCTCTTGTTGGGTTTGACCTTCCTCGTCGCGCAAGGAGCGAACGCTCAAGCGACCTATACGCTGAAGCCGACACCGAAGACCGTGGCGTGGGGCTACTACGACGCGAAGGCGACGCCGGTGCTGCGCATCAAGTCGGGCGACACGGTGGAGATTCAGACGCTCATCACCAACAGCCCGAAGCGGCTCGAAGAAGCGGGCGTGCCGCCCGACCAAGTCGAGCAATCGCTCCGTGACATCACCGACCAGGTAAAGGATAAAGGCCCTGGCGGGCACATCCTCACCGGGCCGATTTACATCGAAGACGCGCAGCCCGGCGACGTGCTGGAAGTGAAAATCCTGGCCATCAAGCTGGCCATTCCTTATGCCTACAACGCCTTCGGGCCGGGGCGCGGGTATCTGCCGGACGACTATCCCTACCCGAAGATCAAAATCATTCCGCTGGACGAAAAGCGCATGGTGGCGAAATTCGCGCCGGGCATCGAGATTCCTCTGCATCCGTTTTTCGGCAGCATGGGCGACGCGCCGCCGGAAAACGTGGGCAAGTGGAACAGTGCGCCGCCGTGGATTATGGCGGGGAACCTGGACAACAAGGACCTCGTTGCCGGCACGACGCTGTATATTCCCGTGCATGCTCCCGGCGCTCTGTTTGAAGTGGGCGACGGCCATGCCGGGCAGGGCGACGGCGAAGTGGACATTACGGCGCTCGAGACTTCGCTCATCGGCACGTTTCAATTCATCGTTCGCAAAGACATGCACTTAAAGTGGCCGCGCGCCGAAACGCCGACGCACTACATCACCATGGGCTTGAACGATAATCTGAACGCCTGCGCTACGCTGGCCACGCGCGAAATGATCGACTTTCTCGTAACGGAAAAGCATCTTTCGCGCGACGATGCCTACATGCTGGCGAGCGTCGCCGCCGACCTGCACATCACCGAACTGGTCGACGGCAACAAAGGCGTGCACATGATGATCCCCAAGGCGATTTTTGTGGGAGCGAACAAATGAGAAAAAGCCTCGTCTTGGTAGTGGCGCAGCTCGCTGCGCCGGTAGCAGTCATTTGTGGCATAAGCTGGCTGGCGCTGCAAGCATCGCCACTACAAGGAGGTCAGGATAAAACTGGGGCCATACAGCAGAAATCGGGGGCGAATCAGGCGGGCGCGCAGGCACAAGAAACGACGACGAACAAAGCCGGCGAGGCGCTCTACAAGCAGCGCTGCGCGGTGTGCCATGAAGGAGGCGTTCCCAAGGCGCCGAATCGTGCCGCGCTGAAACAATTGTCCCCGGAGAGCGTTCGCTTTGCTTTGACAAGTGGGAGCATGGCGATTCAAGGACTGGGATTGACGACCGCGCAAATAACGGATTTAGCTGAATTTCTGACGGGGAAGCTGCCCGGCAAGGAGCAGATTCCGGCTGCAGCGCTTTGCGCGGCGGACGCGGGACGCGCCTTTGCGGATCCGCTTGCGAAGCCGCACTGGAACGGCTGGGGCGTCAACCTCGAGCAACACCGCTTTCAACCTGCGGAGATGGCGCAACTCAGTCCGGAGCAGGTGCCGAAACTCAAATTGAAGTGGGCGTTCGGTTTTCCCGGCGCTTTCCGCGCATCGGCGCAGGCCACCGTCGCCGGCGGGCGCGTTTTTGTGGGGAGCTTTGAACGAAGAGTCTATTCGCTCAATGCGGAAACAGGCTGCATTTTCTGGGCGATCGAGACGGATGCTCCTGTACGGACAGCGATTAGCCTGGGAGAAAACGGCAACGGCTGGGTGGCGTACTTTGGGGATCAGCGCGCCAATGCCTACGCGGTGGACGCGGTCACCGGAAAACTTCTGTGGAAAACCCATGTGGACGAGTTTCCTGGTGCGGTGATTACGGGAGCACCTACGCTAGCCGCGGGAAGACTGTATGTCCCGACTTCCTCGATGGAAGAGGTGTTCGCGGGAAATCCGCAGTACGAATGCTGCAAGTTTCGGGGCAGCGTCTCAGCGCTGGACGCCGCTACGGGAAAAGTTCTGTGGAAGAGCTATACAGTCGCGGAAGAAGCCAAGCCGGTGCGCAAGAGTAAGATCGGTGTTCAGCTCTGGGGACCTTCGGGAGCGGGAGTGTGGTCTTCGCCAACCGTGGACCTGAAGAGTCGCACGATTTACGTGACCACGGGTGACAGCTACTCCGACCCGGCGGCGCCGACTTCGGACTCTTTCCTGGCGTTTGATCTGGAGACGGGAAAACTGAAATGGTCACAGCAAATGACCAAAGGGGACGCGTTCAACGTCAACTGCGGAGCGCCGGAGCAAATGCGCACGAACTGCCCCGAAGCCAATGGACCCGATTTTGATTTCGGCTCTTCACCGATCATGGTTGATCTGGACAATGGACGCCGCGCGTTGATTGCCGGGCAGAAATCAGGAATCGTTTACGCTTTGGATCCGGACAAGCAGGGTGAGCTGCTATGGCAGCGGCGCGTGGGCCGCGGCGGTGCTGCCGGCGGCGTTCAGTGGGGTTCCGCTGCGGACGCAAAGAACGTGTACGTTGCTGTGTCGGACGTGACGATGCATCCCGTGCCTTCGGGCACGGCGGGAGCGCGCGATACGGCCTTCGGATTCGCGGCTCAATTGGATCCCAAGATTGGCGGCGGACTTTTCGCGTTGAAGCTGGATACTGGTGAGGTCACCTGGCAGACGCCGCATCCGGGATGCGGGGAGACCCCAGGATGCAGTCCGGCGCAGTCCGCGGCGGTAACGGCGATCCCCGGAGTGATTTTTTCCGGTGGTCTGGATGGCCACTTGCGGGCCTACTCCGCGCAGGATGGGCACATCCTTTGGGAGGTGGACACTGCCACGGATTTCAAAACGGCGAACGGAGTGAAGGCACACGGTGGTTCGCTGGACGGACCAGGAGCCGTCATCGTGGGTGGAACGCTGTACGTCAACTCGGGATACGCCTTTTTGGGAGGTGCTCCCGGCAACGTGCTGCTGGCATTCTCCGTTGATGGCAAGTGAGGACGGCCGGCACCCCGTTCCAATATCAGCAAGTCGCAACAAGAAATCCAGAGCGAAGGTTTGCTCGCCTGCATCCGACGCTATACCATACTTAAACGCGCCCAGCACAATCCAAACGAGTCATACCAGGGGGAATCGTGAGCTTTTGCAAAAGACTCGCACGACTGTTGCTGTTTTGTTTGGTGCCAGTTTCACTGGCGGCTCAGACGAAGGGAATTCCGGAATGGTGCAAGCCGCTGCCGCGGCCGGAATACAAGGCGCTTCTGCCCATACCCGTAAACGATCCGTGGTTTGAAGTGTACAGAGTAGCGCCGGAGACGTTCGCGATCTACGAGCCGCATCAGGCCGAAGAGACCATTTCCTACCTCATCGTCGGAACCAAGCAAGCGGTGATTTTCGACACCGGCATGGGCATCAGCAGCATCAGCAAAGTCACGCGGCAATTGACTACCAAGCCCGTAGTGGTGCTCAACTCGCACACGCACAACGATCACGTCGGCGGCAACGCTGAGTTCATGTTTGTCTACGGGATGGACACGGATTTTACGCGCAAGAACGCCCGGGGCTCGCGCGCGGACGCGCAAGCGGAAATCGCCCCGGACCAGATTTGCGGCGATTTGCCCAAAGGATTCAACCCGGCGGCCTACGTGACGAAGCCTTGGAAGATTTCGCGGTTCATCCATGACGGCTTCAAAGTCAATTTGGGCGGGCGCACGGTGGAAGTGATCGCCACGCCCGGCCACACTCCGGACGCGATTGCGCTGATCGACCGCGCCAATGGTTTGCTTTTCACCGGCGATACGTACTATCCCGCGCCGATTTGGCTGTACCGCCCCGAAACCGACATGGATGCGTATGTCGCGTCTGCGAAGCGCCTCGCCGCGCTCGCGCCGGAGGTGAAAATGGTGCTTGGCGCGCACAACATTCCTGTGGCGGATCCTGGTGTGCTGCCAAAGCTCGTGGATGCCATTCAAGCGGTGCGCTCCGGAAAAGGGGACGTCAAAGCGGAGGGAGCGGGCAAAGCCATGCACACGTTTCAGGGCTTCAAGTTTCTTCTCGCGGAACCGCAGAAGGGGCTAAATTAGTATTCAGAGCCATTTCGAATGCGGTCTGCGAGTCACAAGTCGGCCTTGTGTGCCCTGGCATTTTTTTTTGCGCTTTCTGGCGCTGGCGCGCTGCAGACCAGGCACTCCAAGCAGGACGGGCATGACAAAACGGTTTGGAACTATGATGGCGGCGTATTTTTCGAAACCGATGGGTCGCTGCCAAATGGAGCGTGCTTTCGTATTCACGGCAGAATGAGCTCCGGAGATTTCTTCGACGATCTCAAGCGCATTGACACAGACCAGGCCACAACTTTCCAGCGCGGCGGGGAAACGGTGACGAAGTTTCCTAATTCCGTAAATGTTTTCTTCTCCATCAGGGATTTCTGCCCCGCCGAAGTCCCGCAAATGGGCACACGCCCTTTCCTGACGCAGAATATGGTCG
>Ga0070732_10002121_pt1 | contig 10811 bp, 8 predicted proteins | sample Coa_R1_5_FD_66449 | JGI IMG/M metagenome (GOLD analysis project Ga0070732, IMG submission 66449) | Surface soil microbial communities from Centralia Pennsylvania, which are recovering from an underground coalmine fire - Coalmine... | ecosystem: Environmental > Terrestrial > Soil > Unclassified ...
ACATCGATCTTCGCGGGCTGCACGATGTGAATGTCGCTGATCGACCCGTCACGGGCCACCCAGAACTGGAACACGACATGCCCGTGCTGAACCATCGCGGCTTGCGGCACCATCCAGTTGCTCATGACCTGCGCGCGGAAGCGTGCCAGCCAGGGTCCGAAGTCGATGCCCTTCGAGTCGAACGAGATGTCCGCGCCGGTATCGGTCTGGCCGCCCTGTGGATTATTGAAGTTCGTGTTCTGGAGGTACTTCGACAGATTCCGCAGCGAATCGGCCAACCCCGCGGCACCAGTGGGCCGGGGCGGCGGTTGGAGGATGTCCGGAAGGATCGTCTGGTTCGGCGGTGGCTGCGGCGTCGGATCTCCAGCCTTCGCGCTCTCCGCCGGAGAGGCGACGATCTTCTCGGACGTGTTGCCGACGGAAGCGGGCGCCGGATTCGCGGGCTGCGGCACGTGCGTGATCGTCGCGCTTCGCCTATCCATGTCGGAGGGTGCCGGCGTGTGGACGGGAACCGCCGGCCGGTTGATTGCCGGCTGAATGTTGACGAACCGGATCACCTGGTCGGGCGCCGGATCCACCGGAACGGGCCGAGGCTTGAACCAGCCCAAACGCGGCGCGAGGATGATGAGCACGAGCGCCACGAGGTGCGCGATGAGGGACAGGAGGACACCCTCGCGCGCGGAAATCGCCCGCGCGACGCGTGGTTCTTCAGGATGGTAATCCTCGAGATCGAAGTACATTCGCCGCCGTCTTTGGAGTATAGCGCGGGGGCCCGAAGGGGTCCCCGGACACAGAACCTATCGGTCAGACCCGTTCTGCCACATACAGATAGACGACGCCCGCGGTCAGAGAGACGGCGCGGACCGATTCGAAGCCGGACGCGCGCAGACCGTCGGCAAACTCCCGGGGAGTGGCGAAGTCACCGACCGAGGCCGGCAGATACGCGTACGCCTCGTCATGGCGGGAGACGAGCCGCCCAATGCCGGGCAGCACGTGCTCGAAGTACCACCGGTACAACCCGGCCAGTCCCGGCATCGTCGGCATCGCAAACTCGAGAATGGCGAGCCGGCCACCCGGTCGCAGAACGCGCGCGATCTCACGGCACGCGAGCAGGGGATCGGCGACGTTGCGGATGCCGAAGGCCACGGTCGCTGCGTCGCACGACGCGTCGGCGAGCGGCAGCCGCATCGCGTCGGCACGCGCCAGCCGGATCCGCGAGTCGAGGCCGAGGCGGCGAACCTTGTCGAGGCCGAGGCGCACCATGGCGCCGGCGAAGTCGAACCCCACGACCTCGCGGGCCCGCCCGCGGGCGTGCGTCGCCGCCTCCACGGCCAGGTCGCCCGTGCCGGTGCAGACGTCCACGAGGCGTTCGCGACCCGTGAGCCCCAATTCGCGGATCGCGCGGCGGCGCCACCGGCGGTCGAACCCGGCCGACAAGGCGTGATTGAGGAAGTCGTACCTCGCCGCGATGGCGTCGAACATCCCGGCGATGCGCGCGGGATCCTTCGAGGTCGAGACCGCTACTGCCCGGTCCATGGCGGATAGAGATCGTGATCCAGGCCGAGGGCGCCAAGGATCTTCCCCGCCATGAAGTCAGCGAGATCGTCGAGGGTCTTCGGCATTTGATAGAACGCCGGCATCGCCGGCAACAGGGTCGCGCCGGCTTCCGAGCAGAGCACCATGTTGCGGAGCGCGGGCAGACTCATCGGCGTCTCGCGCGGCACCAGGACCAGGCGGCGGTGCTCCTTCAACATCACGTCGGCCGCGCGCTCGATCAAGCTGCGCGAGAGGCCGTGCGCGACGCCGGCGAGCGTCTTCATCGAGCACGGCACGACCACCATCGCCTCGCAGGCGTGACTCCCGCTCGCGATCGGCGCGCCGAGATCCTTGTTGCTGAAGATCTCGAACGTCCCACGGCGCGTCGACTCGCCGTACCTGTCGGCGAGAAGATCCGCGAGCCGATCAACCCTGGCCTCGGGCCCGAGCTCATCGATCAGCAGGCGCCGACCGTAATCGCTGAAGATCAGTTCCAGATGCCACGCGCCCGACAGGAGCGCCGCCATCGTCCGAATCGCGTAGAGCGCGCCGCTCGCGCCCGTGACCGCGACGCAGATCCTCCTGGGCCGGTCGCTCATTTCCAGCACACCGCGACGGTCGTCGACGCGAAATACAGCAGCCCGACCCACCCATTGAGGTCGAACGCCCGCTTGACCTGCGACAAGTCGTCGGCGCGGACGAGCGATTGCTCATAGAGGAGGAGCGCGGCGACGACGACGACGCCGGCGAAGTACAAGGGGCTGAGGGCCGCGATGACGCCGACCGCCGCCAGAGCCGCAACCGCCACGACATGAAGGGCTCGCGAGATCACGAGGGAGCGCTCGATGCCAAACCTGACCGGAATCGACCGCAGACCTTCGCGACGATCGACATCGAGATCCTGGCAGGCATAGAGCACGTCGAAGCCGGCGACCCAGGTCCCGATCGCGAGGCCCAGGGTCCAGGGCGCCGGTCCAAGGCGCCCGCCGGCGGCCAGCCAGCCGCCCACCGGCGCTACCGCCATGGCGAGCCCGAGGAAGGCCTGCGTGTAGAACGTCACGCGCTTGGCCAGCGAATACCAGAACACGATCGCGAGCGCCACGGGCGACAGCGCGAAGCAGACGGCGCCCAACCTCCAGGCGCACGCGATGAAGACTGCCGAGGCCGCGGTCACGAAGCCGATGGCCTCTCCCCGGCTCATGCGCCCGCGGGGCAGCTCGCGCATCGCCGTGCGGGGATTGCGCGCGTCGTAGGCGGCATCGACCAGGCGATTGAACCCCATCGCGGCGCTGCGAGCCGTCACCATGCAGGCGACGATCCATGGCAGGCGCCACCACTCGAACCCCACCGCGCGCGCGGCCAGCAGTGCACCGACGAGCGCAAACGGCAGCGCGAACACGGAATGGCTGACGCGCACGAACGACGCATAAGTGCGAATCCGGGACCACATTACTGGACTCTTCAAATGGGGCAATGGGTGAATGCGTGAAGGGGTGAATCCGCGTCTACGCTGGCGCCACCCGTTGCACCGCGTCCGGGGCCACGCCGCTCACGAGGTATTCTTCCACATCGGCGACATCCGACGGCACGCGCACGCCCACGAGGGCGGCGCGCCGCCCTGGCCTGATCGTGCCGAAGTCCTCCCCGTACCCGAGGGCCGTCGCGCCGATGCGCGTCGCGCTTTCGAGCAGCGCCGCCGCCGCGACACCCGGCGCGAGTCGCCGCATCGCGGCCAGTTCGTCGAACACGCTGAGCGACGGCGATGACGCGCGGCTGTCGGTGCCGACCGCGATCGGCACTCCTGATGCGTAGAATCGCTCGAGCGGCGGGACGCCGGCCCCGACCCACTCGTTGCTGCGCGGACACGTCACGATGACGGCCCCCGCCTGCCGCACGCGGTCGAGTCCATCGTCGGTGATGTGCACCGCATGAACAACCAGCGTCCCTGGGCGCAAATAACCCAATTCGGCGATGTACTGCAGGGGATCGCACTGCGGCACCCGCCATGTGTCGGTCCAGGCGCCCAGCTCCTCAAGCATGCGGCGCATCGGGCCACCGCCCGTCCGCAAGAACTCGACCTCTTCCGGTGATTCCGCCAGGTGGATGGCGAGCGGCGCGCCGCGCGACTGGGCGAGGATGGCCGCGAAGAGCGCCGGCGACACCGAGTAGGGCGCGTGGGCAACGACGGTCAGTGTCATCGGCAGCGACGCCCGGCGTGCAGCGAGCGCCTGGACCTCGCGGTCGATGCGCGTCCAGGCCTCTCGCACGGCGTTCACCGGGTCCGGCGCGTTGAATCCCAGGAGCTCATGAAAGACGACGCCGCCGAGGCCAGTGTCGGCAAGCACGCCCGGCGTGACGAGCGTGTTCGAGATATCGCCAACGAGCACCGTCCCGGCCTCGCGCATGGCCACTGCGGCGTCGAAGGCCGCGCACCGTTCGGCCTCCCCGCCAGGCCCGCCCGCGCGACGGAGGCCGACGAGCGTAGTAATCCACGCGTCCATCGAAGCGGCCGGCGGCACGCGACCAGCGAGCCAGCTCAGTTCGAGATGCGTGTGCGCGTTGACCAGCCCGGGCAGGAGCGCCACGTCGCCGAGGTCTTCGGGATCCCCGGGTGGCCGGCCCCGGCCGACCGCGACGATCCGTCCGTCAGCCACGGAGACCCAGCCGTTGTCCATGGGGGGCGCGTCGATAGGCAGCAGCCATCGCGCCCGGAGGACCTGTGGGGGTCGAGAAGGGGGGGGCACCGACCGTGCGCGTCAGGTGTTCGGCTGTCTCGCGCGCCGCGCCGCGGCGCTTCGAGCTTCGTAGCCGCGGAGATCCTCGGACTCGCCCGCTGCGCCGTCGGATCGCGCCACCGCCAACTCGAGCATGCGCGGCACCTCGCGTTCGCGAAACACGGGATCGCCGAGAATCTCGTACTGCATGTTCCGGCGCCTGGCGACGAACCCCGCGTTCTCGATGTTCCGGACGACCTCGAATTCGTCCATGCAGTACTCGGCGCCGGCCGCGCGGACCACGTTTTCCTCGATCATCACGCTGCCCATGTCGTTGGCGCCGTAGGCGAGGCTCAACTGGCCGACCTTGCCGCCTTGCGTCACCCACGACGCCTGGAGGTTGTCGACGTTGTCGAGCACGAGCCGCGCGATGGCCAGCGTGCGCAGGTACTCGACGCCGGTCGCCTCGGTGCCGCCGAGCTCCGTGTGACTCGGCTGGAAGCTCCACGTGATGAAGGCGGTAAATCCCCCATGCTCATCCTGTAGCGCGCGGAGTCTGAAGAGATGCTCGAGCCGCTCTTCGAGGGTCTCGACGGTCCCGTACATCATGGTGGCCGTCGTCTTCAGCCCCTGGCGGTGCGCCTGGCGCATCACGTCGAGCCACTCGTCGGCGGTCGCCTTGCCGTAGCAGTTCAGGATCTGTCGTACGCGATCGACGAGGATCTCGGCGCCGCCGCCCGGAATGCTGTCGAGGCCGGCTGCGATCAGCCGTTCGATGACGGTCGCGACCGGCAGGCGCGACAGCCGGGAGATGTGGATCACTTCGGGCGGCGACAGCGCGTGCAGCCTGAAGGCCGGAAACCGAGCCTTCACGCCGCGGAACAGGTCTTCGTACCAGCCAATTGGAATGTCGGGGTTGTGGCCGCCCTGAAGTAGGAGCTGCCCGCCGCCGACGGCCATTGTCTCTTCGATCTTTCTGTAGATCTCCTCGAAGCCGAGGGTGTACCCCTCGGACGATCCGACGTTGCGATAGAACGCGCAGAACTTGCATCGGGCCACGCACACGTTCGTGTAGTTGACGTTGCGGTCGATGATGTACGTGACGACACCGTCCGGATGCTTGCGCCGGCGCACCTCGTCCGCCAGGCGGCCCAGCAGGGGCGTCGGCGCTTCCGCATACAGGCGCAGGGCCGCGGCCGGCGACAGCCGCTCCCCGGCCCGGACGGCGGCGGCGAGCCCGTGGAGCGTCATTTACTCTGAATGGCGTTCGGCGGCAGGAACTTGTTCAGGAACGTTTCCATGTGCGCGAACGAATTCAACCAGCGGCTGTGCAGCAGCGTCTCGTGCACGTCGTCGGGATACACGATGAGCTCGTAGTAGACGTTGCGCGCGCGGAGCAGATCGACCAGCCCCACCATCTGCGCGAAGTTCACGTTGCGGTCGTCGTCGCCCTGGATGAGGAGCACCGGCGACTTCCACTTGTCGATCGCGGAAATCGTGGAGGCCTCGTAGGACACGTCGTTCGGGTCGAGCGAGTTGCCTTCGAGATGCACGCCGGCTAGATCGACGCCGGCCTTGAAGATGTCGGAGTTGCGCGCGAGCGCCTCGGACGTCAACAGACCGCCGTAGGACAGGCCCCAGATGCCGACGCGATTCGGATCGACGTCCTCGCGGGCCGCCAGCCACTTGCCCGCCGCCAGCACGTCGCGGTACTCGGCGTTGCCGCGTGCGCCGCCGTCCGGCGGAGTCCTGAAGGTGCGACCGTAGCCGACGCCCAGCCGGTAGTTCACCGACAGGACGATGTAGCCCTTGGAGGCAAGCCACTCGTTCACGCCGTAGAACACGTGATAGAAGCTCAGATAGTGCCAGCCGAGCAGCATTTGCCGCGCCGGGCCGCCGTGCACGAAGATCAACGCTGGGTGCTTCTCGCCTGCCTTGATGTCCTTCGGCAGGAACAACTGGCTGTGGAACTCGACGCCGTCTTCGGCGTTGAGGGTGACGTTGGTCGGCGCGACCTCTTCGTTCACGGGGAAGTCGGGGCCGAGAGTCGGGTAGATGACCTTCTGCGCCGACTGGCCGGCGGTGCCTGATCCGTCCGACGGCCAGATCCCCACGGAGAACGGCCGCTTCGCGTCAGAGCTGAGCACGGCGATTTGCTTGTTCGACGACAAGACGACCGGCACGTTCTCGATGCCGTCACCGGCCGTGATCATCCGCGGCGTTCCGCCGGCGAGCGGCACGCCCCAGATGTGGCGCCGATCGAGGTCGCTCGGATCCTTGTCCACGGCGTTCGTGCAGTAGTAGAACATCTTGCCGTCTGGCGAGACGGTCCACGCTGTCTGATCCTCGACGATGCCCTTCGTCGTGTTCAAGTAGACGGGCGTCGCCGAGAGATTGAGCTGCAGTGCGTAATAGCGTGGCGACTCCTCGTCGGTAATGACTCGTCCGTCCGGGCCGACCGAGCCAATCGGCGGCGCGGACTGCCGGCCGCCTCCGCCGCCCCCACCGCCGCCGCGGCCGCCGCCGCCGGGCGGCGGCACGGAGAACACCACCTTGTCGCCGGCCCACTCGATCGCATTGATGCTGCTGAACACGGCATCGTCCGCGGCCGGATGCCAGACTTCCTTCGCGGCGCTGATGTCAGGTCCGGCCACGTCGGCGACCATCAGCGACAGCGTGTAGCCGCCCGGGAACGCGGCCCGGAACAAGCCGGGCTCGTCCATGAGCGCCGTGCTCACGGCCGCTGGCGCGCCGTTGCCTGCCGCGCCCTGGGCCGCCCCACCACTTCGGCCCCCACGACCTCCCTGCCGACCCGGGGTCGCGGTGCCCGCCTGAGCCGTCGCGGCAGGTGGCGTCGTCTGTGCCGCCGTGGCAGCCGGAGCTGCCGCCGGCACTGGAGCGACCGCCGGTGCGGGGGCTGCCGCCGCTGGCGCCGCGCCGCTTGGCGCGAACCCGCCACCCGCGCGACCGCCGCCGGCGCGGCCGCCGCCGTTGTCAGGCAGCCCCGATCCGGCGCCCGGCGTGGCTTGCTGTCCAAACGGGAGGCCCGGACGCCGGAGGAACGCGATCTTCTTGCCGTCGGCCGACCAGGTGGGACTCGTATCGCGATCGGTGCTCGGCGCGACGTAGCTCACGGTCCGGGCCTTGACGTCGTACATCCCGATGAAGCTGTGATCGGTGCGATTGCTCACGAAAGCGATCCTCGTGCCATCGGGCGACCACCGCGGCCCGCTGTTGAGACCCCACGCGTCGATGAACGGCTTCTCGCCTTTGTCGATCGGCGTCTCCGGCGCCAGTGCAGTGACGCGCGCGCGATAAATCTGTCCGTCCTTGACGTAGAGCACGGACCGTCCATCGGGCGAGACGACGGGATTGCTGCCCTCGGCCAGACGGATCGCCGTGCCCGGTACCGGGGTGAGGCGAACCGCCCAGATGGCACGCTCTGCGCCGTTGGGATCGCTCGTCGGATTGGCGACCCATCCCTGTCGGTTCGGCGCCGAACCGCGCACGAATGCGACGGTCGAGCCATCGTCCGCGATGCGAATCTCGGTCATGTCCGTGCCGTCTTCCTTAAGGAAGGCGGACAGGCGCACGGGTTTGAAGTCCGGGGCCGCGGCCGTGTAGACGTTGCGCTTGCCCTCTTCGTAGGCGATCCAGGCGATGCGATCCGCGGAGCGCGCCGACACCAACTCGACCGGCATGCCCGGCTTCAGGTACTGCGCGAGGGTCAACCTGGTTGGCGACGGAGGCGCCGCTGCAGGCGCGACGGACGCGAGCGGTGTCAGGCCGACCACCAGAGCGACGACCGGAACCGCGACAAGGCGAAGACGATGCATGGACAGCCTCACAGGACGAAAACGGGGAGCCAGGGATTCCGTGAAGGGAGAAGGTAGCGTGAGTGGGCGCTGAATGCAAAGAACGGCTGGGAGGTTGGAAGGCTCTATGTGAGGAACTTCAGCTCGGGATTCCGGCTGACGAGGCCGAGCGCATGCGCCTCTCGATAGAAGAGGCGCAATCCCGCCAGGGAGGGCGAATCCAGGTCGTACCGCATATGGTCGCGAAGGTAGCGCCGGGCGATGGCCTGCCGCGCCGGATCGCCGGCGCAATAGACGTCGGCGATCGCGTCAACAGCCGCGACGCCGGCATCGCGCGCCTGGTGCAGCCGGGCGACGACGTCCGCGTCGGCGCCGGAGGGCGGGCCCGACCAGAAGGCCCAGACAAAGGGCAGGCCGGTGAGCGCGGTCCACGCCTCGCCGAGATCGGTCTTGTCGGCGCCAAGCGCGCGGTGATCCAGGAACAGGGCGGGGTCGCCGATGAGGAGCGCGGCATCCGCGGCGGCCAGCATCGACTCCCCGTCCGGCGCGCGAGGCGTATAGGTCGGGGCGATGTGCCAGAGCCTCGCGCACAGGATGCGCGTGAGCACCGCCGAGGTCCGCGAGCTCGAGTCGAGCGCGATGGACCGCACATCGCGCAGGGGGCGGCGCGAGTACACGGCGACCGACGCGACCTGGCCGGCCGAGCCAATGCACACCTCAGGGACAATCCGGTCGTCTGGACGGTCCGCGTAGGTAATCGACGGCACCATGCCGAGATCGATTTCGCCGCGCGCGAGCAGATCGGCGCACGCGGACGGGAGATCGAAGCGCAGCGACGCACGGGGATCGCCGGCGATCCCGTGCACGAGCGGCCGAACATTGAGGTAACTGACGGCGCCCAGTCGGACAGGCCGCGTCACGACAGGATCTCGTACTTCACGCCCCGCTCGGCCGGCTCCGCGTAGGCGGCGCGGATGTGGCGCTCGATCTCGGCGCGGGGGGCCCGCCTCGCGCCCGCGGCCGGGTCGTCGTATGGCGAGACCGCGTCCAGATCATCGGCGCCGTAGGCGATGGCGACCTGCGCCAACTTCGGACCATAGAGCGCCCAGTCGACCTGGATCGATGGAATGGATCGGCACATCACGCGCGCAATCGCCACGGTCTTCACGTCGTCGTAACCGGTCGACGGCACGTCAGCGAGGCCGCGGCGGGACAACGGTGCGAACGCCAGAATGCCCCCCACGTCGGCGGCCACGGCGGCCGCCCGGGCAATGAGCGCGAGCCGGTCGTCCGGGGGTACATGATCCACGGTCAAGCGCCAAACGCCCAGACCGCCATGGCGGACGGCACGCACGACCTCGCTTGCCTGCTCGGCGTCCCCGAGGCGATCGACGGGCGTCTCGGCCACGGCGGCGAGCCCAGCGGCCGCCAGTGCCTTCGCGAAGCCTGCCAGAGTCACGTGGTCGTGACCTGCCATCTCGAGGAGGTCCGCCGTCGAGAACCCGGTCAGGGTCACCCCCTCGGCCATGGACCTCGCTGCGGCGACCCGGGCACGCGCCTCGTCCAGAGACGCCGGCCGATCGACCAGCCTGACTTCCTGCGCGTCCCCGCGCCCGGTGGCGGGTGGCGCGACCGCCCCAGCGGGCACGACGGCCACGCGAGCGAACGTCACCCGATCGCCACGCATCGCCTTGCGCACGGACTCGCCGAGGACGCCTACGCTCACGAGGTCGGGGCACGCGGCGGCCTCGGCGGCTTCTTCCGGCGTGAGGGCTCGGCCGGACAAAACGATGGGGTGGAGGTGGTCGAGTGCGCCGGCTATCGATTGACGATTCTCTTCCATATGTCCTCCGCCCGCTTCGCCGCGGCGTCGGTCGTCTTGAGGCGCCTGGGAAACTCGCGCGTGACCCCTTCGGACGGCCATTTCCGCGTGGCGTCGATGCCCATCTTGCCGCCGAACGCGGGCAGGATCGCCGCGGCGTCCAGATCATCGACCGGCCCCTTGACGATCTCGACGTCGCGGGACGGGTCGACATGCGTCCCGACGATCCACGCGACCTCGGCCTCGTTCTGCACGTCGACGTCCTTGTCGACGACGACGATGCACTTGGAGAACATGAGCTGACCCAGGCCCCAGCAGGCGCTCATAATCTTGCGGGCGTGGCCCGGATAGCGCTTGTCGATCGAAATCAGGACCAGATTGTGGAAGATGCCGGCGGCCGGAAAGTGCATGTCGACGATCTCGGGCACGGTCTTGCGGATGAGCGGCAGGAAAATCCTCTCGCTCGCAAGTCCGATGTAGTAGTCCTCCATCGGTGGAATGCCGACGACGGTCGTCAGGTACGTCGGCTGCTTGCGCATCGTCACGCACGTGAGGTGGAAGACGGGAAAATCTTCGGCGAGCGAATAGAGACCCGTGTGGTCCCCGAACGGTCCCTCGCGCCGGCGCTCGCCCGGATCCACATAGCCCTCGAGGACGATCTCGGCGCTGGCCGGCACCTCGAGATCGACCGTGCGGGCCTTCACGAGTTCCACCCGCCGCTTGCCCAGAACGCCGGCGAGCATCAGCTCGTCGAGGCCCTCGGGCATGGGCGCCGTCGCGCAGTACGTGAGGATTGGATCGGCGCCGAGCGCCACGGCGACCTCGAGGCGCTTGCCCATCCGCTCGGCGACCCGGTGGTGCTGCGCGCCGCCTTTGTGACGCTGCCAGTGCATGCCCGTGGTCCGGCGGTCGTAGACCTGCATC
>Ga0070732_10002123_pt1 | contig 10808 bp, 9 predicted proteins | sample Coa_R1_5_FD_66449 | JGI IMG/M metagenome (GOLD analysis project Ga0070732, IMG submission 66449) | Surface soil microbial communities from Centralia Pennsylvania, which are recovering from an underground coalmine fire - Coalmine... | ecosystem: Environmental > Terrestrial > Soil > Unclassified ...
CGCCGTTGTAGAGGACAGTCCATGCTCCTGTGATCTTCTGATATTTCTGACCAATCTTTGTATCCTCTTTCTCGAGCTCGACATTTTCTTCCCGGAAGATTGAGACAGCGTTCTCTTTCCGCCGATCCATAACTGCGAACCGATCATGATCGAGCTCCTTCCGAGCGCTCAACGCCAAGTATTTCTGGTCGAGTTGGAATGAACGAAGTTTCACTTCCGGCTCTACGCGCTCAATGAAATCGAGGAAGGCTTTCTCTCGCGCGGGGTCGTCCGTTTGGCAGGTCATCCGAATATATCGTAACGCCTCCTCTTCGTTGACAGCCGCCAACAGTTCGGACTCGTGTTCGAGCCATTTCTCAAGCTCCGGTCGGGACCTTGCCGGTTTCTCTTCGAGCTGATCAAACAGTCTATTCAGCTGAGCTGTGTCGGTCCAGTCTATGGTTGCGGGAAGATATTTGCGGGGATAATCTCGGGGCAGGGAAGAATAGTCGAATGACAATTCTACACTCGTAGCACGTTGCAGCTAAAAAAATCTCTCTGCTACTGACGCCTAGGCTACACTCCAGCGATGGTTTCTCGTGGGGTCTCTTTGTAACAAGCTTCGACGAATTGCTGAAAGTGGTAGTGTCGAAGAAGACGGTGCTTGGCGTGAATGTCGGGCTCAGGACGAGGTTTCTAGGGGTTCGAGGATAGCTGAAGCTGTCTATTTCTCGCTTGAGCGGTGTCCCGATTGTTCTTCAGTAGCGTTGCCAGAGTGCGAGTTCCCGGTCGGGCCAGTGTTCTCTTCTTCTTTTTTCTTGAAGTAGCCTTTTTGCCAGAGGCCCAGAGTTGCTACGCCGACGAGGCCGGTTATTGCGATGCCGGCTGTGGCGATGTTCTTGCCTTGTGAGGAGAGCCATGACAGTTTGACCTCGAAGGTCGTGATAGCTGAGGAATTCTGCGAGCCTGTTAAGTGAGCCTGAACTAGAATCGAGTAGGTCCCTATCGTTGCATTGGTTGGAATCAAGTAGCTTGTCTTGTAGACTCCGGTTGTTACCGCGGTTACCTTCAGCGTTTGATTCGTATTGTTGGGTTTGATTAGAACGATCTGAAGGCTTGTGACGCTTACCAGCGATCCATTTTGGCTGGCAGCGATGAAGAGGGTTGCGGTGTCTCCCGGGAAGTAGACGGTTCCTACGCTGACGTTTAGGCCGAGAGTTCCAGTTGGGTTCGTGACTGTGAAGGGGGCCTCCACGTCGATAAAGGCGCCGAGGTCGACGACATGTACTTGGTGAACTCCAGATTGGGCGATCGGCACGTTGAACGTGAAAGAGATTGCGAATGTGAGATTCTGGCTGTTGATGATTGTGAAGCCCTCGAGTTGGTTGTCGAAGGTTACGTCGATCTAGGAAAATGAAGGATAGTTGTATGGGTTGATGAAGCCCGTACCTCGGATTGTTACTTTAGTGCCGACTGGTCCGCTGGTGGGTGTTAGCGTTATGACAGGTGAGGGAAGGATGGTTATCTCGCCACCGATGATAGTGTTGTCGCCTGGCGTAGGGTCTCCAGGGAGGACGGCGGTTGCAGAGATCGTGTAGTTGCCAGGTCTAACACCACTCGTATCCCAGGTCAATGAGTAGCCCGCACCTTGGCCGGAAATCTGCAGCGTCAATCCGGTCAGCTGCGCAGCGATGCTGTTGTTATAGTAGACTACGACGCTAAAGGTGGACGAGTTGGAGCCTGTGTTCACGACCCCAACCTCGAACGAGACCTGTTCACCAGCTACTGCTCTGTTCGAATTGAAGTCAAGATACTCAATCGCAACATCATGCGCTGGGCGCGGAACGACATGTACGAACTGCGTCTCGGACGCGGTCAACCCGGCGCTGTCTGTCACTGTGAGGATAACGGTGTAGTTTCCAGAACTATTGTATAGGTGCCCAGCATACGGGACTCCCTGGGTAGCAACATATCCGTCTCCAAAATTCCAGAACCAATCGGTGATGGACCCGTCAGGATCGGTGCTATTGTCTCCAGAAAACGATACGAACTGGCCAACAACTGGCGTTTGCGGATAAAATGTGAAACTGGCGATTGGAGGCTCGTCGGTGGGACCGGCAGAGATGTCGAGTCTAGTGGTCATCATTCCTTCGAACCCATTGTCTGTGGCGATTACTGTGAGACGGATCGAGAAATTGCCGTTAAGAGTAAAGTAACCCATCGCGAATATGTGAGAGATTACTGGAGTGGATGTGGTAATGTTTCCGTCATAGGTTGTCTCTCCAAAGTCCCAGATATAGAGAGCTATCCCATGATTTGATGCTCCTGGATTGCCAGGGTCAAAGCTGTTGGTAGCGTTGAAGGTAATCAACTGTCCGGCTCCTGGACTGGATGGAGAGTATGTGAATGAGGCTACTGGTCCAAGGATCGTCGCCTCGTTCTTGAAGTAGCCGTCTTCAGTCTGAACTCCGATGGTAGTGGCTCCGGCTAGTAGCCTGGACCAGTTGGGAGCATCGGCTGGGCAGTGTGGACACAGAGCAGGCGGAGCGCCGGAATCAGCTCCTGGGTTGTTCATGCCGGCCGCTAAGACTAGTGGACTGACTCCTCCAGATTTGATGACTGTGAAGGTCACGTCGGCCAGCGCGCCTGATCTGGCGTTGACTACGCCTTCATTGACCACCGAAACTCTTAGTGCTCCGGGGCCGTTGAATGTTCCAGGAGATACAACGGGAAACGAGAAGACAGTATTGGTCTGGACATTGTAGGATGAGACGTTCAGATATCGTTGGTCATAGTAGAGTGCGAACTCGTAGCCGTTCCACGCGGCTGGAGCGTTGGTAACATTGACTTGGACATGAAATGTTGATCCAGCGACTAGTGATGTGTCAACGATGTTTGCAGTCCCGTATTGGCTGCTGAACACTCCGATGATCGGCTCTCCTCCGGAGGGTGCTCCGACGGTCAGAATGAAGGTGGTGTTAAGAATCGTTCCGTTCGCGGGTGCTGTTTGTACAATTATTGGGTACGATCCCAAGGGAGTGGATGGAGAGGTAGTGATGCTCATTGTGGACGTGAAGTTTAGGGTCCCTGAAGCAGGATTGAACATGACAGTTGCTCCCGGAATTGAATACTTCGCGGTCAAGTTGATCGTCTGGGGTGTTCCTTTGATGAGGAAGACGGATATCGCGGAAGAGGTCGCCTGTCCGGCTGTGACATCGGCCGTTGGCGGGCTGAGTGTGAAGGAATACTGCAAACCAGAGGATACAGAAACGGTTGTTTGTCCCGTTTCAATTATTTTGGAGGTGGATTGCGGGCTCATCTCTTGGACATTGACTGTCACCGAGACCGTGCTGTTGAACTGGTACGTGTGTGATACAGATGCGCTTGTTGTTCCTGTCACGTCCTGGATTACCCCATCTCCAAAGTTGAACTTGTAGTCAAACTGTGAGGACCTGAAAGATGTTGGATACGTGTTGTTGTAAGAGATGCTCGCGGCGAAGTTGAAGGTGCCTGGCCCACCGCTTGCTGTCAGAAGGACGTTGAAGGCTGTTGGCGTGCCCGTGACGTCGATCTGGGATGATGACTGAGAGGCCGTCGGTGACAGTCCTAGACCTGGCGTGTCTTGGACTGAGAGCGAGTCTGAGTAAGTGCCCGCAAGGGAGTAGATGACAGATTGGCTGTTTGATGTGGCAGTGGTGGACGAGAATGAGGGGGCAGGGTTGGTACATACCGTCTTGATGATCAGAGTGCCTGGGCAGAGTCTCCATGTTCCAGTGTAAGGAGAAGTTCCTCCAAGCCAGAGTGCCTTAACCTGTGTAGTCGCGTGGAGCCCGATGCTTGGCTGGGTTATCACGGCGACCGTCAACGGTAAGCGTTGCGTCACAGTCAGTGTATGGGATGCAGCATCAGTGACGTTGAGGGTGACCCGGTTGACAGGGACGGGCGGAGACGTGATTATGACCGAGCTCCCTGTTGCCTCGGCGATTAGCGGCATTGAGCTTGTGCTGTTAAAGTCCCAACTGTAGAAAAGTGGTCCGGTGCATCCTCCACAGGTCACGTTCGCGTTGAATCCGAGGGGCGATCCGGGGATAGGTGGGTTGGGTGAATAGGTGAAGCTGCCGAGCCAGTTTAGCGAGTGGCCCACGTCAAAGTAGGTCTCACTGTCGAAACTCCCGTCGATCGTCTGGTGCACTACAAAGTCGGGACTCGCTAATCCTCCGCCTACGTTGATCAAATGGAGTGGGGTGAAGCCAACTCCTACAATGTCGAATCTTATTCTGAAGAGAGTTAGATTGCCACCGAAAGGTGACTGTACGACCTGGGCGAGTTCTGCCACTCCGTGAACGTTATCGATCTTTTGCACGGGGGTGACGAGTACAGCTGGCTTCCAGGATAGACCGCTCTGGTCGAGTTCGACTGCATGAAGAATTGAGGGGTTCCAAGTGACTTGTAGATCAAAACCATTGACGCTTGCCGTATTGTTCTGGATTAGAACAACGTTCGCTGTGAAGCCGCCGCCAATTGCCGGGCTTGTCAGGCTAAGACTCTCGTCCTGGTCGGTCACTAATGGCTCGGGTGTTCCATCATTCGTCCCTGTTGTTGACATCCCTGCGTCACCGATCCAAGTGCAACTCGTCTGGAGAGCGGCGGCTGACGGATTGACCTCCGATTGAGCGAGGGGAAACCCGGTCGCATTTGTTTCCGCTAGCGTTGTTCCGAGTCCGCAATCGATGCCGAGTCGGCTGTCTCCAGAGATGCTATCTGGACTAATGCTTCTCAGAGAGAAGCTGGTCAGATTCCGGGTGCTTCCCAGACTTGTGAGCATTCCCGCGAACAGGAGTAGAAGGATCGAGATAGACAGGAGAATCCGTCGCATGATTTACTAACCTAGACGTCGGAACGCTGTTTTTAGAGAAAATAAGACTTTCTACATGCATATACGGCGGAATACGAAGAATGACGTCCCACTCTGTGAAATTGTTCTAATAGCGGCTAATTTACGCATCTTTACGAACCAGTCATACTCTGCCCTTTTTCAGTGCTGAGGTGGACAGAGGAGCACAAGGTCCCTGATCATTCTGACCATCGTCTCTCTGGGCGGCAGTAGTTTCGAGATTAGGCTGATCTGCGCGACCTACGATAATCCGATCTGCTTCATTAGTCCGAGGAGGTCGTAGAAGAGGCGTTCTTCAAGAATCTCTCCCTTGTCGTTCCAGTGCGCGATGGTGCAGAATTCTACGTGAAATTTCTTGTTTGTTGGAGGAATCACTTTACCCTCTCCCGCTTTCATTGGGCCCTTCATTGTGCCTGAGAAGTCTGCGACTGTACAAGTATAATCGCCTTGGCCGAAGAATATCTTGTAAGGGTTGTTGATGAGATGATTGTCCGGGAATGTCTTGAAGAACTCGACAGCCTCCAGGTCATGGTTATGTCTTCCCATTGTGGGTGGTGCGCCGCCCGGCCAATAGACTGCCACATTCTCGGTATGTCGCTTCCTAAAAGTCTCCCAAAGACTACTGTTGGGTCCCGCATTCCAGGCATCGTCCAACGTCTTCATCAGCTCCAAGTTCCGCTTGACAACTGAGCTTACTGACTCGACTTGCATGGCATATGCTCGGTTCGATGTTCTGTTAAGATTTTGGCAATTACTACTAGCCGGACTTGTTTCGAGCTTCTATCCCACGAATAACCGGACTGTAATCCGTCGGGGCAAGCGTGCGATCCTGAATTTCGCCAACTAGATCACCGTGCCGTGCGTTAGTGTCCTTCTTGATCTTCTTCCATTCCTCGTCGGCCTTGAACTGTTCCCATGCGTGTCGCATCGTCTTCTCATCCGGCCAGACGAGCAGGTAAACGAACTCCGTCCTGTCTCCAAACCTTGTCTCCCATGTGCCGAGGATGTTGAATCCATAAGATCGCATGATTCGCCAAGCATGATCCTGGAACCTCTTGTGAAACGCTTCCTTGTTCTGGTCGAAAATCTCATAGATCCTAAGCTGATTAATCATGTCTATGTCATCGCAACCGTTTAGCGGACTTCTTTAGCTGTGCTCTAATTATGGGGTGTTTTGAGGCTTCTCCGAAAAGCACTGCAAGTTCATCCGAGCGGATGAGAAGAGGCATGCGAGAGAATTGTCTCCCATGGAATACGCAGAAACGCAAAGTCTCGGAACCATCCTCAAACCGAAGAAGCTGGATGGCGGGCTCCCAGCTATGACGGCTCATCTGAACCTTGATTGAAGCCTCGTCCACGACTTGGCCCTTTCCCCACTCAAAGCTAAACGGTCGCGGAATGAGCCGCTTGGTGGCCGGCAGAATCTTCTTCCTCATACTCGTGTTGGACAGATGTGCGATCTCTTTTCTGTTGCGATATGTGAGCAGCTCGCTGGCGAGGATCACTGGTGAAGTTCAGCATTGAGCTACCGGTCCAGTTCCGGGACATTGACGTCATGGGTCATGTCAACAATGCGACGTACTTCCAGTACATGGAGACGGCACGTGTCGAGCTTGCAAGAAGCATCGGTCAGATAACGGCCGGATTCCGTCCCGGCAGCTTCATTCTCGCCACGGCCCGCTGCGAGTTCAAGAAGCCGATCAGAGACGAACGAAAAATAGTGGTCTCGGTATGGGTGAGCAGGATTGGAGACCACTCATGGGATCTCGACTACTCCATTCGCGGACCGAGAGGGCTAGAGTTCGCAGTCGGCAGGACCACGCAGGTGGTCTACGATTACAAGGCTAGATCGGCGCTCAGAGTTTCTGAGAGGCTCAAGAGACGATTGGCGAAATATGTCGAAGCACCTCTCAAGTTCAGAGAGACATCCTGAACGGAGTCTGACTCTGGTTGAACGAAGGTCCCAACTGTAAATATGGGGAAAGTTGAGAGGGTCGCGAAGTGACCTTGGCAGAGTCCGAAGACGTTATCGCTGAAAAAGCAAAACCGGCCGGACCTGTTGTCGACTTTGACAGGGTTTCGAAGGAGTATCTTCTGAGTGGAAAGACGATCAGGGCACTGGATGATGTTAATTTCGAGGTCAGTCCAAACCAGCTTGTCGTATTGCTAGGTCCCTCGGGTGCTGGTAAGACGACGATACTGAATCTAATCGCTGGGTTAGAGAAGCCGTCCAGCGGTGAGGTCAGGGTCCTAGGGATGGACATGGCGAGTAGTGATGAGAATGCCCTGTCGACTTTCCGTTGTGCGAATGTCGGCTTCACCTTCCAGTCCTACAATCTCGTCTCGACGTTGACTGCCCGGGAGAATGTGGAACTGATGATGGAACTGGCCGGCTGGAGCGACGCAGGGAGGAACGAGAAGCTCACGGGCGAGCTGATCGACCAAGTTGGTCTCGCTGAAAGAGCAGACCATTTGCCAGCTCAATTGAGCGGTGGAGAACAGCAACGGGTCGCGATTGCACGAGCAATGGCGAATGATCCTCAGTTGATCCTTGCGGATGAACCTACGGGAAACCTTGATACAAAGACCGGGTCCGAGATAATCGCTCTTATACAGGATATGAAGACCAAACGAGGCAAGACGGTCATCATAACAACCCATGACGAGCGGATAGTACAGATGGCAGACACAGTCTACCGCATAGACAAGGGAAAACTGTCAAACGCTAATAGTCGAGCCGGCGAAACAGGACAACGAGCCTAGTCCTCGAAGGCTCGTTCATCCTATTGGCTGAAGAGTCCCCAACTCTGGCAGCTTTCGTCATGAAATAGGGTTAGAGATACCATTCAAAGGCAGGGGGATAGTGCTAAATTCTCACCAAAAGGAGGCTCATGATCCGAAGAAAGTAAACAGTCGAGACGAGCGGAGGTGATATAGTAACGAGACCAATCATCCCCATACTAGCACTCCTAGCCTTACCAGTAATGCTCGTATTCCCGGTCGGACACGCAACTACGTCCACATGTACCGGAACAACAAGCAACGCGTTCACGCCAACCGGACCCCCAACCAACGTTGTCACTCAGACAATTGGGCAATTCGTAATAACGACCGAGAACTTTGGCCTCTGCTTTACAGGCTCATTCAACGGCACCACACAGGGCACGGTCACACTTGTCATTAACACGTCAACCGGCAACGGGATATTCTTCGGACAGAACGCCTTCACAGGCACTGTGACCACTTCGTCCGGCAGCTCCTCCGGCACCATACTATCTCCGTTCGCGGCAAGCTTCAGCAACGGCAACTTCCAAGGACAATTCACACTATACGGCGGTACAGGCGGCCTGAAGGCCGTCAGCGGGTTCGGAACAATACAAGGCTCATTGGCGACATTCGTTGGGACCTATACTGCAACGTTCTTCACCTGAGAATGGTGGAGAACCTTTACTGGAACAGTTGGCACATCCCATCCTTTTTTTGACCCGCGTAATGGAAGAAGGAAGGTTCGATCATGCTGGTTGATTCGGTTTATCGAACGGACAAAATGTAAACTGAGACTTAACTTCTGAATCTATTCGATAAGGGTCAGTCTAGCGGCTATTGGTCGAAAGCTCGAAGGTATGCGCAATTCTTCGCCGCTGTGAACACAGAACTGTGGCGATGGACCCAGGACCAGTTGCCGTCTCCAAAGGTCAGTTCTAGTCTTGCCGATACTCTTCGCAACTTCCTCGTAATAGGACTTGTAGGAGGGTCCGATCGACTTCTCGATCCAGTTCGCAAAACGTGCCTCACGAAGAGGCAACTCTGCCCCCACCAGGCCGAATACTCCTCCTGCTCCCTTCATGTATTCCGCGGCGACAGAATCGTGGGGTCCTCCGACTTTTCCCGAGACAGCAGCCTCATTGAGCACTCCAAGCGCTGAAAAACCGTCTACGACATACCAATCCTCGTAGAGACTTTGACCCAGAGGCCCCCAAGGCAAGGCGTCGACTCTGAAGCTGAACGCATCCAGAAGCTCATGAGGCTTGCTAGCGTTCAAACTCCTGTGGAATGAGGTCAATTTCGACTCGTAGGATTCTATCGATACTTCAGATCTTGGCCAGTGCCAAAACACGTATGCGATACGAGACGCCATACCGGGGCCCGTCTCCGACGATCTTCTTATACAATCTGAACTTACGCGATGGAAGCAACTAGTTGAAGAGACTGCGAGGAAAAACATAGTAGATCTTTGTGAACCGGCCTTGAACGGGTCGTACAACCGCTATCTTTAGCGGACCGGTCAGCCCGGTTTCTACCATTATCGTCCGTATACGCCGATCTGGCCAGTGCGGCACATGGAGTCCTGTGCCGTGAGCCCATACAAGCCCGTTTGTAACAGTATCCGGTTACACACTCTGTAAGCCCCGTGTCTCCTAGTCAGTGGTAGGAAGGCGTGATTGGTAGAATGTCATTCGTCAATCTCGTCCACCTGAAACCGCTCTTGATGATCCTCACGGCCGCCGCGGGATCGGTTGGAAGCGGAGTAATGCTAAGCGTCTACGGGGGCCACAAGGACCCCGGAACCTTCGTAATCTCACTCGATCCCTCATCAATGATGTCAGCAGTAAACACGACGATAACTAGCACGATAACAGTCACGGGCGTAGGAGGCTTCTCTGGCACTGTCGGACTTTCGATAGCCAGTCTCGGAGCCAGTATGACCACAACAGTTAGTCCGACAAGTGTGAAGGTCCCGCTGAACGGCTCAGCCCACTCAACACTATCACTGAAGACGCCGAGTACAACCGGAACATACACACTTCTCGTAATAGGCATGTACACCAACCATGGCAAGGCGACCAGCTCATCAGCAGAAATAACAGTCCAAGTAGTCTCCAATCAGGATTATACGATAACCGCGTCACCCGGCATGATCACAGGTCCCAACGGAGCGACCAACACGACAACGATCACTGTAACCAGCGTTAATGGCTACACGGGCAATGTCAGTCTTACATTCACCGCTCCTTTCGGCTACTTCACGGTGACAGGAGGAACCAACCCACTTCGGATCGTCTCGGGTGGAGCTGCCAGCAGCACCCTCACAATAGCGACCGACACAAACACTGGATTGGGAACCTACAGCATCAGCGTCACAGGAACTGATGGCACAAGATCCCATTCGGTCACAATCACCGTCCAAGTCGTAGATCCAACACTGCCACCCTACATCCAGGAAGATCTAATCATGAACGGCTACACATTCAACAACAGCACAATGCTAACACTCAACCTGCAAAACATGGGCAACGGAACCACCACAGTAGCGTCCTATGTCATCAGAGACGCGTCCGGCGACGCATGGAGCATGACTAGCTGGAACGGTCCCACAGTACAAGTCGGCCAGACAGGAACAGCCACGATGTTCATCGGCAGCAGCTGCCCAACATGCATCTACACGGGAATAACAGGTCTGTTCTTCACATTCCAGCACGGCTCAACCTATACTGTAACAGTGACAACCAGTCGCAATAATCAGTTCACATACTCTGTCACTTACTAAGCACCCGACCCCACCTGAAGAGCGACGCTCAACCCGTCAGGGGTTTCGAGTGTCGCTCGTCAGGACAGATCCACAAAATCTCGCCGGCAAACGTCCTAGCGCGATAACATTGTCTCCCGTGGGCGACACAGAACATTCGACCTCTAAGTATCTCCGGCAATAATCCATTCGGCTCATTTTCCATCACCGAAGGATCTGCAGAGTCAGAGTCTGGTTCTGGCTCAGAGATAGGATTGTCCAGCGGGCCGCTCATACGAACTATGAAGAATTAACGGTTCTCTTCCGATTAAGCGTAGCCCCGCTTTTTCAACCCCGATATCTCCACAGACTCCCCGGGAATGCCCCAAGCCGTTGCCCGTCCTGACATCGAAAATCGTCTCGCTTCAC
>Ga0070732_10002124_pt1 | contig 10798 bp, 9 predicted proteins | sample Coa_R1_5_FD_66449 | JGI IMG/M metagenome (GOLD analysis project Ga0070732, IMG submission 66449) | Surface soil microbial communities from Centralia Pennsylvania, which are recovering from an underground coalmine fire - Coalmine... | ecosystem: Environmental > Terrestrial > Soil > Unclassified ...
TGCGCGACGAGCTGCGAAATCGGAACGCGCAATTGAATGTTTACACGTGCGTGGTTGATCTTTGCGAGAAGACGCAAATCGAAGAGCTGGTTCAATGGCTCGAGCAAAACAGGATCGAGGTCGATTTTCTGGTCAACAACGCCGGACTCGGTGATTACGGTTCGGTCGCAACCAGCGATATCGAGCGCGATAATCGAATTCTTCAGGTTAACATCAGCGCACTTACCTTCCTGACTCGCCTGATGCTGCCGCAAATGATCTCACGGCGGCGCGGTGCCATTTTGAATGTCAGTTCGTCCGCGGGCTTTTTGCCAATTCCCGGCATGACTGTTTACGCCGCGACCAAAGCATACGTGAATAGTTTTACTGAGGCGCTCCGGGCGGAGTTGCGGGGAACGGGCGTTTCGGTGACTGCGCTTTGTCCGGGTCCAGTCCACACCGAATTTGGGGACGTTGCCAAACGTCCCGGAGGCGAGGCTGAGACCGGTCCCGAATTCATCTACGTTTCACTCGACCAGACGGCACGCGATGCTCTTGCCGCGGTCGAAGCTGACAAACCGCTGGTGATTCCCGGCGCATTTATGAAATTCGGAATGTTCCTCGTTCGCATCATGCCGATGCCGATCATGCGATTAGCCTGGCGACTCGGGGCAAGGCGCCGGTGAAAAACAAAAGCGGCGGACGAAACCGACCGCCGCTCTTGAAAATTCTGACGGCCCACAGGCCGCCCCAAGTTTACGAGGATTTGTAGGTGATGTGGCAGCCGTACGGTCGGGTCTGCGCATTCGAAACCGGTTTGCCGCCGAGCGCTTCGTCGAGCGCGGCCTTCACGTAATTCGTCGAGTTCGGAATGTCTGCCGGGTTCGGTGACGCTTTGCTGTCGATTGCGCCTTCGTAAACGATTTTGCCGTCCGGGCCCACGATCACCATGTTGGGGGTGTTCTTTGCGCCATAGGCCTTCGCGATCTTGCTTTCAGGATCGAGCACGAGAGCGGTTTGCTTCGTTTTCCACGAATCGATGATTTTCTTGGCCTGATCGGCGGTGATATTGCCTTGCGTCCCCGGCGCGTTGGAATCAATTGTCAGCCAGACTACGCCTTTGCCGGTGTATTCGGACTGAAGCTTTTGCATGTTGTCGCTGCCGTAATGTTTCTTCACGAACGGGCATTCCGGGTTGAACCATTCGAGCACGACGTATTTGCCCTTGTATTGCGAAAGCGTTTCCGTCCTGCCATTTGCATCCGGCGCGGAGAAATCCGGCGCGGCGCTGCCAACTGGTGGAACGTCGGCGGCGTAAAGCGCGCCGGCGGCGAGTGTAGTGAGTGCGGTGAGGAGTAGTTCTGTTTTCATAAATTATTGTGACGCGACGTTCGGCGAGATGGTTTCGAGTTTATCGAGAAGAATATTTTTAGTGAGCAACTCCGGAAAAACGAACGGGGCCTGCGATTTGCCCGGATAAAGCACGTATAATGGGACACCCGGACGCCCAAATTGTTGAAGCAATTTCGTGATCGCCGGGTCACCGTTGGTCCAGTCTGCCTTCAGCTTTACAACATTGTGGCGCTGAAACGCCCCGCGAACGTCTGAATTTTCCAGGACTGCTTTCTCGTTGAATTTGCAGGTCAAACACCATGCCGCAGTGAAGTCGACAAACACCGCGTGGCCCTGATCACGCTCGGATTGCAATCGCTCGGGCGTGAATCGTTGCCAACCGCCCTGCTCGGTTTGAACAAGGTCGGGTGTCGCCGTGCGAAATCGAACCCCGATGAAATAAAAACCGCTGCCAAGCAGGATCACGAGGATGAACACAAGCGCGATCCCCCGCTTTGCGGCGGACGCGGTCGGGACTACGAACGCGCCTTTCATCCAGCACGCGATTGCGATCAAGAGCAGGAAACAGCTCGCCCAAATCGCGCCGTCGAGACCGCGCTGCGCGCCGAGCACGTAAATCAGGAACAACAACGTGGCGAGAAGGAGAAAGCCCATGAATTGTTTCACATGAACCATCCACGGGCCGGGTTGCGGCACGAATTTCAACCAGGCCGGTTGCGCGCTGAGAAGCAAATATGGCGCGCTCATTCCGGCGGCGACCGCGACAAACATTAACAGAATGATCAGCGGCGATTGGGTGAATGAAAAACCGATCGCCGTTCCAAGAAATGGAGCGGTGCAGGGTGTCGCGAGCGCGGTCGCGAACAAGCCCTGAAAAAACGAGCCCGCTTCACCTTCCCGGGTTGAGGAATGAAGCATTCGGTGCATCAACACCTGCGGCAGGCTGATTTCAAAAACGCCGAAAAGATCGAGCGCGAAGACGAGAACGATCACGCTGAGGGCGAGAACGAAATAAGGATTGGTGAACTGCGCGGCCCAGGTGATTTGATGACCGGCCGACTTGAGCGCGATCAGCAAAAACGCGAGCCCAACAAACCACACAAAAATTCCAGCAATGAACGCGATGCCGTTGCGAAAAACTCCACGGCGATCTAAGCCGGCATGTTTGATGAACCCGAAAATCTTGAGCGAGATCACCGGCAACACGCACGGCATCAGATTCAAAATGAATCCGCCGAGAAATCCGAAGAAGAGAAACGTGGCGAGGCCGTGGGACGGTGGCGCGATCGGCGGCGCGGTCGCGATTTGCCCGGCACGAAGCTCCCATGCGGCGCGATCGTTTTCATTTTCGCGTTGCGCGAAAACAATCAATCCCGGCATTGATGACAAGTTTTTGTCAGCCGATTCGGTTGGAATCTTGAAAGTGATGTTGTTTCCGTTTCGCGATTCGATGGCCGGATGACCGACCACGGTGGTGCCCTGCGCCACGGGAAAGAAATCGATCGCTTGATAATTCGGAACCTGGTCGCTGGTGATCTTGAGATGAAAATCATCGCCGGTGCGGCTCCAGTTTGTGACTGCGGTTTCAGGTAACTTTTGCGGCAGCAATTTCCGATAGCGCGCGAACAAATCCGTATTTTTCGGATCGGCCGAGCTTGCCGCCGGCAACTCGAGTTCAACTGCTGCGTTGCCCGGAATACAGATTTTTTCGCAGACGAGCCAGTCGGCCTGCGCGGAAAGTTTGACCGGAGACGCCGGAATGTTAGCCGGAGGCGTGATTTCCTGGATCAACAAGACTTCGTCCTGATAGCCGTAAGTTTGGATGTCACCCGGATCGTTCGTCTTGAGCGGAATCGGCCATTGGACTTCGCCAACTTTCCAGCCCGGCGGCAGATTCCATTTGATTTCAGTGGGCAAACCGGCGTCGCCCGAAAATTTCCAGTAGGTGTGCCAGCCGGGAGCCATCCGCAGCAGCAACCCCACGCTGAATGGTTTGCCGGCAACGATTGCCGAGGTGTCGGCGACCAGTGAAGCTTTGACCAACTCCTTGCCCTGATAGCTTTGGGCGGCAGCGGCATGGACCAGCAACAATGCACACGCGGCGACCGTTAACTGACGCAACAAACGCATCTTCAAAATTATCACTGGGGTAAGCGCACCGCAAAGAAGCCTGGCTCGCATCATGCTGCGAAATCTGACATGCGTGGATTCCTAACGTTCATCGCAATCGCTGGAATAGGCGGTGGTCTGTTCGCCTGGCAAAAGCACGGCCAACAAAATACCGCTCCTGCCCAGCAACCGGCATTGGCCCAATCGTCGCCCGCCCCTAGACAGACTTACGAGCACGACTGGGCGAAGCATTCACTCGACACCACGCATGCCGTCATCGACCAGGTCAAACGGCAACGAAAAGACGACGATTTGAAAGACGCCGTTGGCCGGCGTTAGAAGATTTTTCCTCGGGCGAGTCAGAAACTATCTGCCCAAACGCCCGGCCGAATCACCGAGTTGCTGGTGAACTGCTGCCTTTAACGCATCCGGTGTGATCGCCTGTGACACATCCGCGATGGTCGCCGCTTTTTGATTGCGGCCAAGCTGAGTTAGATCTCGCACTGCTTCGCCCTCATTGGTCAACAGAACATCGCGGCCGGTTTGTTCGTCTCTCTGGACGTGAAAACGGCCGTAGCTGATGCCGACGAGCGGAACGAACTGGTCGTTGTTGTGTTCGACAAAAAGAATATCGCGATCGCCGGCTTTGAACTTCGGAGTGTCGGTAATCTCGAAGGTTTCGTCCCCGACAGTGCCGCCGAGCATTTGAATCGTATAGGATGAACCCGCCTGACCTTTCACATTCTCCTCCACCTGGAAGGTCACATAAGTTTCGATATGGCGCTGAGCTCCTTCGCCCACCCAAACGGACTGAGTGTTGGTCACTGTTCCCTGAAAAATGAATTCCGCCTGCTGAACGAGTTGTTCAAAGGTTGGAGGAATCACGGTCGTCCCCGAGACGCGAGTCAACGCAATACCGATCAGGATAAGTGGAAGAAGATGTTTGATTTTCATGTGATGCAAAAATTCGCAGGCTTATTTAGTTAGCAGAACAGATGCGGTGGTGGGTTTGGACACGATGTATCCTGAACCGGCATTCAACATCATCGTCGCGACCTTGGCTTTCTTCGCCGCCGATAGTTCAGTCAACGTCACCGTCCCGGACGTTTGCCCGGCCTGAATCGTGACCCGTCCCCAGGTTCCGTCGAGTGAGTACATTGAGCCCGGAGTCGCCGTGCCGCTCATTCTATATCCGACAGTAATCGTGTTGGCGGGTGGCACTGACGTCGAAAGGGTGAATGTCGCGGTGTTGCCGGGATGAATGCTGCCAGTCGAAACTGAGAGCGAGACGCGGGGTGTGGTAGAAGGAGTCGGCGTCGGAGTGATGGAAGGTGTGGCCGTAGGAGTGGGACTCGGCGTCGGGAACGGTGTCGGCGTCGGAGTTGGCGTAGAGAACGGCGTGATCGTCGGCGTCGGCGATGGCGTCGGAGTTGGGTTGCCGTTAGGCGCCCCATACAAAGCTTGAGCGCCGGCAATATCGTCCGGCGAAAGCGCGTCCTGGTTGCCAACATACGCATTCATGATCGCGCCCGCAGCGGTGGAGTGATTCAAGCCGATCGCATGACCCAACTCGTGCAGGGCAACACGCTGGATGTCCATTGCCGATTGAAGCGGTCCTCGATATGAATCCCAAGTCCAGGCGGTATTAAATAAAGTATCCGCCTCGAGCATGGTCGAACCGCTGTAGGAGTATCCGGTGATGGCGAGCGTGTTCGAACCGAAGCTGTGACCGAAAAACGTGCTCGCGAAACCGAGAGAATTGACATGATCGCCTTGAGAAACGGGCGCCGTCGAATTCATGACGCCATTCAACTGCACCCGGCCAATTACCTGGTTCCACATCTCCAAAGCCGGGGCGACCGCCGAATTCCAGTTCGCGCTCCCATCCGAGAGACTTTTATTGGCGTTCCCAAGCGAGAGCTGAAAATTTACCGTGCCACTGGGCCATTTGGGACCTTCCAGCACATAGGCGCGGATCGTGAAAATCGCGGCGACCGAGAAAAGAAATGCAAGCGAGGCGACCAAGGTGCGCGAACCTCGGGATAAGGACGTAGAACGGGTGGGCATCATAATTTCTATGACACCTAGAAAAGCAATATCCGTGCGCCGCTTACCCGAAAAGTGCCGGAAATCTTACGGCACTACGAAAATCTTCTGCGTGTCCGGATCTTTTACTTTGCTGCCAGGAGCGTAACCGCTCACGTCGATATAGTTGCCGTTTGTTTTGAACGGGTTGAAAACCAATCCGGGCTTGCCCGGCACCGGCTTCGCTACTGGAAAGGGGGACTTAGCCTTAGCCGACGAAGTCGCTTTCGCCGCGCTCGGTTTCGGCGTAGCGGCAGCAGATCCTGTCTTATGGGGCCCCGTTCGCGGCGTCGGCGTTGGAGCAGGCAGCGGCCGGCCCGGATTTGTAACATCCGTGTTCGGAGCAGGCGCGGCCTTTTGGTGATGAAAGATGTGGCCGATCCCGCAACCCGCGACACCGAACGCGCCCGATAAAAGAAACGCAATCGTCACGGGCCTCCAGATCATCGCGTTGTTTATAAAGTCGGCTTTTGTTTAACGCAACCAATCGCTGATGAGTTGATCGATAGCGCCGTCCGATGTCGCCCAGGAACACATCAACCGATAGACGTCCGGCTCGACGAACTTGTAAAAATGCCAACCGCGTTCGTGCAAACGATTCACTGCGGGATCGCTGAGCCGGACAAACGCGGCATTGGCTTCGACGGGGAAGACCGGCTCGATTTTGGCATCATGCCGTAAGCGCTCCACCAGACGCTGCGCCATCGTGTTGGCATGATTGGCGTTTCTCAACCAAACGCTGTTCCGAAACAGACCGAGCCAGGGCGCGGCAAGAAATCGCATCTTCGAAGCCAGTTGTCCCGCCTGCTTGATTCGATAATCAAACTCTCGCGCGAGTTCTTTTTTGAAAAAAATCACCAGCTCGCCGGCAGCCAGGCCGTTTTTTGTTCCGCCAAAGCAAAGGACGTCCACTCCCCGTTGCCAGGTAATTTCTTTTGGCGCGCATTTTAACGTCGCAACCGCATTCGCGAATCGGGCGCCATCCATTTGCAAAAACATTCCGTGTTTTTTGGCCAGTCCTGCGACGGCGTCAATTTCATCGCGGGTGTAAACCGTTCCCAACTCCGTCGATTGGGTAATGCTGACGACCCGCGGCTTGTGGGCGTGCACTTCAGGTTGTCGCGCAATAGTCGCTTCGACTTCGTTGAGGTCGATTTTCCCGCGGGCTCCGTTTACCAGCAGGAGTTTGGAGCCGCGGGTGAAAAATTCCGGGGCGCCGCATTCATCCGTCTGGATGTGGGCCTGTTGATGACAAACCACGCTGTGAAAGGGCTGGCAAAGTTGCGCCAGCGCCAGGGCATTTGCGGCGGTGCCATTGAACACCAGGTACGCGTCACAATCCGTTTCAAAGATTTCGCGAACCGATTCTCGCACGCGACGCATCCATTCATCATCGCCGTAGGACTGAGCAGCACCGTGATTCGCTTCTTCAAGAGCCGCCAGCGCTTCGGGACAAATTCCCAATGTGTTATCGCTGGCGAATTGATGATGCTGATGAGGCTTCTCCATCGCGCTCTTTGCTAATCGACTTCGGAGCCGGCGGCAAATGGCAACGCCCACAGGGATATTGTCTGACGGACCCGAGCCCCAGGGCCTGCAGGGCCCGCCAGACAAATCACTCTAACTGCTCCCTGAATCTGAGCCGCTCTGAAAGGCGGCTTTAGTCCCAATATTCGGAATCCACCCCGAAAGTGACCGTATCCGCGGCCAATTTTTTTGCCGGACCCGGAATTCCTCGCCTTTACCTGCGATTATCGCGCGATTAGCATTTAGTAATGGGCGCGCTCCAAACGGAAATCCAACGACGCGGCGAACGCATTTTTGACCTCGTCGACGAGCATCCCGAATCGCTCTTCAGCAAAGCCGGCTTCTATCAACGAATGATGGCCCTTTCCATGCGGGACGAGCACTTCAAAGTGCAACTGTTTCGTTTTGTCGACGTTCTGGCTTCACTTCATCGCGGTCCGGACATCGTTCAACATCTCGACGAATATTTTGCGGACATGCGGAACGGTTACGGATCGCTGGTTCGAACCGGTGTCCGCGCCGCCTGGATTGTTCCATGGGTCAGCGGCCAACTGTTGCGCTGGAACGTGTCCGGCATGGCGCGCCAATTTATCGCCGGAAAAAATCCGCGGGACGTTCTCAAGACATTGCGTAAACGGCGTGCCAAGGGAATCGGGTTCACTGTCGACCTGCTCGGCGAAGCGGTCGTGAGCGAAACGGAAGCCGCAGAATACGCGACCCGCTGCCTCGAGTTACTTGAGCATCTTTGCCGCGAAACAAAGAACTGGACCGATCCGATCGGCAAGAATTCCGAACTTTTTCCGGTGGTCAATCTGTCGGTAAAAATCTCGGCGCTGTATTCGCAAATGAATCCAGCGGCGCCGGCGGACGCAATTGCTCATCTCGCTCCCAAACTGCGGCCGATCTTGCGCCGCGCCCGCGAGCTCGGTGCGTTCGTGAATTTCGACATGGAGAGCTTCGCCCACAAACACGCGACGCTCGAGTTGTTCAAAATGCTTTTCAACGAATCGGAATTCCGGGATTGGCCACACGTCGGAATTGTGGTGCAGGCCTATCTCGACGATGCGGAAGAGGATTTGTTGGACCTGCTGGATTGGGGCCGGAAACGCGGCACGCGATTCGCGGTTCGATTGGTTAAGGGCGCCTACTGGGATTTCGAAAAAATAAAATCGCGGCAGAATGGCTGGTCCTGTCCGGTGTTTCTGCAAAAACCGGAGAGCGATCGAAATTTCGAACTGCTCACCCGAATCTTGCTCGAGAACGAATCGATCGTCACCGCAGCCTTCGGTTCGCACAATGTCCGCAGCATTGCTCACGCGCAGGCCCTGGCCGACGAACTCGGGATCGATCGCAGCCGGTTCGAATTTCAATTGCTTTATGGCATGGCCGGTCCGGTCAAGCGCGCGCTGGTCGAAATGGGTTATCGCGTTCGCGAATATTGTCCGGTTGGCGAATTGCTGCCCGGTATGTCCTATCTCGTTCGGCGCCTTCTCGAAAACACTTCGAACGAGGGTTTCCTTCGCGCGAAATTTTCCGAAAACGTCTCGGAGGAGCAACTGCTGCGCGATCCAGCGGGTCTCGTCCTCCAGGGATCGAACGGCGCACGCCAACTCGAGATTAATCCCGACAGCACTTCGCTCGATACGCCTCCCGGTGATACTTATGAAAACGCACCGCTTGTGAATTTCGCCTACGAACAAAATCAGGAACGCATGCGCGCGGCGATCGAGCATGCCCGAACTCAACTTGGCCAAAAATATCCGATCGTTATCAACGGCGAAAAGATTTGGACGGACAAAACGATCGCTTCGATTAATCCGAGCAATCCCGACCAGGTGATCGGACACGTCGCCGAAGCAGGGATTCCGGAAGCAGAACGAGCGGTAAAAGTCGCGAGGGCGGCGTTCGACAAATGGAGCCGGACCTCATTCGAATCGCGTTGCCGGCTGTTGGAACGCGCCGCCGACATCATGCAGCGCCGGCGCTACGAACTTTCCGCGCTGGAAGTTTTTGAAGTTGGCAAAGCCTGGGCCGAAGCCGACGGCGACATTCGCGAGGCAGTCGATTTTTGTTTGTTCTACGCGCAGCAGATGCGCTTGATCGGACGTCCACGCCTGACCCAGCACGTGCTTGGCGAAGAAAGTTATCAGCACTATTGGCCGCGCGGGGTGGCGTTTGTTATTGCGCCCTGGAATTTTCCGCTCGCGATTTTAACCGGAATGACGACTGCCGCCCTCGTGACTGGAAACACCGTCATTATCAAGCCGGCCGAGCAATCCGCCGTTATTGGCTCGATGTTGATGGAAATTTTCGAAGAAGCCGGTGTCCCGCGAGGCGTCTTGAATTTTCTGCCCGGCAAAGGTTCGCTGATTGGCCAGCATTTGGTCGATCACAAAGACGTCGATCTGATCGCATTTACCGGCTCGCGTGAAGTCGGACTGCGCATCTGGAAAAGTGCCGGAGAAACCCGCGAAGGACAACGCGAGCTGAAACGGGTGATTTGCGAGATGGGCGGCAAGAATGCCGTCATCATCGATTCCGATGCAGATCTCGACGAAGCGATTGTCGACACCGTGTATTCGGCGTTCGGTTATCAGGGTCAAAAATGTTCCGCGTGTTCCCGTTTGATCATTTTGGAGGACATCTATCCGCGCGCGATCGAACGCCTGCTCAACGCTGCCGCGAGTTTGCATGTTGGAAATCCTGAAGATCCGAGCGTCACCGTGGGTCCGGTGATCGACGGCAAGGCCCACCAAAACATTCTTGGATACATTGAAAGCGGCAAACAGGAAGCCCGGCTCGCCTTTCAGCGCGCGGATGTGCCGGCAAAAGGCTTTTTTATTCCGCCCACGATTTTCACCAACGTCAGTCCGGATGCCAGGATCGCCTGCGAGGAGATTTTCGGACCGGTGCTCAGCGTGATAAAAGTGCGCGATCTCACCGAAGCGTTCGAGGTTGCGAATAGCACCGAATTCGCGCTCACCGCCGGATTTTTCTCACGGAGCCCGGCCAACATCGAGCGCGCCAAGGCGGAGATCTGCGCCGGCAATGTTTACATTAACCGCTCGTGCACCGGGGCGGTTGTTGGACGCCACCCGTTTGGCGGATTCAAAATGAGCGGCGGAGGAACCAAGGCCGGCGGCGCCGATTATCTTTTGCAGTTCGTCGTTCCACGAGTCGTTACGGAAAACATCACGAGGCACGGATTCGCGCCGGAAACGACCCCGCAGTATCGCGACGAATTTCTCTGGCCGCCGCGCCACTAACCGCCGGCATCAGTGCCGGTGATGCAATCGGAATACTTCGAGGATCACCAGGACCGTCGGCCAGGCGGCAGCAAACAAGAGAATTCCCAGGACGATCATTTCCTTCGTCCGCTCACGGGCAGACTCGACCAGGTATTCGCGGCCGAGATTCGGACGGCCAAAATCCCATTCGTCACCGGAGAAACCGTCCCACCCACCGCGACTCGCCTGAAAAAAGCAATCCGTGTGGGGAAATTTACGCTGCTCAAACTGGCAAGTTGGTTTCACGAGTTCTCCTTACAGCTTGGATCGTTCCAGCCATCATTTCGTTCAACTCGTTTGATTCATCAACGAGCATCCAAAGAACGCGGTCGTTGCGACCTGGTGCAAACCGATCTTATCTAGGCAATGCTTTATGTCGTCGCCACGCCGATCGGAAATCTGGGCGATCTTACATTTCGCGCGGTGGAGATTTTGAAACAGGTAAATCTCGTGGCGGC
>Ga0070732_10002126_pt1 | contig 10794 bp, 10 predicted proteins | sample Coa_R1_5_FD_66449 | JGI IMG/M metagenome (GOLD analysis project Ga0070732, IMG submission 66449) | Surface soil microbial communities from Centralia Pennsylvania, which are recovering from an underground coalmine fire - Coalmine... | ecosystem: Environmental > Terrestrial > Soil > Unclassified ...
GGAAGGAAGGCGGCTGGGACGCCGACCAATCCGTCGAGCTGGCGCGGCGGCTGCGCGATGGCGGCGTCGATCTGATCGATTGCTCCTCGGGCGGCGCGGTGCCGGACGTTCAGATCCCCGCCGGACCCGGCTACCAGGTGCCCTTCGCCGAGCGCATCCGGCGGGAGGCCGGCATCGCGACCGGAGCGCTCGGGTTCATCACCGCCGCCGCGCAGGCCGACACCATCGTCCGCACCGGGCAGGCCGACTGCGTGCTGCTGGCGCGCGAGCTCCTGCGCCACCCCTACTGGCCTCTCCACGCGGCACGGGAGCTGGGCGCCGTCCTCCCCTGGCCGCCGCAATACGTGCGGGCCGCGCCTCCGGTGACGCCGATGCGCTAGTGCCTCGCTCGGGCGACTAGGCGTCCATCGGCGGCGCCGCCGGCGGGCGCTCGATCCCGTAGAGCACGAGATCGATCTCCGGCGGCGGGAGACCAAGCTCGCCGCTGATCACCCGGCGCTCGAAACGCAGGCCCAGCTTCTCCATGACCCGCAGCGAGGCCAGGTTCTCCGGCTCCGCGATGGCCTTCACCCGCCGCAGGCCCAGCTTCTCCCAGCCGAAGCGCAGGGCGGCGGCGCCCCCCTCGGTGGCGAGGCCGCGTCCCCAGAGGCGCTTCGCCACCCACCAGCCGACCTCGATCTCGTCGGAGGTTCGCATGGGCTGGAGCCCGCAGACCCCGGCCAGGCCGCCGCTCGCCCGCTCCACCAGGGCGCCCATGCAGCAGCCACGCGAAGCCAGGTGGCGGCGCTGGCGGGCATGGAACTCGGCGATCCGCTCCTCGTCCCACCGCCGCCCGCGGCTGATGTAGCGCATCATCTCGGGATCGCCCACCATCTCCCGGAACCCGGCGTCGTCCCCCGGCTCCCACGGGCGGATCACCAGGCGGTCGGTCTCGATCCAGAAAGGCCCGTGCATCGCAGCCTATGATAGTGCCGTCACCAGGAGGACGGCATCGCATGGCAACCGGCGTCACCTTCGCGGCAGTTCGCAAGCTCGCCCTGGCCCTGCCGGGCGTCGAGGAAGGGACCTCCTACGGCACGCCCGCGTTCAAGGTCCGCGGCAAGCTCCTCGCGCGGCTGCGCGAGGACGGCGAGACCCTGGTCCTCCGGGTCGGCTTCGACCTGCGGGACCTCCTGATGAACGCCGATCCGGAGACCTTCTTCGTCACCGATCACTATCTCGGCTACCCTTACGTCCTCGTCCGCCTGCCGCGCGTCGCCCGCACCCGTCTCCGCGACGTCCTCGAGGACGCCTGGAAGCATTCGGCGCCGAAGACCCTCCTGGCGACATATGCGCCGAAGCGCTAATGCAACCAATTCGCCACGCCTCCGTGATGGGAGCAGGTGCCGCGATGCGACTGGCTGAAGCTGTACGAGCCGTCACCGCACCGGGCTGAAGCGCCGCGCGGCGGCTTGCCATCGGCGGTCCGGGTGGGCGACGGCACCCAGTGCCCGCGCGAGTTGACGTACCCCTTGCCGGTGTGCTGTCCCGCTGCATCGACAGCGCGCGTCGAGCTTGCCCTCGTCCGGGAGCTCGTGGATGGTGGCCGCGTGGTCGAAGCAGCTCTGCCCGCCGTGGATCGCGTCCCGCTGGGCGGCGGGGTCACGGAGCTGAAGCGTGAGCTCGATCGATGGCTATGCGCCGACGTACGACCGCTGCCTCTGTGAGAGGTGGCGCCCGCATAGGCCCGCGAGCTACCGTGCGACGAAGAGGAGGTACGGCCTCCGGAATGCCCACCCTTCGACCAGCCGATTGCCGGCTGGAACAGCAGGATGCCCAGGACGACGACGCACAAAGACCTTTTTCTCACTGGATTCTTCCTCCAAGGACCAAGCCTTCGGAGTCTTTCAGGTGTCGATGCAATGCACAAGTTTATAGATGCTTACAAATCAGCGCTCGCCGGCGCCATGAGTAGCATCGCCTTCAACCTGGGCCTCCGCCTCGGACACGACGATTCTGAGAGCTTATGCGGCTCTGCATAATGCTGACCCGAATAATGGGCTCCGTGTCGATCCGAACCGGCTGGCGTTGATGAGCGACCCCTTGCGCCAACCTCCGCTCAGCCGGCGGAACCGCCCGGCAGCGCCGCCAGGTAGCGCAGGCCGCGGATGCTGGGGAAGAAGCAGTAGGCGCCGCCGCGGGTGGTGATCAGGCGGGGAAAGCCCTTGAGATTCCTGTTGTTCGAGCCCTTGGGGTTGGGGCCTGGAGGCGCGAGGGTGAACGAGCTGGAGGCCTGGTCGTTCACGCCCAGGAAGACGTCCTGGCCGCTGATGTTGAAGACCGCGTTGCCATCCTTGGCGTCGGGGTCGCCGGGTCGGGTGGCGGATTTCACGAAAGTCGAGCGGAGATTCCACTGGCCCGAGATGAACTCGAACTGATTGCGGATGCTGGCGTTGATGAAGTAGCCGATGAGGCCGCGCGGAGTCGAGACGGGATGGGCGGGATCGTAGGCGGGACCGTAGGGCATGGCTCGCCGGACGATCCGGTGAAGGGCGCTGCCGGCGCCGTCGACCGCTTCGTTGCGGGGATTGTTGCGGCGGATGTGCGAGCCGATGGGGCAGCGGAGGCCGAGGGTGTCGTCCTTGGTGGCGTCGGTGCTCACGTAGGTGAAGTCGTTGAGCTGCGACGGGGGCAGCTCCGGGCCCTGGGCGTCGGGAGCCAGCTCCAGGGGGTTGCCGTTCCGCCAGCGGCCGCAGACCTTCGCGGCGAGCATCTCGGGGTCCATCTTGGCCTGGGCTGCGTAGGTGGCAAGGAAGGATTCGAACCCGGGAACGTCCTGCTCGAGGATGCGGAAGGCGCCGTAGCTGCTGTTGGTCGAGAGCTCCACCGGCTGCACCTTGTAGTGGCCGCCGCTCTCGTTGGTGTAGCCGAGCAGGAACTCGCCGGTGGCCACCGGGTCCTGGTCGTCAGGAATCGAGCGTTTCCTAGGCGGGGCTCCGATCACGGTCGGCTGGGCGATACTGTCGTGATAGCCGAAGTGCACACGGTTGGCGGGCAGTGCGTGGGCGTCGTGCGCGGACAGTTCGTCCGCACAGCCGTAGAACGCCGAGCGGAGGCGTGCGGTCACCGCCTCGAGCACTGCCGGGTCGTCGTCGACCCAGACGCTCAGCACCAGGTGGACCCGAGCGGCGTCGGACAGGCCGCCGATCCAGTTGGCCGGGGCGCTCTCGCCGACGTCGCCCACCTTCGAGGCGGAGACGGGATCGGTGGCTCCGCGCTGGAAGGCGGCGTCGAAGGTGGCGAGCTGCGCCGGCGTGAGCCCAAGCGCGGCCAAGCCGGCTCCGGTGAAGGCGAGGTTCACGAAGCACTCCGGCTTCACCGTCCAATGTGCGGCCGTGGTGATCCGCGGCAGTCCGCCGGCGCCGTCCACCAGGGCGCCGATCAGGGCGCCCGCCGCCGCGGGGTTGGTGATGCCGAGGATGAAATGCCGTGCCAGGTCCACCCGGTACCCGCGCAGGATGGTGCCCTGGACGTCGGAATAGTCGATCGCGGAGCTCGTCATGTGGCCTTTCTGGAACCGCGGCGGGGAGCGCCGCCGACGGCGCTCCCCGCGAACCGCGTTCAGGAGGAGGGCGGTAGGCTGGCCCGGATTGTCTGGACCGTGGCCGTGTAGGCCTGGAAGAGACCGCCGTTGGGCGGGTGCTGCGAGGCGTCGTTCTGCTGGATGAAAGCCTCGAAGGCGGGCACGTTGTCGGCGACGGGAGTCACCGCGGCGCCGCCGACCACGAACTTCAGCAGTGCGTCGAAGACCGGGCCCACGACCGTCACGAAGTCCTGGATGTAGTCGTCGAAGCTGCCGTCGAACTCGGTGACGATCCCGAGCACGAACGAGGTCGAGGCCGCGCTCGGCTGCAGGTTCGGCGCCGCGGGATCGAGGATGAGGGTCCGCGCGAAGTGCACCGTGCCGATGCTGTTGAGCGCCGTGTCGAGCTGCGGTCCATACTGCGCCATACCCGCGGCGATCTCCTGCGGAGTGGTGCCGGGGAGCACTGGCATGAGAAGCGTCAGTGGACTGGCCATGGTCCTCCTTCCGAATGTGTGTGGCGAATTATGGAAGTAGGCGTCGCAACAGTCAAGAGCTGCCGCTCATACCGAAGAGAATCCAACCAGCGCCGGTGCGGCGCGCCCCGCTCGGCCGGCACACGTCCGCCAGGCCACTCTCTTGAAAACCTGATAAATTCCAAGATTACTGCGGAATGTCGTCACGTCTCGACGAGCGCCAGGGTAGAGCCGGCAAGAGGACTTGACACTGCGCCGGGAGGCAGTAGGATGTCGGCACACCTGGACCGGTGAACGCCGTTCGATTCGGGAAATGACCATTCATTTCCAAAAGGGGAGATCTCTATGAAGCGCATTTACATGTTGCTCGGAGTCGTCTTGACAGTGGGCGTGGCGCTAGGCGTGTTCGGCAGCAGGATGCTGAGCGCTCAGAAACCCGCCCAGAGCCCATTGAAGACCGGGACCGTGCTGCAGCGGACCGACCTGTCGGGAATCAAGGGAATGGAAGCCATCCTGGTGCTCCGTGAGCTGCCGCCCGGAGCGGCGAGCGGCAAGCACGCACAAGCGGGCACCGAGATCGTGTACATCATGGACGGCTCGGTCATCTTCGAGGCGCAGGGCAAGCCACCCGTGACCCTCAAGTCTGGAGAGGCCTTCCACACCACGGCCGGCGAGGTACACGAGGTGAAGAACGCCAGCGCCACCGCCCCCGGCAAGGCGCTTGCCTTCTACGTTGCCAAGAAGGGCACCCCTCTCGAAGACCTCTCGAAGCCGGTGAAGTAGGGCGACAGGTCCACCAGCGGGCGCCGGCCTCCGCCGGCCGGCGCCCGGCAGGTGGGATCGGCCTCTCCTGCCTAACGCTTGCGCAGCGCCACCGCCGAGAGGATCGTCGCGGCGAGGAAGATCGGGAAGGGCTCGACGAAGGTGATCGCCGCGTTCATCCAGGGATTGTCGTAGAGCCGCCGGAAGTCCTTCATCTCCCGTGCGATTCTGGCGAGCTTCGCGGGGCTGGCACCCGCGCGGCTTGGGCCTTGGCGATGGCGTGCGCCGAGTACTTGTCGACGAAGTCTTGCAATAGGCGATGCGCAAGGGTGCTAGGCATCGCTCGCTTCCCTTCGCCCAAGTACCAGTATTTTTTGAGCCCGTTCGGTGCAGCGGCCCTCTCGCATCAGGGCTCTCCGCCATCGGCGTCGAGGGCCCTTCGCGAAGCTTAGCGTTCGGCAGGAAGTTCAGCGCTGAGAGAAGGTCTCCCACCACTCAAACCTAGGCGCATCGACGCGGGGGTAGAACCGACCACGCCGCTGAACCTGCCGCAGAGCACTACGTATCTCGGCTTCCGGAAGCTTGAGACGCTCAACCCACTCGTAAAGTAGCTCTGGGGTCTGCACCGTTGGCACGGGAGGCGTCAACCCCCCCATAATGCGAAGGGCCTTGCGATCATCCGTTGCGACCCCACCTCCCCGGGCCACTGCAAGCGAGCATACTGAAGCTTCGCCATCGTCGAGTTCCAACGCGAAGCCAACAAAACCTGCAAGTTCTTGGTCGGTCTCAAAATCCAAAAGCGCCAAATTGGACATACTCTCGAGCCGGCCTGGCGGCATGACCTCCCGGCCTAAAGGTTCAGTAGCGGCTCCCTCGACTGCGATCGCAAGAACCTCCCTGGAGGCAACTAGCCGCGAGGTAGCGCAGCGAAAAGGGAGACAATCCAGAATCTCCTCGATCCGCCCACTAGCAAAGAGATTTATAAGACAGCATGCATCAAAAAGCAAAAGGGGGCTCTCGGGTCGCTCCTCGGACATGATTCGCCAGTCTCACCGAGTGCCCGAACTCAAAAGCGGAGCTCCGAAGTTCACTACGGCACCTTGATCGCCTCCTTCCGCAGCGGCTAGCGCAAGCTCGCGGGCCCCCAGACGGTCAACGCGCAAGATCTGTGCAAGCTGGCCCTCACTCAGCTCGCCTAGCTGCCAGGCTTCGACCGCGAGTGCAATGTAGCGAGGTGAGAACGGGGCATCATCCGTATGAGCGGCTGATTCTAGATCAAGAATGTGCCTTGCCTCATCGACTCGAAATCTTTCCTGGCGGAGGCGCTCCCAGGTGCCGAGTGGGATTAGGCGAAGCTCCTCTAGCCTGCGAGTTATGGCTTCGAGCGAGACAAGGTAAGAGTGAGCTAGTCGGCAGAGATCGCCATACGTAATCCCTTGCGGTCTTTCCCGCTCGTGCTCTAAAAAGCGTCGGCGAACCCCTGAAGCAGGCATCAGGAAGGCTCTTGCAAAGGCCTCTGCAAAGCGCTCGGCTGAGGGCCTTCGCTCATAGCGACTCTCGAAAGTGATCTCGAAACGGAAGCGGGCGATAAGAAAGTGACCGTATTCGTGCGCTAGGCTCATGCGCCGACGCTCAACTGGGTGGCGTAGGTTGATTGCAATACAACCTCCAAAAGATGCTGCGAAAGCAAACATCCCTGCTATCTTCGATGGCAAGTTAAGCTGAAATACTCGTAGCCCTACATCAGTCTCGAGTAGATCCCGGAGGCTCAAGAGCGGCCCCTCTCCTAGATCTAGTCGACTTCGTTCGGCCGCCGCCAAGTCCTCCGCAGCTTGGTCGGCGTCCACTCCTTGAATATCGTATTCAGGTGGATACCGCCTTCGGAGCGGCACGCGGCAAATCTCTTCAAGCCTTAGGTAATCTTCACATCGATGTTGGAACTCCTCGATGTACGGGACTAGATCGTAGTCCACGGGAGCAGACACTGGCAGAGCACTCCGGAGTTGCACGGAGAAACCTTCAGGCGGACTGCTCCGCTGTAAGAGTTCCGAGACACTTCTTCCAAATAGTCTTGCCAGCTCAATTAACTCCCGCGGTTTGAGGCGCCGCTCAGCCTTCTCGATAGCTACAATCGTGGTTCGTGCCATCCCAAGACGATCACCCAACTCTTGCTGGGTCCAGCCGCGGGCCTCTCGTGCCTCCCGAACGCGAGCCGCCAGTCCTCGCGGATCAACGGCAGCTAGCGGGTTGTCGGTCATAAGTCCCCCTATGTTGCCTTAGGCGCTTCTTCGGAGCTCGGGAATGCTGAAAGTCCAACCAGCGGGATGCGCGGGAAAGCGACGCCACTCTTCACAATATCGTCTATAAAGCGATATGAGGTGAGCGCGTGCTTCCATAGAAGACTGCGAGGCTTGCGTAGCCAGCAAATCAGAGACTTCGCGCAGTTCCGGGAAAGCCGCCGTTAGGTGTATCCAAGGAGTAGAGGACGAGATTGCGTGTTCGATTCGATCAGCTTGGATCAACATCTCCCAAAGCGGTACGAGCCGAGGCGGTGGTATCCCTCCTATGTCATCAATGATGTCATGTCTATACCCTCTGCCGTGACGGTCACTAAGAAGCCCCGACACCCACAAAGCCTGACGTCGCAGGACACACGAAGTGCAGGTGCCGCACTGTTCTGGGCCTAGAGACCTAGGCGGAAAGCCGTCGCATGATACCGATCGCAGCGCTAGCTGCTCAAACCGAGACTCTCTAAGCAGGGTGCAAATCTCTCCCTTCGTGCTGAGAAGATATGGGAGACGAATACGAAAACGTGGTTCCAACAGCAAGCGCAAGAAGCCCTCAAGTTTATTCAGACCGATCGGATGGCTGGCACGTGAACTCTGAGCGCCGAGCTGAGCCTCCGAGAGCGGGAGATTGATCGCTCCGACACCATGTTCTAGCACAAGGAGTTCCACGCTGCCTCCCATCATCGCGGCTACGTAACCAAGAATACAGAATAGGAACCCGCGGGTCCTTTGGCTCCGTTCGTTACTATTGTACGAGCGGCGATCTTGACTTAGCCGAACCGGTAGGATGACAGGCAGCAACTTACCCGGAACGGCGCGATTGAGCGCCGCGAGCAAGTCGCGTTGTCTCCTAAGTAAGCGGGAGTTGGTTCCGCAGGTCGCCGCAATTATAGTTTGAGAATCGCCTTGTGATAGTTGGCATACGAGGCCAGCCAAGGAATCCAGCCCCCCTGAGAATAGCGCGACCTTGGTCGGTAATTTGGGTGCGAAAAGCCTCGCCTGAACCGGTGAGTTGCACTGAGCCGGTCGGCGAGAAAAGCGAAATTCCCAGCGGTCTTCAGTGAGGTATTCCAATGCTTGGGAAAGTCGGTCAACCAGTTCTGGTTGTTCCCATCTTTCCGGCTCCGATACTGGCAGGTGTACCTCAAATTGGCGCTCCCACCTCCAATCATCCGGTTTCTGATCCGGCTGACGCCTACGGATTAGGCGATCCGCTACATAGACAGTTAGCGCCAGGTCGACGAGATCCTCGAGCAGAGCCGGGAGCTGACGGCCGAATGGCGTGGTGAGGCGTTCTTTTTGGACGGAGTACCGTCGGCTTTCGGCTACCGAAGAGTCGAGGCCGCGGATCGAGACTATGCCGCGGCCCTCGGCGCCGATTCTCCACCGCTGCGCAGTCATCACGGCTGACGAATCCCTTCAGACACGGGGCGATCGAGGAGCTCGGCCGTACTGCGGCTAGGTAGAAGAGAATTGGGAGCCCGTATCGCGGTGGCAGGAGTGGCTCTAATAAGACGGGCCGCGAGCTTCGAGAGTTGAGGTTCGATGGACGACCATATGGCTGCCTCAAATGCGCGAGCATGCTGCGCGCTTGAGAAGCGCCGCCGGTTTCCAACAAGGCGGCCGCTGACCTTGTCGAAGAAGTGATGATTGACGAGAGTTCGGAGGTACTCCCGGGCCATTGAGAGTGGTCCCGATAGCACCATTCCAGCCTCAACTCTGATCATCGTTCTCTGTGCGGCACGCACCATGAGCTTCGCCTCTCGCTGCTGTCCGAAGGCGCGCTCAATCCCCCTGCTCATCTCTGCCAGGGAGGTTCCAGTGCATGAGTTTGCTTCAAGGAAGGCTGCCAGAACAGGTTCAAAGCCCGACATTCCGTTCGTCTCACGAAGAGTCGCCGCAAGCGCCTTGACCATCGAATCGCCAACTGCATCTGGCGGATGCCCTCCCTTTAGGAGCCGATAAGGGCTTCGCCAAGGCTTGTTCAGGCTTCGTCCTACGATGTCTAGATCCGGCATCCTGCCCTCCTAACTTGGGGCGAGCATAGGAGATCGTTCCGACATTGTCAAGTCGCTAGGCGAAGTATGGCAGGAATTGTCAGAGCTCATCTGGGCAACCGCGAGCGCTGGTTTTTCGCATAAACACCAAAGCTAATCGGGCGCAAGGCTTGAGAGACGGTGAGACCTTGGACGCCAGTGCCCACCCCAGGTAGCTCACCACAAGACAGGCTAGTGACAGCCCAGACTGAATCGTCAGGGCAGTCGTGATAGTGCCTAACGGCCATTAAACTGCTGATTGTAAACGATTTGATCCAGTGCCCAGGACCGGAATCGAACCAGTGACCCCGCGATTTTCAGTCATCGAAGTCGTCCGGGAGGATCTCGGAGCTGGCGGCCGGCCAAATCGGCGAATCGCGCGGGTCTGTGCCCGCGGGCGATCGGCCGGCGGGACCGGCCTGGTTGCGCTCGCGATCGGCGAGGGGCCAGACCGGCGCGACTGCAGTGCCCGAAGGCGCCTCGGCTGCCGTCGCCTGCGCGACTGGTGGAGCCGGCACAATGAGCGCCGGAGCTGCGGCCGGCCTCGCCGGTGCGACCTGCACTGCCGCTGCTGCCGCCGCGGCTAGCGCTCCGGCCTGCGCAGGCGCCCCACCCCCCTCTTCGCCTCCACCCCTCGCAGACGCGGCCGCCGCAGGCGGCCCAGCTGAAGAGACGGCTCCCGCGGCAACCGCGGCTCCCCCGGCGAGTTCCGGGCGGGGGGCGCGGAAGCTGACGATCTGGTCCCAGTCGCGGGCGAGGTTGTCGCCGAAGATGACGAGGAGGTCGCCGGCGCGGGCGATGTCGAGGGCCTTGGCGACGGCTTGCTCCTCTTGGTAGATGTCCGGGGCGATGCAGTCGGGGGGGAAGCCGGCGGCGACGAGGCTGCGGCGCAGGAGGTCGCCGACCTCTCCCGGGGGGCGGCCGCGGCGGTTGTCGTCCTCGCGGACCAGGACGAGGTCGAAGGCGGGGGCGGCGGCGGCGGCGAGGCCGGCGATGTCCTCGTCGCGGCGGTCGCCGGGCGCGGCGATGACGCCGATGCGGCGGCCGTGGACGGCGAGGCCGCGGACCAGGTGAGTCATCGCCTGCATGCCGTGGGCGTTGTGGGCGTAGTCGAGCAGGACGCGGAAGGGGTGCTCGTTGTAGAAGTTCAGGCGCCCGGGGGTCTGGAAGAAATCGGCGGTGAAGGTGCGCAGGCCCTGGCGGATGTTCTCGACGCCGATGCCGAGGCCGTGGGCGATGGCGGCGGCGAACATGGCGTTCTGGACGTTGTGGATGGCGACGCCCTCGACGGTGGCGGGGACCTGGCGCGCCGGCAGGAGGGGCACCTGCTCGCCGTTCTGGTAGAGCACGATGACGCGCCCGGAGAGGCCCTCCTCGAGCGACACCGCGGCGCCGCGCTCGTGGCTGACGTGGGCGGCGACGCGCTCGTTGCGTGGATCCATGGTGACGTAGATCGGGCGCCCCGGGCTGTGGCGCGCCATGCGCACGACGCGCGGGTCGTCGGCGTTGAGCACGCAGAAGTCGCGCGCCACCTCGACGATCACCTGCTTGACGCGGGCCAGGTCGTCGAGGCTCTCGATGCCGCCCATGCCGAGGTGGTCGGAGGCGACGTTGAGAACCGCGCCGACGCTGCATTTGCGCCAGCCGAGGCCGGTGCGCACGATGCCGCC
>Ga0070732_10002129_pt1 | contig 10788 bp, 8 predicted proteins | sample Coa_R1_5_FD_66449 | JGI IMG/M metagenome (GOLD analysis project Ga0070732, IMG submission 66449) | Surface soil microbial communities from Centralia Pennsylvania, which are recovering from an underground coalmine fire - Coalmine... | ecosystem: Environmental > Terrestrial > Soil > Unclassified ...
TTGCCTTCAGAGTCCGTGTTGACAGTGAGCGATCTCAAACTGGATCGGGTCGAACATTTGGTCGAGCGCGCAGGTCGAAGGATTGAACTGACTACGAAAGAATTCCTGTTACTGGAATACCTGATGCGCAATACCGGGCGCAGAGTAACGCGTTCCATGATTATCGAGCATGTATGGAACCTCACTTTCGATACCACCACGAATGTTGTTGATGTGTATATCAATTATCAAAACCTGGGAACCACGGGTTCGGGAGATCCACTGCAGGTCGGTGCCGGAACCGAAGTGGGATCGACGCCATCGCTGTTCACGCAAGGCAGCGTGAGCTCTACGGGCGTGTCGACCGATGTGGCGATTCAGGGCTCCGGATTCTTCGTAGTGCAGGATCCGAGCGGAGTCATCAACTATACGCGGGCGGGTGATTTTTCCGAGCTGAACAACTACCTGGTGACGGCGAGCGGCCAGCAGGTGCTGGGATATCCCGCGGTAAACGGCGTCATCAATACAGGAATCGGCCTCGGGCCGCTGCAACTGGGAGCCGGCACGATTAGTCCTCCGACGGCGACCACCAATGTACAACTGACCACCAACTTGAACGCGGCGGCGAGCCCGACCGATCCTCCGTTCTCGACTCCGATCACGGTCTACGATTCTCTCGGCGCCAGCCACATTTTGAACTTTACCTTCACCAACACAGGGCCGGGAGCGTGGAGTTACGCCGTTACGATCCCGCCCGGAGACTTGGGAGCCGGCGGAGCAGTGCAGAATGGAACCGGAACCCTGCAATTTGACAGTAGCGGCAACCTGGTACAGCCGGCCGCCGGCAACGATCCAGCCATCACGATTTCAGGTCTGGCCGATGGTGCGGCCAATCTGCCCTTTACCTGGCAGCTTTACAGCAATGGCAGCGGGCTTCTGACCCAGGTGGCTGCCACCACAAGCAGCACTTCCTCCGCCAATGCGGACGGCGCCGGCAGCGGCTCACTTGTGAAGTTCACCATCGGGTCCGATGGCGTCATCACCGGATCGTTCAGCAATGGTAAGACGCAAGCCCTGGGGCAGCTGGCACTGGCTACGTTCGCCAACAACGACGGTCTGCAGTTGGATGGGAACACGGACTTCAGTCCGACGCTGGCGTCAGGCCAAGCGGTTTTGGGGACTCCCAACGCGGGTGGGCGCGGCACGCTTTCCGGAGGCGCACTGGAGCTGTCGAATGTGGATATTGCAACCGAATTCGCCAACCTGATCGTCGCCCAGCGCGGCTACGAAGCGGATGCGAAAGCGGTGACCACCTTCGATCAGATCACGCAAGACACGATTGCCTTGAAACAATAACGGCGGCTCAGTATGAAACAGATCATGAATCGGCACATTCGGGCGCCGGTCCGTAAGTAATGGAGTTTGATTTTGGGAAACCGGAATGCCGTGTCTGCTTTACTTCCCGGCCAGACGGTCGGCTTCCTTTTGTTCGGCGGCCGCTTCCGCTGTTTTCCCCTCACGTGAATAGATCTCGGCCATGCCTCGGTGAGGTTCCGGTGCTTGAGGACGCAGTTTAGCGGCCTCGCCGAAATATCGCAATGCGGTCACAGACTTTCCCGACCCGTGATTCTTCTCTCCAAGCTTCATGCTGGTTTCGAACAGCAAGTCGGTCGTCGAGGTATCTTGAGGATTGAGCTGCTGCGCGTGCCGCAACGTGTCGTAGGCCAATACATCCTCTCCGAGCTTTGCCAACACAACTCCATAGAGAGCATTGAGGGAAAATAAGTCAGGCCAGCGTTTAAGCGCCTTCTCCAGCGGCCCGCGCGCATCGCTGTATCGGCCCAATTGCGCGTACGTCAGGGCCAGGTTGTACTGCACCTGCGGAGATTGCGGCGAAATTTCTGCTGCCCGTAGAAACGGCTTCAACGCTGCCTCCAGATCTCCGTGTTGTCCATAAATCGCTCCCAGCGAGGTGAGACGTTCCGGGTCGTCCGGATGATACAGCTTGTCGCAAAACGCCCGCGCCTCTTCCCGCGGGCCCTCGTCCAGCTTCTGGCCGCACTGCGTACGCAGTTGCGCTTCCGTGTCCTCCTGGTGATGCAAGGCGTCGGATTGCGCAAATGCTTGCTTGGCTTCTTCTTCACGTCCCAGCTTGCGTAATACAAACCCAAGTTGATACGGGACGCGTGAATCTTCCGGAGTAACTTTCTCCGCCTCCTTCAGCCACTTTTCCGCGTTGGTCAAATCTCCTTGCTTGAAGTACGCGAATCCGAGGTAATAGGCCGTATCCGGCAGCGGTGGCTTGGTGATCGCCTGGCTCAGATTCTTGATCGCACTATCGAACTTGCGATCTTCAATATCGAGCCGTCCCAGGTAGTACAGAACATTGGGATGATCTCCGGCCTCACGGCGAACGGCCTCAAGTTCGTGTCGCGCTTCTGCGGACCGATGCAGCTCAAACAATGCAACCGCCAACGGGAACTGGGCACGCAACACCAGGCTTGGATCGAGCGCCAGTGCCGCGCGGAATTCGTCGACCGCGATCGCGTAACGGTCCTGTTTCAGTGCGTCATAGCCTTTCCCCAAATGTGATTCAGCTGATTCTGGTGTCGCAGGCTTCGCAGTGGCCTGCGTGGAGGATTGCAGCGGAACTGCCATTAGAACAGCCGCTAAAATCGCTGCGTGCCAGATATGTTCGGACTTCATCAACTTGGCTGTGCTCTGTGGAGGATTAAGCGATTATAGTTCGCGTTTCGAGTCAGCTTCTCTGGTGCAGCGAGTCGACCGGAATCAATAATGCGATGAGCTTTCGTAGCCGGAGACCTGGGCCTCATTGAGAACTTCGTGCATGATCCGGGCTCCCGAACTCGTTCCCACTAGATCCGCTCCGGCTTCCAGCAAATCCCGCACCTGCTGGGCGGTTTTGATCCCGCCGGATGCTTTGATCTTTACGTTCTTCGGAGCCAAGCCTCTCAAAAAACGCATATCCTCCGGTGTGGCCACGCCGACCGCACCACCGCTTGCGTTCTTCAGATATGCGACGCCCGCGTCGATGCTGAGAGCGACCGCTCGCTCACGCTGGGATGCATTCAACAACGGAAGCTCCAGCATGATCTTCACTGGAACTTGATCTGCGGCTTGAACAACCCCGCGAATATCCTCGAAGTACTCCCGTTCCATGCCAGAAAGCAGGAAACCAACATTCGGCATCAAATCAATTTCTTCAGCGCCCTCGTCGACAAGGTGCGCCGCCTCGCGTGCCTTCCCCGCGCTCGTCATCGTCCCATAAGGGTAGTCCACAAACGACGCCACGCGAATGCCGCTGTTTCGGAGTGCCTGAGCGGTTTGCCGGACCCACGCCGGAGGGATCATCGCTGCGTTGAACTGATACTGCACACATTCCGCAATGTGCCTCTCCCACAGATCCCTGGTTAGCACATTGGAAATCAAAGTGTGCTGAATTCGACCGGCCAGGCGACGTGCGTCAGCCTGAAGCGATTCGCGATTCGATCGAGATTCCTTCGGGTTCATCGGCCTGTTTCATCCCAACCCATCTTCAGTCCACCTGCGCAAACCATCCCGGTAGCACGATCTGACGGCTCTTGCAGAACTCAATGACTTCCTCGCGCAGAGGCAGCGATGGGATCACGCCTTCCCGCGTCACCGCCATCCCTCCGATTACCACGGCAAATTGCGCGGCCTCTTCCAGTCCCGCACCACGAGCTAAAGCCGTGGCCAAACCTGCGTTGAACGCATCGCCGGCTCCCGTTGTATCGACTGCCTGCACGGAGACCGCAGACACAAGCGAACATGAAGAAGCGGAGACAATCAACGCCCCCTTCTCGCCTAGGGTCATCACAACCTGTTTCACGCCGCGTCGCACCAGTTCGCGCGCAACTTGCTGAACCTCGATTTCGCTGTCGGCACTGTAGCCCGCCAGAACTTTGGCCTCGGTTTCATTCGGCGTGAGAACGTCCACCAAACCCAACATGGAGGCGGGCAGAGGCCTGACCGGTGCCGGATTCAAAATCGTAACCGCGCCCGCGGCCCGTCCAGCTGCAAGCGCCGCTTCGGCTGCCTCCACCGGAATTTCCAACTGCGTCAGGACCACCGCCGAAGATTCCATCGCATCAGAAACGTCAGCCGCACTCAGCAATTCATTCGCGCCGGGATCGAGCACGATGCAATTCTGCCCGCTCTCCTCGACCACAATGAAACCCACTCCGGTCGGCGCCTTCTCTGATTGTTTCACGTGCCGGGTATCGATCCCTTCGTCACTATACAGCCCCAACGCCATATCGCCGAAGCTGTCTTTCCCGATGCAGGCGATGAACTGCACTTTCGCTCCGAGCCGGGCACATCCGACCGCCTGATTCGATCCCTTTCCGCCGAAGTCCACGCGATAGCCGCCGCCCAGCAGCGTCTCCCCTGAATGGGGCAACCGCTTGACCTTCATCGTAAGGCCAGTCGCATAGCTGCCGACCACTGCAATGCGAGGATCCTTCAAAGCTCTCGGCTCCCGACCACATCAGACTTGCTGAAACGCCGATAGCCTACCACAGCCCTGCCAAAGCTCAATTCGCTCCGGATCTGGCTGTCTTGACCCTCCTCGAGGCCAATGTTAGTTTCAGTTTCACACGTGACACCTCGGGAGATATCGCTCTGAGCCGGGCAGAGAAGCCGCGCGTCGATCTTCGCCGGCGCGATTTTCTGGTTCGTTTCTTTCAGGGTGCCGGAGCCGCTCTGATCCCTTCAAGACTCTGGCGCTTCGGCGTTCCCGAGTTCGCACTCGCTGCCGATCGCAGCCTTTCTGCCGCCGGATTCCAGCTTCATCCTCACTATCGCAATGAACGTCCCCTCGATGCAACGCTCCTGAAAGTGCAGCCTGGGCTCGATGCCTTCATCTCGGAAAAATATGCTAATCAGATCGCCGCAATTCTCGATGGCTGGAAATCCAGCCTTCTGCGATCGCCGCTGGGCGTACAATACGTCACCGATCTTCTGGCTCCTGACTTTTCAGGAGCATCGCTTCAGCCGATTGAGTCGCGAGTCGTTCGCTCCAGTTCCTCGCTCGAAGTGCGCGAGAACAAGTTCTCACCTCAGCCTGCGCTGTCGCGCGATGCGTTCCCGGGCGCAATGCAGTCGTACCTAGCTGCTTTCATCAAAATCATCACTGCCGAATTTCAGATCACCGCCATCGACGCCGGAGATATCGGGCCCACCCCTTCCCAACTCCCGAGCCGGGTGCAGACTCGAATACGTTACGACATTGTCGGCACCGGCAACGGCTTCTACCGCGAGCAGAGAGTCGGGCAATGGGATGTCACCTGGGCTCCATCGGCCTCCGGCGAGTTTCGCGTACACACGTGGCAAGCCCTCGAGGAAACGCAGGCCCGTTCGCAAGTGCCGTTCTATGCGGATATCTCCGTATCTGCTCTGGGTGGCAACACCTCATATTCTGCGCAACTTCTTCACGGGACCGACTACTGGCGCACGATTCTCGACGGTTCCTGCGGCATCGACATCTATGGACATAACGGAGTTTCGGTCGCCGACATTGATAATGACGGCTTCGACGATCTCTACATTTGCCAGCCTGCCGGCCTGCCGAACCGTCTCTATCGCAACCGCGGCGATGGAACATTCGAAGACATCACGGAATCGTCCGGTCTCGGCATCCTTGACAGTACGGCGTGCGCTTTGTTCGCCGACTTCAACAACCGCGGCCGCCAGGATGTCATCCTCGTGCGTGCCAACGGCCCAACGCTTTTTCTGAATGAAGGCAACGGGAAATTCCGAGAAAAACTGAATGCCTTCCAATTTGCCACCCCGCCGCAGGGCACCTTCACCGGCGCCGCTGTCGCCGACTACGACTGCGACGGCTGGCTCGACATTTACTTCTGCCTCTACGCCTTCTACCAGGGCACTGGACAGTACAAGCATCCGACTCCATACCACGACGCGGAGAATGGCCCGCCCAACTTCCTCATGCGTAATAACCGCGACGGAACGTTCCGCGATGTGACCACCGAATCAGGCCTCAATCAGAACAACACCCGTTACAGCTTCTGCTGCGCGTGGTCCGACTACAACCGCGACGGTTGGCCGGACCTCTACGTCGTCAACGACTTCGGGCGAAAAAACCTCTATCGCAATAATGGCGACGGAACCTTCACCGACGTTGCTCCGCAAGCGGCTGTCGAAGACATAGGCGCAGGCATGAGCGTGAGTTGGCTCGACTACGACAACGATGGCGCCGAGGATCTTTACGTCGCCAATATGTGGACCGCAGCCGGCGAGCGCATCTCAACGCAAAGTATCTTCAAGAAAACTTCCTCGAACGAGGTTCGGAGTCTCTACCAAAAACATGCGATGGGAAACTCTTTGCTTCGCAACCGGGACACCAAATTCGAGAACTCGACGCAGCAATCCGGCACCGGAATGGGCCGCTGGTCCTGGTCCAGCGATTCTTTCGATTTTGATCACGATGGCTTCGCCGATCTCTACGTCACCAACGGCATGGTTTCCGGACTCTCCCGCCAGGACCTGAACAGTTTCTTCTGGCGGCAGGTTGTTGCAGCCTCTCCCGATGACGCGCGTGCCTCAAAGGAATACGAGCAGGGATGGAACGCGATCAATGAACTCATACGAGCCGACGGTACCTGGAGCGGCTATGAGCGCAACGTCTTCTATGCGAATAACCGCGGCGGAACCTTTTCCGATGTCTCTGCCGTAATTGGCCTCGATTTCATCGAAGATAGCCGATCGTTTGCCCTTGCTGATTTCGATCATGACGGCCGTCTCGAAATCTTCCTGAAAAATCGAAATGCACCGCAAGTCCGCATCTTAAAAAACATTGTCAACGATCTGCCTCCATCCATCGCCTTTCGCCTGGAAGGCAAAAAGAGCAACCGCGATGCGATCGGCGCGACGGTGACGACCGATACTGGAACAACACGGCAGACTCGAATGGTTGAGGCCGGATCAGGGTATCTGTCGCAACACAGCAAAGAAATCTTCTTCGGCCTTGGCGACGCCAAGCAGAACATAAGCGCCGAGATCCGCTGGCCGAGCGGTCTGGTGCAGCAACTGCGCGATCTGCCAATCAACCATCGCGTCTGGGCGAAGGAGGGTTCGGAACCCGCGCGCATTGAGCCCTTCAAGAGAACGTCAGAGCGCAAGTTTGCCGCAAGCGATTCCCCATCGGAGCAGGAACCGCTGCCGACGATTGTCGAAACCTGGCTCCTCTCGCCTTTTCCCGCCCCGGATTTTCGCTTTCTTGATTTGGGCGGGAGAAACCGCACGCTCTCTAGTCTGCGAGGCAAGCCGCTCCTGTTAACGTTATCGTCCCCCGAGTCCCCGGATGATCCGCGTAATTTGCAGACCCTCGGTAAGTTCCACGCTCGTTGGGAAGCTGCCGGATTACAAATTCTAGACGTGAATGTGAATCCAGGAACGGGGTATCCAGCAACTACCTTCATGCTCGACAGGAAGGCTGGTTCACCTCCGATGCTGCGCGGCTCTGAAGACGTGGCCGCCATTTACAACATCGTCTTCAGTCAGATATTTGACCGCCACCGCGATCTCATCCTGCCCACGTCGTTCCTGATTGATGCCAACGGCGACATCGTCAAGGTGTATCAAGGTCCGATCAATCCCGAGCACGTCGAAAAAGACTTTCGCAGCATCCCCACCACCGACGCGGAGCGGTTGAGTCGCGCTCTCCCATTCCCCACCGCTGGACACACCTTGGAGTTCGGACGCAACTATCTCTCTTTCGGGGCGCTCTTTTATCAACGCGGCTACCTCGACCAGGCGGAAGCCTCGTTCCAGCAGGCCTTCCGTGACGATCCATCCAGCGCCGAAGCCTTGTACGGCATCGGCAGCGTTTACCTGAATCAAAACAAAAACGCAGCCGCGCGCGAGGCCTTCGAGCGCACCGTGAAGCTTCAAGCGAACTATCCCGAGACACTACCCGATGCCTGGAACAATCTCGGGGTCATCGCTACACGCGAAGAAAGGATCGATGAGGCGATCCAAAATTTTCAAAAGGCGCTGCAGCTCAATCCCCATTCTCTGCCCGCTCTCGACAATCTGGCGAACGCCTACCGCCTGCAAAAGCGCTGGGACGAAGCTCGCAATGTCTTGGAGCGCGCTCTGGAGTTCGCACCCGAAGATCCGGAGGCAAACTACAGCTTAGGAATGATCTACGCGCAATCCAACGACACCCCGAAGGCGTATGAATATCTCCAGCGTGCACTCAAAGTCCGCCCGGTTTACCCGGAGGCCCTGAACAATCTTGGCGTTCTATACCTGCTCACACAACGCAAGGACGAGGCCATCGCCAGTTTCGAACAATGCATCCGCGTGGCTCCCGCCTTTGATCAGGCCTATCTGAATCTGGCCCGCGTCTACGCGCTCGATGGCTTCAACGATAAGGCGCGGTTGCTCCTCTTTGATCTGCTTAAGCAGGATCCCGACCACCCGCAAGCCAAGGCACTCCTGCAACAACTGGGCAAGTGAGCCGAGGCTGCGGGCGCTTCCGCGTCACTTGCCTTGAATAGGTGACGGTGTATAATCCCGCCCCGTGGAGTCTGTGGGATGAACTTGGTCCCTGAAAATTAGCCCCTGCGAGGAACCATGTCCGAGACAAAGCAAGATGATTTTGCCAGCCGTGCCGCTACCTATTTCGTGTTCATCTTTCTGATTGGGGCCATCATTGAGACCCTGCTCGCCAGCTTAGTCCACTAGCGGGTACCCAGATCCAATCTTTGTGCGAACCGGGCCTTACCGTTGGCGCGGTAAAGGGCGTATTCTGCCTTGAACCGTGTGTTCACGGGCCTTCCCCATCTGTCCGCTGTGTTACACTTTTTCATTCATTCTAAGAAAGCTCGGCACGCGCTAACTCCGATCCGCACATGCTTTTTTCCAAAGAATATGTGGGCTACCTGGCCCGCGAAGTCACCAAGAAACTGATTGCAGGTAAGTTCATCGAGACCTCGGCTGTTCCCGCGGTGAACGAACGTGTGCATGGCGCATTGGTCGACGAACTTTCTCTGGAAGACCGCATCAACGACGAAGTCCGCGTCATCCTGGAAGCCTATTCCGACGAGATGCGCAAGACCGGCGCCAACTACCAGGAGATGTTCCGCAAAGTGAAGACCGAACTGGTGCGCAAATACAAGGCGGTGCTGTGAGACTCAGCCGCGACAAAGTCAACGTGCTGGCCCGCGCAGTCGCCGACGTCCTCAAGCAGATGGACGAAGTCGAGTTCATCGAAGACCCCAACACCATCCGCCAGGAAACCCGCAACATCCTTGAAGAGTTGCTCACTCAGGAAGAAAGAATCGACGTCGCCGCCCGGCAGAAGATCGAGAACCAAAAGCGAACGATTCTCGAAGGCTCCCAAGAGTGGGACATCCTATACCGCAAGTATTACAACGAAGAAGTGAAGAAGCTGGGCCTCTGAACCGCGCTTTCACCCGTGCCATGCGCCTGTCAGAATGATCAGATGCCCACTGGGAGGCTCTGACTCCAAAACCCTCCGAAGATTAAAATCTGTCTAACGACACTTAGCAGCCATTACCGCCGGGATCATGGAAATCAAAACCATCATCAAGCGAGCCGCCGAAGAGGCCGGATTCGACCTCTGCGGAGTTGCTCCTGCGTCAGACTCTCCTGAGCTCAAATATTTTCCAGACTGGATCGATGCCGGCCATGCCGGTGAGATGAAGTACATGGAGGCTCGCGACGAGCATGGTAATTTCAAGCGCGCATCGCTGGCCAGCGTCGCGCCGTGGGCCCGCAGCGTGATTGTGTGCGCGACCAACTACAACACCGATCATCCTTACTCGACCCAGGTGAGCGACCCGGTCCGCGGATGGATTTCCCGGTACGCCTGGAGCCGTGAGGACTATCACGACGCCGTTCTGCGCCGGCTGAAGTATGTCGAAGAGGTAGTTCTCCAGCACTTATGGAGCGGCGGACGCCCTCGTCCGCCGGACCTCACTACCCGCAGTTATGTCGACACCGGGCCCATCGTCGAACGTGTCTATGCCAAATATGCCGGCGTTGGATGGATCGGCAAGAACACTTGCATCATTAACCAGCAGAAAGGTTCGTGGCTTTTCCTCGGAGTGATCCTGACTTCCTTGGAACTCGAACCTGATCTGCCCGCTCCCGATCGTTGCGGCACCTGCACCCGCTGCATCGAAGCCTGCCCGACGGATGCCATTCTCGCGCCCTACCAGCTCGACTCCAACAAATGCATCTCATACCTTACGATCGAGAAACGCGGGTCGATCCCAGAAGACCTGCGCGCCGCCATGGGACCCCACATTTTTGGCTGCGACATTTGCCAGGATGTTTGCCCCTGGAACCGCAAAGCTCCATCCTCGGATGCTCCCGAATTCGGCCCAAGGCCGGGCCTATTCAATCCAGCGTTAGCCTGGCTTGCCGAAATGACCCCCGAGGAATTCCGCGAAACCTTTCGCGGCTCCCCAATCCGTCGGACCAAACACTCCGGTCTCAGACGCAATACCGCCATTGCTATGGGGAATAGCCGAAAACCGGAATTCCTTTCTCAACTTGAGAAATTAGCTCTGGACCCGGATGAGTCAGTGGCGGAATCCGCCCGTTGGGCCAAGACCCACCTCCTAAGACCAAGACAGTAAGGTGTTAAAGATGGGACGGGCACCCGTTCCCAGAAAGGCGCAGCCCCCTAAAAACCCTAAGAATATTCTCTATTTCTTCGCCTCCTGTAAAACAGTTTTTATCCGCACTTCCGTAACTGGTTTTTCCGATTCTTAG
>Ga0070732_10002130_pt1 | contig 10787 bp, 9 predicted proteins | sample Coa_R1_5_FD_66449 | JGI IMG/M metagenome (GOLD analysis project Ga0070732, IMG submission 66449) | Surface soil microbial communities from Centralia Pennsylvania, which are recovering from an underground coalmine fire - Coalmine... | ecosystem: Environmental > Terrestrial > Soil > Unclassified ...
GCACGGCGGCCGGAACGTCCGGGGGTACACCGTGGTGACCAGCGTCGGCGCGATGCGCTGCCAGGTCCAGGTGGCGGGCGAGGGCGCGGGCGCCGTGCTGCAGGAGACGGGGCGGCGGATCGGGATGGGGCACAAGCGGTCGGCCGGGGCGGCGCTTGCGGCCGCGACGGACGGGGCTACGGGCCAGGCGGGGATTTCGCAGCTGGCTGAATCCGGGAGGGGGCTGGCGGTCATGCGGGCGTGCGTCGACACCGTGACCCTGGACAGCAGCCCCGAGCGCGGCACGGTCGTGACCATGAGCAAGCACATCAGGTGGTCTCGCGACGCGCCGCTGCGGCAGTTCAGGGCGGCCAGCTAGATAGCTCGCGGCCACGGGTGGCTCCGGTAGGCTGCCTGGGTGCGGATAGGGGTCATCACGTTCCCCGGGTCGCTCGATGATCGTGACGCGGCGCGAGCCGTCCGGCTCGCCGGGGCCGAGCCCGTCGCCCTGTGGCACGGCGATCGCGACTTGCGTGGCGTGGACGCGGTGATCCTGCCCGGCGGGTTCTCTTACGGGGACTACCTGCGGTGCGGGGCGATCGCCAGGTTCGCCCCGGTGATGGGCGAGCTGGTCCCCGCGGCGGGTTCGGGCCTGCCGGTGCTCGGCATCTGCAACGGGTTCCAGATCCTGTGCGAGGCGCACCTTCTGCCCGGCGCGCTGACCCGCAACGCCGGCCTGCGCTTCGTCACGCGGGACGTGCGGCTGCGCGTGGAGAACACGGCGACGGCGTGGACGCGGGCCTACCGGCCGGGGGCGCGGATCACGGTGCCGCTGAAGAGCGGCGAGGGAGCCTACGTGGCCGACGCCGCCACGCTGGCGGGGCTCCAGTCCGGCGGGCAGGTCGTCCTGCGGTACGACGACGGCAACCCCAACGGATCCCTGGGCGAGATCGCGGGGGTGTGCAACGCGGAGGGCAACGTGGTCGGCGTCATGCCGCACCCCGAGCACGCGGTCAGCGAGCTGACCGGGCCCTCGGCCGACGGGCTCGGGTTCTTCGCCTCGGCGTTCGGCCTGGTGCGGTCATGAGCGAGCCAAAGGGCCGCGGCGGTGACTGGACTGAGAAGCGAGGAACGAGCGACGAGGGAAGGAGCCGCCAGTGAGGGGGGATGGGGAGGTGGGTGGGGGCCCGGAGGCGAGCGGGGAAGCACTGCCTTTTGCCGAGCTTGGGTTGACCGAGGCCGAGTACGCCAGGATCGCCGGGATCCTCGGGCGCCGCCCGACCGGCGCCGAGCTGGCGCTTTACTCGGTCATGTGGAGCGAGCACTGCTCGTACAAGTCCTCCAAGGTGCACCTGAGGCAGCTCGCGGCGAAGGCGCCGCCGTCGGCGGCGCTGCTGGCCGGGATCGGGCACAACGCGGGCGTGGTCGATATCGGCCAGGGCTACGCGGTCACCTTCAAGATCGAGTCGCATAACCATCCGTCGTACGTGGAGCCGTATCAGGGCGCGGCGACCGGCGTCGGCGGGATCGTCCGCGACATCCTGGCCATGGGCGCGCGCCCGGTGGCGGTGATGGACGCGCTCAGGTTCGGGCCCGCCTCGGCGCCCGACACGGGCCGGGTGCTGCCGGGGGTGGTGGGCGGCATCTCCTTCTACGGGAACTGCCTCGGCCTGCCCAACATCGGCGGCGAGCTGGACTTCGACCCGTGTTACGCGGGAAACCCGCTGGTCAACGCGCTGTGCGTGGGGGTGATGAGGCATCAGGACCTGCAGGTCGCGGTGGCTGACGGGCCGGGGAACGCGGTGATCCTGTTCGGGTCGGCCACCGGCCCGGACGGGGTCGGAGGGGCCTCGGTGCTCGCCAGCGCGGCGTTCGGCACATCCGAGAGCGCCGGGACGGTCGGTCAGGCGGGTGAGGGCGGTCCGGGCACGGGTGAGGCGGCGGCCAAGCGGCCGAGCGTCCAGGTGGGTGACCCCTTCCTCGAGAAGCTGCTGGTCGAATGCTGCCTGGAGCTGTACGCGGCCGGGCTGGTGGTCGGCATCCAGGATCTCGGCGCGGCCGGCGTGGCCTGCGCGACCACGGAACTCGCGGCGGCCGGGACCGGCGGGATGCGGGTCAGGCTCGACGCGGTTCCGCTGCGCGATTCGTCCCTGGGACCGCCGGAGATCCTGATGAGCGAGTCACAGGAACGGATGATGGCCGTCGTCGAGCCGGGCCGGGTCGCCGCGTTCCTCGACGTGTGCGCCAAGTGGGAGATCCGGGCCGCGGTGATCGGCGAGGTGACCGATACCGGCCGGCTGGTCATGACCTGGCACGGTGAGACGGTGGTGGACATCCCGCCCGGTTCGGCGGCCGACGGTCCGGTCTATGACCGGCCCGCCGCGCGGGGGCCGGATCAGGATGCGCTGGCCGGCGATGACCCGGCCGCGCTGCCGCGGCCCGCGGACGGCGAGGCCCTGCGCGCGGCGGTGCTGGCCCTGATCGGATCCCCGGGCCTGGCCGACAAGAGCTGGGTCACCGATCAGTACGACCGGTACGTCCGCGGCGACACCGTCCTGGCCATGCCGGAGGACGGCGGGCTGCTCCGCGTCGACGAGGAGACCGGGCTCGGCATCGCGCTCGCCACCGACGGCAACGGGCGGTACTGCCGGCTCGATCCTTACCTGGGCACCCAGCTCGTGCTGTCCGAGGCGTACCGGAACGTCGCGGTGACCGGCGCGCGCCCGCTCGCCGTGACCAACTGCCTGAACTTCGGCTCACCGGAAGACCCCGCGGTGATGTGGCAGTTCGCCGAGGCCGTGCGCGGGCTCGCGGACGGGTGCGCCGCCCTCGGCGTGCCGGTCACCGGCGGGAACGTCAGCTTCTACAACCAGACGGGCACGTCGGCCGTGCACCCCACGCCGGTGGTCGGGGTGCTCGGCGTGCACGACGACGTGCGCCTGCGGGTCGGGATCGGGTTCGGGATCGGGTTCGGGGGTGCGGACGAGGCGGCGCGGGCCAGCATCGTGCTGCTCGGCGAGACGGAGGCCGAGTTGGGCGGGTCGGCCTGGGCGCACGTGCTCCACGACCACCTGGGCGGCCGCCCGCCGGCTCCGCGCCTGGCCGCCGAGCGGCGGCTCGGCGGCCTGCTGGCCGAGGCGGCCGCGGACCGGCTGCTGGCGGCCGCGCACGACCTGTCCGACGGCGGCCTGGCCGTCGCGCTCGCCGAATCCTGCCTGCGCGGCGGGGTCGGCTGCTCGGTCCGGCTGCCCGGCGACCCGTTCACGTGGCTGTTCAGCGAGTCGGCCGCCCGCGCCATCGTCGCGGTCCGGCCGGGTGCCGAGGAGGCCTTCGGTTCGCTGCTGGCCCGGCACGACGTGCCCGGCCAGGCCATCGGGGTGGTCGGCGGCGACGACCTGGTCGTGGCGGGCTGCTTCAGCATCCCGGTGGCCGAGCTCGCCGCGGCCCACCGCGCGACGCTGCCCGCGTTGTTCGGCTGATGCCCGCCATCGGTTACCGTCACCGGTATGCCGCCACGACACCTGGACCCGCGGGGGCCGGACAGCGTGGCGGCCGTCCTGCGCGCGCTGGACGAAGGCACCACGCCCGAGGCCGGGGAACTGCGGGTGGCGGCGAGGTACCTGCTGTACCTGCTCGCCGCCCGCCAGCCCGGCCGGGTCCTCGAGGTCCGGATCCCGCCGGTGGCCGCCGTGCAGTGCCTGCCGGGGCCCGTCCACACCCGGGGCACGCCGCCGAACGTCGTCGAGACCGACCCGGTCACCTGGGTCAGGCTGGCGGCCGGCCGGCTGCGCTGGGCCGACGCCGTCGAGTCCGGCCTGGTCCACGCCAGCGGCCCGCGCGCCGACCTGGCCGCCTACCTGCCGCTGACCTGAATACACTGACGTGATGGCATCCCCAGGCGAGGACCGGCCGCGAGAGGCGTGCGGCGTGTTCGGCGTCTGGGCGCCGGGCGAGGACGTCGCCAAGCTCGCCTACTTCGGGCTGTACGCGCTGCAGCACCGGGGGCAGGAATCGGCCGGCATCGCCGTCAGCGACGGTCACCGCATCATGGTGCACAAGGAGATGGGCCTGGTCGCCCAGGTCTTCGACGAGCCCGCGCTGACCGCGCTCCGCGGGCACATCGCGGTCGGGCACTGCCGCTACTCCACCACCGGCGCCTCGGTCTGGGCGAACGCGCAGCCGACCTTCCGCTCGACGCCCACAACGAGCCTGGCGCTGGGGCACAACGGCAACCTGATCAACACCCGGGAACTGGCCGGCCTGCTCGGCGGGCCAGGACCGGGCCGGACCGAGATCGCCGCGACGTCCGATACCGACGTGCTGACCGCGCTGTTCGTGAGCGAGCACGTCACCCCGCCGGGCGGCGGGGGCGGCGGCGTGGAAGCGGCGGCGGCGGCGGTGCTTCCGCTGGCCAGGGGCGCGTATTCGCTCGTGTTCATGGACGAGCAGACGCTGTACGCGGCGCGAGACCCGCACGGCTTCCGCCCGCTGGTGCTGGGCCGCCTGGCCAGCGGCTGGGTGGTGGCCAGCGAGACCGCCGCGCTGGACATCGTGGGGGCCGGGTTCGTGCGCGAGATCGCCCCCGGCGAGCTGATCGGCATCGACGGACGCGGGGTGCGGTCCAGGACCTTCGCGGCGCCTGAGCCGAAGGGCTGCCTGTTCGAGTACGTCTACCTGGCTCGTCCGGACACCACCATCTCCGGCCGCGGCGTGCACGCCACCCGGGTCGCCGTCGGCCGGCGGCTGGCGGCCGAGCATCCCGCCGACGCCGACCTGGTCATCCCGGTCCCCGAATCAGGCACGCCCGCCGCCATCGGCTTCGCGGAGGCCAGCGGCATCCCGTTCGGCCAGGGGCTGGTCAAGAACTCCTACGTGGGCCGGACGTTCATCCAGCCCAGCCAGACCATCAGGGAACGCGGCATCAAGCTCAAGCTGAATCCCCTGCGGGATGTCATCACCGGCCGCCGGCTCGTGGTGGTGGACGATTCGATCGTCCGCGGGACCACCCAGCGCGCGCTGGTCACGATGCTCCGCGAGGCGGGCGCCGCGCAGGTGCACGTGCGGGTCGCGTCCCCGCCGGTGAGGTGGCCGTGCTTTTACGGCATCGATTTCGCCACCCGCGCCGAACTCATCGCCGGGCACCTGCCGACACCGGACATCTGCGCGTCGATCGGCGCGGACTCACTCGGCTACGTGTCGCTGGACGGACTGATCGAGGCGACCGGGCTGCCGGCCGACCGGCTGTGCCGCGCCTGCTTCGACGGCCAGTACCCCGTCGCGGTCGCCGAGAGCGACCGCGGCAAGCACGTGCTCGACGGCTTGGGCGTCGGGTCCTGACTGCTGATCGCGCCTACCTACCGCGACCAGGCGTCCCCGACGTCCTTCCAGGCGTCCATGGCGGAATCAGACCTCAGGTCCTCGTCGTCGTCCTCGTCCTCATCGTCGGAGTCCTCGGCGGGAGAAACTGCATTCCCGTCGCGGGAGTCCCCGCCGACACCCAGCTCCGCACGCAGCCGGTCAAGGTCCGTGTCGTCGCTCTTGTACTTGAGCTGACGGGCCACCTTAACCTGCTTGGCCTTGGCACGGCCGCGCCCCATTGGCTCGACCCCCTCGAACGTCCGGAGCCAGTCAGGCCCCATGATCTCCGCCTCGCTGGTTTTGTGCGTCGTACGACGCCGCCGCCACCCCCGCCACGAGGAGTGCGACGTTCACCAGCATCCGTACAGGTACAACCGTACCCGCTTTAGGCCCCGGATGCCTACGTAGATCCCATGGTGCCGAGCCAGATTCCGCGCAGCCGGCCGACATCGGACATCCGCCGCTCGGCCAGGCGGTCCGCGGCCACCGAGGGAGGCACGCCGTCGGAGTCCGCGATCGCCAGCACCTTCGCGGTGGTGGCGAAGATCTGCTCGGTGGCGGCGCGGGCCCGCTCGAAGTTGAATCCGGCCAGCTCATCGGCCACTTGGATGACCCCGCCCGCGTTGACGACGTAATCGGGGGCATACAGGATGTCCCGGTCAGCGAGCAGTTTCTCGACGCCGTGATGGGCTAGCTGGTTGTTGGCGGCGCCGCAGACGATGCGCGCGCTCAGCCGGTTGACCAGCTGGTCGGTCAGGGTGCCGCCCATGGCGCAGGGGGCCAGGACGTCCAGCCGCTCCGCGACGAGCGCGTCAATGCCCGCCACGGCGCGCACTTCCGGGTGACGCGCACGGAGGTCAGCGACGGCGCCGGCTTTGACGTCGCAGACGGCGACCCGGGCCCCGGCCTCGATCAGGTGCTCGACCAGCCGGTGACCTACCTTGCCCACTCCCTCCACGCCGACTAGGCGGCCGCGCAGGCTGGTGCTTCCCCACGCGTGCTCGGCGGCGGCCCGCATCCCGTGCATGACGCCGAGCGCGGTGAGGACCGAGGAATCACCGGCGCCGCCATGGGCCGTGGTCCGGCCCGTGACGTAACGGCACTCCCTGGCGATGATGTCCATGTCCTCGCTGCGAGTGCCTACATCACAGGCCGTGATGTAGCGCCCGCCGAGCGAGGCGAGGAATCGCCCGTAGGCGCGCAGCAGCGGTTCGGTCTTGAGCTGGGCCGGATCACCGATGATGACCGCCTTGCCGCCGCCGAGGTCCAGGCCGGCCAGCGCGTTCTTGTACGCCATGGCCTTGGACAGCCTCAGTACGTCCGCGAGGGCCTCGTCCTCGGTGCCGTACGGGTAGAAGCGCGTACCGCCGAGCCCGGGGCCCAGCGCGGTGGAGTAGATGCCGATGATCGCCCTCAGCCCCGTCTGGGTGTCCTGGCAGAAGACGATCTGCTCGTGGTCTGTCCGTCCAGCGGAGCCGTTCTCGCTGTGGGTCATCGCGAACACGTTGGTCACGGAAGCGACTCTCCTCATCCCGCCCGGCTCTGGTTGAGCCGGATCGGGAATAAGGGTATTGCCTGGTATGTCTACCGGCCGGTAACCAGCAGGAGAGATGATCTCGTTACCTGGACCGCCGCCTTTGGGACGTCCTGTATGTCACGATACGACAGTGATGACTTACGCCGCGTATCTCCGGGTCTATGAGCCGGCCTCGGCGTTCCCCGAGCCCGACCGGTCCCGGTGGGCGGCGTACGCGGCCTCGTCGGAACCGGCTTCCCGGCCGGCCAGACGCGACTCGGCGGCGGCGGAGCATCTGGAGGCCCTGCGCCGGGCCATCGCGACGCCTCAGGTCGTGATACCCGACCGGGAGAGCGAGCAGGCGTACATCCGCCGGGCGGATGGCGTCACCTACGTATGCCCGTGGCAGACCAGGCTGCGCTGCCTTATTTCCTATAGCCGCATGCGGTCGGCTCCGGGCTCGCCGCTGGCTGGCACGCTGTCGGCCCGCGATGAGGCCCGGGCGACGGCGGCCGTGGCCCGGCTGGCGAGGGAAAGGCAGCAGGGCGGGGCCAGGCTGCACATCCTGGCCAGTAACTGGGCCGTGCCGCTGGCCTGGTTCGTCCCGTTCGCGGCGGCCGAGCGGTGGCTGGCCCTCGGCCCGGGCCAGGACCGTGCGTCCGCGGCGAAGACCACGTCCGCCACGCGGGCGCTGGTGTACACGACGCCCATGTCCCGCGCGCGCAGGCGGGTGGCGCGCGCCCTGGCCGCGCTGCGCGGCGTATCGTCCGGCCATGCGGACGGCGCGCAGGAACCCCTGCGTGCGGAGGCCGAGCTGGCCGAGGTCGGGAGGTGGCTAGAGGAATTTCACCCTTATTCGCTGGTGGAGCTCGATTATGGGGGGTTGGTTCACGTGCTGAGCGACGAGGCACTACGCGGCGATCAGTCGGTCGCCGAGATCGGCGCCGCGATCGACGCGGCGGCCCGGGGCGACGGCGAGCTCGCGGAGGCCATGTATAAGCGCGCCCGCGGCCGGTGGCGTGCGCTCGCCGAATTCGAGATGGCGAACTGAGCACCGGGTCGTCCCGGGGGGCGGTGCCCGGGCACTATTTCCGAATCTGGTGCGATGCGACTATAAGTATCGCTAGAATCACCGTGCGTGACAGTGATCGGCGGAACAACTGGGCATCCTGGTACAGAAACTTTGCGCCTGGTGGTCGACGCGTCACGGCTGGTGATGGCAATATGGTCCGTGTCGCCCATTTAGGGCATCCCCGACAGGCTCCACACGGAGCACCAGGCACAACAAGAATCGCAGGATCGCAACACTGGTCCAGGAGGAGAGGCCACTCACATGTCCGCACGTACACCAGAGGCTGAGCCGCTGTTGACGCCCGCGGAGGTCGCCACGATGTTTCGCGTCGACCCCAAGACCGTCACACGGTGGGCGAAAGCCGGCAAACTAACCTCGATCCGCACGCTGGGGGGACACCGGCGCTACCGGGAGACTGAGGTTCGTGCACTGCTCGCGGGTATTCCGCAGCAGCGTTCCGAGTGACCATCTGCCGTTTTCACCGGGCGGGCACGTCAGCCCGGCTCAGGGTGGACACGGCGGCACTCGATCAAGGGAAATGGGGGGTCGGCCCCGGTGGGGCATGCCACATCGAAACTGCAGTCCGGCATCGCGACCGATACGCCGGGCAAATCGCGCAGGGCATGCTGCCGGGGCCGGTCCGCTTCGAGGGGAGGGTCGAAGAATGCGTGATCCAGAGTTGGTGGCACGCGCCAAGCGGGCCGCGATGCGGCTGGAATCGGCATGGGAACAATGGCGCGCGCTGCACGGACTCGCAGTCGCGCCCGGGCAGCCGGTCGTCAGTTACGTCGGCTACTCGCTCAAGGAGCCATGGGGTGAGCCCCGGGTCGTGATCGGGATCGACGCCGACGAGGCCGAATCTCTCGCGGCGTTTCTCGACCGCGACGAGTGCGTCCACTGCGCCCAGATACCGCGGCAGCAGGTCCGGCTGTCCGAGCCGTCGCCGGCCAGCACCGGCGAGTACTCGCGGCCGACGCTGCTGAGCGCTCCGGTGGGCCGCAGCGTGGGCGCCCAGGCGACGGATCAGGCCCGCGATCTGGCCGCCGAGCTGGACGGCTGGCGGACGGGTGAGCTGACCGGGCAGGAACCCGAGCAGCTCGCGATCTGGCCGCCGAGCCTGCACGCGGTCACGGACGCCCCGCCTGCCGGCGTATGACTTCCGCCGCGCGGCCGTAACGCGCAGGCATATTCAGTTGATGAGCGGGTTCTCAGCTGCGTCCTAGCGTGCGTTAAGAATCCGGCGGCATGATCAACAGTGACAGGGTTGAGACTCTCGCCCTTTCCGTCTGGGCTCGGGGTGGCCAGGCCCCGCTCCGAGCCCAGACCGTCATCTTGTCCGGCTTCCGCGTCGAGCTACCGCTCCGCCGTTCCCTCACGCGGACGTGATGGGCAATCGCGCTCCGTAGCGATCCGGCGGGTCGGCCGTTTCATTGCCGCGCAAGGTGACATTCTCGATGCCCTCTGAATCCCTTCTATTTGGCGTGCCGATCATTTACCGGCGGCCTGATCCGGCTGGCAGCGAGCGCCTGGCCTCCGCCGACGCAGCTGAAACAAATTGTTGATCTGTTACCTCCCGTGGGGTTACGGTCTAGTCGGCGCCTACACCGCCAGCCAGAGCTACTCGCCTAATTAAGGGGTGACCGCATGGCAGAAGCCGCTACGCAGACGGCGCCTAGCCGGCCTGGGGGGCTTGCCTGGGTCTGGAAACGTCAGCTTCCGCATTACCCGAATACCAACGTCAGGGTGGGCTACCTGGCGGTCACGGTGCTGGCCACGATCACGCTGTACTACGAGCTGTACGTCGGCGGCTCCGTCTCCACGCTGTTCCTGGTCAACCTCCACATGAGCTTCACGTTCCTCGTGCTCACGCTGGCGTTCGGGAACCTGATCGGAGCGTTCGGCTCGCTGTTCGCCGGGCTAACCGACCGGCTCGGCCGGGCCAACCTGGTGGTATTCGGGCTGCTGTTCACCGGGATCTTCGTGGCCTTCATCATCCCGGCGGCGACCAACAAATGGACCTTCACCATCGAGGGGTTCGTGGTCGGCGTCGTCGAGGGCATCTGCCTGGTGGCCACCCCGGCGCTGATCAGGGACTTCTCCCCGCAGGTAGGCCGGGCCACGGCCATGGGCTTCTGGACCAGCGGCCCGGTCGTGGGCAGCCTGATCGTCGCGGTCGTAGGCAGTGCCACGATCCCCACGGTCGTCCTCAACACGCGGTTCTGGACCCACGAGTACCGCATCTGCGGCATCGCCGGGCTCGTCGTGTTCGTGATCGCGTTCGTCGGGCTGCGGGAACTGTCTCCGGCCCTGCGCGATCAGCTCATGGTGACGATGCGTGACCGCGCGCTGATCGAGGCCAGGGCCAAGGGCCTGACCGAGGCCGATATCGAGTCGGCGCTACGGCGCCCGTTCCGCCAGCTGCTCAAGGCCGACATCATCGTCTCCGCGCTCGCCGTCTCGATCATGCTGCTGATCTACTACACGGCCGTAGGGTTCAGCCTGATCTACCTGACTACCGTGTTCGGATTCTCGATCAAGAACGCCAACGGACTCGGCAACTGGAACTGGGGGTTCAACGTCATCGCGGTGATCCTAATCGGGGTCATCTCCGACCGGTTCCGGGTGCGGAAACCGTTCATGGTGATCGGCGGCGTGCTAGCCGCGGTCATGACCGTGGTCTACCTGGAACAGGCCGGGCACCATCCGAGCTACTACACCCTCGCGATCATGCTGGCGCTTCTCGCGTTCGGCCTGGGCGTGGCCTACACCCCGTGGATGGCCAGCTTCACCGAGACCACGGAGGCCCGCAACCCCGCGCTCATCGCCACCGGCCTGGCCATCTGGGGCTGGATCATCCGGATC
>Ga0070732_10002131_pt1 | contig 10779 bp, 13 predicted proteins | sample Coa_R1_5_FD_66449 | JGI IMG/M metagenome (GOLD analysis project Ga0070732, IMG submission 66449) | Surface soil microbial communities from Centralia Pennsylvania, which are recovering from an underground coalmine fire - Coalmine... | ecosystem: Environmental > Terrestrial > Soil > Unclassified ...
CCGGTTGCGTGACGTCGCCGGGTACGAGTGCAGCGCCGAGGGCGCGGATACGCGCGGCACGGTCCGGCGAACGAACGAGCGCAGCCACATCCCATCCGTCGCCGACCAGCCGCTCGACCATGCGGCCGCCGATGAATCCCGTTCCTCCGGTAACGAACGCGCGCACTAGGTCTCCGATGAAAAATGATCGAGCAGCCGCTCCGCGTACCAACGCTCCCACTTCTCGTCCGGAGCTTGCGCCGTGTATGCCTTATCGAGATCGACCAGCTTCCAGACGAGCTCGCTGCGGACGGGGGGTCCTCCGAGGATCGTCGGAAGCGCGCTCAGGTTGATGAGCCAATCCGCGTACCAGGAAGCCCAGTCGAGGTCGTTACCGTCGACGATCTTGTACACGATGTGATGTGTCTCGCCTGCCTCATGCAATAGTTCGGCAAGAGCATCAGCCCGCTGATTCACGTGAGGACCCCCGCTTATGAACGACGAGAGACTATCGCGATTGGCGGTGAACGCGGCGGCTCCGTCGAGCGGTGCAGACGTTGTTCGCTCGGCGGAACACCTCTCGCTGATGCAGATCGGTCGGTCGGATGTGACCGAGAAGTTATGAAACGAGCGCGTAGCGCGCGTTGACAAAGACGGAAGATGGGTAGAATCGCGCGCTGTGAAGGTCGAGAAGCTCATCGAAGACGCGCGCAAGACGATCCTCCGCTCGAAGGACAACTTGAGCTGGACGGGAGACGAGCGCGACCAAGCGCGCCAGTTCCTCGAGCTGGCCCTCGGGCGCAAGCCGAGAGCTAATGAGGAGGTTCCGCCGCCGGCGCAACGGCGTTTCCACCGGCTTGTCGAGCGGCGCGCCAGCGGCGAGCCCGTCCCCTACATCCTCGGCTGGACCGAGTTCCGCGACCTTCGGCTCAAGATCGGACCCGGCGCCTTCGTCCCGCGCGCGACCAGTGAGTTCCTGGCCGAGCAAGCGATCAGGCGGCTCCGCCGGCGTGCTCGCCCTGTCGCGGTGGACCTGGCCACCGGCATCGGCCCGATCCCGCTGTCGATCGCGCACGCTCTGCCGCGCGCGGACGTCCACGGGACCGACATCTCGCCGGCGCCCCTCAAGCAAGCGCGGGCGAACGCGCGCGCGCTCGGCCTCAACGTTCACTTCCACTTGGGAAGCTTGTTCGAGCCCCTGCCCCGATCGCTTCGCGGCCGCGTCGATACCGTGACGATCCATCCGCCGTACGTCGCCGGGCACGAGGTCGAGGAGCTTCCATCCGAGCTCCGTAATTACGAGCCGGCCGAGTCGCTGACGGACAACTCCAAAGATGGCACGTACCTGGCCGGCATCGCCGCGGACGAAGGACACGACTGGCTTCGGCCGGGCGGCTGGCTGCTCATAGAGGTCGGCTCGTACCTCGCGCGCACCGTGAAGTCTTTGATGACCAAGGCCGGGTACGAAGACGTGCGCAGCACCGAAGGGCCGCTTGGATATACGCGCGTGCTCGTCGGACGTTCGACCGGTTCGTAGCCCCGGGCCGCCTCTGCGCGCGGGGTAGACTCGCCGGGTGAAGCAGCGCAAGCGAACGAAGGATTGGGTCGGCCCGATCCCGTACGGCATCGGCGAGATCAAGCCCAACCATTTCGCTGAGATGGCGAAGATCGCCGTCGAGAACAAGACGCATCCTCTGTACGCGTGGCGGATCCTTCGCGACGGCACGTGCGACGGATGCGCGCTCGGAACCGTCGGCCTCCACGATTTCACGATGGACGGCGTGCACCTGTGCACGGTCCGCCTCAACCTTTTACGGCTGAACACGATGGACGCGATGGACCCATCCATGCTCGCCGACGTCGGCAACGTTTCGCGTCTTTCGAGCGCGGAGATGCGCGATCTCGGACGTCTCGGGTATCCGATGCTGTGGCGCGCGGGTACGCCCGGGTACGTGCGGATCTCGTGGGATGAAGCGATCCGGCTCGCGGCCGATGAGCTTCGCAAAGCGGACCCCGCGCGCACGGCCTTCTACCTGACGAGCCGGGGCATCACCAACGAGGTCTACTACATGGCGCAGAAGGTCGCGCGCGCCCTGGGGACCAACAACATCGACAATGCGGCGCGCCTCTGTCACGCGGCGTCGACCGTCGCGATGAAGCAGTCCCTCGGAGTCGCCGCGTCGACGTGCTCGTACAAGGACTGGATCGGATCCGATCTGATCGTCTTCGTGGGTAGCGACGTCGCGAACAACCAGCCGGTAACGACGAAGTACCTTTTCTACGCGAAGAAGAAGGGCACGCGCGTCGCTGTCGTTAACCCATACCGCGAGCCCGGGATGATGCGGTATTGGGTGCCGAGCGTCGTCGAGTCGGTCTTGTTCGGCACGAAGATCTGCGACGAGTACTACCGGGTTCAGACCGGCGGCGATCTCGCCTTCTTCAACGGAGTGCTCAAGGTCCTGATCGAGCGCGAGCAGGTGGACCGAGCGTACGTCGACGCACATACATCCGGGTTCTCGGAGGTCGAGCAGGCCTTGCGCGCCTCGTCGTGGACGGAGATCGAACGCTCGAGCGGCGCGTCGCGCGCCGATATCGAGCGATTCGCCGACATGCTTGCGCGCGTGAAGAACGTCATCTTCGTGTGGTCGATGGGGGTGACGCAGCACCGGCACGGCGTCGATACCGTTCACGCGATCCTCAACGTTGCGCTTGCGCGGGGTTTGATCGGGCGCGAGTTCTCGGGCGTGATGCCGATCCGGGGGCATTCCGGCGTTCAGGGCGGAGCCGAAGTCGGCTGCGTCCCGAACATGTTCCCGGGCGGCCGCCCCGTCAGCGACGGGTCGGCGAAGCAGATGTCGAAGCTGTGGGGCTTCGATGTGCCGTCCACACCGGGGCTCAGCGCTGCCGAGCAGATCGAGGCCGCAGCGTTCGGTGAGATCGACGTGATGTGGTCGGCCGGCGGCAACTTCCTGGAGACGCTTCCCGAACCGGATCACGTTCGAGCAGCCCTCGCCCGCATCCCGCATCGGATCCACCAAGACATCGTTCTGACGTCGCAGATGCTCGTCGAGCCTCGCGATTGGGCGATGATCCTTCCGGCTCGCACGCGCTACGAGACGCGCGGCGGAGGAACGGAAACGACGACCGAGCGCGAGATCATCTTTTCGCCCGAGATCCCAGGCCCGCGTCCCGGCGAAGCGCAAAGCGAGTGGGAGATCTTCATGAAGGTGGCCGAGCGCGTCCGGCCGGACCGCGCGCGCTCCATCCACGCGGGTTCCAGCGCCGAGATTCGATCCGAGATCGCACGGGTCGTTCCGCTGTACGCCGGTATCGAGAAGCTCGAGCGCAAGGGAGACCACGTCCAGTGGGGCGGCAGGATCCTGTGCCGCGACGGCGTCTTCCCGACGGATGACGGGCGCGCGCTCTTCGCAGTCGTCCGTCCTCCTGAAGCGTCCTTGCCGGACGGCAAGTTCATGATGTCGACGCGCCGCGGCAAGCAGTTCAACTCGATGATCCATCGCGCGCGCGATCCGTTGACGGGAGCCGTCCGCGACGACGTTCTTATCTCGGCGGCCGACGCGAGCGCGCTCGGTCTTGCGGACGGCGCCCCCGTGATCGTGCGCAGCGCGCAAGGTGAGATGCGCGGCCGCGCGAAGATCGCCGACATCAAGCCCCGCAACGTCCAAGCACACTGGCCGGAGGCACAGCCGGTCCTGAAGCGCGGGGTGCTCGACCCGCAGTGCGGCGTCCCCGACTACAACGCGGTCGTCGAGCTCATCCCGTTGAACAGTTAGTACCTCGAACTTCCTGGAGGTTCAGTACCCGAGCGTTGGGTCGACGAGGCCGATCAGCTCGTCACCGCGCGCGAAGCGCGCGACGTTCTCCTTGATCATCGCGGCGAGCTCGGGCATCGCCATGCGCGCGGTGTTCGCCGTGTGCGACGTGATGATGATGTTGTCCATCGTCCATAGGGGATGGCCGTCGGGCAGCGGCTCGGGATCGGTGACGTCGAGGCCTGCGCCTGCGATCGTTCGCGCGCGCAGCGCATCGACCAGCGCGTCGGTGTCGATCAGCCCGCCACGCCCGACATTGACGATCCACGCGTCGCTCTTCATATGCGCGAGCAGCTTGGCGTCGATGAGGTGATGGGTCTCGGGCGTCAAGGCAGGCGCGAGCGCGATGAAGTCCGCGTCGGGGACGAGATCCGGCAAGGCGTCGGTCGTCCCCGTGAGGACTGCGCCGTGCATCGGTTTGCCCGACCGATTGACCGCGATGATCTTCGCGTCGAGCGGCTCGAGCATCCGCGCCAACGATTGCCCGATGCCGCCGGTGCCCACGATCAATACGGTCGTTCCCGCCAGCCGGCGCGATTCGTTGATCCGTTCTGGCGGCCACCAGCTCGTGCGGCGGGCATGCTCGTGCAGCAGGCGTGCACCAGCCAGCAACAACGCGAGAGCGTGTTCGGCAGTCGCCGGCCCGTAGATGCCCTTCGCGCACGTCCAGGTGCGATCCGGGGTTATCACGCCGGCGTCGAAGAACCGCTCGATGCCGGCGAACGGAAGCTGTATCCACCGAGCGGGTGACGTCTCCAGCAGCGCGCGCAGGCCCTCGGCATCGACGGGATTGCTCCACACGATCGCATCGGCTTCGTCGGCCGCGCTCGAGGCGGCGCCGCCGTCGACCGCGGCATCCGCGAACAGCGGAACCTCCGGAACGACGGCGACTCGAGGGGCTGGCATCGCGTGCAGAGGCTACCTTCCGCGCCGATGGACGACACATCTATGCTCCGTGCATCTTTCCGAGGAGGCGATGGCTGTGCCCGATCGTTACGACGCTTTCCCAAGCCTGAAGTTCGAGCGGCCCGAGCCCGGCATCCTTCGCTTGATCATGAGCGCGCCGGGCAAGCTCAACGCGGCCGACGCGCAGATGCATCGAGACCTTGCGACGGTATGGGACGAGATCGACCGCGATCCGGACACGCGCGTGGTTATCGTCGAAGGTGAGGGAAAGGCGTTCTCGGCGGGCGGCGACCTCGACCTCGTTCAGTCGATGGCAGAGGATTTCGCCGTGCGGATCCGCGTGATGAAAGAGGCGCGCGATCTCGTCTACAACGTCGTCGACTGCTCGAAGCCGATCGTGTCGGCGATGCGGGGCCCGGCGGTCGGCGCGGGCCTGGTGGTCGGGCTGCTCGCCGATGTATCCATCGCTTCTAAGACGGCGCGCATCATCGACGGGCATACGCGGCTGGGTGTCGCTGCCGGCGACCACGCCGCGATCGTGTGGCCGCTGCTCTGCGGGATGGCCAAAGCCAAGTACCACCTGCTGACGTGTGAGCCGTTGTCGGGCGAAGAAGCCGAACGGATCGGGCTCGTGTCGCTATGCGTCGAGGATTCCGAGCTGGAAGCGCGCGCGCTGGCGATCGCGCGGCAGCTGGTCACCGGCTCGCAGAGCGCGATCCGCTGGACGAAGTACACGCTGAACAACTGGCTGCGGATGGCGGGACCGATCTTCGACGCTTCGCTGGCGTTCGAATTCCTCGGTTTCGGTGGTCCCGACGTCCGGGAAGGCGTCGCCGCGCGCCGCGAGAAGCGCGCCCCGGAGTTCCGCGGACCCGCGTCTGAATGAAAGAAGGGGCCCCCTAAAGGCCCCTTCTGTTCATCTGATAGCGGTCAGCCGTCGATACAGCACTTCCCGTCTGGTGACTCCGCGCGGTGCTCATCGGCCGTGCGTCCGGAGTCGTCGCAGCACATCTCTTTCTCCTGCTGAGCTGCCTGCATGTCTTGCTGCTTCTCCTCCACCTGCATGGTCGAGCTCCTTTCTTCGTTCCACCCAATGCCTCCCCTGATGGCGAAAGGCTAAACGCTGGTTGTCGGTGCCAGATATCCTCGAGTCATGGCGCGCGCACAACGTTCAGGCTTCACCGCAGCGAGAAGCTCACCCTCGATGGACGAGCTCCTCGGCGAGGTGCGCGCGCGCGGCCACCGCATGACACCGCAGCGCCAGCTGATCTTCGAGACCGTGTACGCGGCGAAGAAGCACCTGACCGCGGAAGAGATCCACGAGCGTGTGCGGAAGCGCTTCCGTGGGGTGAACCTGTCGACGGTTTACCGAAACTTAGACTTGCTGGAAGACCTCGGCTTGATCTGCCACGCGCACCTTGGACACTCCGTCGGCCAGTACCACCCGACCTCAGGCGTCGAGCACCAGCACTTGGTGTGCCGGCAGTGCGGGTCGATCGAAGAGGTCGACGTCCAGCTCATGGAGCCGGTCCGCAAGCAGGTCATGTCCCGATCGGGCTTTGAAGCGGACCTGACGCACTTCGCGATCTTCGGCATCTGCCGCCGCTGCCGCAGCTGACCGGGATTCTCACTATTGCAAATGACTTGCATCTGCAAACGGTTGTCAACGCCTTTAGGCTGTTCCTGTGAAGAAGCTCTCGATGGCCGTGGCCGTGTTCGCGGTCGTCCTCGCCGGCTGCTCGAACGGTGGCGGTAGCAAGGCACCTACGGGGTTCGAAGTCGTTGCCAGCGTTTCGCCGATCACCGACATCGTCCGCAACATCGCGGGGAACGTCGTTCACGTAGACGGGTTGATCCCCGAAGGTGTCGACTCGCACACATTCGAGCCAACCCCCGCGACCGCACGTCTTCTCGGAATGGCTGACGTCATCTTCTTGAACGGCCTCGACCTCGAAGACCCGACCCTTCATCTCGCGCAGGCGACCCACAAGTCCGGCGCGATCATCTACGAGCTCGGACCCCACGTCATCAGTGCGAGCCAGTACGTGTACGACTTCTCGTTCCCGAGATCAGGCGGCAAGCCGAACCCGCACCTGTGGATGGACGTTACTTTCGCGACCAAGTACGCGGAGCTGGTCCGCGACCAGCTCATCGCCGCTTATCCCGCCGGAGCAGTGCAGTTCCGCACGAACGCGACGGCCTACCTAGCGCTACTGAACCGCCTCGATAACGCAGTTCAAGCTGCGATCAATACCATCCCGCCGAAGAACCGCGTGCTTCTGACGTATCACGACTCGTTCGCGTACTTCGCCAAGCACTACGGCATGCGCGTGATCGGTGCGATCCAGCCATCCGACTTCGCTGAGCCGTCCGGCAAAGAGGTTGCCGCGCTCATCGCACAGATCAGAGCGGAGCAGGTCCCCGCGATCTTCGGTAGCGAAGTCTTCCCCAGCCCGGTGCTTGCACAGATCGGTCGGGACACCGGGGCGAAGTATGAAGCAACGCTGCGCGACGACGATCTTCCCGGCGACGTCGGCGGCCCCGACCACTCGTACGTCGGGTTGATGGTCTACGACGTCAAGACGATGGTCACGGACCTCGGCGGCGACCCGAGCGCGTTGAACGGCATCCCGACGCACAGCGCCTACGATTAGCCGCGATGCATCACCCGATCGTCGAGTTCAAGGATGTCTCTTTCACCTACGGTGAAGGCGCGGTCCTCGACCGCGTCAGTCTGACCATCCCAGAAGGCGCGTTCGTCGGCGTCGTCGGCCCGAGCGGTGCCGGTAAGACAACCATGCTCAAGCTCATCTCGGGAACCACGAAACCGGCTGCAGGGTCCGTCCGCGTCGGGGGAAACGGCAGCAAGGTACGGCTCGCCGTCGTTCCGCAGATCGAAGCGATCGATTGGAACTTCCCCGTCACGGTCGAAGAGGTCGTCCTCTTGGGGCGAGCAGCCGACCGACGGCTCGTGCCGTGGGCGCCGGCGTCCGCCCGCGCAGAGGCTCAGGAGATCATGCGCAAACTCGGGATCGGCGACCTCGCGCACCGGCACATCCGCAATCTGAGCGGCGGACAGCAGCAACGCGCATTCATCGCGCGCGCGCTCATGCGCAAACCCGAGCTGCTCCTCCTTGACGAACCGACCGCGGGTGTCGACGTGAAGACGCGTCACGACATCCTGCATCTGCTGCACTCGTTGAACCACGAAGGGATCGCGATCGTGCTGACGACGCACGATCTGAACGCGGTGGCAGCGCACTTGCCCAGCCTCGTTTGCATCAACCGCCGCTTGATCGCGGTGGGGACGCCCCAGGAAGTGCTCACGCCGGACGTGCTTTCGCAGCTATACGGTGCGGACATGGTCGTGATCCAACAGGAAGGCATGTTGCTCATCGGCGACCTGCCGTCCGCATTCAAAGACGAGCACGCGCGCGCCCAACACCCCGAAGAGATACCGGCCGCGCACTTCGGCGAGCAGCCTCCCCCGCACCGGCACGGAGAAGGCTCCGGCCATTCTCACGAGCGAGGGGCCTGATGCACTACCTCACCGATCCGTGGCATCTCGGGTTCTCCCGCCACGCGCTCATCGCCGGTTTCCTCGCAGGGGCGCTCTGCGGCCTCGTCGGCGTCTACGTGGTGCTGCGACGGATGTCGTACATCGGTCACGGCCTCTCACATGCGATCTTCGGAGGAGCGGTCGCCAGCTACGCCATCAACGTCAACTTCTACCTCGGCGCCGGAGTGTGGGGCTTCCTGTCTGCGCTGCTGATCAACGGCGTTTCGAGACGGCGTCAGATCGGCGCCGATGCAGCGATCGGCGTGGTCACGACCGCGTCGTTCGCGGTCGGCGTCGCGCTGATCAGTCACCCACACATGTTCACCTTGAACCCGGATGCGGCGCTGTTCGGGAACATCCTCGGAGTGACGACGAACGGCTTGTTCGTCTTGCTCGGAGTGACGGTCTTCGTGGCGGCGGTCGTCTTCTTCCGCTATCGCCAGCTGCTCTTCATCACGTTCGACCCGGAGGTTGCCGACGCGTACGGCGTCAATTCAAAGCGATACGACACGCTGTTCGCTCTGGTCATGGCGGCGACGATCGTCTCCACGCTCCAGCTCCTGGGCGTGACGCTGATCGCGGCGATCATCGTGGTTCCGGCCATCGTGGCGCGACTCGTTACAGACTCGTTCGGCAAGCTCGTCGTAACGGCCTCGGTTATCGGAGCGCTGTGCAGCGTCCTCGGCGTGTACATCTCGTACTACAACGACGTCCCCAGCGGGGCGACGATCGTTCTCGTTACCGCGGCGCTGTTCAGCGTCGTCTTCGCCGTCACGGCGCTGACGTCGCGGAGACGCCTTTCGCGTCTGGGCGAGGATCACGGATCGGCGGATATCGGCGGCGGACCGAGCGTGCACGTCGGCTAGAGGTACCGAACCTCCGCCGGCTCCGCGTCGTCCACGGTGCGCGCGCACGTCGGGCAATACCAGCGAGCTTCTAACGCGCTCCCGCACGTCGCGTGCCGCAGCGCGGCTTGACCGGATCCGCGCGCGCCCCACTGGGCCAGCAAGCGCAAGGCGCCGGCGAGCTCCCGGCCGGCTGCGGTCAGCTCGTACGAATACCGAACCGGCCGTCGTTGATACGGACGCGCGATGATGATCGCTTCGCGCTCGAGGTGCTTCAGGCGCTGGGACAGGATGTTCGGCGCGATCCCCGGCACCAGATCCAAGAGGTCGTTGAACCGCTTCGGCCCTTCGAGCAAGGCGTCCACGAGCAGGAGCGCCCAGCGCTCCCCGATCCGCTCCAGTGCGGCTTCCAGCGCCGTCTCCGAGGGCCGTTTTTCCTGCATAGCGGCATCGTAGTCCGTCCGCTGCCCGGTAACCGCTTGCTCTCTCATCAGGTAGATAGTAACTTGCAATCTGCAAGTAAGTCGAGCAGGAGGGTAGGGGATGAGCGTCCTCACGGAAGTACAGGCATCGATCAAAGACGTGCGCGGCAAGCTCGAGAAGGCTGTGGTCGGCGTCGGGAACCATCGCGGGATCGGATCCGGTGTGGTGGTCGCCGACGGCCGCATCCTGACGAACGCGCACAACCTGCGGGGCAACGAAGTCTCCGTCACGTTCCACGACGGCCGCACGGAAGCTGCATCGGTCCTCGGGGTCGACGTCGACGGCGACATCGCAGTGCTGTCGGCCGACACGAAGGGCATCCCGCCGGTCGAATGGAACGGCGCGGCATCGGAGATCGGCGATCCGGTCTTCGCGCTCTCCAACCCGGGCGGGCACGGCCTCCGTGTCACCGTCGGCTACATCTCCGGAACGCAGCGCAGCTTCCGCGGTCCGCGGGGCAGCCGTATCGCCGGCAGTGTCGAGCACACCGCACCGCTCCTCCCCGGATCGTCCGGCGGACCGACCGTTGACCCGGACGGCAAGCTGCTCGGCATCAATACCAATCGTTTGGGCGAGGGTTTCTACCTTGCGATCCCCGCCGATGATTCGTTGCGCGCGCGCGTCGACAAGCTCTCACGCGGCGAGACACCGTCACGGCCGCGCCTCGGCGTCGGCATCGTCCCGCCCGAGGTCGCGCGCAACCTGCGCCGGTCGGTCGGGCTGCCGGACGCCGACGGGCTGCTCGTACGGTTCGTCGAAGACGACAGTGCAGCGGGGAAGGCCGGCATCGAGCAGGGCGATCTCATCACCGCGGCCGGCGGCACCACGCTGACGAACGCGGATCAGTTGCACGATGCGCTCGAGCAGGCCGGCAAGACGATCGAGCTGGCGGTTCTTCGCGGGACCGAGCAGCGGACGGTAACGGTAACGCTGGGCTGAGGCCCCTCTCTCACAGGCAGCGCGCGCTTCTCTCGGAGCGCGCGCTGCTCTTTTCGAAGTCACTGGTGTGAAGCGATTACCAATATGACCCCGGCAATCAGAAGCATCACCAGGGAGTAGTAGATGATCTTTCCGCGCGTCGTGAGTGGAACGTCGTCGTGGTCGTGGGGCCAACCCGAACCTCCCAGCTGATAGGACCCTGGGACGTAATCGTGATGATGAGGGCGCCGACGCC
>Ga0070732_10002132_pt1 | contig 10777 bp, 13 predicted proteins | sample Coa_R1_5_FD_66449 | JGI IMG/M metagenome (GOLD analysis project Ga0070732, IMG submission 66449) | Surface soil microbial communities from Centralia Pennsylvania, which are recovering from an underground coalmine fire - Coalmine... | ecosystem: Environmental > Terrestrial > Soil > Unclassified ...
TCGTGTTCTGGCATTTCGTGTCCACAGGCCAGGTGAGCCGGCTTGATACGATGATGGTGCCGCTTGGCTGCATTGGACATTTCATTCTCCTTTTCGCTTGCCTGGTCGCAGCCGTTGAGAATCGGTCCGCGGCTAGGAAATGGTGGAAGTTCGCCGGGGGTGGCGCCATCGCGCCTCGCATATTTCGCCCTAATTGTGGCCTTCGCCCTGCCACGCTAAGGAATGCAAATGTTTCACCTTCTGACGATTGATCGCTCAAAATTCCGCGTAGGCATTTTGCGTGATATCGGGATTTATCGCCAGTTTCGCTCAAGCGGACTTGGAGCGGAGTCCGGCGAAGCAAATTCGGTTGAGCATTTCGACCCGGAGGGAGTGGCAAGGAGCGACAAACTCAGCTGAATATCGGCGTATCATTGCCGCCAGAACCCACTTTTTGCAGCACTACCCGGGAGGCCAAACCTGAGTTCAGCGATCTTGATGGCGAGCAGGTTCGAGCGTGCCCACCAGCTGTTTGTGCATTGCCTGATTGTTGGTGCAGCTCTGCTCACCTATCTTCGAGACGGAGAAGATGTCGTCTGGCGCTTTATTAAGAACCAGGGCGCGCAGACCAGGCCCCTCGAACATGCTGCATTCTTGGCTGCGACCGTTCTCATCGGACTTGGGGCGTATCTCTGCACGTCAAGCCGCACAGTGGTGCAGGAGCTGCCTGATTGGAGGTTGAGCCGCTGCAAAAATTACTTGGGGCAGTTTGTCTATGCAGTCGGCCTAGCCACTCTATTGCCTCTGGCCGGATTCCTGATACTCACGATTGGAGAAGGGGCTCGGCTAATCCGGTTGTCGGTTTATGACGATGAGCAAAAAGAAAGCATTTCCTGCGATGGTTTATCTCATGCACTCAAAACCGTAACTCCCGCAGTTCGCTGGGTAACCGCTGCCCGAGCGGAGGCGGTGAAGTGGGGGTTGCTCATCAGCATGATCGTATTCACGGTAACGCTGAGGGATGCCTACGCCGATTACTTGATCGGCGCAAGCGTGTTATTTGCGGCGCTGGTTAACCTACCGCCGTTGTGGCGTCGCGCCCATCCAGGTGTGGCGTAACTTTGCCTGTCCAAACGTGGCAGTTGCTAGGATTTAAAGCCACACGTTATCAATATTGACTATCCGGTCAACCGTCAGTGAGTGATATGGAGATTTTTCACCAACTGACATCAGACAAGCGAGATGGCACCTTTGAAGTTGCGCGGCCAGAGCACTTCCACAGTGTCTCCAACACGCTCCGCGATCACGGCACCTTCGAGAAATTCATGCGCCTCTAATTCACGAACAATCACGGCTTCGGCGATTTTGGCGTCGGCTACAGAAAATGTTCATCGTTCCTGATCCAATATCGCCCCCATCACAGTGGCCGAGCCCAGTCCATCCCAGTCGCTCATTCATAAGATCTTCAACCGCGACTCGTTTGTCTAGATCAGCCGTGCTTCCGTGATCGTCAATCTTGTACTGGATGACGATAGAACAAAGCTGTGAAGGCTTCAGCGGCCTGAAGCCTGCGGCTCGGATGGGCTTTGCTTCGGCCTTGATCGTGTCGTTCGGATTGACCCCCGGCGTGATCGGAATTTCTCGATTCTTGCCCTCTTCGCCGAGTTTTCCCCAATGAATCGTGATCTCGTTGGCTGTGGCCCAAGCTTCCCAATATTCCGTTCCTCGTTCCGTCGCTCGATAGAGTTTGATCATGGTTTCTTTATCGCAGGCAGCATATCAGGGCTGGACAACTGGTGAGAACGGCGTTTGCGCTCAAAATCCAACCCTTTAGCGCATACGTTTGGCTTTGATTTCGTCGTAACAAGCCGCACATACACGAGACGTATGGAAACCGCCGGAGCGTTTCCGTTCGGCCTCGCAGGCATCACACAGAGCAGGAGGCCGCTCTTCGTCCTCATCAGGATCGGGTGCTAGGTTGAATCCAACTCCACTACCAGATGCCAGATGAGAGCAGCGAAATGCAAAACCCAATGAATCTTGTCCGTGTTTCGGGCAGCTCCATTGCACAGTGGCCATTTTCGCCTATGCTGTCAAATCCTGATAACAGGCGTTTGCACGGTAATTATCCCTTGACATCACGTAGAAGAAAAGGCATAATGTCTGTAGGTAAACGCCATGAACCGCAGACAGACAATTCCAAAGCACTTACGATACACGATTGAAGATTTTAATCGCCAATTCCCCGATGACGATGCCTGCCTTGAGCACCTCAAAGAACAGCGCTTCCCCGGCGGAATCGTGCGCTGCGAGAAGTGCAAGAAAGATCGCAAGCATTACCGCATCGCAGGGCGTCCGGTGTATTCGTGCGATCACTGCGGAACCCAGATTTCCCCGATGGCCGGAACGATCTTTGAGCACACCAGCACATCGCTGAGGCTTTGGTACTACGCTATGTATTTAATGGCATCCACGCGCTGCGGAATCTCCGCAAAGCAAGTACAGCGCGAAACTGGAGTGACCTACAAAACTGCTTGGCGGATGTTTCGCCAGATTCGCTCGTTGCTGTCCGAAACTGACATGCAACTGGAGGGAGAAGCGGTGGAAATGGATGAAACTTATTACGGTGGAACGCGCAAATACGGCGCAGGAAGGCCAATGCGCGGCGATAGGAAGAAAACTCCCATCGTGGGCATGGCTGAGCGTAAGGGCCGCGTTGTTGCTCTCGTTGCTCCCGACATAAAAGGTTCCACGTTGCTTGGATATGTGCGCGATTACGTGATGCCGCAAACGACGATTTTTACCGATGAGGCCGTGACATACGATGGGATTAAGCACATGCCCGCTGGCTACCATCATCGTCGAATCAAGCATAGTGCTCACGTGTATGTAAGGGGTAACGTTCACACCAATACGATTGAAGGATTCTGGAGCCTAGTGAAACGCGGCATCGGTGGCGTGTATCATCAAGTGAGTCAGAAATATTTGCAGAGTTATTTAAATGAGTACAGCTACAGATACAACCGGAGGGATCAGGGCAACTTAATTTTCACTTCGCTTTTGAAGCGTGTCGCTGAATTGGCCTCGCGGCCCGCTTCAGTACCTGCTCAAATGACGCCCGCGCCAACGGACGCATTTTAGCTTGCACTTCTTTCGAGGGCCGCAAAATCTGATGACTCGCAGCGGGTTTATCGCTCTTGTTGGTTTCTGATGCCATAGCGTATGCCCGTCGTACTGCCACAGTCTATCATGGTGGCGGAAATGACGGGAGTGTGTCACAGGAAGAGTTATCCCAGAAGCGGCTTGAAGCTCAGAACCAAGCCATCCACGAAATCGACGAGTTGATGAAGCGATGGGAGCAGCGCATTCGGCTGAGCGATCTCCGCTTGGCTGATCGGTTTCTCAATTTCGGCTTGAATATCCTTTTCCACGTCAGGCTCGACTCCGACGAAGTTGGGGTTCTCTGCTTTCAGCAAATAAGCACCGTCGAGCCAATCGGCGACGAAGAGAAAATCGTGCGCAATGGTAAACAGGGAACGGTGCTTGTCGATGTTATCAAGCTCGTGGATTCGCCAGAGCGCATCGTTCCCGCCTTTGTACGGTTTGAGCCTATCAATAGCTTTTACCGCTTCCGGCGTCATTCCCTTTACTTTTCGAGCCTTGCCGGATTCATACTTGGCGAGAGTCTCGGCAATCGGGAATTCAATCAACCGGACTTCCTGATCAGTAAGGGTAATAGTGGGCTGAATGACGTTCAAGCCAACCAAAACCAACTGCTTTGCAAGGTGATCAAGCGCGGCTCTGAGGTTGTGCACAATATCGCCAGCGATTGCTACGGTATCAAAGGTGAGACTAGGCACCCGCTTCGCGTCTTTATCCCACAGGAAGGTTTTGGGGTGGGGAGCGACACGCGTATCTGGATCGGGCGAGACTATTGTCACGTGTTCGAGGGCCAAAACTTCGGCTGCGAGATCAGTGAGGTGCTTCTTGGCCCGCTCGACCTTAACCCGGACAAGGATGAGTCTGTCGTCGGCATCGAGCGTAGTCTTGGTTGTTAGCTTCTCCGCATACCTCATGCTGAAAGATTAGCATTGTAAGTACGTGACATCAAGGGATAATTACCGTTTGCACAACTTTGCGCCTTTTGTTCGCCCAGAACAGGGTATTTTGAGTGCTATGGGGATTTATCGCCAACCATCTCGCTTGCGTCACCGCGACATGCCAAAGTGTGAATTGTCTTACGGCATCAACCACCGGCTGAATGAAAAGTTTATCGCCGCCGACGATCTTAACCTCAGCAACTTTCCCGGCCGGATGCCGTCCAGTCGGTAATGCTTGTACTTTCCACTTCTAAGATTATTGCGAATATCATCTGCACCTACGCAGGCATAATCGAACAATATATCCGTCATCCCGAAACCAAAAGCCTAGGGCCAGATGGAAAGCCATGCACAGCAGAAACACGCGGCCTCTTACAACGAGCGCACATCACAGCGGGAAGAATTCGCTACATAGACAAAGAATCATCTCCATTGTGGAATCATGGCGATGATCTCAGCGTGCTTACTGATTACGACGAAGCCGGATTCAGGGTGACCGAGTACGGAAGGGGAAGAAAAATAGTCGTCAGCGATAATGTACGAAATGAGATTAGAACAATTGGAATCAAAAAATACGCCCGCGAAAGTGGAATTCACCGTTCGGTCATTCGGAAAATCGAACGTGGAGAGCCTGTAAAACACAAGACATGCAAAAAAGTCATCCAATGGCTTCACGATTACCAAACTCTTGGCACGGCCCGATTTGCCGCTCACGCTGGCTCACCCGAGGTCAGCCCAGGCGGGTACCCCGAACGACGAGGGAGGCACTTGATCCGTAGCTGATGCAATCAGCCGATTTCACAACTTTGCGCTTTTTATTCGCCTGAAGTGGGCATTTTGAGTGCTATGGAGATTTTTCGCCACCTGCCCGCGAGTCACTACACGAACCGATAAAAAACTACAAAGGTTTCCAATTCCGGTACTTGTGGACCTTCGCGTCTGCGGCTGCATTTCTCACGTCTTCACGGGGGCTTAGCGCACACTGATCCAAAAAGCGATCGACGGCAACTCCAGACCATCCGGGACACGCTGCAGCCGCCCAGAACTTCAGCCTTTCGCTCTTCCGGTCCACAACCTGCTCAAGAATCGATGCGCTCACATCTGGCTCAAAGCGCATGTGAAGCATAGCAACAGCTCTCAATGCGCCATCAAGCAGCGCTTCATCATTCCTCACGGCGAAGAGTTCTAACAGTGGTCCCGGATCGCTGTCCGATCGACGGCGGAGACGCACGTATGCATCACCGACAGCCACTAACACCATGGTGGCAGCAAACTTCTCGTGGGCCAAAATCTGAAGCAGCGGGCCGGCTTCCGTATACCCGCAGTGAGCTAGGGCCATTATCATCTGGTACTGGGTTTCCCAAGTCCGCGGGTCTGGTAGTTCATGCTTGAGGGCATCCAAGAGCGCTGGCCCAGCAACAGGGTCCCCGAGCTTCCGCAGTTTCTTCGCCGCTGATCGTCTCTTCGCAGAATGAGGACTTAGCAACTGTGCTGTAAATATTTCGAGTTCCGACATGCTCGTATTGTCCACGGGCAGCTTATACACGGCAATGTGGTTGTCTTGTGCGCGTTCCTGTTTGGATGAGCTTTAGCCGGAGGGGTGTATTGATAACTGGGCGTAAACAAGCGTGTGCGCTTTTTATTCGCCAAAAACAGGGATTTTGAGTGATAAGGCGATTTATCGCCAACCATGCTGTTTGAGCCACCGCCAAGCCCAGGGCTTTCATTGACTTGCCCGTTTCTCAGACGAAAGATTCATGCCAGTGATCCGGCGAACCATCTCGCGTTACCGCATCATCGAGAAACTCGGTGGAGGCGGGATGGGCGTGGTCTATAAGGCCGAGGACGCCCCCCAGGCTTTATTTCCTCCAACTGATCTCGTGGTTTTCAAAGTCGAATCCGATTTCTTCCAGGTGCAGACCCCGTACGCTCAACAGGCCATCGAAGTCGCGTCCATCATCTCTTTGGTCTGCCACCACGAAGCCTGTCAGTGGGCCGAGCTCTTCCTTCCCCAGGCGCGTGTCCGCGATCAGCACCGGCTGGCGTTGAAAATCTCCGCCGACGTTGGTCGCCTTGGCCGTTCTTCCCGCCAGCAGAGAGATCGCGTCCTTAAGGCGACTTTGGAAGAGCATCAAGGCTGAAGCTCCGGTGTCGACCAGCAACCGTACTGGCTGGTCGTGCAACCGCACTTCCACTATGACAAAAGGTGTTCTGGTTTCGAATGACACTGTGGACCGGGTTCGTTCCACCGGACCAAAGCGCAGTCGTTTGGTTCTGTAATCGATGCTGAAGCTATTTTTGCCCAGAACGTCCAAACCGACGACGGCGTCAATTCTCCGGCCCAATGTCTTCTCGATGGAGGAAAGGTCCTGCACAAGGACTGGAACACTTTCAACGCGGGCGGGACCAACCCCAACGGACGGCAGGGTGGCAAGCTTGGTCCGCACACTCTGGTTGACCAAAGCTACCTTGCCATCCGTCTCCCTGAGACCGAGAGCGGTAGCAATTCTCTGATCGATCATGCTCGGGTAGGCTCCCGTATCGATAATGAAAGTTAACTTCTCCAGGTTCCCAATCGACCCTTCCACGACCACCAAGTAATCCCGGTAAAGCTGAATGGGAAGCTCAACGGCATGGTTGGAGACGGGCTCCGTCTCTGCCAGCGCGGCGACTGACTTTGACTGGGCTAGTAAAGGGTTACAAAGGAAACTTAGGACAGCTACAGATGCGATCGAAAGCAGAAATGGTTTCATACGTCACCCCCGGAATGGCGCGTGGTGACGTGGACATTGAGGCCTCTAGATCAGGACCTCAAGACACCTGGAAATGCTCTCTGTGTGGAATCTCAGACTAGAAGTTGTTCCCCGTTTACTCTCGCTGCGACAGCAACTTACGTGCTTTGTTCCTGGCGTATTCCGGTGCAGTTGGACAGTTTTGATCGGGGTGGTAGACTCGCCTCGAGCAATCGGGGATGAGACCCATTGGACAGGCACAGCCAACTTGGTCGGTCCGTTCGCTTTGGGCCGTTCGAACTTGACGTCCGCTCGGGCGAACTGCAATACAACGGGCGCAAAATACTCCTTAACGAACAGCCCTTTCAGGTTCTGCTCGCACTGCTTGAACGCCCCGGTGAGTTAATCAGCCGCGAGGAATTAGTCCAGCGCCTTTGGCCGGATGGGACATTTGTTGACTACGAACGTGGTCTCAACAAAGCGGTCAACAAGTTGCGGGACGTTCTGCGAGATTCCGCAGACTCGCCTCGCTTTGTGGAGACGATCCCGCGACGCGGATACCGCTTCATCGCACCGCTGGAAGGTGGTAGTGCCCACATTCGCAGTGACCTGCAATGGCTGAAGCGGGACTCTGAGAGCGGACACCGTTCTGCGGCAAGCTCAGGCACGCTGGCTGCACCGCATGGCGAGGTCTGGAAGATTGCGGTTCCCGTCCTGTTGATCTCCTTGTTCGTGGCGGGCGGGTTTTACTATCGGTCGCGTCAAAGCAAGCCCCTGACAGATGAGGACACCATCGTCCTCGGCGATTTTGCCAACAGCACGGGCGATGTCGTATTCGATGACACGCTCAAGACGGCACTCAGCGTATCTCTGAGCCAGTCGCCGTTTCTGAATGTGCTCTCCGATAACAGGGTGACAGCGACGTTGAAGCTGATGACCCGCCCACCCGACACGAAGCTCACGCCCGACGTAGCCCGCGAGCTTTGCCAGCGGGCGGGCAGCAAAGCGTACATCGCTGGCTCGATTGCAACTCTAGGGAGCGAGTACGTGCTGGGACTGAAGGCAGTGAATTGCCGGAGCGGAGATACGCTGGCGCAGGAGCAGGTGACGGCGGCGTCCAAGGAGAAGGTGCTGGATGCGCTGGGTGAAGCGGCATCCAAGCTGCGTGGTGAACTGGGCGAGTCGCTAGCTACGGTTCAGAAGTTTGATGTTCCGCTCGAACAGGCCACCACGGCTTCGCTCGAAGCTCTGAAAGCGTACAGCCTCGGAGCAATACAGTCGGATGCCTCTGCCGCATTGCCACACCATCAACGTGCCATTGAACTCGATCCGAATTTTGCGTTGGGGTATCAAGGAGTGGGTGACGATTACTACGCGAGGGGTCAGCTGGGACGTGCCAGCGAGTTTTACACCAAGGCATTCCAGTTGCGCGAACACGTCAGCGAATGGGAAAGGCTTCAGATTACCGTTAGCTATTATTCCAACGTCACGGGGGAAGTCGATAAAGCGGTACAGGCTTGTCAGGAGGGAATCCAAGCCTATCCGCGGGATGGGAGAGCATATTCGCAACTGGGCAACGCCTACGCAGGGCTGGGGCAGTGGGAAAAAGCCACGGAGGCATACAGCGATAGCCTCCGTATTGCCCCGGATCAAGACATATTTGGGGTGGTTCTTCAGGGCTATCTCGCCTTGCAGCAGTTCGATAAGGCGCGGCGAGGAATCCGAGAGGTCGAGGCGGAGAAGTTGGAGGATAGCATCGCCCGCAGCGCCATGTACGGTTTAGCCTTTCTCGGCTCTGACTCTCAGGCGATGGCGGAACAGCAGCAGTGGTACGCGTCCAAGCTGGACGAAAACCTTGGACTGTCGCTTGCTTCTGATACTGAAGCCTATGCGGGTCGCTTACATAAGGCACGGGAACTGACAAATCAGGCAGTCGATTCTGCGATTCGTGCCGACAGCAGGGAAACGGGCGCAATATGGCGGGAAGTTGCCGCCCAACGGGAAGCCGCTTTCGGCAATGTCGGCGATGCGAAACAAACCGCAGAGGAGGGATTGAAACTGTATCCTGCAATAGCAAACCAGGGCGTTGCCGTAGAAGCAGCACTGGCATTTGCAGTCGCGGGCGATACAGCGAAAGCCGAATCGCTGGCGCAAGACCTGAACAAACGCTTTCTGCTGGACACGCAGATGCAGTCTTTGTGGCTGCCTGCAATTCGGGCACAAGTAGCGCTCAATCGTAACAGTCCCTCGGAGGCGATCACCGATCTGCAAGCTGCATCTTCTATCGAGTTGGCGTCAATTCCGTTTGTCGCCAATATCTCCTGTCTCTATCCCACCTACATTCGCGGAGAGGCATATCTCGCTGCTAGACAGGGCAAAGAAGCCGCCACTGAGTTTCAGAAGATTCTCGACCACAGCGGCATCGTCTGGAACTGCTGGACGGGAGCCTTGGCGCATCTGGGTGTGGCGCGTGCCAACGCCTTACAGTCGAGAACTTCACAGGGAGCGGACGCTGATGCTGCCCGCGTTCGGGCGCTGACTGCATATAAAGATTTCCTCACCCTCTGGAAAGACGCCGACCCCGACATCCCCATCCTGAAGGAAGCCAAGGCGGAATACGCGAAGCTGCAGTAGTCGCCCGGACCTGACCTACCTGCACAAAAGTTGTCAACTGACGCTAACAGGCGATAGCGCAAGTGTGCGCTTTTTATTCGCCTGAAGTAGGCATTTTGAGTGATATGGAGATTTAACGTCAATGACAACAAGCAAGGCTTCCGGTGTGCCAACCATCCGCGCAATGACACAAGGTGGTGAAGGACTCCGTTGCCTAAGCCAATCGCACATCAAATAGTGCCAGCCAATACTGGAGCGACTGCAAAGCAAAACCGCAAAGGATGAGTCCAATCCCGAATACCCCAAGCCGACGCTCCGGAAGGTTGTCAGCGTAGTATTCGATATAAGGATTGAACGTCATCCCGACCCCGGTGACGATACCTGTGACCAACCCTACACGAATCGCAAAGGACCAGGCGTGGTCCACGTGATGGACAAGAGTGCTGCAGATAAGCGCTGTGACAATGTAGCCGCCTGTGCGGATGACTGTTCCCCAAAACTGACGACGTGTAAGCCGGGGGCGGCGAGACGCTGAATAGTCGAGGGCCGGACGCATGCCGCGAGAGTATGCGAATACTTGGCCGACTGTGATGAGAACGGCAAATGCGAAAGCGAATCCGAGGCCCACAATCCTATATAGTCCAGCTCCGAAACCGAACCCGCGGATGGCGGAGAACAGCCCTTCCCATGGCAACGAGTAATGATCTAGACCGCGAGCCGCTCGATTGAATTCAATCGACAGAGTGAAACCTGTCGCGATACCGGAAGCTAAGCCAAAGAAGAGACCGAGACCGAAACCGTAGCCAACGCCGAAGACAACCGAGTACGTAACCGCGCGAGTAAGCAGCCGTAGGGGGCCGTGCTGTCCACCCAACAGGTCGTAGGCAAGATAGAGACTACCCAGTAAGTCCAGACAGGTACCCGCAATGCTGACGGCCGCAACTGTATGATGGTCCATTGAACGATTGTAGAGTTTACACTCTATTGATCGGGGATGGATTCATGGCAGGCCGCAAGTAACCAAGCGATTACACTCAAACCCCCTGCAGCCACGCAAAGAAAGACCTGGAGGAACGCCCCCTCGGCGGTATCAGGACCAGCCTACGTCAGGGATGATTCCCCATTCTTTCAGCAGCCATTCCGGTACATAGCAGCGATTACCATTGCGCTGACACCAGATTCGCAGCTGACTTGAACTGCTGTAGGTTTCTTTCGTGAGACCCAAGCGGAGAACTACACCTTCGAATTCGGTTGCCACGGCTGGAAGAAATGGGAGCGGCTTTCCCCAATTCGGATTTCCTCTTTTTTTGTGAACCATGGCCAGATGAGTAATCATACGCCCTCGTAGGGGCC
>Ga0070732_10002133_pt1 | contig 10774 bp, 8 predicted proteins | sample Coa_R1_5_FD_66449 | JGI IMG/M metagenome (GOLD analysis project Ga0070732, IMG submission 66449) | Surface soil microbial communities from Centralia Pennsylvania, which are recovering from an underground coalmine fire - Coalmine... | ecosystem: Environmental > Terrestrial > Soil > Unclassified ...
CCACTTCGATCAGCTTGGTGGGATTCGAGTCGAGGTCCACCATGTTGGCCGCTTCTTTGGCCGCCGCGGTGCCGGAGTTCATCGCGAGTCCCACATCGGCCTGAGCCAACGCAGGCGCGTCGTTGGTGCCGTCGCCCGTCATCGCCACCAGGTGGCCTTCGGCTTGCTGTTCGCGAATGATGCGGATCTTGTCCTCGGGTTTGGCCTGGGGAACGAAGTCGTCCACACCGGCTTCGCCGGCGATCGTTGCCGCGGTCAGCGGGTTATCGCCGGTGATCATGATGGTCTTGATGCCCATGCGGCGGAACTCGTCGAAGCGCTGGCGCATACCCGGCTTGACGGTGTCTTTCAGATAGATGACGCCCACGATGCGGCCGTCCATCAACAACACCAGTGGAGTGCCACCTTCGCGCGAAATGCGGTCCACCTGCTCGTCGAGATTCGCCGGGTGCTGCCCGTTGACCCTCGCGGCTGCCAGAATCGCATCGCTAGCGCCTTTGAAGTAGGCATGGCCATCCATCCGGACACCGCTCATGCGCGTTTCGGCTTTGAACGGGATGACTTCGGCGTTCGGTCCCAGGCTAGTGGAGGATGGCACGCCTGGATAAAGTTGTTCGGCAAGCGCCAGGATGCTGCGGCCTTCGGGAGTGTCGTCGCCGATGCTGGCCTGGTGCGCGGCGATGAGCGCATCCATTTGCGAGGCGCCACCCACCGGCAGGATTTCGGCCGCCAGGCGGTTGCCGTAGGTGATCGTGCCAGTCTTATCGAGCAGCAGCACATCCACGTCGCCGGCAGCCTCTACTGCTCGGCCTGACATCGCCAGCACGTTGAAGCGTGTGACGCGGTCCATCCCGGCGATACCAATCGCGGACAGGAGTCCACCGATGGTCGTCGGTATGAGACATACCAGCAGGGCGATCAGGATCACGGTGGAGACGCTGGTCCCCGCGTAGATCGCGAAGGGTTCCAGCGTTGCAACTGCCAGCAGGAAGACAATGGTCAAGCCTGCCAGGAGAATGGATAGAGCGATCTCGTTCGGAGTCTTCTGGCGCACCGCGCCTTCCACGAGGGCGATCATGCGATCCAGGAACGTTTGGCCCGGATCGGCGCTGATCTCGATTTTCAAATGATCACTGACGATCTGCGTACCGCCGGTCACGGAGGAACGAATGTCCGTGCCCGGTTCCTTCAGGACCGGAGCGGATTCGCCGGTGATGGCGGCCTCATTCACGTAGGCCACACCCTGGACGACTTCCCCGTCACCTGGAATGATCTCACCCTCGCGCACCAGCACGATGTCACCTTTGCGCAGATCAGAGGAAGAGACCGTCTCTTCACGACCATCGCGGAGGCGACGTGCGGGTGTTTCTTTTTTCGTCGCCCGCAAGGTGTCGGCCTGGGCTTTGCCGCGCGCCTCGGCCATCGCTTCGGCGAAGTTCGCGAACAGGACCGTGAACCACAACCACAGCGTGATCTGCAACGTGAATCCGACATTGCCGGTGCCACCGACGATCTGCTGGAGCATGACGATGGTGGTAATGGCCGCCCCAACCTCGACCACGAACATGACCGGGTTCTTGGCTACCAGGCGTGGATCGAGTTTTCTGAACGAGTCGCCGATCGCGGCCCGCACCAGCGGACCCTGGAAAATACTGCCGGCGCCCGACTTGCGGCTGGCTGCCAGCTCCTTGCCCTCGTCCACCTCCGGCGTTCGCCGGGTTGGTGGCACGAGCCCGCGCGTGGGATCGGCGTCCCGCTCCGGCACAGTGTGCACCATCAGAATGTTCTCCCTGCATTGAGCAGCAGCTGCTCCACGATCGGACCGAGCGCGAGCGCCGGGAAGTACGTAAGCGCACCCACGATCAGGATTGTCCCAATCAGGAGACCGGACCAGAGCGCGCCATACGTTGGAAACGTGCCGAGCGAAGCAGGAACACGTTGTTTGCGAACCATCGAACCGGCAATCGCCAATAGGGGCACGATCATGAGGAAGCGCCCGATCAGCATCGCAAGGCCCATGGTCGTGTTCCAGTAGGTATTGGCGCCAAGACCGGCGAACGCCGATCCGTTATTGCCCGTAGCGGATGTGTAGGCGTACAGGATCTCTGAAAAACCGTGCGGACCGTTGTTGTTGGTTGTAGCGGTCCCCCAGTCGCCCACACTGGCCGCGGCGGAAAACAGCAAAATGTTGGCTGCCAGGATGAGCACGGCCAGCATCGCCATCTTCATCTCGAAGCTCTCGATCTTCTTGCCCAGATACTCTGGCGTGCGGCCGACCATCAGACCCGCGATGAACACGGCGATGATGGCGAACATCAACATGCCGTACAGACCGGCGCCGACGCCACCAAAAATGATCTCGCCGAGCTGAATGTTGAGCATGGGGATCATGCCGGCGATCGGCATCAGGCTGTCGTGCATCGTGTTGACCGCGCCACAGGACGCATCCGTGGTAATGACGACGAACAGGTCAGACGCGGCCTGACCGAAACGCATCTCCTTGCCTTCGAAATTGCCGCCAGGCTGGAGATTCGAAAGAGTCTGGTCGACGCCCAGCTGCGTCAGAAGTGGATTTCCGTTTTGTTCGACAGGCAGGACAACTGCTACGCCCGCAAGGAACAGCACCAGCATCACGGCCCAGATAGCCCAGCCCTGGCGCGTGTCGCCGACAAACTTGCCAAACATATAGGTGAGGCCGGAGCCGATGGTGAAGATCGACAACATCTGCACGAAATTGCTCAGCGGCGTCGGGTTCTCGAATGGATGTGCCGAGTTGGCGTTGAGAAAGCCCCCACCGTTGGTGCCCAGCATCTTGATCGCCTCTTGCGACGCGATTGGACCCTGGGCGATTGTCTGGGTCGCACCTTCGAGCGTGGTTGCGACGGTGTAGTCGTTCAGATTCTGCGGCACCCCCTGGGCGATCAGGAACAGGCTGTAAAAGAAGCAGATTGGCAGCAGCACGTAAAACGTGCAGCGCACCAGGTCCACCCAGAAATTCCCGATGCTTCGACCAGAGCGACGGGCCAGCCCACGCGTGAGCGCTACTGCGATGGCAATGCCCGCCGCCGCCGAGACCCAGTTGTGAAAGGCCAGCGCCGCCATCTCGGTGAAGTAGCTCATCGTCGTCTCGGGCGTGTAGAACTGCCAGTTGGTATTGGTCGCGAACGACATGGCGGTGTTGAAGGCCAGGTCAGGCGCGACCGCATCCAATCCCTGCGGGTTGAATGGCAGCAGGTTCTGCGTCCGCTCGATGACGTAAGTCAGTAGCGCTCCGACGGCGCTGAAGACCAACAGCGCAAAGGCATAGCCCTTCCAGCCCTGCTCGGCCTCCGCATTGACACCCGTCAGGCGGTAAATCAGACGCTCCACCGGCCCCATTACGGGTTCCAGGAACGTGCGCTGTCCGCTGAAGACGTGGTACAGGTGCAGGCCAACCGGTTTTGTGATCAGAAACAGGATCACCACGTAGAGGGCAATCCCCAGGAGACCGGGAACACTCATGCGCGTGATCTCCCTAGAACCGCTCGGGCCGCAACAGGGCGTACACCAGGTACACCATGACCAGCACCGCTGCGATTCCGCTCAAGACAAATTCAAGTGACATAGACGTCAGGTTGCTCCGATTCCGCGGTCGCATGCGGCCACGTAGCCCAGCGATACCGCAAAGAACGCGATCGTGACCACTATGAACACGAGATCAAGCATTCTGCTCACCTTCCCGTCATGAGCTACGCTCTACAACCACATGGCGACGTTGCTGCAGGCGTTGCCAGGTGTAAAAGCACTGTTGCACTCAGTCGCGCCAAATTCCGGACAAACGTGCCAGCAGCGACTTCTCGGCTTGCACATCGCGAGCCGAAACCGACGGCAGCGGCCATGTGAAGCGCACCGAATACGCGCAATGCTGTTGCTGCTGCTGGATGCTTGCCTCCAGGCAGTATTCATCCGCGATTTCCTGGACGAGGGACTCGAATGTGTCGAGATCCGCATCCTGGAGGTCACACACCACAGTGGTCGCAGCAATCTCGCTGGTGGTAGCCCGACCGATTGTGGCCGCGCCAACGCGCAATGCACTTTCGCACCGCAGGTTCGTACTGGGGATGCGAGAATTGGTGAGTAACTCATCCAGTTGGCGATTCAGCAGCTTGTTCATGGGATACCTGCCGGATAGGTCCGATTCGCGACTCTGCGCATGCCACATCTCGGCGAATTAAGTATCCGTCCGTGCGACTCAAAAAGGCGGCAACGACGACGCGGACTCAGTCAAAAAATTCTCAACAATCCGGCCCCCCTTGAACGTGTGACCAAGCGGGCCGCGGATGGGGACCTAAATGTTGCGTTCGATTCCGTCCGTCACGAAGCGGTACCCGACTCCTGGTTCCGTGACGATGTGACGTCGGGAGGCGTTCGTCGCTTCCAATTTCTTTCGGAGTCGACCAACGTAGACGTGAAGCGAGTGCGCCTGCGCCGCGTAACTGGCGCCCCACACGGCTTCTGTGATCATCCGGTCCGTCAGGACTTTGTCGGGATGTCCCGCGAACAGCTTGATCAGGTCCCATTCCGTGGGCGTCAGGTGGACGACCTCTCCCTGGACCGTGATGCGCCGCCGATCCATGTCGACTTCGAGGTCGCCGAACTTCACAATCGGCTCAGTGCCCGATGCCGGATGGGCAGCGTGCCGCAAGGCCACGCGCACTCGCGCCAGCAACTCGTTCACGCCGAACGGCTTGGTCAGGTAGTCGTCGGCGCCGAGGTCGAGCGCGATGACCTTGTCGCGTTCGGCCTCGCGGGCCGACAGCACGACGACGGGCGTGCTCGAGCGCTCCCGAATAGCGCGCAGCACGTCGAGACCATCCATGTCGGGTAAGCCAAGATCGAGCAGCACCAGGTCCGGGCGTAGTCGACCGAAGGTCTCGAGGGCAGCTTCGCCGCTGGCGGCCGTCTCCACGCGATAGTCATGCCGACCGAGGTTTGTCTGGACGGCTCGCAGGATCCCGAGCTCGTCGTCGACGACCAGCACGCGTGCGCCGGTCGGCTGGCTCATGCAAGAGCCTTTCCGCCTGCGCCGCCTGCGCCGCCGGCGTCGCCGCTCGTGATGTCGGCCGGCGCATTGCTCACTGCCAACGTAAAGGTGAACCGGGCTCCGCCGCCGGCGCGGTTGACGGCCCAGACACGTCCACCGTGCGCCTCGACGAGGCCTTTGACGATCGCCAGGCCCAGGCCCAGTCCCTGCGGCCGCGGTCGCCCGTTACTCGCGCGATAGAAGGGGTCGAACAGATGCGGAAGAGCTGCGTCGGGAATGCCAGGTCCACGATCCTCGACGGACACCGAAACGTCCCCGGGGCCGCGCGTGACGGTGAGGCCGATCTCAGTGTTGGGCGGAGCGTACTTCGAGGCGTTCTCGACAAGGTTGTAGATCACTTCGCCGATCTCGACTGGATCAAACCACATGGGCGCGAGGTCTTGGGGGACTTCAGTGCGCAGGCGGTGCTGGCGCATCACCGGTCGGAGTCGATCCAGCGTGTCGTCGATAACCGTATCCAGCTCCTGCCAGCTCATCTGCGGTTTCAGGCTGCCACCTTCGATGCGCGACAGGTCAAGCAGGTTGCCGACGAGATGGTTCAGATGATCGGCTTCTTCTTCGATCGCTTGCGCAAAGCTCTGACGCTCCTCCTCAGTCCACGCCACGTCCTGCTGACGCAGGCTGCCTGCAGAGGCCATGATCGTGGCCAGCGGCGTACGCAAATCATGCGACACGGCATTCAGCAATGCCGCGCGGAGCTCGTCCGTTCGGCGCAGGATCTCGGCTTCGGTGGCTTCTTGCCTGAGGCGAGCCCGCTCGTGCGCCAGCCCGATCTGAGCCGCCGCCGCCGAGACGAGTCGGTCATCGGAGGCCTCGAAGTCATCGGAGGTGCCGACCAGCAGCAACGCCCCGACACGTCGATCGCCGACTCGCACGGGAACCAGGTGCACATCTGCGCGAGATGCCGAAACCCGAGTAGGTTGGACGATGCGTACCCACCGACCAGGCGCCGCGTGACTGCTCGTCGAGAGCCCGGGTCCACGCTGCAGCACGCGCGCGGAGGCCCGTGTTTCGCGCAACCCTTTCAGCGTCGCTTGATCGCCAGCCGTGACCCACGTCGTCGTGCCGTCCTGCTCCCACAATTCGATGCCCACGGCTCTGAGCTGAAGCTCGCGTCGTAGCCGCTCAGCCACACCCTCGAGTACCTGATCGGGATCCCCTTCGCTCAGCAGCCGAACCACGTCGTAGAGCACGACCGCTTCGCGCTCACGTTGCTGCGCCTCACGGGCGCGTTGGCGCTGGTCCGCCGCCAACTGCCCCGTGACTGTGGCGGTCAATAAAAAGAACAGTAAGGACACCCACTCGCCCGGATCAGACACCGTCAGCTGGTGGATGGGCTCGACAAAGAACCAGTCAAAGATCAGGAACGCGCTGATCGAAGCGAAGATCGCCGACCCGCGACCAAAGCCGACCGCGCAGGCCATGACCGCCAGCAGGTACAGCATCGAGACGTTGGCAAGGTTCACCTCGCGAAGGACGAGGCCAATGAACAGGCTGACGACCGTAACGGCAAGCAAAGCGGCCGCATAGCCTGCCACCCACGTCCGCCACACCGGCCATTTCTGGGGCAAACGCAAACGCGGGGGCGTCATGCTGCGAGTATCCCACCCCGCGGGTCAGACCGTGGTCGCACCGTCAATCCGGAAAGGCGCTCATAATGACCCAACCAGAGTGCTGATGAACGAGCAGCCTGCCGGCGAACAGACTCCGCACTTCCGACGGGTGCTGCTGGTCGAAGATGAAGTGCTTTTGCGTAAAGTGATTGCTCGCAACCTGACCAGCCGCGGCATTCAGGTATGCGAAGCAGGTACGGCTTCTGATGCCGTACGCGCGGCGACCGTCGAGCATCCCGACCTGCTGCTGCTCGACATCAACTTGCCCGATCAGACTGGCTGGGAAGTGTTGCGCGCGCTCAAGCGCAACGGTACAGAGGTTCCTACCATTGTCGTCTCGGCGGTGCGCGTCAGCCAGAGTCGCCTTGAAGAGTTCCGCCCCCTGGCGTATCTGCCCAAGCCGTTTCCGATCGAGGCCTTGTTGCGCCTGGTGATCGGCGAGCGTACACCAGAACACGACGAATCGATCGACGAGGACTGAGAAAAACCGCTAATGGACCGCGTCACGCGTGCTCGTGGGTCGCCACCACGTGGATATCGACGTCACTGGTGAGGCGCAGCAGGTTGTCCGCGACGGATGTCCGGAGGAGTTCCTGCAGACGTCCGCGGTGGGCGTGGCCGATCACGATGTGCGCGACATTCTGGTCATGCGCAACCCGCAGCAGTCCTTCGGCAACACCGTCGGCCTGGACGCGCTCTAGTTTCGCTCCAAGATCGTCCGCGAACCGCATGTTCTCCTCCAGTGCCTGGCGACGCTCGGGAGATGCCGAAATCCAATCCGGTGTTTCGACGAAGACCGCCAACAAGTCGGCGTTGTTTCGGCTGGCCATCCGCCAACCGCGCCGCAGAAGGTGCTGCGCGGAGTGCTGGTCGGTGATCCCGACCATGACGCGTTCGCCTGCTGGCCAGACCGTTTGGACTGCGTGAGCGCGCATATAGGATTCGAGCTCGCGTTCGACTTCGGTCGAAAGTTTGCGCAGAGCCAGTTCTCGTAGAGCCGAGAGGTTGCCTTCGCGGAAGTAGCGGCGCAATGCCTCGCTGGCTCGTTCACGAGGGTAGACCTCGCCACGCTCGATACGCTGCCGCAGCGCTCGCGGCGACAGGTCGACCAGTTCGATGTCGTCCGCCTCTTCGACCACCTCATCAGGAACGCGCTCGTGGACCTCTACGCCAGTGATGGCGGCGACAATATCCGCCAGGCTTTCCACGTGCTGAATGTTGAGCGTGCTCATGACGGAAACACCGTCGTCGAGGATGGTCTGCACATCCTGCCAGCGCTTGGGGTGTCTCGAGCCAGGTACGTTCGAATGCGCAAGCTCGTCGACCATGACGACCTCTGGGTGGCGCAGCAAGATCTCGTCGAGATCCATTTCCTCGAGGATCACGCCTTTATATGGAATCCTGCGACGCGGAACCGTTTCGAGATTACCCAGCGCCTCGACCGTGCCCGCGCGGTTGTAGGTCTCTACATAGCCGACGATGACGTGAAGCCCTGACGATCGCAAACGATGCAGTTCGTGCAGAGCCGCGACTGTCTTGCCGACACCCGGCGCCATGCCGAGGTAGATGCGATGGTGAGGTGCTGCTTCGTCAGCCGCCTCGCGGCGTCGCCTTTGAAGCTCGTCCTCGGATGGCGTCTTGTTGGGGAGGCTCGGCTCCTGCTCTGACACCTGGATATTCTGCGCTGCTCACCCCAGTACGCGCCCGCCGCCCACGCGGTGGAGCAAGCACGCTCAGGCGCTGACTGCTGAAACCGGCTCGGAGAACTCGTCTGCCGCGATGGCCTCGCGTGAAACGGGTCGATGGATCAACAGCACGGGGCAGGTTGCCGTCCGCACAAGATCCTCCGCCACGCTGCCAAGCACCGCGCGTGGCAGGCCCGTGAGCGCATGCGTGCTCATCACAATGAGGTCCGTGGCCTGGGCGCCGGCCACCTCCACAATTTTCGAGGCGATCTCACCCATATGCGCCTCGCCAGCGACAGTCAGACCTGCTGTCTGCAGTCGGCTGACCAACGTGTCGACGTAACCCCGCGCACTCGCGAGTGCTGCCTCGTCGGCCCACGCCGGGTCGTAGTACGACAGTCCCAGAGTCTCAGAACCTGGTTGCATGTAGAGCGGCACCACGACCTGGACCAGGTGCAGTGCTGCGCCGCTGGCTCGCGCCAGGCCAACCGCTGTTCCGACCGCCAGAGCTCCGCCTGGCGAGCCATCAACTGGAACGAGAAGCTTGCCAATACTGCTTATACGTCCAGCACCTGGCCGCACCATCAGCACGGGAACGGGCGTGTTGTTCAGCACGCGCTCGGCAATCCCGCCGAGCACCTCCTGTTCCAGACCAGCGGGCTGATGTGTCCGCATGACCACAAGATCCGCATTTTCCACGTGGATACGTTGGAGGATCTCGTCCGCGACGCTGCCGCTGCTGTAGGTGGCAACAACTTCGGCGTGCAGGCCTGTTTCGCTCAGTTCGTTGCTGATGCGAAACAACTGAGTCCGCGCCTCGTCGAGTAACTCCTGGACACCGCGCAGCTCCAGAGGATCCGGGTCGACCACCCGCAAAAGCACAATATCAGCGCCGGTTACCTGGGCGACCGTGCGCGCGGCTGGTACGGCGATATTTGATTCCGGACTGCCATCAAGTGGTACGAGGATCCGAGTGAACATACGGATACTGTCCTACGCGCAGGTGCACAAAAAAGATGAACGGAGGCAAACGTCAGGTCAATCAAACTCGCAGCTCTGTTACTGGGAGCAACAGCCTCGCACGTTGCGGGGTAGTCTTTTCGTTGACAGTCGGCTAGGCTAGCGCCGACACGCTCGGGGGACGGGCGAGTGGGCGACAGCGCAGTAAGCACGACAGACCCTGCGACGACGGCAACGCCGAGTGGCGCGTCCGTGGTGGCGCGCCCTGCATTGTTCGCCATGCTTACGGAAGCTGGCGGCGTCACTCTCGTTACCGCGCCTGCGGGCAGCGGCAAAACCGTTCTGCTTCGATCCTGGATCGAGCATGCCGGCCTTGCCGATCACGCGGCATGGGTGTCCATTGAGCGTGGCGAGCGCGACGCACAGCGCTTCTGGATCACGCTCGTCGAAAACTTGCGCGCTGTGCCCGAGGCCGAGCCGCTGATTGACAAACGCTCGCCGACACCTGAGTTCGAGGGCGCCGGGCTGGTGAATGATCTTGTGGCCGAGCTCGCCTCGCTCAAAGCCCCGGTGGTGCTGGTGATCGACGATCTGCACGAGCTGCACTCGCCTCAGGCACTCGAGCAGCTCGAAATGTTGCTCCGGCGTCGACCTGCGCTGCTGCGCGTGATCCTGTCGAGCAGGCATGACCCACAGTTGGGCCTGTATCGGTTGCGCCTGGCAGGTGAGCTTACTGAAATCCGCGCTTCGGATCTGCGCTTCACGCTTGACGAGACTCGCGAGCTACTGGCGCGATCCGGCATTTCACTGTCAGTCGAAACACTCGGAGACCTGTATGCGCGCACTGAGGGGTGGGCAGCCGGTCTACGGCTGGCGATACTTTCGCTGACCAGGAACCCTGAGCCCGAGCGGTTCGTCGCTCAGTTCGCGGGCAGCGAGCGGACCGTGGCCGAGTACCTGCTGGGCGAAGTGCTGGAGCGTCAGCCCGAGCATGTGCGCCGACTGCTGCTTCGCACTTCGATCCTGGAGCAGGTGAATGGGTCGCTGGCCGACACGCTGGTCGGCAGCGCTGGTTCGGAACGCATCCTGCTGGACCTCGAGGCCGCCAACGCGTTCGTCGTTTCTCTAGATAGCGACCACTCCTGGTTCCGTTACCACCACCTGTTTGCGGATTTGCTGCGTCTCGAATTGAGACGAAGCGAACCTGATCTCGTGGTGAACCTGCACCGACTTGCCTCCAGCTGGTACGCGGAGCATGGGTATGCGGTGGACTCCGTGCGTCACGCCCAGGCTGCGGGCGACTGGTCGTCGGCGGCTGAGCTGCTTGTCGATTGCAGCTTGACGCTGGCCCTGAATGGCCAGGAAGCCACATTGTTTTCGCTGATCGCTTCGATCCCAGCAGGGGCAGAAGCCAGCGCAGACCTTGCACTGCT
>Ga0070732_10002134_pt1 | contig 10769 bp, 9 predicted proteins | sample Coa_R1_5_FD_66449 | JGI IMG/M metagenome (GOLD analysis project Ga0070732, IMG submission 66449) | Surface soil microbial communities from Centralia Pennsylvania, which are recovering from an underground coalmine fire - Coalmine... | ecosystem: Environmental > Terrestrial > Soil > Unclassified ...
GTGGTCGCGCACGTACAAGATCGGCGCCCCCGCGGCACAGTATTCAGCCACGAGCCCGTCGAGCGGCTCGACCCAGATGATCTCGTCCTGCACGCCGTTGTAATAAAAGGTCGGCGCTTTCGGCACGCCGTGGCCGAGCTCGTTGTCCGCGATGATTCGCTGGATATCAGCGCGGCCGAAGAAGTTCGGTTTCGTCGTCCACTGGTTGAAGTGTGCGAACGGGGCGGCGAATACGGACGTCGCGCACCCGGTGCGCACCTTCTTCAAGAAGGCCCGACCGGCGGCGGTGAGCGCCGATACGAGCGTGCTCTCGACGTGATAAGCGCGCGCGATCCTGTCGGCAACGGCCATGAGCACACCAGTCGCAACGCCACCGTCGATGTACCGGACATTCGCCAAGTTGGCGACGGGCACGCCGCCGGCCGCGACGGCGACGACGTTCAGCTCGGGAGCGTATGAGGGCTGGAGCTCGTTGGCGACGGCCGATTCCCATCCGCCGCCCGAGTAGCCGACCATCGCGACGGGAGCGGATCGTTGCAGCCCTGCAGGCGCGAAACGTTCGGAAGCGCGGATCGCATCGAGCACCATGTGCGCGTCGCTCCGGCGAACGACGTAGTCGGACGTCGGCCCCTCCACGTCAGGGATGACGAGCACGCGACCAGCTGCCAGCTCGGGAAGTGCCGTCGCCGCCAGCTCCGCCACGAGATTCCCGTCCATCTCGCCGGTCGGAGCATTCTCACCGACGCGGAGCTGGTACGACGGCGCGCAATCCCAATCGAGAGAGTCTTCCGCGTCTTGGAGCGATACGAGCCCGCGCGGCTTCTGGAGAGATGTTCCCTGAGGAACGATGACCGTGGCCACGTTCGCGGTCGGCCGGTTGTCGTTGTCCTCGGTCCGATACAGCAATTGGTACGTGGTCGCACGAAGGCCGCTGATTGGAAGGACAACGAGACTGACATCGACCTTACGAACGCGAAGGATGGTTCCATTGGCGACGTGGTCGAGTCGCGCCGGAGCCTGGTAGAACGGATCGTTCCTGGGCTCGAGGACGGCCGCTGAGGCGCGTTGCGTTGGCGCGGCCGCCGCGAGGACAAGCAGGCACCACATCGCACCCCACGCGATGTGCCCGCGAGTGAGCCGACGTCGTTCCACGGCGAAGGAATTCGCTCCACGTGGTTTGATTTCCTGCCGCTCAGGCGCGCGCCGCGATTACCGGCCTAGCGTTTTCTTGTGCTCCGACCAGACCTTGATCATCTCGATGAATGTCGCGGGGTTGTAGACGTCTTCCTCGCTGCTCCACTTTCCGTCGCCCGCGTACTTCAAGACCGTTAGGTTGGTCGCTTGATGAACGCTTCCGTCTCCGAGGTCTTTCATGCGGTTCACGATCTCGGCGACGATCCATCCACGCTCCTCGTCGATGACATACCAGTTGGCCGGGAACGCGTCCATCTCGTTCCCCGGGAACTGAGACATCGTGGAGGTGATCCACTTCCGGATCTCATCGCGGCCATGGAACGTGCCGAAAAGGTGTTCGATGTAGGTCGCATCCTCGGTGAAGATCTCGGGCCACTGGTTCCAGTCGCCCGTCGCGCCTGCGCGCGCTCCGGCTTCTAAGTAGAGACCGAAGGCCTTCTCCAGCTCGTCGCGGCTCCAGCGTCCCATCGCGCGGCACTGTATCGGAACAGATCGGTTGTGTGACAGCCCAAGGTGACTGTGGGAACGAGCCGGCACGTAGGTCGCGCCGGGCAGGAACGAACTTGGGCCTCGTCGAAGACGAGCGAGTGACCGATCGCTCTTTCCAGGGACCCGCGCGCGCGCTCATCGCGTGCGTGATCGCCCTCTGTGTCATCGCCGCCGCACACCTTGCTTCGTCCGCTACGAAGAACTCGGACGACCGGCTGCTCGTCGGTGTCGGTCGCGCCGACATCACTCCGCCGACCGGTTACTACATGATGGGCTGGGTTCGGTCGGACGCGATCACGAACGGCCAACACACGCGTCTGTTCGCGCGCGTGATCGTCCTCGAGCGCGGCGGACGCAAGCTCGCTCTCATCGCGGAGGACCTCAATGCCATTCCCGGCGGCATGCTGAAGGCGGCCACAGATCTGGTGCACGATCGCGGGTTCACCGAGCAGAACGTGATCGACTCCGCCTCGCACACACACGCGGCGCCCACCGGCTTCTACAACTTCAGCACGTACAACACCGTCTTCCCGACCGCGCACACGCTGACCCAACAGAACGTCAGCGGCCAGATCGATCCTCAGCTGTACACGTTCATGGTGCACCGGCTCGCCCTTGCGATCCGGCGTGCGGACGACAACCTCGGCCCGGGGTTGCTCGCGTGGGGGTCGACGAAGCTGCTCGGCTTGACGCAGAACCGGAGCCTCGAGGCGCACCTCGCCGACTTCGGCATCCACGTGCCGCCCGGCAAAGGCACGGTTGCCATGGATCCGCTTGGCTATGCGGACACGATAGATCCGAATGTGGACGTCCTTCGCGTCGACAAGCTGCTCGGCGGACGCGATGTTCCGGTGGGGATGTGGTCGACGTTCGCCGACCACGGCACCGTGAACAAGTATCAGTTCAACGTGTACAACGCCGACCATCACGGCGCTGCGACCCGCGTCGTTGAGGCTGCGATCCGTGCTTCGGGTGGCGCGCCTTCGGGGCAGGACGTCGTAAACGTGTACGGGAACACCGACGAGGGTGATCAGTCGGCGGGGCTCGTGCGCAGCGGACCTGCGGCGGCGGATTGGGTCGGTCGCGTCGAGGCGCGCGCGATGCTGACCGCGTGGCGCGCCGCTGGGTCCCATCTCACCGACCGTCCGGTCATCGACTGGCGGTGGACGCGGGCGTGCTTCTGCGGCGCGGCGGTCCCCGGCGGCCACGTCGACAGTCGCGCGTGGGTGGGCCTGCCGCTGTTAACGGGTTCAGAGGAGGGACGTGGTCCTCTGTACGACCTGACGCACGTATCGTTCGAGGGCGATCACTTGCCGGTCGCGAACCCCGTTGATGCTGCGCAAGGCGACAAGATCACGGTCGACCCCGCGATGAGCGGCGCGACGCCGCTGGCGGTTCCGCTGATGGCTGCTCGGATCGATGACGGGCTTGTCGTAACCGTCCCCGGAGAGATGACCGTCGGCATGGGCTCCCGCCTCCGCTCCGACGTGCTCCGAGCCGCCGCCGGGAGCGGCGTGCGGTTCGCCGTCATCTCCGGCCTCGCGAACGAGTATCTCTCATATTTCACGACGCCGGAGGAGTTCGAAGCGCAGCACTACGAAGGCGGTTCGACGCTGTACGGCGAGTACAGCTCCGTGTTCTTGGAGCAGCGGCTGGTCGCCCTCGTCAGGAACCTCGTTGCAGGAATGCCGGGACCGGCGCCGTACGCCTACGATCCGCGGAACGGCGTCTCGGCAACAGCGGCTCCATTCCCAAGTGGCGCCTCGGCCGCGACGATCAACGCCGAACCCGCGCGCACGCCACGCTTCGCGCGCGCCACGTTCTCCTGGCACGGCGGACCCCGCGGTGACGACCGGCCATTGGACACCGCGTTCGTTACCGTCCGGCGGCTCGTCGGCGGTCGCTGGGCTCCGGTTGCCGACGATCTTGGTTTGCAGATCCTGTGGCGGGTCGACAGCTCGGGTAATTACACCGCGTGGTGGCAAGTGCCCCTGAACGCTCCGGCGGGCAGTTACGACTTCGTCGTTACGGCGAACAACTACCGGCTCATGTCGACCGCATTCAACGTCGTTCCTTCGAGCAGCCTGTTGGTAACAGAAGGCAGCAACCGCCGTGGTGATGTCACGTTCACGTTGCGGTATCGCGCGCCGGTCGTGAACGCTGATCTGACGTGGTGGCCGGCCCTCGTCGACGGCGGAACGCTCCACGTGTTAGTCGATGGCCGGCCGGTGACAGTCGCGCTCTCGCACGGTGCGACGTTCGCGATACCCGGTTCGTCGAGCGCGAACCGCATCGTGCTGGCCCCCGGGGGCGCAGCCGACCGCTTCGGCAACGTGAACTCTTCCGGGGTTGCCGTCGGCTGAAGTGCACCAGCCACCGAGAGCCATGGCCGTGAGCAGGAAGTTTAGGCAAACCTGAGGGTTCGCCCCGGTCAAGGTCGCGGCTTTGAGTCCGATATCTCCTAGGTGGGGAGGAGAGGTCGATTCGCCCATCGCGCCACGGCTGTCGCCGTCTTGGCGTCTTGTTGGTCGTTCTTCCCAAGCAGCGCACCGCCGGCAAAGGCATCCTCCTCGTGGCTCCCCGGTATCGATGTCTCGAGTTATCAATCGACTATCGACTGGGCCAAGGTTGCCGGGGCGGGGATCAAATTCGCAATCGCGAAGGCAACCGAGGGCACGACCTACTACGACGCGTACTACAGCGCGAACAAATCGGGGGCGGCGGCGAACGGGATCGCGTTTACGGCGTACCATTTCGCTCGACCGACTTCGAGCACGAGCACCGCAGTTGCGCAGGCGGACTACTTCCTCAACAACGCGAAACTTTCCGCGGGCAATCTGATACCCGCGCTCGACCTCGAAGTCACCGGGGGCTTATCGGTATCAGCCCTGCAGAATTGGACGTGGGCATGGGTGAAAGAGGTGTTCGCTCGGCTCGGTGTGAAGCCGATGATCTACACGTCGCCCAACTTCTGGCAGACGTACATGGGGAACACGACCGCGTTCGCGGACCAAGGGTACGACACACTTTGGATAGCCCACTGGACCAGCGCGACGAGCCCTTCTGTCCCGGCCAACAACTGGAGCGGACACGGGTGGACGTTCTGGCAGTGGAGTGATTGCCAGCACGTCAGCGGCATCTCCGGCTGCGTCGATGGTGACCGCTATCACAGCCCTGACCTCACGCCTGTGCGGATCACGTCGCTGGCCGTAGCTCGGACGGCGGGAGGGTCGGTCGCGAGCTCACCGACCGGTATCAGCTGCGGCTCGACGTGCAAGGCGTACTTCGATCCGATGGGCACCGTCGGCCTCACGGCCACGCCCGCCCCGGGTGCGACGTTCCTTGGATGGGGCGGCTCTTGTTCGGGGAGTTCGACGTGTTCCGTCGATATGGTTGGGAACAAGTCGGTGTCGGCGAGCTTCGGCTACACGCTGACGCAGGACATTTCAGGGACCGGCCCGGGGCAGATCACGATCGCAACGAGCAGCTGTCGAGCCACGTGCCAAACCACGTATCAAGCGGGAACGAGCGTGACCCTCAAAGCGACACCGGGCGCAGACTCCCTCTTCTCGAAATGGACGGGTGCATGCACCGGAACATCAACCACTTGCACCGTCACGATGGACGCGTCGAAGCAAGCGACCGCGAACTTCATCGACAAGCCGCCGTCGGCGACCGTCTCCTTCCCGGGAACGTTGAACGGGTCGGTCAAGGTTTCATTCGACGAGCCGGTGTTTCACGTTTCGTCGTCGAACGTCGATGTGCGCGTGCCCGGATCAACGGCTCCGCTTGGGTCTCAGATGACCTGCTTCAACGTGAGCGACGTTGCGGTCGACTGCTCGACCGGCGGCACGTCCACCATCACGGTGACGCCCTCCGCCAACCTGATCCCAGGCCAGTACTACCAGGTAAGCCTCGATCCTTCGGGCGTCTCGCAGTCGATCGCGGACGACGGCGCCGTCCCGCTCGCCTCGACGTCGAAGACGTTCCGCGCAAGCCTTTTCCAGCAGGAGTACAGCCAGCGCGCGGCGTTCGCGTGGCAGAAGGTGTCTTCGGCCGATGCGCTCGGGGGGTCTTACACCCAGGAGCACCTCGCTGGGGCGACGGCGAGCTACACGTTCAGCGGCACCGGTGTTACGTGGTACACGAAGATCGGGCCTGATCAGGGGCGGGCCCAGGTCTCGATCGACGGCGTTTCGAAAGGCACCTTCGATCTCTACTGGACGCGCGCGCATTACCAGATGCCACGTTCGTTCGCGGGCCTGACATCCGGAAGTCACACGATCACGATCACCGTCGCGGGGAAGAATGCAGCGTCTTCCAACGCCCTTGTGTCGGTCGACGGCTTCGCCGTAGGGGGCGTTACCAACGATTCTCCTTCGGTGGCGTACGGGTGGAGTCCGCGCTCTTCGTCCCTGGCCTACGGCGGCCGCTACGTGGCAAGCGATCTTTCAGGTGCGACGGCGTCATTCACGTTCCGCGGGACCAAGATCGCGTGGGCGACGCTGATCGGACCGGATCAAGGCATCGCCAACGTGACGATAGACGGCAAGCTGGTTGCAAGCTTCGATAACTACGGCATATCGGTGGAGCGCGCCGTACGCACGGTAGCGAACCTCGCGGATGCGGTTCACGTCATCAAGATCGTTGTGGCCGGCAAGCATGGAGCTCAGTCGAGAGGCTCTTTCGTCGCCGTCGACGCGTGGTCGATCACATAGCTCGATCTCACGTCCGTACGAGGCCAGCCTTCCGTCGCCGCGCTGTACATGACAGGACGCGCCTCAGCTAGCCAAAGGTTTCCGGCCGGCTACAGGTCCGACGGGGGGTAATAGTTCTCCGCGCCCAGCCGCTCGACTTCATCGGCCCAGCCGGTCCCGTACACCGCGCGCGCATCCTGCAACATCGGGCTGACGTACTGCCAGGCTTGCCGCTTGTACGTCCAGTTGTTCTCGTCGAGCTCGTGCGCGCGCTTGAAGTGTTCGACCGCGTCGTCTTCGTACCCGGCCTTCTGCAGGTATTGGCCGATCTCGAAGTGTGCTTTCGCTTCCGAGTGATCGGATGACCGCGGCTGCGATCGCGCGACTACCTCATCCGGCGTGAGCGCGAACTCCGATGCGCTTCCCTTCGCTACCCAGTCGCGGAGTGCCGCCAGATAGCGTTTCGGGTTGCTCTTGAGCTTGGCCGACTGCTCGAGCGACTTGCGGAGGAACGGGTCAAGATCGTCTGGCAGAACGTCGGGGATCTTGATCACTTCGCGCCACATCGACTTGCCCGGCCACGCAACTTCGGGCGGACGCACGATGACACCTTCTTCGTCGATCCACACGCCGCTCGGAACATTGACGATGCCGAGCAGCCCTCCGAGCGCGTGAAGCTCGTCGATCAACGCGGGATGTTGTGGCTTCGCTTGCTCGATCGGTTCGCGCGCCGCGTCGGCGAGGTCGAACGCAACCGTGACGATCTCGAGTCCCTGTGGGTGGAGCTCTTCACGAAGTTCCTGCCAGACCGGCAGATCGAATCGACACCCTCACCAACTTGCCCACGCGAGCAAGAAAACCTTTTGCCCGCGCAACCTCGACAGGGTGAATGGTTCGCCGCGCCAGTCCGGCAGCGTGAAGTCTGACGCCTGCGCCGTCGACAAGGCGTTCGATCCGATCGTCTCCGAGCCAAGAGCCCAGACGTCGTGCTTCTCGTCATGAACGAGCGCCATCCCGAGGCGTTCGGAGATCACGTTCGCGTCGATCTCTTCCTGTTTCGCGAGGAGCGGTACGCAGATCTCGCCCTTGCACGCCCCTTGGGGCTTGAGGGCCCAGCCCGTCGCGCGCTCGAACTGGGCGCCGTCGATGTCCAACGAGGTCAGGATCACGGACAGATGGTAATGGACGGAAGGTTCGGTCTGGCAAGTTCGGATGACGTTGTGGCGCTCCGGTCGCGCGCGGGAGAATCCTTGCATGATCGCGATCGAGGACCTTCCGTCGCTTGAGCTACAGGCGCCCGGAGCGGCCGCTGCCGCCGTGTACGACCGCCCGATCGGCTTGCGGGTGCTGAACGAAGACGAGCAGGCCGGCGAGGAGCACTACCTCATCCGGTATCCACCCGGCACGCGCGGGCGCGCGCACCGGCACTCGGCCGCGCACACGATGATCGTTCTCCAAGGGCTGCTCGAAGCGAACGGCCGCATCTTCGGCCCCGGGAGTTACGTTCACTTCGCGGCAGGAGAGTTGATGAAGCATCAAGCGACGGCCGACGAAGCCTGCCTGTTCGTTCTCCTGTTCCACGGGCCGTTCGACGTCACGCTTGTCGACGGCTGAGCGTCGAAGCTCTGGACGAGATCAGGACCGTCGGCTAGAAGTTGAGGGGCGGACATGCGACTCGGGGGGCGTATGGGGAGCGTCGTCGTTGTCGGGGGTGGTCCGATCGGGCTGGCCTCGGCCATGCTGCTCGCGCGCGAAGGACACGACGTCACCGTCCTGGAGAAGGATCCACAAGGGCCGCCGGCCACCGCACTCGAGGCATGGCGCGACTGGCAGCGAACAGGCGTCGCGCAGTTCCGGCAGGCGCATGCGATGCACGCGCGCTTCCGCCATCTGTTGGACGCCGAGTTCCCCGACATCCGCGACGACATCGTTGCGTCCGGTGGCCGTCGCATCAGCATCATGACCGGGTTCTTGAACCAGCTCGAAGATCGGTCGCCCCGCCCGGGTGACGAGAAGTTCGAAACGATCACCGCGCGCAGGCCGGTCGTCGAGAGCGCGTTCGCGCGCGCAGCAGAGAACACACCCGGCGTCGAGGTCATCCGCGGCGTTTCGGTTGCGGGTCCGATCGCGGGAAAGGAGATCGCAGCCGGGATCCCTCATGTCGCCGGCGTGCGGGCGAAAGACGGAGAGGACTACGCCGGCGATCTCATCATCGATGCATCGGGACGCAAATCGGAGTTCGACGAATGGGCAGTGGGGCTTGGGGGGCGGCCACTCTACGAGGAGAAATCAGACCTCGGTTTCGCGTACTACACGCGTCACTACCAATGCCGTGACGGTTTCGAGCCCGAGTTGCGGCGCGCGCCCATCACGGTCCAAACCACGTTCCAAACGATCAGCGTGCCTGCCGACAACGAAACGTGGGTCGTCGCGATCATCTGCATGTCCGGCGACAAACCGATGAAGGCGGTCCGGCAGAACGAAACATGGGAGCGGGTCATCCGCTCTGTTCCTCATCTGTCTCATTGGATCGAAGGCGACCCATTGCACGACGTTCAGCCCATGGCGGGGGCGGCGGATCGATATCGTCGTTTCGTCGTCGATGGTGCCCCCGTCGTGACCGGGATAGTCGCCGTCGGCGACTCGTGGGCGTGTACCAACCCAACGGCGGGCCGCGGGATGTCGCTGGGGTTGGGTCACGCGATCGCCTTGCGTGATGCTGCTCGAACGCATTTCGACGATCCGCTTGGCTTGGCGGTGAACTTCGACGCGGTGACAGAGGAGAAGTTCACCCCGTGGTACCGGCAGCAGATCGACAGAGACCGTGGCCGCGTGGCGGCGATCAGTGCGGCGATCGACGGACGCGAGCCGCCGAAGCCCGATCTGTCGAACCCGATCGTTCGACGCCAGCTGGCCTTCGCGACTGCCGCCGGTCGCGATCCGGAGGTGGCTCGTGCGTTCGCCGAGGTGTTGTCGGCGCTAACGCTCCCTCAGGAGATCATGGCGCGACCGGGGATGCTCGAGAAGGTCATGGCCGCCGCCGAAGGACGAGAACCACCTGAAACCCCAGGGCCGAGCCGCGAGCAGACGCTGAAGATCCTCAGCGAGGACTGACGCTAGCCGACCTCTTCGATCGATCGGACGTGCTCTTCTCGCACCCGAAGGATCGAATCCTTCCCGCGGAAGATGGTGAGCCATCCGTCTTCGCGCTCAAGGGTCACGCCTTCGATGGTCTCGCGCTTCACGTCTTCGCCTTCGCCGTACACGATCGCGTAGGTCGGCATCGTCCCTCCCTCCAGTCCCGACAAGCTCTCCAGGCGGACAACAGTAGCGCTCAGTCGCGATCGGCCCACAACCCATATCATCGAGACGCGATGACCGATGTGACGGAGCCCGTCACGCCGAACGGACGCGCCGCGCGCGGACCGCTGGCCTTGTATCTGTCGGACTTCCCGCGCGCGGTGGGCGGTTTCGGCTTCTACTTCGCGACCCGTTCGCTGTTGCGCGCGCGCGCACCGAAGGGCGACGGCCATCCGGTTCTGATCTTGCCCGGACTGCTCGCGGGCGATGCCTCGACGCTCCTTCTTCGCCGTTACCTCCGGAGCCTCGGGTATGAGGCGCACGGCTGGGGGCTCGGCCGCAACATCGGTCCTACGCCGCAAGTCGTGCACGGGATCGAGGCCAAGTTCAAGGCGCTCGTCGAGCGGCACGACAGGAAGGTGAGCGTCCTCGGGTGGAGCCTCGGCGGGATATATGCACGCGTGCTCGCGCGGTTGCAGTCGGACGATGTCCGTCAGGTCATCACGCTTGGCAGTCCGTATCGATTGGATGAACCACGGCGGACGCGCGCGTACCGGGCGTACATGCGTTACTCGAGCCGGCACGTCGAAGACGTCGTCGTTCCGACGTCGAGCGCGGCCGCGGATCCGCTGACGGTTCCGACGACGTCGGTGTACTCGAAGCTCGACGGCATCGTTCCATGGGAGTCGTGCATGGAGGATCCCGGAGAGGCGCGCGAGAGCATCGAGGTCTTCAGCAGCCACTTCGGGTTCGGTCATAACCCCGCCGTGTTGTGGATCGTGGCGGACCGGCTGGCGCAGCCGGAAGGTGCGTGGAAGCCGTTCGAGCCCCCCTCGTTCGCGCGCGCTCTGTTTCGAAAGCCCGGCTAGCGCGCGGCTCTAGGATGCTCACGTGAGATACGTCGCGTTGCTACGCGGGATCAATGTCGGCGGCCACGGCAAGGTCGAGATGTCGCACTTAAAGGCGTGCCTCGAACGCCAAGGGTTCAAGGACGTGAGCACGTTCACCAATCTCGGCAATGTCTTCTTCGAAACGGGTGGACGGGATCGATCCGAATGGATCAAGAAGATGGAAGCTGCGATCGAGAAC
>Ga0070732_10002135_pt1 | contig 10768 bp, 9 predicted proteins | sample Coa_R1_5_FD_66449 | JGI IMG/M metagenome (GOLD analysis project Ga0070732, IMG submission 66449) | Surface soil microbial communities from Centralia Pennsylvania, which are recovering from an underground coalmine fire - Coalmine... | ecosystem: Environmental > Terrestrial > Soil > Unclassified ...
TCAAAAGAGCCCTCGCGGCGTCACGTTACGCTGTATCAGATCGATCTCACGTCCGGGCTGCACTCATTCTTCTGCGACAGCGACACGGATGTGAATGCCTACACAGCGCTGAGCGGCGGGCAACTCCAATTGTTCAAGGCGTTCGGCCACGACCGTCAGGAACTGAAGATGAACGCCACGCTCCAGATCGACACGGTTGACATCGCCTTCCCCAAGGCCCAGGTCCCGTGGAACAGCCGCTTGATGGATCTCGGCATCCTAGCTGTGGCTGGGATCTTCGATCGCGCGACCATGACGCTGTTCAAGTGGGACGCTGCGAACCCCCTGAACACTGCGAACCTGCACTCCCAGTGGCGCGTGCAGCAAGCGGTTGTGACACGGACGGATGTCCAATTCCGCTGCGAGAGCATGCTGACGATCGCGACCCGTCAGGTGCCGAGGACGTGCTACAACGTGGAATGCAATAACTCCCTCGGGGATCAGTGGTGCGGGATCGTGCTGGCCACGATTACGGATGCCGTGACGTGCATCGCGCCGACGGATGCCTCGAACCTCTACTTCAGTAGCGTCCGGGCGACCGGAGTGTTCGATAAGGGGCGCGTGACCGCGACGAGCGGGCTCAACAATGGACTCATCCGAACGGTGATCGCCAGTACCCTCACGGGCGGGACCATGTTGTGTGTACTGCTCAATCCGTGGCCGTTTGCGCCGGCCGTGGGAGTAGACACCTTCGCGGTCGTCCAGGGGTGCGATCAGCGGATGACCACGTGCATCAACAAGTTCAACAATCTGCGTGGGCAGAGTGGCGTGGGTGGGTTCAGGGGATTCCCGGACGTGCCCAAGGCCGTCGATACCCTTTGATTATGAGACCGCCCAAGTATCAAGAGAAGGGTAGGGGTGCGTGGCAGCGTGGACATCCCGAGCGATGTTTTTGGCACGGAAAGACCGCACACAACGCCGGGAAAGATGGACCAACCACATTGGTGGCCGAGATATCTTCCTCCACGAAGGATATCTGTTGGACGGCAGGCTTCCTGGAGGGCGAGGGATCATTTACCGGATTTGGCAAGGATGATGGCACTGGTCAGGTGACAGCCGTACAGGTAAATCAGGAATCGGTGAGTCGACTCTTATCTCTTTATGGCGGAACCGTTCGCCTGCGTTCTACGCCAAGAGGCAAACCACTGTGGGTGTGGACTGTCACTGGTGCACGCGCCCGTGGCGTTGCCATGACCATGTACTCCTTGATGAGTGAGAAGCGCAAGCGTCAGATCCGGGAGTTGTTGGCGAATCATGGTCTCTAACGTCCGGGAACGTATCGTCGCTGAGGCCATGGCCTGGGTGGGCACCCCGTATGTGCACCGCGGCATGATGCGCGGCGCCGGGGTCGACTGCGCGACGCTTCTGATCTGCGTCTATGGAAACGCCGGCGTGATCGAGCGGTTCGAGCCGGGCTACTACTCCGTCGAGTGGCACCTGCACCGGCGCGAGGAAGAGTATCTGGCGCATCTGGACCCGTACGTTGAGGACACCACGAGCCCGAAGCCCGGCGATCTCGTGCTGTTTCGATTTGGTCGGACTGTGGCGCACTCCGGGATCATCGTGAGCGACACCTCGTTCGTCCATGCCTGGAAGCGTAGCGGGGTCGTCATCGAGCAGCGCTGGAATCAGTTCTGGCATGAGCATGTAGCGAAGTACGTGCGTCCGAAGGGAGTCGACTAGATGGCCGGCGCGGGCGCGATGGGGATCATCAGGATCGCCTTCGTCGCGTTCAGCCTGATCAGCGCACTCTTCTTCAACAAGAAACAGAACCCTACCAGTCTCCAGAACCTGTCATTCCAGACAACTCAGCGTGGGACGCCGCTGCCAATCCTCTACGGGACAAGGCGGATTGCCGGGAACGTCATCTGGGCCGGGCCGCTGAAGGTCAACTCGAACCAGAGCGGCAAGGGGTCTGGGAAGGGGTCTCCGGGCGGCAAGGGCGGCAACCAGGCGACCACGTACCAGTCGTCGTTCGCGATCGGCATCTGCGAGGGACCATGCGACGCGATTCTGAACGTCTGGGCCGACAAGATCAAGCTGGATCTGTCGCAGCATCCCGAGATCACGTTCTACCTGGGGACTGGGGCGAACACTCCCGACCCCACGATCACGGCCGCAAAGACGAGTGGGGCCCAGTACGCCGAGTACAGCAAGATCGACGGGTTCGCGCCGACCGTGTTCACCACGCTGACGCCCGTCACGACCGGCAGCGATTCAATTGTCGGTTCAAATGATGGTGGGAAAACGTTCGGTGTCGGCTTCACGCGCGTCGGGAGCAGTCCTGGGCAGAATCAATACACGATCAACTATGGGACTGGTCAGATCTCGTTCGGCGGTAACTACACAAACCTGGACAACACCGGGACCGATATCGGGATTGAGATCACCGTCACGTACCAGACCGCCGGTCAGTCGGCCGTGGTCAACCGAAACGAGTCCTTCCTCATCAACGGTGCATCGCCCCAAGAGACGCTGACCTATACCCCGATCTACACGGATAGTGAGAGCGTGTACTTCCTGACCCCGCAGCCCGATGGGTCATCGACGTATACCGTAATGACCAGGGTTGCGAGTGGACCGACGACCAACCAGTACACGATCGACTACAACACTGGGAAGATTGTCTTCGGCGGATCGTACACGAACATTACCGTCTATGTGTCGTACGTGCAGAATTCCAGCGGGTCGTCGAGTGTGGCCGCCAACAACGTCCCGGGGTATCCGTGGACGTGCTATGCGGTGTTCGACCTGGAGGACCTCGGCACATCAGCGCGCATTCCGAACTACACGTTTGAGGTCGTGCGGATCGGGACGGCTGCATCCCGAAACGCCCTGGTGTACTTCGTTAATTCCGGCGGCGGTGGGGTGGCCATCCGAGGCAGCACGGACGACGGCGCGACCTGGAACTCCATCACGGGTCCCGGGAGTAGCCAGCAGTTCTTCTTCATGACGGCCCCCACGACCGTATGGTGTGTAAGTGCTCCGGTCTCGAACGTCATCACGGTCTTCAAGTCGACAGATTTCGGAACGACCTGGACGACCATCGGGTCGTTCAATATGAGTGGCTATACCGTTCAGTCGAGCCTGTTGGTCACGAAGAACGGTACGGTCCTTGTGCTGGCCAACCGCACGAGCGATGGGATCTGTGGAGTGTTCCGGTCGACCGACGGCGGAGTTACGTATACCTTTGTAGCGACTGATCCCATCAGCGCGGGCACGTTGTATCCCCTGCTTCAAGAAAACCCCGCTAACCCGGGATCGATATTCCTCTTGACTCGGTCTGCCGATGGAATTACGTATCCCTCGAAGCTCTTCCGGTCGACCGACGAGGGGGCTACGTGGTCGAAAGTGACTGACACGAACTCGCTATCCGGAGTGCCCGGTAGTAGCAACTGGATCATGCGCTCCTTGTTTTGCTCGTCTAATGGCACGATCATGCTGTCCGTCGATCAGGCGCTCTCGCCATTCAATACGGCCCTGTTCAAGTCGTCTGACAATGGGTCGACCTGGTCGGCTCAGGTCTTCAACGTCACGACAGGAAACAGTGAGTCTCCTGGATACGAAGCGGAGACGCAGTTCAGCGAAGTCCTTGGAGGAAGCCACAAGGGTCGATTCGTCTTCCGGGCCAAGTACTTCTCGGATGATAGCGGATCAACCTGGGGTACGCTCGCGAGCACGCCGGACCAGATTTTGACGGACGCCTCCGGTCAAACGCAGAACGCGATCCTGTCCTCGCTCGCCCTGGACGGTCTCTGGCGGTCTATCAACGGTGGCGATTCGTGGACCAAGGTCATCGACCTATCTGGGGTGGCGGAGTTTGCCATCCAGATTGATGGGGCCCCGCTCGTGCCCGGAAGCGCAACGGACGCCAACCCCGCAGACATTATCCAGGACCTGCTGGAAAACAGCCGGTACGGAGCGGGCATCGATCCATCCCTGATCGACCCACTCACCTTCTCGTCGGCGCACGCCTATTACCTGACGAATGGCATCCTGTTGTCACCGTACTTCAAGGACCGCAAGACGGCCCTGCAACACATTGAGGAGATCTGCGTCATCGCCGATGCGTTCCTGGTGTGGTCGCAAGGACTGATCAAGTTGATCCCCAGGGGGATTTCGCAGACGGCGTACCCGATCACGACCGCTTCGTACGTGCGCATGGGAAGCACCCAGATCGGAAAGGCCACGGCCTCGGGTGGCCCGACGGTGTCCTCTACGGCGGCATCCAGGCGCGGTGCGATCGGGACGATGCGCCACCAGGTGACTCGCCAGGGCGTGAACGAGATCGTGAACCGCGTCATCGTGGCCTACACGCGGAGGAATGACGAATACAATCCCGACTCGGAGGAATGGAAAGACGATTGGATGATTCAGAATGACGAGGGGCAAGAGGTCGACCTCGCGGCCGATGCTATCTGTACCGCCCAGCTCGCCCGGCAGGTCGGGCAGCGGTTTCTTTGGACGCGATCGTTCAATCGCCTGAATGCGAAGGTGCCGATCGGACCGCAGGATCAGGTGGTCGAGCCCGGGGACATCGTGTCGTGGACGGACCCGACGTTCGGGTTCACCGGCAAGCTCATGCGCGTCATGGCAGTGAGCGAGGATAAAGATGCTCGCCTTCTGCTCGATCTCATCGAGGAGAACCCTACGATTCTTGGGTGGCCACTCGTCTCGCCCGGAGACTCCTCGGTTGGTGGGGTCTCGGCGATCCAGCCGCCCGGGATCTTTACCCACACACAGTTGGTGGTGACCGAGACCACCCAGCCAGACGTGAACGGGAATCCCTCGTTCCTGGTGGCGATGGGGGGTGTCGATACCACCTGGGCCGGGGCACGGCTATATGTCTCGAACGACGGGACAACGTACGCACGGATCATGGAGGTGCATGCGTCCGCATGTATGGCCGCCTGCCAGATCGCGCTACCGGATGCCCCGACAGTCGAGAACTCGGATGAGCCGTACGTGTTCGACGCCACGAGCGTGCTCCGGGTCAAGGTGATTACGCCGAACAAGACCCTCGCGTCCGTGACCGACGCACAGTGGAGGTCTGGAGTTAACCGGATTCTGATCGATAACGAAATCATCTATTTCCAGAATGCGACGCTGGCGGCGACCGGTACATACGTACTGTCGAACTTCATCCGTGGGATGGAAGGCACGGCGCACGCAGCGCACACGACATCGTCAACGGCGGTCTTTCTCGACCAGAACGTTCAAGTGCTCACGCCTGTCCCCGGTGGACTCCCGATCGTTGGGATGCAACAGATGGAGACGGTCTCGATCCCATGGGCCTACGTCGGGCAGACGCTGTACTTCAAGGCGACGACCCTGAACGTGAACGGTGCCGAGCAGGACATCTCTCAGGTTGAGCCGGTGACCATCACTTATCAGGCGCTCGGTGGTCTGCCGATGGCGCCGTCTGATCTCGCGGCCAATGGGCTCACCGAGAACGACGCGGACGTCACCGTGGCCGCTACGCCGAACCGCAATCTGATCCTGGCGTGGCTCTATCAGTCGCCGACCATCCAACCGGACAGCGAACTCGTCGGCACGACGACCCCGGGGCACGATGTCAAGTTCAGTCACTACCGCCTGCAGGTGTGGGTATCCGGGGTTCAGGTGCACCAGGAGGACTCCCTCGCGACCGAAGCGTTTACGTACACCGAGGCGCAGAACATCGCGGACAATGGGTCGTGGCAGTCGGTCGTCACGATCAAGCTCTACACCGTCAATGTGGACGGTGGCGTGAGCGCGGTCACCCAGAAGACGTTCACGATGCACTAGGAGGATTGACCTATGTCGACCACGACCAAAAACTATCGCTTCGTTGAGCCGGCCGCGACCGATGCCAACAAGGTCGGGAATTACAATGATGCCTTGAGCAAGATTGAGGCGGGTCGGACGCTCCAGCGGACGGCTGGTGTGACGGTGCTCCAGTACCAAGCGGTTTATCTTGACTCGCTCGGTAAGATGCAACTGGCACTCGATACCTCGCCTGGGCCCCGGATGATCGTCGCGGTTGGAGCCACCTCGGGTGCGCTTGGTTACTGCCAGACCGAGGGCATTGTGACGAATCCTGCCTGGACATGGACGGTAGGGTCCGCAGTGTACATTTCCGGTTCTACCGCAGGCTCCCTGACCCAGACGGCGCCTACAACCACCAGCATACCCATCGGGATCGCGACGGCCGCGACCGAGATGCTTCTCACTCCCTGGGTGTGGATTGCGACCCCTCATGGCCTGGTGGTGTTGGTCGTGCCCGGGGATCCCGGGAACGGTACGATGGTGAGCATTCAACTGATCTTCCCGCGGGCCGGGACGATCGTGTCGGTCAAGTCCACCTGCCGGCAGACACCGACCGGCAACACGTACCTCTACGACATCATGAAGAATGGCTCGACGATCTACACCACGACCGGCAACCGTCCGACCCGCCTGATAGCAGACGGGACGGGGGCGAAGACGCACACGCTTCCGGATGTCGTGTCGGTGGCGGCGGGAGACGTGTTCAGGATCGACCAGATCACGAGTGGAACTGGCATACTCGACTGCGCGCTGCAGATCGAGATTTCGTAGGGAGGGTGAGACGTGGCCACTACACTGCAGTCCAAGTACGGTACGGAGAAACAAGCGATCACGGTCACACTGGCGTCGCTCGCCAACAACGGTGCCAGGGCGAGCACTGTGGTCGATAACACGTCGAATCTGTTCTTAGATGCGCTGGTCCAGTTGCAGCTTAAATCCGGGGCGTCCGGGGTCTCCGCGACGGGGTATGTCCAGGTTTACGCGTACGGCACGGTCGATGCGGCAGACTCGCTCTACCCCGAGGGCGCGACCGGGACGGACGGCGGGGTCACGTTGACGGTTCCGACGAACCTAAAGCTCATCGGGATCATTAATATGGTGGCGAATGCTACCACGTACGTGAGCGAGCCCATGTCCGTGGCGGCAACGTTCGGTGGGATCCTGCCGGAGAAGTGGGGTATCGTCGTGGTGAACCAGAGTGGCGCGGCGCTGGACGCGACCGAAGGCAACCACCTGAAGTATTACCAGGGCGTCGAGGCTCAAAGCTCGTAGATGTTTGGGGCCGGGAGGTACGGAAACAAGAAGCCGCCTGTCGGATCTACGCTCCTGCGTGGGCACCCGCTCACGCAGGGGCTAGTATTCGCTGGACTCTTCAACGAGGGCGGTGGACCTACGGCTCGCGATATGACTGGGCTAGTCCCTGGGACACTCACGGGATCTGGTACTACGTGGGATAACGACGACGACATTAACTTTGCTGGGTCTTCAGCAAACTATGTGAACCTTGGAACACCGTTGCCTACTTTTGGCGGAGGTCCGTTCACGGTAGTTGTGAGAGCATTCGTAGCGTCTGCGGCTATACCGCAGTACATAGTTGCGAGAGGTAATGCGGGGATCACAAGACTCTGGGAACTCATCTTGAACACCGACGGAACGGCACGATTCGACGTCTACGACGGGACTAATAATCCGCAGGCACACGGTGCGACAAACAGACAAGGTGCAGTTCATACGTACGGAGGAGTGAAGTCGGGGGCTTCTGGCGCAGGGTCGGTGATCTTGTACGTGGACGGTATCCAAGAGGCTTCTGTCGCGAACACCGCAGGCACATACGACAACGCTGCCGACAGCACTACTTTCGGTCAGAGAGCCGACGATCCTACTCGTTTCTTCAAGGGCAAGATGTACTTCGCGTATGTTTGGAACCGCGCTCTCACAGCAGGAGAGATGCAGTGGATACAAGTCCAGCCGTACGACATGTTCGTACGGGCAAACCGGAACCGAGTGTTCGTGGTGGGTGGGGGGGTCGGCCCGGTCACGAGCAAGTACGGAATCGCGAGTCAGGTCATCGTATCGTGAGGTGGTAGACATGGGGTTCAGCGTCGGAATGTGGATTTGGGATGTTCCCTCGCTCCCGGGACCGGCCAACGCAGCGGCCTACTGGCGTGAGATGACAGGGCTGGGGATACGTCACGCAGTGGTGAAGGTGACGGACGGCACTGGGCTCTACAACGGCGACCGCCTGGGCCCGATCTTCCAGGCCGGGCATGCCGCGGGACTGCACCTTTGGGCTTGGGGGTATGACCGGGACGTCCGATACGGCGATCCGATGGCCGAGGGCGAACTCCTGGGACAGCGTGCGGCCATGCTGGGAGCCGACGGGGTCGTGATTGACGTGGAGGCCGAGTGGCAACCCCACGACGAGAGCGTGAGACCGTTCATGCTGGCCCTTCGGCAGGCATATGACGACCATGGGCCGATCTTCCTGTCAAGTTATAGCACAATGACCGCGCATGAGGACTTTCCCTGGCAGGAATTTGCCATGAATGTTGACGGATTCATGCCACAAGTCTACCAGATACCTGCGGTAAACTGGATCCAGAAGGCCATGGAGGAGTTCGAGGCCTTCGGGAAGACTGTCATCCCCACCGGCCTGGCGGATGGTGAGATCGGGAGTGTCGATCAGACCCGGGAGTTCCTCGCGTACTGCCGCGCGCATGACGTGACGTGTAACCTGTGGGTCTGGCAACACGCGACGCAAGCGATGAAGGCCGAGATTCAGGGAGCGACGTTGGCGGCGACCGTATAGAATTTTTCTTGACTTGACACACCCGGCATAGTAACGTTTAAGCCGAAAAGTGACGCCCTGGCATAAATCGTGCCGGGGCGTTTTGCTTTTCCCGGAGGGACTAATCGCGTGCGACCGATCCATTGGGTAGGCACACACCTCGGGGCCGCAGCGTTTGCGGCCCTGATCGTTTTGGCGTATTGGGGCTGGCATAGACCGTTGCCGAGCACCGTCGTGAATCACGAGATCCAGACTGTGCTGCCTGGGACCACGAAGACCATCGTCGAGCAGGTACCTGGGTCGATTATCAAGTTGCCCGAGGTCGTCACCGTTCCGGTTAATCATCCGGACGTGCGTGTGATCACGGTTGAGAAACCCGTGGTCGTCCCTGGTCCGGAAGTGACCAAGATCATCACGCAATCCCCCGAGACAGTCACGATCCACATCGCGAAGATCTGCATCCACGGACAGGTTAACCCGGACTGTGGGGCGCCGCTGTCTCCCGACATCACGGCCGTGCGCTCGGGTGACGGGTTCAAGGTCGTTCAGGATCCCACAGAGGCGCAGACCACTCAGGTCGGTCCCGTAACCACGACGATCAAGGTCCCCCCAACAGCAAGCCGATGGGTCTTTCGGGTGGGCGCCGGGACTGACCAGACTTTCCGCCCGCTTGCGGTCTTTCAGTCTCAGTACAGTTTGACCTCAAATCTCTTCGTTCAGGGCACCGTTACGTATCCCATCAACGGATCGGCTACGCCCGGGCTCCTCATCTTCGCTGGCCTACAACTGTAGGGAGGCTATCGCCATGCGCACCAAGGTTCTTGTCGCATTGTGTCTGTTTGCACTCTTGGGGGTCGGCGCTGGGCCCGCGTTTGCCTCATCCGGCTGGGACCGGCCGAACCCCGATTACGCCATCCTTCCCGGCGTCTCCGTTGGGGCCATCGCCCTCGGCATGCCCGAGTCCCTTGCAGTCCAGGCGGTCGCGCGCTACGGTGCCGTGTCGGCGGATCGGGGTGGTGGAGCTACAGTCTACACTGCCGGGCACGTCGAGTTCGTCGTGGTTGACGGCAGGGTGGTCGGCGCCTACGCGAGCGGGGACAGCAACTTCTACGTGGTAGTTCCCGGAGAGTCCCTGCATCTCTTCGCGAATCCGATATCCCCGTTCAGGGATGCGTTCGGGATCGAGTGCACCGATCAGATCATCCGGCTCTACGGCATGATGGGCGTCCAGAGCGGTTGGGACGCTTTCGGCATGGACACATTCTATGCGCAGGGGATCGTGCTGGGCGTTTCCGTCTATGCGGCGGATGCTATCACGCTGGACGCCCTTCACGTAGCCACCTGTGGTACCCCATGAACCCCCTCGCGGTCCTCGCTGTCGTTGCAACCGTCTTTGCGGCCGCTCCCTCCGTTGACGATATCTGGGGAGCGGTCCCGCTAGTCCAGGGCAATCAGATCTCCTGCTCGGGCTGGATGATGGCGTCCAATCTGCTGGTCACGAACAGCCACTGCGCAAGGGTGGTCGGGCAGATGAAGATCGCCAGCTTCCCGGGCTTCCGCATGACCGGGGCGGTGGTCCGGTACACCGAGTGGCGGCCACAGTGCGCAGCGGAACTCTCGACCGGCGATCAGGCCGCGGACTGTCACCTGCGGGCGGACGTGGCATTTTTGCAGACCAGCCGGCAGGCAGTCCTGGTCCTGGACGTGAGCCTGACGGACGCCCTCGTGGGTGAGGCCGTCACGATTCCCAATCACCAGCTGCTCCGCGAGCGGGACATCGTTGATGGTGTCGTGATCGGCTACGGAGACCTGCATACCGGTGAGGACATGATGGTGATCCGGTCCAGTGCCGGGTCGGGGGCAAGTGGGAGCCCCGTCCTGAACGCTGACGGTCGCGTGGTCGGCATGCTGTCCAGACGGTCGGTGGACGGTACGCATAACTTCGCCGTACCCGTCTCGGTGATCGTGGCCGAACTGAAGCGGGCGGCGCGCAGCCAGTAAGCGAGTCTGGGAGGAGCGTGACCGATGGCTAAGGAGCAATCGCAGAGTCTCGTGGACATTCTGGCGACGGCGGCAGCGGGCGGCGGGAAGCAACTCCTCTCTCCGCAAGAGATGATCCAGAATCTCCAGGGA
>Ga0070732_10002136_pt1 | contig 10761 bp, 2 predicted proteins | sample Coa_R1_5_FD_66449 | JGI IMG/M metagenome (GOLD analysis project Ga0070732, IMG submission 66449) | Surface soil microbial communities from Centralia Pennsylvania, which are recovering from an underground coalmine fire - Coalmine... | ecosystem: Environmental > Terrestrial > Soil > Unclassified ...
GGCGCGCCACCGCGACGCCGGCCGCCGGGACCGCGGCACCGGCCGCGGCGACGATCCGCGGCGCCGCGCCGGGGTCGAGCAGGGCGGTCTCCAGCAGCAGCCCCTCGCACTCGGCTGGCACGCTGCCGTTGTCGATGCTTGCCGCCACGAGATCCGCACCCGCCGCGGCCGAGCGCCCGCCGCCAGGCAGCGTCCAGCTGATCTCGCTCATCGGCGCCAGGCGGCATTGCAGGATGCCGTCCTCGGTGTGCACGCTGCTGTCGTGCACGAAAGCGCGCTTGCCACCCTGCACCAGCACCACCGGATCCTTCGGCAGATAGCGCCGCGGCAAGGCGCGCAGCACGTCCACGGCACCCCCGGGATCAGTCGGCTGCACCGCGATGCCGGCGCCCAGGGCGGCCATTGCCTCGCGCAACCCGCCGGCGACGATCGCCGTCTCGCCGTGCAGCGCGCCGGTGGGCAGGCTCGGCAGGAGGACGGTGCGCTCGGTGCTGGCCGGCGCCGCGCCGGCGGCCGGCTCGACCGGCGGTCGGGAAGGCACCGGCGGCGGCCCGCTGGGCGCGATCTGGATCGTCTCGTGCGCCGGCGGGGACTCGTTCGGCAAGGCGGCGAAGCTCATGGCGTGCAGCTGCTCGTCGAGGCGCGCCCGGCCGTCCGGCGCGTCGATCTGGCCGAGCAGGCCGAGCTGCAGGGCTTCGACGATCACGGCCTCGTCCGGCGAGCCGTTGGCGCGGGCGACCAGCGCCGCGAGCGTCTCGGCCAGCGTGTTGCCGATCGCCACCGTCACTGCGCCGGGGTCCGGCGGACCGCCCACCTCCACGCCGTCGGCGGCGCCGGGCCAGGCGATGCCGACCACGGCAGCGTGCAGCAGGATGGCGGTCGGCCACCACGGCGCCGGGGCGGCGGCGCGCGCCGCCGTGAGGCTCGGATGCAGGGCGACGGGGATCAGGGCCGCGGCGGCAGCCGCGAGGCGCTCCTGGCTGTCCTGCGTCACCTGGATGAGCGGCCCGGTGTCGAGCCCCCAGCCCAGCTGCCGCATCGCCGCCTGAAACGCGGCATAGGACGTGATCTCGGGGCTGCCCAGCGGATCGAGCGAGGGGTTGGCATACCAACCGCAGACCAGATACGAGACGGGCCCCTGCACCTGGTCCGCGTCCAGCGTATCGTCGCAAAAGCCCAGCCGGTTGACCACGTTGTCGAAATACCCGGCCCAGGCCATGTCGCCGAAGCCCAGCGCGGTCAGCGGGGAGTCGAGCTCGAGCGGCGGGCCCTCCGTCCACTGCGCGAGGTCGTTCGCGTCGCCCTGCTCGCTGCTCGAGTCCACCACCCAGCCGCGTACCGCCCGCCGTTCGCCGTTCTGGCCGCCGGACAGCCGCACGATGAGCCAGCGGTCCGGGATGGCCGGAAAGGACGGCACTTCGTCGCCGGCCGCCACGGTACCGCTGGTGAGGGCTTGCGGCAGATACCAATGCAGATAGGCGCCGCGCGGCCGCGGTGTGTCGAGCTCGGCGAAGGGCGGCGACTTGAGGGCTGCGGCCTCCCCCACGACTCCATTGCCGGCAGGGGTCGTCATGCCGCAACGCGCCCACCTCGCACCGGGGTCCCGCACCATCAGCACCGAGAGCTCGATCGGCACCAGCACGCGCGGCGAGCGCACCAGCGTCGGGTTCCAGGTCGCCACGACGTGCGGCGAGATCCCGCCCACCGCCGCGACCGGAGCCGCCGGAGCCGCCGGAGCTGGCGGAGCTGCCGGAGCCGCGGCGACCGGCCTCCGCGCCGCGCCTGGGGTTCCCGGAGGGGGCAGGGCGCTCATGGCACCAACCCCTGCACGGCGCTCCGCAGACCGGCATCGGCGACGCGCGCGGCAACGGCGTGGCCGGCCGCGAACGTGGTGGCCGCTCCCCCGGCACCGCCGCCGCTCCCCTGGAAGCGCTGCCGCCACGGATGGTTCATGCACTCGATGGCGAGCGCGGCGCTGCCGATCTGCGTCACGAGTTGCGGATCGCCCAGCCGGTGGCACAGCTCCTGGACGGCGATCACGCGCCGATTGGCGGCGCGCACCGGCACCACCACCGGGGCCGCGGGCGTCTCGGTGCCGCCGCTGGCCGTGTGGCGATCGACCACCAGCTCTCTCTGGCCGCCGTGCACGATCTGCGGCCGGAACGTGAAGGCCAACCCGTGGTGCGGCTCCTCGAACCACACGAGCTTCGGCACGCCGGCGAACATCGCCAGGAGAACCGCCGGCGCCGGCCGCTCCAGCCGCAAGGTCGGCAGCTGCACCCGATCCGCGGCGGCGCGCCAGGCCTCCACCTCCGGCTCGCCGCCGGTCTGCGGCGGCGCCGGCACCACCTCGCTGAAGGCCCGCACGTCCATCGCCGGCCAGCCGCTCACCGCCGCCGAGCGCAGCAGCAAGCCGCTGACGATGCCGGCGGTAGCCGTCGTGCGGTCCTGCGCCTGTTGGAGCTGGGCGCCGCGCACCAGGGGCTCGGTCCGATCGAGCGTCGCCTGGATGTCCGCGGCGTGGGCCTGGTGATGCGCCTGCTCTCGCGTGCCGGTCTTGCCCACCGCCAGGACGCCGTCCACCAGCCGATCGGTCCACGACCGGTCAAGGTAGAAGAAGCGGATCGACTCGTCGGGCAGCAGGCGCGAATCCGGCACCAGGTACTCGAACGGCACGCCGATCAGCAGCCGCAGGTGCGCCAGGAGCATTTCCAGGTACGGCGGCAGCGGCGCCGCCGGCAGGCTGGCATCGACCTGCGCCTTCTCCGTCATCCGCTCGGCCAGCGCGGCGGCACCAGTGATCAGCGGCGTGCGCATCATGTGTCTCCTCTCCGGGTGGAAAGCGCGGCGGAGCTGACCGCGGCGCGCTCGACGGCAGTGGCGCGTGCCGTCGTCAGCCGCGCCATTCCCGCCAGGTCGGCTGCCGCGGCGGCCAGGGTGGTCGCCGGCCGCGCGGTGAGCGCCGGCGCCGCGACCACCGCTCCCAGCGTTCCCGCCTCCCCGCCGATGAGCGCCCTCGCGGCCGGCGTCGCCAGTCCCCACGCCGCGGCCAGCGCCACCGCGTCGAGGCCGGGCGCGGCAGCCACTTTCGCCAGCCCGTAGGCGTCGGCGATGGGTGGGTTGCTCTTCGTCACCGCCGCCGCCGCGGTCACGGCAAACAGCGGCGCCACGGGCGTGTACAACCGCTCGGCAGCGGCGGCCGGCAGCGGCGCCGCAACCCTCGCGGCCATCGCATCGAGGGTGCTGCCGCGCGCCGACTGCCGGTACGCCTCCCGCCGCCATTGCATGAGCGCCTGCGCACACTTCGGATCGGCGGCCCCCAGGAGCCTCCCCAGCTCGAAGGCAGCGGCATAGGAGATGTCCTCGGCGCCCACCTCCGGACTCACCCGCCGTGCCTGATCGGCGCTGTGGTAGGGGCCGAGCGGATCGCGGGTCAGCGGGAAGGGCACGAGAGGCCCGCGATACAGCACTGCCTCTTCCACGCCGGCACGGTCTTGCAGCGTCATCGGCACGTGGCCGGTGTCGGTGAGCGCCAGCGACCCCGCTGCGTCGACGACCGCGCCGAAGAGCGCGTTGTCGTGGGCCAGGCCCTGCATGAGCCACTGGAAATTTCCCGCCCCGGCGGAGGTGAACTGCCAGCTGGTCAACGCCACGAGACGCACCGGCGGCGCTACTCGCCCGGCGACGGTCGCCGGCAGCCGCGGGGTGACGGCCGGCAGGGTGATGGCCGGCGCCGCGCCGAACCGCGGCGTGGCAGCCGGCGGGGCCGCGACCGTCGCGGCCGACGCGACCGCCACGGCAGGCGCGGCAGGCGCGTGGACGACCGGTGAGGGCGCCGGAGCTGCCGTTCGCGCCGCGGCAGCCGTGGCTTCCCCGGCACCGGGCCCGACCGGCCCGACCACCACCGCATCGGGTCCCACCGGCGGCGGGTTTTCCTGCACCAGGTCCGAGCGCCCCTCGAGAGACACCAGGACCGCCCGACACCGCGCTCCTGGCGAAGGCAGCCGGTTCCCCACCACCACCGAGAAGTAGCCGTCGCCGCCAGCGGTCGCGACCTCGCGGTCCTCGACGTTCACCCATCGCACGTGAGCCAGCAGCTGCAGCTCCTGCCGCGAAGGCAGGATCGACTCGACCAGCGCCGCCGCGGCCTCGACCGCGTCGCAGCGGATGCCGGCGGGCGATCCGAGGTCCTGGAAGACCGTCACCGGCAGCACCTGTTCCAGCGGCTGGTCGCGCAGCAGGGTGTATTCGCCCTCCTCGAACAGCAGCAGCGCCACCCACGGCACGCCGTCGGCGAGCAGCGGCGCGGCGTCTCCGGTCACCGCCGCGGGCGGCGGCGCTCCCGGCGGCACCAGGGCGCGCTCCCAGGGCAGCGTGCGGCGGTTGAGCACGATGTGCGGCAGCATGTCCTCGTAGACGCCGAGGCCGTTTCTCGGCGGGAAGGTGGCGGCGACCATGGCCTGCGGCACGCTCCATCGCGGGCCCACGACGTCGAAGAACCGCTCCTGCTGGAAGGCGGGCGCCGCGCCGGCGGCCGACACGCTGGTGGTCGCCGTCACGCTGTAGCTGCCGCCGGGCAGCGGCGGCTGTACCCGGTCGAAGAGGTAGATCGCGCCTTTCGGCGGCGGCGAGGGCTGGGTCATGCGGCGGCTCCGGGAGAGTAGGTGACGGTGAGTGCCCCGTCCGGCGCCAGCGGACCGTCGGGCACGAGGTCCTCGGGGATGCCGCCGGCGAGCTTCGCCGCCCAATCGGCGCCCCGTCCCAGCACGCCGATGACCGCGGCGAAGCTCCACGCCGCCACGCTCGCGAGACCCACGACGAGCGGGCCGGCGGCGACCGCCGCGACGTCGTAGATCAGGATGCGCCGGCTGCCGATGAGGATGCTCGCCGGCGAGCCGAGCTGGCCGCCGCTGACCGCGATGCGCAGGTCGTCCCCCTGCGCCGCCGTGGCGCTGTTGGCGTCGAGCGCCAGGATCAGCACCTCGATGCCGGCAGGGAAGCGCGTCTCGATACCCACCTGGCCGCTCACCGCGTCGGCGGCGCGCACCACTCCGTAGCTGGCGCTCTGGGCGTTGCGCACCGCCCGGTTGGGGCGCGCCAGGCGCAGCGTCGCGCCGCGCGCCACCAGGCTCGCGGGACCGACCTGCGCCAGCGTGCTGGCGCTCTGCCAGCCGACGGCGACGCCGGTGCCCGGCGGCGCGTAGCGCAGCGTGACGGCGCCCGGCGCCGCCGCGGCCCCTGGCGCGGCGCCGGGCGGCACCGGACCGAGCGCGGCCACGGCCACCAGTGCCGTGCCGGCCGCGAGCGGCATCGCCGCGCCGCTTGGCGCCGCCAGCTCGACGTCGCCGAGAACGCTGCCGCCGCGGTCCATGGCGATGACCCGCGCCGACGCGCTGCCGCGCAAGGTGAAGCTGCCGCGATCGTCCGGCAGATCCCAGAGATGCAGGGCGCCGGCTCCCAGGGTCACGCCGGAGCCGCTCAGCGCCGCCGCCGCTGCCGCCAGCGCCGCCTGGTGAGGCGCACCGATCGCCGCGCCGAAGTCGGCGTTGCGCAGGGCTCGCGGCCGCAGGGCCGCCGCCGTCGGGCGCGGTGCCGCCGGCGAGGCGACGGTGACCAGCCGGGCGCCGGCGACGAGCGGCGGCACCGGCGGCTGCATGCGCGGTGCCGTCGCGGCCGCCGCCAAGCCCGCCACCGTGGTGCGCGCGCTGGCCGGAGCGTCGCCGAGAGGCCGCGGCGGCGACCCGAGAACCGCGCGCAGCCGCGGCGCGGCCAGCGCCACCCCGGCCGCCGGCGCGACCGCGGCGACGGCCGCGGGCGCGGCGAGCCCGACCGGCTTCATGGTGAGGCCGGTGGCGAGCGGCGCGATCAGCGGCGGGGCGGAGCGCCCCTGCGCCAGCGCCAGGCCCGAGAGCGGCCCGAGGCCGGCGGCGGGCAACCCGGCGGCCATGCGCCCGGCCGCGAAGAGTCCCCCACCGGTTGCACCACTCGCACCGCCCACCAGCACGCGGGCGCTGGCGGCCAGGGTTGCCGCGGCGCTCGCACCGGCCAGTGTCGCGGTCAGCGCGTCGGCGCCGGCGCCGAAACCCACCCACGCCGTGAGCGTGGCGGCGGGCGGCGCCGCCAGCGGCAGCGCCAGCGCGTCGGCCGGCAGGTCGGCGGTCAGCATCGCCGGCGTCAGCAGTGCGCTCATGCCGACCAGCGCGGCCTGGGCGGCGACCGTCAGGCCGCCGATCGCCAGGATGGTGCGCGCGCCGGCCGGCATGTGGGCCGGATCGGTCCAGTGCCAGGTGGCCTCCGGGAAGGCCGTCGTGATCGGCGTGATCGTCCAGTTCGCAGGGTCCGCTGGGTTCGCAGGATCCAGAACGGGCGGACCCGGAGCCGGCTGGCCGTTCGGCAGCAGCGCCGTGATCGCGATCGAATGCGTGCTGGTGACGTTGCGCAGATCCATCGGCGCGATGTCGAGCGCGTTCAGTCCGGCGACCGGGACCTGCGTCGTCCGCGCCGGCATGCGCGTCGTCGTCGCGAGGGTGAGCTCGCTCCCCACTTGCCAGGGTTGCGCGCGGCTGCCGGGCACGGTCTGTCCGGCCGGAGCCGGCACCGGCACCAGGAGTCCCTGCGTCATCTGGACGGAGACCGCCGTGGCATCGGGGTCTCCCGCCGTGAGGTACTTGCCGGCGAAGGCGGCCCAGGCCGTGATGTACGGTTGCGGGCTGGCGCCGGCGCCGAAGCTGATCGTCACCGACGTCACGTGGAGGTCGATCGAGGCCGTGCCGTGGAACGGCGGCCCGGCAATGGCCAGCGAGGCGCCGACCGACACCGAGATGTCGAGGTGCACGCACGCCTTGATGGTTCCTATAAAGCGGATGTGCACCGAGACGCAGATCTCGAACCTGGCGCTCGCGCCGATCTCGACGCCGACGCCGAACTGATAGGCGAACGGGTCCCAGGCCACGAGCATGTCCACCTGGGCGTTGAACCAGGCGCTCACCGGGCCAAAGCTGCCGGTGGCGCCGAGTGAGCCGCCCGCCATGACGCACGAGTTGGTGAGCGCGAAGTAGACGCCGCCCTTGATCGCGACGTGGGAATCGACCGCCCAGTCGTAGCCCAGGAGCGGCACCTGCGGGAACTGCGGCGGCACCGTGAAGTGCGGGTTGTAGCCGCCGAGAGTGAGCACGAACTGCGCTTCGCGGAACCAGATGAAGAACGCGAACCCGCCGGTCAGCCGGCAGTTGGGGCTGTACAGGTAGGAGTGGTCGGTGAGCTGGGCCTGGACCGACAAGATCTCGTCGGCCGCGTCGTAGCGCGCCTTGATCGCCAGCTCGACGCTGGCCAGCGCCTCGCTCTCCGACGGCAGGGCCATGCGGCTCAGCCCCAGCACGTCGATGGCGAAGCCGCGATCGACCGCGATGGCCACGACGGCGGTGGTGTTGACCAGCGCGAACGTGGTGAAGCGGACGCCCGCCGCGATCCAGAAGCTGCCGCGCCGCGGCGGCATGGCGGCGGCCATCTGGGTGAAGACGGTGAGCGGATCGATCGTCGTCGCGCCGGCGATCGCGGTCACCAGGGGGAAGCTCGGGACCTGGTTGACGTCGGTCGGTACCAGCAGCTGGCGGTTGTAGCCGAAGCCGGCACCGAGGCCGAGGACGAAGGCGTACGGCGGCCCGCCGAGCGGATGCGACAGGGCGCCGAACAGGAAGAGCGAGGTATAGGAGCCGAGCGCATCCTGCGGCCGGCCGTAGGCGCCCAGGACGCTGAAACCGAAGCCAGGCAGGGTCACCGCCAACAGGCCGTCGTACTCGACCGGCAGCGTCGCGCTCTTGCGCAGCCCGCCGGCAATGGCCACCACGTCGCTGTCGTATGCGACAGCCAGGCCTTCCAGGTCGATCGTCCACAGCTCCGGATGGAGCAGCGAGGCCAGCGGGATGGTGAGCCCCAGCTCCTCCACCGCCACCTCGAAGCCGGCGACCGCGATGTCGCCGTCCACCCCGACCGTGACCGCCGGGGCGGGGCTGGCGTCGAACGCCACCTCCACCTGGTCGAGGTACAGCGGCCCGAGACTCGCGTGAACCGGGATGACGGCCTTCGCGGCGCCGGCGAGCCGCAGGGCGAAGGCGCCGTCGAGGTACGAGGCGATCACGTCCACGCCGGGGTTGGCGCCGGTGCCGTCGCCGCTCGTCGGTTGGTCGCCGGGACCCAGCAGGCTCGCCGCAACCGGGTTGCCGGAGGTGCCGTCGGACAGCGCGTTGAGCGGCAGCCCCAGCTGGTCGATCTCCACGCCGCCGCCCAGGTTCAGGTTTTGCGCCGCCAGCGGATCGAGCGTCAGGTCGAACGCGAGGTAGGCGTCGATGGCGCCCAGGCGGAAGGCGGAGTTGTCGACCAGGGGAGAGCCGCCGGCTCTCGCCGCGCCCAGCCCCAGGCCGCGCACCAGGAGCTCGGGCGCGAACCGGAAGGGCGGACCTGCCGTGACCAGCAGCAGAGTGACGCCGGCGTCGCTGCCCAGCCATTCGGCAGGCCTGCCGAAGAGCAGCGAGAACACGGTCTGGCTGCCGCCCTGGGGGTCGGGGTTGACCGGCGCGCTGCCCAGCAGGCGCAGACCGAGCTTGCCGCCCAGCGCCACGAAACCGAGGGTGAGCTGCGGATCGAGAGCGATCGACACCGCGCTGCCGCCGCCGGCGGACCCCGGCGCGGCGAGGGCGTTGAGCAGCCCGCCCGGCAGCGCCGCCGGATCGAACGGCAGCTCGAGCGCGTAGGTCTTGGACGGGCCCGCGGTCGCCCTCAGCAGGCCGGCGCGGGTCAGCAGGTCGCCGGCCGTGGGGCCGCCGCTCCAGAGCGGCGTCGCCAGCTGGCTGCTCGTCGCCGCGAGGATCGCGTCGGCGGCCAGAGGCAGCGCCCAGGCGAGCAGCAGTTGCAGGGCCGCGCCGCCGGCCGCCGTCATGCTGCCCGGAGGAGCCAGCGGGATGGCGAGCGGCGGCGCCGAGGAGCCGCCGGTGCCCAGCGGCAGGAAGGTGAGGGCCACCGCCGAGGAGGCGGAGGAGGCGGCAGCGGCCGCCGCGCCGCCCAGCGCCAGCACCAGCTGCGGTTGGACGGCAACGCCCAGGACACCCGTGAGATCGACGCCCAGGCTGACGTCGGCGGTCAGCTGGCCGCCGGCGAAGCCGCCCGTGAGGCTGGTGACGATGGGTGCGCCGGGCAGAGCGACCTGCTGCGCCGCGACGAGGAGCGACGGCGTGCCGGTCGCATCCCAGCCGGCGCTCAGCGACAATCTGCCGCCGGCGCTCGACGGCGGCAGCACATAGGTCCACTCCAGGTTGGCGCCGGGAGCCGTGCCGGCGGCGAACGTGCCCGGGAAAGAGCTTCCCTGCTGCGCAAAGAAGTCGACCGCCGCGGCAATGAAGGGTGCCCGCAAGGCGGCGCCGACCGCGGCCAGGGTGCCGTCGCCGGAGACCAGCGCCGTCCACTGTGCCGCATGTCCGGCGAAGCCGCCGGCCGCGTCGTACAGGTCGAGGGCTGCGGCCACCGCCAGCGCCAGCCGCAGGACCTGCGGCGGCTGGCCGGCGGTGGGAGTCAGCGCGGCGACCAGGGCATCGAGCGCCTGCGGGAGCAGCGTCTCCGCCGCCTGGACCAGCCCGGCAGCGCCGTCGAACCGCGGCAGGAGCTGGATGGTCGCCGGGTTGGCGCCGCCGCCGGTCACGGCGAGCGTGATGCCGGTGGCAGCGAGCCCGAAAACGAGCGCCGGGCCGGCGGCAGCGGGAGCCGTGGAGCCGCCGCCCGCGCCCGTCGCCTGCCTGGCCACGGGACCGGCCGTGGCGGGAGGCCGGACGGTGAGCGTGCCGGCCGGGGTGAAGTGGCGCGCGTGATCGACCGTCACCGCGACCGCGATCGAGAGCACGCCGCCGAGGGGCGGTCCGGTGGCGAGCGTCAGGGTCGCCGGATCGCTGCCCGCCGCTGTCAGGGTGAGGCCGCCCGGCAGCGGGCCCAGCGCCGCCGCCAGGGCGTTGAGCTTGTGCGGGTCGAGAAGCGTGCCGTCGCCGAGCGCGCCGGCGCCGGTCAGAAAGTCGCCGGGATGCTCGAGGAGAGCCAGCACGCCGGAGACGGTGCGGTCGCCGCCGCCCAGCGCCGCGCCGAGCAGGGCCCCGCCGATCGTGTCGATCAGCAACCGCGGCACCGCGGCGGAGAAGGCGGCGCCGGCCGCGGCCGGCGGCGGCGCCGGATAGAGCGTGAGCGCCGGGATCGCCGGCGGCACGGCAAGCGTGAGAGTGCCGGCTTGCCAGGCGATCGTCGCCGCGCCGGCGGTGAGCGAGCCGGTGATGTCCGGCTTCATCGTCGCCAGCGGCAGCGTCGCCGAGAAAGCCAGGCTCACTGCGTCGGCGAGCGGCAGGCCGGCGCCGGCGCCGCCCTGGGTGCGGAGCGTCACCGCCGGCGGCGCGAGCGTCACCGCGGCGACCAGCGGCACCGGCGCGAGCGAGACCTCGAAGGTCCTGGAATCCACCGCCGTGATCCCCGGCACCCCGGCGGCGGCGAGCGCGGCGGCGAGGCGCGGCGCCAGGAAGCCGAGGGGGTCCGCGGTGATGGCGGCGAGCGCATCGGCGGAGAGGCCCGGATGGCCGCTGCCGTCATCGGTCAAGAGGCCCAGCGCGCGCAGCGCGGCCATGGCGTCCGCCAGCGCCGAGGCGGCCGCCGGGGCCGGCGTCGCGGCGCCCGCGAACACCGCACCCAGCGCCGCCTCGAACAGCGGGTCGCCCCACGCCACGAGCGCGCCGG
>Ga0070732_10002138_pt1 | contig 10754 bp, 8 predicted proteins | sample Coa_R1_5_FD_66449 | JGI IMG/M metagenome (GOLD analysis project Ga0070732, IMG submission 66449) | Surface soil microbial communities from Centralia Pennsylvania, which are recovering from an underground coalmine fire - Coalmine... | ecosystem: Environmental > Terrestrial > Soil > Unclassified ...
TCAGGAAAAAGGGTCTCCCCGTGGTTTCGCTGGAAGAGGCCACCCAGAGCGCCAGTCCTGAGGACGACACTTCCAAGAAGGATTTTGGTGCCGAAGATGTGGCACTGGCTGGGTCTATCGACCGATTAGAGTTGCGGAAGGCGGTGGACAGCCTGCCACCTGGGTATCGTACGATCTTTGTACTTCACGATGTTGAAGGTTACGAGCATAATGAGATTGCGGGCATCGTAGGATGCTCGATCGGGAACAGCAAGTCTCAACTACATAAAGCGCGCATGAAGTTGCGCGATCTGCTCAAGATGAATAGAGCCGAAAAGGCCGCGAAGTCACGAGCAGGATGATTGCACTAACTCAAGCAGAGGCGCAAGAGCTGCGGCTTATACTTACAGCGCAGTAGACTTGGGGAGAGCGGTATGAATTGCGTTGAACTGCAAGAGAGCCTGGCTGAGATTGAAAACGGTGCCAGCAGGGAACAGCAGGCTCATCTGAAGTCGTGTCCAGCGTGCTCAGCGCTAGTCGAGGAATTGTCCTTCATTATTGCCACGGCGCCGGAACTTGCGGAGGCGAACGAGCCCAGCCCGCGGGTGTGGAATTCCATTGAGATCGCGTTAAGGCAAGAGGGGTTGATTCGTCCTCAAGGGGCGCGCCAGGCCCGCATACCTGCGTTTAGCGCGCGCTGGGGACGGACGCGATGGCTGGTGCCTGCGGCGGCGTGCCTGCTGCTGCTAGTCGGAATCTATGTACGGCAACATTCGATTGCCGTTTCTCAGCCCGTGGCCCGCGAGATGCAGTTGAGTTCCTCTTCCGACGCCGAATTTGCCGGTCTGAACGACAATGACCTGCTGCAGGAAGTATCTGACCAAGCCCCGTTAATGCGGGCGCAGTATGAGGATAATCTGCGCCGGGTCAATGAGTATATCCAAGACGCCAAGAGCAATCTTCGGGAAAACCCGAACGACGAGGAAGCCCGGCGTTCTCTGACGGAAGCGTACCAGCAGAAGGCCATGCTTTTTGAGATGGCGATGGACCGTCCTCTGCGATAATGTTCAAGATTCTGAAGTAGTGGACCTCAGGTGCGGTGAAGTCGTCCGGAGAGTGACATGCGCAGCCGCAGCATTCAAATCGTTGCAATCCTTGCGATAGTGGCAGGGACGATCCTGGCCGAGAGCCGCAAGGAATTCCGCTTCACCATGGGACCCAGGGCTGGAGTTTCGGTGAACAATCCCTATGGCTCCATTTCCGTCAGGCCTTCCACAAACAACACAATTGTGGTTAGTGCGGTTCTGCATTCGGATAAAGTTGAAGTCGACAACATCCAGACTGGAAATCGCGTTGACATTCAGTCGCATCTGCTGGCTGGCGCAGACGGCGAATCAGGACAGGTAGATTACGAACTGTTGGTTCCCGCCGACGCAAGTGTGAGCCTTCATTCCAGCACCGGTCCCTTGCGCGTGGAAAAGCTTCACGGCGATATCAACATGGAAGGGGCAGCGGGCGCGGTCGAAGTCCGCGATCTGTCCGACGCGCACTTGCATATCAAAACTCTCAATGGCCCGGTGAGCATCACCAATGTGCAGCGGGGTCATATTGAAGTGGACTCGCTGAATGGCGAAATTACGCTCAATGGTGTTACTGGCCCACTGGTAGAGGTTATTTCTACGAGCGGCAAAATTAATTACGTTGGGGATTTCGGCAGCAGTGGTGAATACCGGCTGAGCAGTCACACCGGCGATATTGAAGCCACCATTCCCGACACCACCTCAGCCGACGTCAGCGCCCGCTCGGTGCGCGGGGAAGTGCATGATGACATACCTCTCCAGCCCAAAGCCCACAATTGGTTTCCGATCACGGAGGGACGTGCCTTCGCAGGCACTATGGGACGGGCGGCGGCCTCCTCTACCGTAGTGCTGCGCACCTTCAGTGGTAAAATCCACCTCAAGAAACGCGCGGAAAAATAGCAACGAAAGAGAAATTGGATCGGGCGCGCAAAGGGCGGGACAACAGTGTCGGAGCTCGTGCGCGCTCTGTCCCGGCTGACTCGGTGTGGAAAGTCGGCCTGCGCAAGACGCCGAATGATTCTGGACAGGCGATTTTCCTGGTCGGCTTTATGGGCGCAGGCAAGACCAGCGTCGGTCGTGCTCTGGCGCGGCGCCTGAATTGGACCTTTGAGGATCTCGACCAGCGGATTGAGCAGCGAGAGGGCTGCAGCGTGGCCGACGTCTTCCGCTCCTCGGGTGAACCTAGGTTTCGGCGGGCAGAGAGGGCCGCTCTGGAGGAATCGCTGAAGGAGCTTCGCTCCCCAGGAAACAGGGTCGTCCTCGCGTTGGGAGGCGGCGCCTTTGTGCAGAAGGCAAACGCGGAGCGGTTGCGGGCATCTGGTTTTCCGACGGTATTCTTGGACGCTCCGATCGACGAATTGTGGAGGCGATGTTCGAAGCAGGCCAGCAGCCAGGGAGCGGAACGGCCGCTGCTTCGCAGCAGGCAGGAATTTTACCGGCTGCACAACGTCCGGCGGCCCGGCTATTTGACGGCTGGGTGGCGAATTGACACAAGCGGCCGCAGTGTTCGGCGGATCGCCGAGGAGATTGTCAAGAGGTTAGCTCTCGAACCGAAGCGCAAGAGCTCTCGAGAAGGAGACGCGAAGTGAATCGTATTCGCTGGACGTTTGTAGCCATGGTTGCGTGCGCCATGGTGGCTTGGGCTGCGGATCAGCTTAAGGATCAAAAGACCAAGGCTGCGTCGAGTTCGATCGTCGATTCGGGGTCGTTTGGTGTCTTTGTCAAGGGTCAGCGTGTGTTGACGGAAAGCTTCAGCATTCAACAGGCAAATGGCACCAGCAGCATCAAATCGGAGCTTAAGGAGGCGGCCGGTTCAGGTCCAACCAATCAGAAGTCGAACCTGGAGATGACCGGCAATCGTGAACTTATTCGCTACGAATGGAGTCAGGGTGGTCCGGGCGGAGCGTCCCTCATCGTGCTTCCGAACAACGAGTTTCTGCTTGAAAAGATTACCAGCGCAGGATCGAGCAAGCCGGCCGAGCAACCCTTTCTGATGCCGAATACCTCTTCGGTTCTCGACAATAATTTTTTTGTGCAGCGGGAGGTGCTGGCCTGGCGCTATCTCGCTGATCTGGAAGCATCGTGCAAGCCTCAGGGCGGCAACCCGCAATGTCGAAGCGGACCGCTCGACTACGGGGTACTGGTCCCGCAGGACCGGACTTCCATGCACGTGCGCGTGGAAGCTGTCGGCAAAGAGAAAGTTCCATATCGTGGAACGGATCGCGAACTGCTGCGGCTGAAGCTGCAAGGGGACGCGTTTGAATGGGCCCTGTGGCTGGATCCGCAGGACAATTTCAAGCTGATGCGAGTTGCGATTCCAGCGGATAGCACGGAGGCAGTTCGGGATTGATAACGCAGGCGACTGAATTGAAAAGGTGCGGTAGATACTTTGCTGCTATTTGACTCACGAGCGGCCCGGGTTCTGATCACCACGCTGGTATTCGCGCTGGGGCTGGGCTTTCTGTACGTGGCGCGGCAGACCCTGATCGCCTTCCTGTTCGCTGTTTTTTTTGCCTACCTGGTCAGCCCGCTGGTCTCGTATCTGGAAAAGGTGCTGCGAGGTCGGGGCGTGGCCATCGCCGTCATCTATCTGCTATTGCTCGGCCTGCTGGCGCTTTTCTTCATCTCGATCGGTCCCACCGTGACCCGGGAGGGCGCGCGGTTGTGGCAGTCCCTACCCGGATTGATCAACCAGTTCAGCTCGGGGCAGATAGCCGAGCAATTCGGAGAGCAGCATGGATGGAACTTTCGCACGATCGAATTACTTCGTTCGCAGCTGGCCGGTCATAGCCGCGAGATTACGCAATGGGCCCAACGCGCCTCGCTGCGCATCGCCGACGTGGCCAAGCAGGCATGGCTGTTAGTGGTGGTCCCGATTATTTCGATCTTCTTTCTGAAGGATGGAAGGGCGTTCAGCGACGTTACCCTGGGGCTGGTGCAATCGCGCCCCAAGCGGGAACTACTTGAAGGGGTGATCAACGACTTGAATCAGATGCTGGCGCATTTCATCCGTGCTCAGCTGATCCTGGCGGGACTTAGCCTGATCGTCTACTCTGTGGTACTGCGCGTCATGGGAGTTCCTTATGCGCTTGTGTTAGGAACAACCGGCGGCTTGCTGGAGTTTATTCCCCTGGTCGGTCCTCTGACGGCTGCGGTCATTATCCTGAGTGTTTCCCTGCTGCTGAGTTACAAGCATTGGTTGGTGCTGGTGCTTGTGTTGGCCGTGTGGCGCTTGATTCAGGATTATGTTTCATCCCCCCGCATCATGGGACGCAGCATGGAACTGCATCCGCTTGCTGCGATCTTTGGGATTATGGCGGGAGGCGAGGTGGCCGGTATTCTTGGAATTTATCTTTCCATTCCTGTGATGGCCACTCTGCGTATCGTCTTCCGCCGCTGGCGACTCTATGCGGAGAAGAGGAAGTTTGGCCCACTGAACGAGTATGTATTGGGGCAAGAGACTCTCCCCCGCAAGTGAATTTCACGTCTTGGTGCTGAACCGAAGATCTTAGACTCCGGCACCAATCGCTTTGTCGGAGGCAACGTTACGCAAGAATTCGGCGGCTGCCTCAGGCACTACAGTATTGATGAACATCCCGGAACCGAGTTCAAAGCCAGCCACGCGCGTCAATCTGGGAATCACGCTCACGTACCAATGGAAGTGCCGTGCGCCGGCATATTCAGTCGGCGCGCTGCGAACTGTGTAATTCAGATCTGGATTCTCCAATCCAACGTAAATCTTGGCCAGCAACGTTCGTAGGACTCGCGCGAGATCTGCAATTTCAATCTCACTGATATCGGCAAAGCTTGCCATGTGACGCAAAGGGAAGATGTGCGTGGCGAACGGGGTGGCCGAGGCAAAAACTTCCATGGCCACAAAGTGCTCGCTTTTGATCACGATACGGGTTTGGTCCTCGATTTCGCGTTCCACCATGTGGCAGAACATGCATTCTCCAACGTCATCGTAGTGGCGCAGGGCCTCATGCACGCGGTGCCGGACTTGGCTGGGAATGACGGGTGTGGCGATCAGCTGGGAATGCGGATGCTGGAGACTGGCGCCAGCGTCGGTTCCGTGATTCTTGAAAATCGTGATGTGCTCAATGCGCTGGTCCAGGCTTAGCGTGCTGTAGCGCTGCTTGTAGATCTGCAGAATCCTGGCTACGTGAGTATCGGGCAGCACGGCCATGCAGCGGGCGTGGTCCGGACTGTCGACGATCACTTCATGAAAGCCGAATCCGTCTATTCTCCGCCGCAGATGCTGCAGGTTGCGTTTCGGCGCCACATCACCCGAAAGCGCAGCGAACTTGTTGAGTACGACACGCACGTCCCATGGCTGGCCGGCATCGGCGGGATAGCGCACAACCTCCGGCGGCGTCCTGCTTTCATTACCTGGGCAGAAGGGACATGTCTCGACAAAGCTCGGTGCGGGGGGCGCGACACGGTGGGTGGCCAATTCTTCGGGACGCTTGGCCCGTTCGGTCGCGATGATCACCCACTCCTTGGTGAAGAAATTCTGGCGCAGCTCAGGCATATGATCCTCCCACTCTCTCTATCGGCAGAAGAAAGTGGGACTACAGTGCCGGCTGGCTCAATGTCAGCTGCTCGTAGTGATCGTCTCTAGTCCGTGACCGTGGGGCCCGGTTTCTCGAATTCTCAGCAGGAAAGCGAAGGTCACGCCGGCGAATCCAAGAATGGAAAAGATCCACATTCCCAGGTTGTAGCCCTGCGGATTGTCAGCGCCGGCATGACTGTAGTCGTTCGCCCAGCCAATCGCGAGGTTAAATCCAGCCAGACCGATATTCTGAATCATGGTCATCAATCCGTATGCCGTTCCGAGTTTCGATTGATCGACCAGATAGGCGACTGACGGCCACATGACCGCCGGAATCAAAGAGAAGGCGATACCCATCATGGCCATTGTCAACAGCAGAATCGGTGGCAGGTGATGCGCCACCAACGCAAAGTGCCCGTCGGCAGAGGAAGGGAGGTAGATGGTGACGTAGTGCGCCGAGCGCACGTACGCCATGAGCAGATAAACCGGAATGAGCAACATCGAACCGAGCATCATCAGCAGGGCGCGCTTGCCCAGTTTGTCGACGAACAGGCCAAAGATCGGCGTCCCGAACATGGTGAACAATGTCAGCATACCGACCAGGTCCCCACCGGCTTCGCGGGAAACGTGATGCGCGTCCATGAAGAACTTGTAGGCGAAGGTCTCGAAGGGGAAGATGGCGGAATAAAACGTGATGCACAGTGCGACGATGTACCAATAAGAAAGCCCGAACGATTTGATATCGCTTAGAACAACTTTGTCCGTGGCGCCCGCAGGCCCCACTTGATAGCGCTTTTCAGCGTAGACCTCGAGCGCCCAGTAGATGATGGCGCCGACTACGCAAAGCGCGCCGAATCCCACCGAGATCAAAAGCGGGCTGCGCCAGTAGGAGTATGCAAACCCCGCCCAGGATGGGGACTGTTGAGCGAGTAGCGAGCCGGCGCGAGAGATCATCAGGTTGATGCCGAAGGCGAAGCTGAGTTCTTTTCCGCGGAACCACTTCGCAACCGCAGTGGTTACGGCGACAATCAGCGACTCTGCGCCCAGGCCAAAGATCAGCCGGCCGGTGGCCATCACACTCAGTAACCCGGACAGGCTCGTGACCACCGAGCCCACGAAGCAAAGCGCTCCAAAAATGAATATGGCCTTGCGGGTGCCAATGCGGTCCACGACGTAGCCGCCAATCAGCACCATGAAAACGTTGGGAATACTGTAGATGGCTTGCAGCAATCCGATGTTCGAGTCGGAGAACCCGAGCTGCTTCGCCAGCAGATCGGCGATCGGGGCAATGCAGTCGTAAACGTAGTAGTTGCCGAACATGGTGAGGCTGACGAAGATCAGCACCAACCAGCGAAAGGATCGGCTAGGCTCGGGACGTGTGGCTTCGAGCATCGGGTTTCTTTTTCAGGCGGATTCGACGCAAACGGCTCGTGAGCAAAGAAGATTAGCAGATCGCAGCTGGGTTAGCACTCGTTCTAAATCAGACCCCGCCGTGGAATCGGTCGAGTAGGCGAGGTGTGACGGCCTTCCATTTCAACTGCCGACGTAGCGTGCGTACAAGCTGCGCGCCACCGCCGTATCGGTTGTCCCTTTAATGATCGCACGGCCGTCGGGAAACAGCGTCATCTCATACGGTTCGCGCCAGAACTTAAGCACGAAATCATTGTGGCGAACGGTCCCATGGGACTGAAGACGAGCAGCCATTTCCTTGAAATCGATAGGCCGATGACGCTCGTGAATCTGCACGGAATCTCTTCCGCAAAGAGTGACGTGCGGACGTCGCTCGCCCGCCAGGTGAACGAAAGCTTTCTTTCCACACGTTCGGCAGTCCGGCCTGGGCATCGCCGCCGCAATTTCCGCATGTTCGTTGGTCCAGACATCAAACGAGAGCAACGTCCGCCGCAGTTCGCGAGCCTCCCTGCCGTGCACTATTAACTTCAGGGCCTCGGTGGCAGCGATGGAGGCAACCAAGTTCACCGCCGAGTTTAGAATGCCAGATGTGTCACAGGTCTCGACCAAGCCTGTCGGCGAATCTGGAAAAATACAGGCCAAACAGGCCGTCTGCTCCGGGATCACGTTCAGAGTGACGGCATAACTTCCTAATGCGGCGGCGTAAATCCACGGAACGGAGTTCTCAATTGCGTAATCATTGATCAGATAGCGTGTCTCGAAGTTGTCGGTTCCATCAACGATCAGCCCCATTCCTTCAAGAAGAACTTCAATGTTATTCGGCACCAGATCTTCCACCCTGGAGTCGACCCCAATTTGCGAATTGAGCGCGGCGATTTTACGTGCCGCTGCAATCGCCTTGGGAAGAGACTCGGAGGCGTCTTGCTCGTCGAACAAGGATTGGCGTTGGAGATTGCTGGGCTCGACGTAATCACGGTCGATGATCCTCAGCGTGCCCACTCCTGCTCGCGCCAGCAGCCCGGCCAGAGCCGAGCCCGTCGCCCCGCAGCCCACAATCGCGACCCGTGCAACGCCGAGCCGCCGCTGGCCATCCGGACCAATTCCCTGGAAAAGAATCTGCCGCGAATAGCGCTCGCTGATGTCCTCAGTTTGCGCTGCCCCGCGATTTTGTGCTTCCCGTGCCAAAGAGGTCACCAGTAAGGGCCGGCAAAACCTTTATTATAAGTGGCTGTCTACGACCTTGCCGAAAACGGCAAGCGAGAAAGCAGCTTGGTACAACGGCAGCCAAGGGCAGCCCATCGAAATTGATAAGGCCGGGGCCTAAGGACCTTCATTTCTGAGAGCGCACGCGCCACTTCTGAGCCTTCTGATTCTGTTGTTCTGCCTTGCTGTTTGCGCTGCGGGGGAAGCAGATGGGGCAGAGGAGCATGCGAGTCCGGCCTCCGATACTGCGCTCAGGCAGGACCATGCGCCAACGTCGGATTATTACGGCAGGCCAGTCGAATCGATTCAGCTGCCAGAAGTAACAGAACATGACCGTGAGCACTTGCTGGCCTTACTTCCCCAGCGAGCCGGCCAGCCGCTCGACCGCGAACAAGTGCGGGAAAGCATTCGCGCGCTGTATTCCACCAAGCGGTTTAACGATATTCAGGCCGAAGTCACGCCTTCGGGGGAAGGAGTCGTACTGAGTTTTATTACATCCCCGAACTTCTTCATCAGCGCGGTTGATGTCGAAGGCGCCCCCAGCCGTCCGAACCGGAACCAGATAGTGAACGCATCGAAGTTTGCCCTGGGCGACTTGTATGCAAGGGAGAAGCTGGAACGGGCATTGGAGAACATTCGCCAGCTCATGCGGGAAAACGGTTACTACAGGGCGCGCGTGACCGCTGAGAGCACCTCGAATGTTGCCACGCAGCAGGTCGACATACTCTTTCATGTTTCACCCGCAGGTGCGGCGCATATTGGCCGGCTGAACGTCACCGGCAGCTCCACGCTGTCGCCCAGCGAGGTCGAGGATATTGCGCACATGGACCCCGGAGACCGCGTTTCCGCTTCCCGTTCCACCAATGCTCTGCAGCGATTAAAGAAACGTTTTCAAAAGCAGCAGCGAGTGCTGGCACAGGTTTCGATCGCCGAGCAGCAATATCGTCTCGAGACCAACGCAGTCGATTACACATTTCAGATCGATCCTGGGCCAGTCGTCGTGATCTTGGCGCAGGGGTTTCGCCTGAGCCACCGCCTTTTGCGAAAGGAAATCCCAGTCTACGAGGAGAACGCGCTGGATGATGACCTTTTGAACGAGGGCAAACGTAATCTACTCGACTACCTGCAAACGAGGGGGCATTTCGACGCCAAGGTCGAATTCCAGAGGCATGACGATCCGAATATGCTGCGTGTGATCTACCAGATTGATCCTGGCCCGGTGCACAAGCTTGTCCTCATCGAACTCACCGGCAACAAGAACTTTCTGGATACAGCCGCCCTGAAGGCACGCATGCAGATCCAGCCGGCGACACGATTCCTCTCTCACGGACGCTACAGTGACGCCCTGCTGAAAACTGACGTAGCAACATTGGAAGCTGTCTACCGTTCGAATGGCTTCCGGCAGGTAAAAATTCAAACGAGAGTCGACGATGACTATAAGGGTGTCGCCTCCCACCTGGCGGTTCATTTGCAGATTGACGAAGGGCCGCAAACGCTGGTGGGATCAACCCATATCGTCGGAAATGAGAAGATCGCGACCGGAGAGCTACCCGAGCTCAATACACGCGAGGGCCAACCTTACTCGGAACAGAATCTAGTTAGCGATCGCGGGGCGATCCTCAACTATTACTTTAACAATGGGTTTCCCAATGCCACTATGGATATTACGACGACGCCTTCCCCGCAGCCCGACCGTGAGGATGTGACCTACACCATCCATGAGGGGCAGCACTTTACGGTGGATCAAGTAATGATCGGTGGCTTGGATCACACGCGGAATTACGTTGTCGAGCGAGAAGTCCAAGTGCACGCGGGCGACTCCTTAAGCCAGCAAGACCTTCTCAGCACCCAGACCAAGCTCTACGATCTGGGGATTTTCAGCGAGGTCGATACGGCGGTCCAAAATCCCGAGGGAACCGATCCTCAGAAGAATGTATTGGTGCAAGTGCGCGAGGCCAACCGCTACACTTTCACCTATGGTCTGGGCCTCGAGTTCCAAACCGGTTTGCCGGCAGGAACCACCGCGCCCCAAGGTTCGACGGGCGTCAGCCCGAGGGTGGGGTTCGATATTACGAGGTTGAACCTGGGGGGCAGGAATCAGACCGTTACCTTCCAGTCCCATGTTGGTCGACTGCAGCAGCGCGGACTCATCAGCTACACGATTCCAAAGGTATTTAACAGCGAAAGCTTCAAGTTGGTTTTTACAACTTTCTACGACAACAGCTTGGACGTCGCGACGTTCACCTCGCAGCGACTCGAAGGCAAAATCGATCTCCGCGAGCAGATCAGCCGGCCCAGTTCGATTACCTATCAATTCGCCTATAGGAGAGTGAAAGCCAGCAACTTTGCCTCGGATTTTTCTGCCAATCTGGTTCCGCTGCTCTCGTTGCCGGCTCGCGTGGGCGGCCCCGGCTTCACCTACATTCGCGATAAGCGTGATAATCCATTGGGAAGCACGAAGGGCAACTATTTCACCTTGGATGGCTTCGCTGCCTCTGGTTATTTCGGATCACAAGCGGACTTCGGCCGCT
>Ga0070732_10002140_pt1 | contig 10742 bp, 10 predicted proteins | sample Coa_R1_5_FD_66449 | JGI IMG/M metagenome (GOLD analysis project Ga0070732, IMG submission 66449) | Surface soil microbial communities from Centralia Pennsylvania, which are recovering from an underground coalmine fire - Coalmine... | ecosystem: Environmental > Terrestrial > Soil > Unclassified ...
AATGAAGATCCGCAACAGTTGGAAGTGAGCAAACGCTTCTTGCAGGATAAGCAACTGTCTGTGGATATTTTTGCGGTGTCGCCTGCGGGGAAAGAAAATGCGGAGGCGTCGGCGGGCGTGGGGATGCGGCCTGAACTCTCCACTACATTTGCGGTGGGAGAGGAAGCGGAGCTATTGACACCAACCGGAGCGGCCGGCGAGGTGAGGGCTATTACGGCGCCGCTGGGAGTGGTGGATGCGGCGGTGCGGCGCGGGGATGACGTGCGCGTGGATGTGGTGGTGCGAACAAAAAAAGTGGGGCACTTTTTCCCGGGCGGAACGATTGATGCGTTTGACGTGTGGCTGGAGCTGCAGGCGGTCGACGAAAGAGGGCAGACAATTTTCTGGAGCGGGAAAGTTGAGGAAGATGGCAAAGGGCCTGTGGAGAAAGGCGCGCATTTCTACCGCTCGCTGCAGATCGATGCGCACGGAAATCCCATCAACAAACGAAATGCCTGGTCGAGCCGAGCGACGATGTATGCGCACTTGATTCCGCCGGGCGCGGCGGACACGGCGCACTTCCGGCTACACATTCCGGAGTCGGCGGGGGAAAAGATTACGCTGCATGCGAAGTTGAACTACAGGAAGTTTATGTGGTGGAACACGCAGTTTGCGTTTGCGGGCGTGGAGGATCCGAGCAAACCGAGGGGCGAGGTTACGCCGGATTACGACGACAGGAAAATGGCGTTTACTGGCGATCCCTCGCAAGTTGTGGGCGTGCTGAAGGAGATTCCTAATCTTCCAATCATCACCGTTGCGGAAGACACGAAGAGCTTGCGTGTTTTGGCGCGGAGCGCAGGAGCACCGAGACCTGACGTAAAGCTGGCGAAAGAAGATTGGACGCGGTGGAACGATTATGGGATTGGGCTGTTTTTGCAGGGGGATTTGAAGGGAGCGGCGGCGGCCTTCGAGAAGATTACGGAGATCGACCCACAAAATCCGGATGGATGGGTGAATATCGGGCGGTGCCTGGTCCAAGAAGGAGACACGGCAGGTGCGCGAAAAGTTTTGGAGAAGGCGCTGGCCATCTCGCCGAAACTGGCGCGGGCGAATTTCTTCTACGCGCGCGTGCTGCGGGAAGAAGGAAAATATGATGAGGCCGCGGGGCGTTTGCAGATTGTACTGGAGCAGTATCCGCGCGACCGCGTGGTGATTAATGAGCTGGGGCGAATTTTGTTTTTGCAGAAGCGGTATGCGGAGGCAGTAAAAACATTTCAGCAAACGCTGGCGATTGATCCGGAGGATTTACAAGCGAATTACAACTTGATGCTTTGTTACAACGGGCTTGGCGACGAGACGCGCGCCAACGAACATAAAGAGCGGTATTTACGATTTAAGGCGGATGAGTCGTCGCAAGCGATTACCGGGGCTTACCGTCAGGCACATCCGGAAGATAACAACGAACGGCAGCTGATTCATGAACATGTTTCGGTAGCGCTGGACGCGGAAAAGCCGAAGAAATCTGCGCTTTTGAAAAGAGTGACGGCGGGCCGAACGTCAGCTGCAGCAGGCGCAAAGGCGGAGGCGGTTGCTAAACCGACCGGCGCGTCACGATAGATTTTTCGTGGACATACTCGGGAGATTGAGGGCGAGAGCACATGACTTGGATCAAGACGGTTCGAATGGACGAGGACGAGAGCGTCAGGAAGGCGATCGAAGAAGAGCGGAAGCTTTATCCGAGCGAATACGCGACCCCGGTGCAGGCGGTTTTTGCGGGCGTGGAACAGAGCATCGTTGGCTCGCATTCGTTGTTTCCCGATGTACTGTTTCATGCGTTCAGCACGTTTGGCGCTTTGCTGTCTCCTGAATTGCCGCTGAAGAGGCATCAGCATGAAATGATCGCGACGATGGTTTCGGTGACGAACCGGTGCCACTATTGAATTGAATCACACGCAGAGTTTCTGCGTAGAGTGACGTTGGATCAAGAGATGGTGGAGGCGCTGAAGAAGGACTATCGGACGGCGGCGCTCAATGAACAGGATCGCACGATGCTGGACTACGTGGTGAAGCTGACGAAGGACGCGACGAAGGTTTGGCCGGAAGACCACGCGAAATTGCGGGGCGTCGGATTCGACGATCGCGGCATTTTGCAGATTACTCTAATCGCGTCGTGGTTTAACTATATCAATCGAGTGGCGGATGCTCTAGGCGTGGGCCGCGATGGGAATGCGGTGGCCCGGTGAAGAAGTCGGTCGCGGCGTTGGCCGGCCTGGCGACTATTTTGTTCTTTGCGGCGTTCACAGGAACGGGTGCGCCGTCGGCAGCACCGGCGAATTCCCCCGGCGTGACGTTTCTCGATGTGACGCAACAGGCCGGGATTCGGTTCGTGCACAACAACGGTGCGTTTGGGAAGAAATTCCTGCCGGAGACGCTCGGTCCTGGCGTCGCGTTTATCGACTACGACAATGATGGCTGGCCAGACATTTTTTTGGTGAACGGAACGGACTGGCCGGGTCACGCGAGCAAACACTCGACGCCAAAGCTATATCACAACAATCACGACGGAACGTTTACCGACGTGACGCATAAAGCGGGACTGGATACCGTGGAGATGTTCGGGATGGGTGTGGCCGTCGGCGATTTTGATAATGATGGCTATGACGATTTATTTGTGACGGCATACGGGCAGAGCCGCCTTTTTCATAACAACGGGAACGGGACGTTTACGGATGTGACTCAGAAGGCGGAGCTCGGCGGAGTGCAGGAGTTTAGCACTGGAGCGGCGTGGGTCGATTACGGCAAGGATGGGCGGCTCGATTTGGTGGTGGCGAATTATGTGCAGTGGACGCCGGAGACGGACCTTTATTGCACGCTGGATGGGAAAAGCAAATCGTATTGCACGCCGGAATCGTACAAGGGCACGGCGGTGCGGCTATGGCACAACCGCGGTGATGGCACGTTTGAAGATGTGACGAAGAAGGCGGGGCTGGGCGATCCGACCTCGAAGACACTGGGGATTGCGGTGCTCGACTACGACGGAGACAGTTGGCCGGATCTCTTGCTTTCGAATGACACGCAGCCGAACAAACTCTATCGGAATAATGGCAATGGGACGTTCACGGAAAAAGCGGTACTGGCCGGCGTGGCTTTCAGCGAAGATGGCGTGGCGCGGGCGGGGATGGGTGTGGACACGGCAGATTACGATCGGTCCGGGCACCCCAGCTTGTTGATTACAAATTTTGCGAACCAGATGCTTTCGCTTTATCACAATGAGGGGACCGGATTGTTTGTCGATGAAGCGCCGCAGTCGGAGATTGGGCGGGCGTCTTTGCTGACGCTGGGATTCGGATGCTTTTTCTTTGACTACGATTTGGACGGGTGGCCGGATGTTCTTGTTGCAAACGGACACATCGACCCTGACATTCAACGCGTGCAAGCCAACGTGAAATACGCGATGCCGCCGCATCTCTTTCGAAACGTGGGCAAAGGAAAATTTGAAGAGGTGACGAAGTCGGTAGGTGCGGCGTTTTCTGCGCCGCGGGTGGCGCGTGGCGCAGCCTATGCAGATATTTACAACGATGGCAGGCTCGATGTATTGATGGCAACGAATGGCGGGCCCGCGGTGTTATTTCGGAATGAGGCTGCAGGCGGCGCGACAAACCGCAGCTTGCGCGTGAAGCTGATCGGCACAAAATCCAATAGGGATGGTATCGGAGCTACGGTTCGCGTAACGGCTTCGGGCGAGACGCAGGCGCAGATGATGCACAGCGGGTCGAGCTACCTTTCGGCAAGCGAGCTGGTGCTGACTTTTGGAATCGCGCAACACGATAGGGCGGAGAGCGTTGAGATTTCGTGGCCTAGCGGCCAGGTCGATCGTCTGGCAAATGTGGCTGCGGGGCAGACCGTTGTGGTGACAGAAGGAAAGGGCATCACGGCGAGCCGACCATACGCAAAGAATTTGCACTAGCGAAACTGGGCGCAGGGTCCTGCTTAGATCGCGATGGCACGAGTCCGGAAGCGCGCTGCAACACCACTTTGATCGAGCCACTCGCCTGTTGCGGTATTTGTCAGATCGTGGCGCATCAACGCGCGCAAATCGGATTCATCGTCAACGTCCATCTCCAGCCGCTCGTTTCGCTTGATGATTATTCGGGCGCCAGCTTGTTCTGCTTCGCTCGTATGTTGGGCGAAACTGTTCGGACCAAAGTGGGAAGCAAACAGCGTAGGCGGCGTGCGAAGAATCGCGTTTGTGCCAGTGCCGTCGCGTGATGGGACCATGACGACAGCCGGCTCGGCGCATTCAGTTGCCAGGAGTTCGTCGATATCACCCGGCTGAAGGAGTGGAAGATCGAGTGGCAGGCGCAAAAGACTGGTGATTCGCCGCTCTGCACAAAGGCGCGAGGCAAAATCGACCGATGCGCTTTCAGAAATTTGCCGCTCTTCCCTCAAAATTTCCCAGCCATTTTCCGCGGCGGTTTCCATCGCGGGCTGGTAATTTGTGATGACAAATATTTTGTCCGCGCGTTTTACGCCGCGCACAGCGCGGATAGTGTCTGCCAGCATCGCTTGCGCCAGGGCGAAGCGCTCGTCAGGAGTGAGCACTCCAGAGAGGCGCTTCTTCGCATTCCGCAAGTTCTTGATAGGCAAAAGGAGAGCACGGCCTTCTATCTGTCCGGACGAACGCTGCGCGGAAGAGGGCGGAAGAGGTTCTGGCTGACGTGTAGTTTCCATGATTGGCCGTTAGATTGCGTGATATCGTTTGCTCTCGTTCGACTTCTGCAGCACGAAAAGCCAGGGGCCATCGTACCAGAGCAAGAGGCCAACGGCAGCTGAAGCGAACTTCCATACCGGCGACGGAAGCGCCCACGGAAAGTCAGAGAACGGAGCACATCCGCGATGAGTAGAAAAGTTGGCATTCTTGGCGGCACCGGTCCCGAGGGATCGGGCTTGGCATATCGGTGGGCGCGCAGCGGCGAAACAATTGTGATCGGTTCACGAGACGCGCAGCGCGCGGTGGAAGTCGCAGCGGGACTTCGTACGCGGATTGGCGGCTCGGCGAAAATCGACGGGGCTGACAATGCAATGACGGCGTCGCAATGCGATGTCGTGGTGTTGACAGTTCCGTTTCCCGGTTGCGCGGCGCTCTTGAAACAACTGAAAAGCGTTTGGAAACCCGGCACAGTTGTAATTGACACGACGGTGCCGTTGGCAGCCACTGTTGGAGGAGCGGCCACGCGCATGCTTGGCGTCTGGCAAGGTTCCGCAGCGGAACAGACCAGAGAACTGGTGCCCGCTGGAGTCAGCGTCGTGGCGGCCTTTCAGAATCTTGGCGCCGAATTGCTTTCGAAAGATGAGGCGGTCGATTGCGACATTCTGGTATGCAGCGATGACGAGAGAGCCAAGCAAATCGCCACGGAATTGGCCGGAAAAATCCCCGGAGCGCGCCCGTTGAATGGCGGAAAACTTGAAAATGCACGGATCGTGGAATCCCTAACAGCACTGCTCGTGGGAATAAACATCCGCTATAAGGTGCACAGCGCCGGGATCCGGTTCACTGGCTTGCCGATTTAAGCGTAACAGCAGGGCCTGGCGATGTTTCTCGGCTGTCTTCACGAGAACCGGTGAGGTTTGGTCTGCGATTACGACAATCGCGACGCGTTTTGATAACATTTGCTGCCGTCCGATGCCTTGAAGGAAGAATCTCGATGAAGCTAGTTACGTTCCACGCGCAGGCGCGCGAAAGCCGCATCGGGGCGATCACGCCCGGTGGGCAGATCGTGGACCTAAACGCGGCCTATGCGCTCTACCTGCGCAATGCGAAACAGGAAGGTGCGTTTTATGCGCTCGCCGACGCGCGTGTTCCGGCGAATATGCGTGGGCTCTTTGCCAACGGCGACCGGGGACTGGATGCCGCGCGGATTGCGCTCGACTACGCGACGAAAGAAGGACCGGAAGTTTGCGGAGCTTTTGGCGAGCCGATATTTTTCGATCGCGGCCAAGCGCGAATCAAAGCGCCGATAAGCCCAAAGAAGTTCTTTCATACCGCTGGCAATTTCCGCGAACATCACGAGGAAGCGCAGAAGTCCGGGTTTTCGCATCCCGTGCTTCCCTGGATCGTATTTTTTCAGAACGTGGACGCCATCATAGGGCCGGACGAGGAGATCGTTTACCCCGAGCATCTGACGGAAGAGCTGGATTATGAGCTTGAACTTGCGGTCGTGCTCAAGAAATCGGGAAAACATTTTCCCGCCGAACGTGCGGGCGATTACATCGGCGGCTATGTGATTTTCAATGACGTGACGGCACGCGATATTCAGCGCAGAGAGATGAAATCGGGCGTTTTCAGTTTTTGCAAGGGTATCGACACGTTTTGCCCGCTGGGGCCACATATCGTGACGGCGGATGAGATCCCCAATCCAAACAATCTGGCGATGGAACTGCGCGTGAATGGAAAAGTGCGCCAGCAATCGCATTCCAGCAAAATGTCCGTCACCGTACTAGAGATCATTGCGCATTATTCGCCGATGGGTTATTCCGCCGGCGACGTGCTTTCGACGGGTACGGTGTCAGGAGTTGCGGCTTTCAGCGGTGACCCGAAGGCTCTCTATCTCAAGCCCGGGGATGTAGTGGAGTGTGAGATCGAGAAAATCGGAGTGCTGCGAAATCCGGTGGTTTCGTACAGAGAAAAATATCGCAGTGAATCAGCCGTAGCAGATTGATTGTCCGGCACCCGCGAGCTGGGCTATTTGCTTCGGAAGTGTGGAAGGACTTTTTCACCGAAGAGTCGCGCCTGTTCCAGCCGATCGTCACCCCAAAGCTCCAGCATGATATGCGTACATCCTGCGTCGCGATATTCTTCGAGGCGTTCGATGCACTGCTTGGGAGTGCCTGCAATCGGGCAAACTTTCTCGAGAACAGCGTCAGTCACTGCGCGGGCTGCGGATTTGCGGCCACCGCTTTCCATCGCCTCCGCGATGGGGCGAATCTCGTCGAAGGCGAGACCGGCGCATTCGAGCAGCGTATCCGCGGAACCGCGGATGTTCTGCACTTTGTTGGCGAGATACATGGCGGCCATTTCGCGCGCGCCTTCGCGCGCCGTTTTTGGATCTTCGCCGATGCTGCCGACGATGACGGAACCGAGATCGAGGTGCGAAGCGTCCTTGCCGGCTTTGCGCGCGCCTTCTTCCATCATCTTTCGCGAGTATTGAACGAATTTTGGCGTGGTGATGCTGGCTGTCAACAAGCCATCGGAGTGTGAGCCAGCGAGGCGCTGAAGCACCGGGCCGGTAGCACCAACATAGATCGGGACGCGCCAGCGCGGCACATGCGCTTCGGGTTTCAATGCGGGTGAAAAGGCCTGAAAGGCTTTGCCTTCGTATTTAACTTCGTGGCCCGCAAGCATCTCTTCGATGATTTCGATGCTTTCGCGCATGACCGTAGCGGGACCAACTTCTTTCCCTTTTTCGCCCTCGCCAATTTCCTTCATGAAGATTTTCGACGCGCCGAGACCAAGCAGGAAACGATCTTTCCCCGCGGCCTCCTGAAGGACGCGCGCTTCCATGGCTATTTGAACGGGATGGCGAGTGTAGGGAGAGATGATGCCCCAGCCAATGACGATTCGTCTTGTTTCGCGGGCGGCGATGGCGGTCACGGCGGTGGAGGAACGAGCTTCCATGGAGTGTTTGCGCCACCAGGGGTAGGCTTCGGCAAGCCAAAAGGTGTCGAATCCAGCGGCGTCGCAGGCTTGCGCCATTTTGACGGTTTCGTCGAGCGGCTCCATGCTGAGTTGCAGGACGCCGATTTTGAAAGGCATGCTCATCGTTTCACATTTTCTCCGCGAAGGACGGTCGGCGATTTGAGAGCTAAGCCGGATCGGTCCAGGAATGTTCGAGTCCTTTTGTGAGTTGCCAAAGCGCGCGATTGAGCGGAGTGGGAACGCCCATTTTTTCGCCCAAGTCCGCAATCGCGCCGTTCATAAAATCGACTTCGGTTGGGCGTTTGGCAAGAATGTCCTGCAGCATGCTGGCTTTGTGCTTACCGGGAGCGTTGGCGCCTTTTTGCACGAGAGCACGCGGATCGCCGTGAAGCTCAATGCCCAACGCCTTTGCGACGGATTCTCCTTCGGCGATGAGCGCATCGAAGAGAGCGCCGGTCGCCGGAAAACGGGCGGCAGCGCCATGGTGCAGTAAAGTGAGCGCGCCCACAGGATTTGTCGAGGCATTGAAAATCAGCTTGGTCCACTGTGCGCCGCGAGCGTCGCGCAGAGGAATCACATGCAATCCCGCGCGGTTGAGAAGTTCGGCGAGTTGCTCGACGCGGGCGTAAGACGTATTGGTTGGTTCGAACGGGCCAATCCAGGTGTCGCCGTTGATGTCAAAGGCGGCGTGGCCTGGCTCGACGACGTGGCCCGCCGGAAACGTAGTGCCCCGAATGACGTAGCGCACGTGCTGCGCGAGAATCTCTTCGTTGCCAACACCATTTTGGACGGAGCAGACGGCACTGTTTTCGCGGAAGATGTGCGCGGTCTGTTCGATAGCGCTGCGCGTGTGTGTGCTCTTCGTGGCGACAATTCCGAAGTCGCAATGCGGAATTTCGAGCGGATCAGAAGTGGCGTGCAGATGAGCCGTGAAATCGGCGGCGCCGCTGATGCGCAGACCGCGTTCATTAATCGCGCGCGCGTGATCTCTCCAGACGTCGTACGCATGAACTTCGACATCTTCGATGCGGGCAAGGTGCGCGCCAAAAATGCTGCCGATTGCGCCGCAGCCTACGATGCAAACCTTCACGCTCATGCGCTCTTCAACGCCTCGACTCCAGGATAGAAACGCCAGGGCACGTTCGCGAGGCACTCGCCTTCTTTCTTGCCAACGCGATACGTGTCCTGCGTGTAGAGGCAAACCTGGCCATCCTGATCGACGACTTGCGGGTGAAAGCTGAAGACCATGTTTTCTTTCAGTTCGACGTGCGTGTTCGCGCCGATGGCGGGGTTCTCAAGCATCGTCATGCCGATGGAATGGCCGGTGAGATGGCCGAGCTTAAAGCCCGCTTTGTCGAAAATGTTCGTCGCGGCTCTGTGGACATCGCTCGCCAGGGCGCCTTCGTGCATTTTCTCGCGCGCGGCTTCCATAGCGTGGGGATAGACGTCGCTCATAGCGAGCGTGCGGGGGCTGACTTTTCCGCGGATGAGTGCTCGCGAGAATTCCACCCAGTAACCATCGGCGCCGGCGATTTCGAGGGAATAGAGAAGCAGATCGTCGGCGGCAACCTTGCGGAGAGAAGGAACCTTGAAGTGGGCCTCGGCCTCGCCACCAGTGCCGCTGAGCACGATATTCATCATGCGAGCGCCCGCGCCACGTGCGAAGAAGCGTTCGACAGCAGGTGCCATGATTTCTGCTTCGCTCTTGCCAGGATCGTACGCAGCGAGCAAGGCGTGAAAGCCGTCGAGGATGATGTCCATGCTGTCGCGAAATCCAGCCAGTTCTTCATCGCTTTTGACGGCGCGAGCCATGTCGAATTGAAAATCAAAGGGTACAAGCTCGAACGAGCCTTGCTGCAGTTCGCGGTAATCGCGAACGGCCATCACGAAATCCATGCCGTAGACAGCGACGCGCTTCCAGCCGTGCTTTTCGATTTCCTCGCGCAGCCACCTGCCAGGGATTTCGGCCCACACTTTTTCCCGCACCCAGGATGCTTTCTTATCGCCGATCCAACGTGCTTCGCGGGGAAAAACAAGAATCGGATCGTCTGCAAGCGGAATCAATACGTACACGTAGCGATGGACGATTTCGAAACCGGAAGTGTAGCGCACCGCGCCTTCAAATCCCGTGTATTGATTGCCGCAGACAATCAGCGCGTTAACTTTTTCCGCGTCCATGGCAGCGCGAATGTTTTTGTAACGGCGCTCGATTTCTTTTTCGCTGGTCATTGAAGTTGCTCCGGGCCGATTAGCGCGCGCCACAAATTTCTGCCGCAGCCAGCGCATAGACCTTGGTGGTATTTACAAGCGTCTCGATCGCGACCTTTTCGCCTTCCGCATCGCGCGGCCCACTTGAAGGACCATAATTGAGTGTTTCGATTCCATAGCGCGTCATAACAGAGGCATCGGAATCCCACAGAACTGTGGCGTGCTTCGCAGCTGTGCCGAGAACACGCTGGTGACAAGCTTCGATCGTTTTCACAAGTGGATGATCTTTCGAAATCTCGGCGCCGGGCACGGAGACGAAGGTTTCTGATTCGATGCCGTAGTCGGCATGTTTTTTCCGCAGGTCGAGGACGAGTTGCTTGATGGCGACTCGCACTTCCTTCAACGGCATAGTTGGCGGCACGCGCACATCCAAAAAAACATCCGCGCGATCGGGAGTGCGGCTGACGCGCCACGGATGGCCGCCGCGGATGCAGCCGACGTTCACCACACCGGGCTGGCTGTCGTACACGGCCTTTTTTTCCCAACCGGCAATCCATTCGTAAACCGCCGGAAGGATTTCTTTGAGACGGAAGATGGAGCTGTGGTCTTGTTTGCCTCGCGTAAACGCGGTGTGCACGTAGTGGCCGTGCGTGGAAATGCGCACCCAAACTGTTCCGCAATGTCCGAGCACAAGGTGCATATCCGTCGGCTCGCCCAAAATGCACATGTCCGGCAAGACACCGTGATTTACAAGATGGTGCGTGCCAACCCCGTAGCCGCGATACTCCTTGCCGACAAACTCGTCGCTCCACTGCGTCTTTTCGATCTCGCCGGCGACGGCTGCGATGGTCACGTCGCC
>Ga0070732_10002141_pt1 | contig 10739 bp, 2 predicted proteins | sample Coa_R1_5_FD_66449 | JGI IMG/M metagenome (GOLD analysis project Ga0070732, IMG submission 66449) | Surface soil microbial communities from Centralia Pennsylvania, which are recovering from an underground coalmine fire - Coalmine... | ecosystem: Environmental > Terrestrial > Soil > Unclassified ...
AGAATGCGCCAAGAAATGAAATTTCATGAACAACTCAGAGCAATCAACACCTGTTGACGCAGTGGCCATCATTGGCATGGCAGGTCGTTTTCCAGGTGCAAAAAGCGTTGAGGAATACTGGCTCAACCTGTGCAATGGTGTCGAGAGTATTTCTTCTTTCACACCAGAAGACCTGCGTGCCGCCGGCAAAGACCCGTCGGTAGTCACGAATCCGGATTATGTCCCCAGGCGGGGCATTCTTGATGGAGTCGAGTTATTCGATGCCGAGTTCTTTGGGCTCAGCCCGCGGGAGGCGGAGGTTACGGACCCGCAGCAACGCGTATTTTTGGAGTGTGCATGGCAGGCGTTGGAACTGGCAGGTTATGACCCAGACAGGTTCCGCGGTTCAATCGGTGTGTATGCGGGCACAAGTCTCAGCGAATATCTCTTTTATCTATATTCCAACCCGGAATTGATTCGCCGGGCGGGCAGCTTTCAGACCGTTCACGGCAACGATAAGGACTTTCTGGCGACACGCACCTCGTACAAACTTAACTTGCGCGGGCCAAGCGTCAACATCAATACCGCCTGCTCCACCTCTCTGGTTGCTGTTGCGATTGCGTGCCAGAGTCTGCTGAATGGGGAATGTGACATGGCCCTGGCAGGAGGTGTGACAATCAGTTTTCCGCAGATAACGGGCTACTTCTTTCAAGAAGGCAGCATTATGTCACCGGATGGACATTGTCGGGCATTTGATGCTCGGGCCCAGGGCACAGTTGGCGGCAATGGCGTCGGTATCGTGGTGCTGAAGCGCTTGGAGGATGCTGTGGCTGACGGCGATCACGTGATCGCGGTCATTAAAGGCTTTGCTACGAATAATGACGGGGCCATGAAAGTAGGTTTTACCGCACCCAGCGTGGAGGGACAGACTGCTGTGATCCGCGCGGCCATGGCCCATGCGGGTGTAAAGCCGGATAGCATCACTTACGTCGAAGCGCACGGGACCGGAACCAGCCTGGGCGATCCCATCGAACTGGCTGCCTTGACACGGGCATTTCGAGCCGGGACTGACAAAAAGCAGTTTTGCGCCATCGGATCAGTGAAGACCAACGTCGGGCATCTGGATGTGGCCGCCGGTATAGCGGGATTAATCAAGACAGCGCTCGCGGTGAAGCATGGAATAATTCCGCCTTCCCTGCATTACGAGCGGCCCAACCCTGCAATCGATTTTGATGCAAGCCCGTTTTATGTGAATGCCAGGTTGCAGAGGTGGAAACCAGAAACCGGCCTGCGGCGCGCTGGAGTAAGTTCCTTCGGCATCGGCGGAACCAACGCCCACGTGGTGCTGGAAGAAGGGCCGCCGGCCGGCATACCATCCGAGTCACGGCAGACCCAGTTGATAGTGTTGTCGGCACGGACGGACGACTCCTTGCACCAGGCAGCCGTCAATTTGCGGCAGTATCTACAAATGGCGAACGGAGAAGATGGGTTACCCGATGTAGCTTACACGTTGGCTGTGGGGCGTAAAGGATTCAAGCACCGGCGCGCGGTAGTCTTTAGCCATCGGAAAGAAGCGGTCCAGAAGCTCGGAGAGGAAACTGCGGCGGATTCACTGCAGGGCCAGTGGAAAGGTAACCATCTGCCTTTGGCCGTGCTTTTGAGCGGACAAGGAAGTCAATATGTACAAATGGGTCGAGAACTCTATGAACGCGAACGCATATTTCGGCAAGAGGTAGACCGCGCCAGCGAGTACCTGAAGCCGCTGATGGGGTTGGACCTGCGGCAGGTGATGTATGCCAAGCCGAAGGGAGAAGCGGAGGCAGCAAAACTCCTGAACCAGACCTGGGTGACACAGCCCGCATTGTATGTACTTGAGTGTGCCTTGATGAAGCAATGGGAGAGCTGGGGCGTGAAGCCCGGCGCTATGCTGGGGCACAGCCTGGGCGAGTTGGTGGCAGCCCGTGGCGCCGGCGTGTTCAGCGAGGATGATGGACTGCGATTAGCGGCAGCACGCGGACGTCTAATGTGGGAGACCGAGCCTGGAGCAATGCTGAGCGTGGTGATGAGCGAAGGAGAAGCCCGGAGGTATGAAACAAACCGGATCTCGCTGGCAGCTGTGAATGGGCGACAGCAGGTTGTGTTCTCGGGTGGACTGGAGGAGATCGAGGACTTAGAGGAAAAGCTGACGAAACAAGATGTAGTGAGCAGGCGGTTGGAGGTCGAGCGGGCTTTTCACTCAGAGAAGATGGATTGCATTCGGAATGAATTCTTGAACCTGGTGAAAGGACTGACCCTTTGCAAGCCATCCAAACGCTACATCTCCAACGTCACCGGAAAATGGGCAGGAGAAGAGGTGACGGAGCCCGGATATTGGTGGCAGCAGATGCGAAGCCCGGTACGATTCGCGGCGAGCATGCAACACATGCTAGTCGAGTCGGAGTGGGTTTGGCTGGAGGCTGGACCGGCAGAAGTATTGAGTAAACTGGTGAGGAGTGAGCTCCGCGCCCGCGGCGCTCAGCAGGTAGTGGTTACGAGCCTGGGTGGAAGAGGAAAAAGAGGCAAAGAACAAGAACAGATGATGCAGGCGCTCGCGGAACTCTGGGTGAAAGGGGTAGAGGTAGACTGGACGGGCTACTACCGTGATGAGCGACGTTGCCGGGTTGTTCTGCCTACCTATCCTTTTCAGCGCCAGCGCTATCTTGCTACGCTGCCAGATGCACAGCTCTTACAAGGAGCAGGAGACAACCACCCGGCGGAGTTGTCCCCTGAAAAATCCAACATTAAGGTCATATCCGCTGCAACGCGCGCGATGAACACTGAAAAGGAAACAGCCATGTCTACAGCTACCCAAACTATATCGACGAAATATGCAAGGCGAGAGATGCTTATCCAAAAGCTGTGCCAGGCATGGGGAAATCTGCTGGGTGTCGCTGCCGCGGAAATAGATCCAGCAGCAACGTTCTTTGCCCTTGGCGTAGATTCATTGTTACTGATTCAGATAAGCAAGCTGATCAAAGATGAATTCAAACTCAGGATCCCGTTTCGTCGCTTGCTTGAAGAATTCACGACTATAGGCTCTCTGGCTGAGTACCTGGACCAAACACTGCCCCAAGATCAATTTCAGCCTGCAGGACAGGTAGCAGAGGGTCCACCGGTGATTTTGACGGCTGAGTTACCTTTCGCGGTAGCCCGGCCACAGTTGGTTCCAGTGCAGCCGATGGCGCTACCAGTCGGGAATGTCGCCGGCAATGGAGTGGCAGATATGGCATCAAGCTCAATAATTGATGCGGTTGTGACGCAGCAGCTTCAGCTGATGTCGCAACAATTAGAAATATTGCGGACCGCGCATACAAATGAAATTCACGCGGTCCTTCCACAAGTGGATCGGCATCCTGCACTGGCGCAAGTAGCCGCAGTTTCCGTGGCGCCAACGCCGTCAATGCTCGGGAAGCCAGTTGTTGCGCCGGTGAAGTTAAAAAACACAACACCTCGGACAGAGCCATTTGTACCCTATGCACCGATTCGTCCGAATGCCGGCGATGCCCTGACATTACGGCAAAAGAACCATCTGGATGCATTCATTGCGAGTTACAACAAGCGTACGATAAAGTCGAAAGAGCACACTGGGAAATATCGTCCTTTCTTAGCCGACAATCGCGCCATGCAAGGATTTCGCTTGCAGTGGAAAGAACTGGTCTACCCCATCGTGAGTCAGCGATCGCAAGGTGCACACTTCTGGGATTTGGATGGCAATCAGTACGTGGATATGACCATGGGCTTTGGTGTACACCTGTTCGGCCATTCACCCTCTTTCGTTGTCGAGGCGATTGAGAAACAGCTTAGGTCAGGAATCCAATTAGGTCCGCAATCGTATCTTGCGGGGCAAGTGGCCCAATCCATCTCGGAAATGACCGGAATGCAACGAGTAACCTTCTGCAACTCTGGAACGGAAGCGGTTATGGCGGCGTTGCGATTGGCGCGCTTAGTCACGGGACGCGATAGGGTTGTGATGTTTGCGGGTTCGTACCACGGGACTTTCGATGGGAACCTGGCCCGCATTCAGAAGGATGCGGACGGCGCGTTAAGAACTGTGCCCGTCGGACTTGGCACAACGCAAAACACAGTGAAGGACATGAATGTGCTCTACTACAACGATCCTGAGTCTCTTGACTTCATCAAGCGGCACGGGCACGAACTCGCTGCTGTTCTGGTAGAGCCGGTCCAGAGCCGCCGCCCGGAGATTCAGCCCCGTGAATTCCTGCAGGAGCTGCGCCGGTTGACTGAACAAAGTGGCACCGCTTTGATTTTCGATGATATGGTGACCGGCTTTCGCATCCATCTGGGAGGGACACAAGCCTGGTTTGACGTGAAAGCGGACATCGCTACGTATGGCAAGGTGGCGGCAGGAGGTATGCCAATTGGCATCATCGCGGGACGAGATGAATACCTTGGCGGGATAGATGGCGGCCTATGGGATTACGGAGATACTTCTTATCCGCAATCCGATCAAGTTATTTTTGCCGGGACTTTCTGTAAGCATCCTCTCACCATGGCGGCTTGCGACGCTGTGCTAACGCACTTGCGGCAGAGCGGCCCTGAGCTTCAGCTGAACTTGAACGCGCGGGCCACTCGTTTTATAGATTCATTGAACCACATTCTTGTGGACAACAATGTTCCCATGCGCATGGCGAACTTCGGTTCGCTGATGCGTTTCCTGCTATTGGGCAATCCTAGCTACATGGATCTCTTCTTCTACCACTTAATCGCGAAAGGTGTGTTCGTGTGGGAAGGGCGAACGGCTTATCTATCGACTGCGCATACAGACGAAGATCTCCAATTTGTGATTCGCGCATTTGAAGAAACGATTGTAGAGATGCGGGAAGGCGGGTTTCTGCCGGAAGTCGCTATCGCCGCGGAGGCCATGACGCCTGCGGCTGCTGCTTTGCCGGTTCAAGTTGCAGAAGGTACCAATGGAGGCGCCGGAGAAGTCCGCATCGTCCCCGCGAGCGAGCAACAAAAGCAGATCTGGGCGCTGGCGCAAATGGGTGAAGAATCCTCGTGTGCTTACAATCAGTCGATTGCCTTGACCCTGCACGGAAGAGTTCAAGAAGATTTTCTGCGCCGGGCCCTGCGCAAAGTATTGGATCGGCACGAAGCACTCCGAACCGTATTCAGCTCAGACGGCGAATATCAAAGGATATTACCAGCGCTGGATGTACCCATTTCTCTTCTGGATTTGTTCGGTGATCCCGAGCGTGAAATAAAGAAGCTCGATGCACTGAAAAGTGCAGCGCGCGCGCCGTTTGACCTGATCAAGGGGCCTCTGCTTCGCGTCTTGCTGATCAAGCTGGCAGAAGATTTGTGGGTTCTGGCCGTTAGCACCCACCACTCCGTCGTCGATGGCTGGTCGGGTGGCACCGTACTGAAGGACCTGAATGCCTTCTATCTTGCCGACAGTCGGGGTGAGAAGTTGGATCTGCCCAACCCAATGCAGTTTGCCAACTATGTCGATTGGCAGACGACACAGGACGAACTCGCAGACATGGACGAGAGCCGGGCGTACTGGCTGAAATGTTTTGCCGATTCGGTTCCCTTGCTCGAATTGCCAACGAACCAGCCGAGATCACCCTTTTACAGCTTTGCGGGTTCAGAGCAGCGTCTGTCACTCGGGCCTGCTCTCTCTGACAAGTTGAGGGCCCTGTGCGGACAGCATGGATTCACCCTGTTCGCAGGTCTCCTCTCAGCGTATACCGTGCTGTTAAGCCACGCATCGGGCCAGCAGCAGTTTGTCCTTGGCATCCATTCAGCAGGGCAGACGCTTGTGGATGGCTCCGATCTCGTCGGCCACTGCATCAACCTGGTGCCGCTGCGCGCCTGCGCCAAGCCTGAAGCGACGTTCCTGCAACACGTTAGCGACTGCAAGACGACGATTCTGGATGCTTGTGCCCATCAACTCTATCCGTACAGCAAGCTGGCGAAAGACCTGAATCTTCGGCGAGATCCCCGGCGGTTAACGCTGGTTGAGGCGGTATTTAACCTGGATCAGATCTCCACCGGCATTAGGATTTTCGGATTGGATGCTGAAGTAAACACGACTCCAAGCGGTTACTCGAAATGGGACCTGAGTTTCGATGTCGCCGACGCCGGGAATGACATCCATGTGAAGTGTGAGTACAACCGTGACTTGTACAGCGCTGAAAGAGTGCACCAATGGCTGGAGGATTATGAGGCGATTCTCAGCATCATTGCTGAATGGCCGGAAATCAAGCTCTCAGGCATCCTGAAACAGGTTGAGACCCGGCTCCTACAAAAACGTGAGAAGGGCATGAAAATTCTGAAAGCCGCCAATTTGGAAAAACTCAAAAACGCAAAGAGGAAGAGCTACGTAACCAGTCCCGTAGAGTATCTTCATCAGGGGTAATGAGAAACTAGCAAATGGCAAGCCCGCTATCCGCTTCCATGTGTCCGGTGCTGGACACATTTATGCCCATCAGTGAACACCGAAGTAAGAGTCAGTGCCAACCTGTTAGTTAAGGCCCAGTATTTTGGGTGTTTAGGGTTTGGCATTGCTATTGCTAGCTATCCTAAATGAGTGTGCGAAATTTCCTCGTGAGTGAGCCCGATGCGTGGGCTCAGCTACCGACCCGAATGAAGTATCAGACACGATAACAGTTGGCTCTTCAAGAAACGGTTCCGGGTGTGGAAGCGACACTACTGGAACTCAGTGAGGCGGCAGCCCGTCCTCATGGCCCAGGCCGATCAGAGATGGAGGCGAGGGACCTATCTCTGCTCCTGTGTTCAGAAAAACTCAACGTATTCCTAAAATGCACCTCTCTGACCCCACCCAGGCTGACTCCCCAGCCCTGGAGACTCTCCCAGCCTTGACTGGGTCTTTGACTACGATTGGATGAAAGCCGCGATATTCGGAACTTCGTACATATTTCAAGATCATTTGTGTGAAAGGAGAAATAGGGATGCCGACCGTTGAGGTGATTAAGGCAAGCAGCAAGAGACTACAAGGAGTGCACCGTCAACCCGTGCACATGTCTCCGGAGTCGTTGGTCCGCATATCTTTATTGCAGACTGGGCAGAGACTGCCCCTGGTAGTCGAGCCCGAAGTCGAATCGCTGGATTTGTTTGAATGGGCAAGTAACAACCACGCATTCATCGATAAGAACCTGCTGGAGTCCGGCGGAATTCTCTTCCGAGGATTCAATATCTCGAGCCCAGCATCGTTCGAGCGCTTTCTACCCGCCGTTTCTTCAGAGTTACTGAACTATATCGAGGGTTCGACTCCGAGGAGCCATCTAAGTGACAAGGTTTACACTTCCACGGAATTCCCCGCATCACAATTCATCATGCTTCATAATGAGCTTAACTACGTGACTACTTGGCCGCTGCGGATATGGTTTTGCTGTATTCTGCCGAGCCCGCAAGGTGGAGAAACGCCCATTGCCGACGTGCGCCGTGTATATCAGCGCATCGATCCCAAAATCATGGAAAAATTTGCGGCAAAAGGATGGATGCTGGTGCGCAATTTTGGCGACGGCCTGAGCCTGCCATGGCAAGCTTCGTTTCGAACCGATGACAAGGTAGAGTTGGAAAACTACTGCCGTGCCTCCCAGGTGGAATACGAGTGGCTTGACGACAATCGTTTGCGCACCCGTCAGGTGCGTCCGGCCGTCGCAAAACACCCTGTGACCGGTGAGTGGGTCTGGTTTAATCATGTTGCGTTCTGGCATCTTTCATCGTTGGCGCCGGCCGTGCGTGAAGCCATGCTCGCGGTGTTCGATGAAAAACATGTTCCTTACAACGTCTACTACGGTGATGGATCGCCCATTGAGAACGCAGTGATTGAGCATATAGCGCAGGCATATAACCAGGAAACGATTGCCTTTTCCTGGCGCGAGGGTGACGTTCTGATGCTCGACAATATGCTGGTGGCACACGGGCGGAATCCATTCGCCGGTCCGCGCAAGATCATCGTTGCCATGGGAGATCCCTGCAGCAACAGAGGTTTATGAATCGGGCGCTGACCTCGTCTGTGATGCGAGCCTTACCCGCCCTGCAACACGCACTCTGATCACGCTTACCGGCCACGCAATTTTTAACAGGAGAATTAAGGATGCATGCCCAAGACATTGTCGGCTACAGACTCTCGCCACAACAACGACGGGTTTGGAAGTTCCGAAGTAAGGGGAAAGAGTCGACCGATTTGATGCAGTGTGATGTGAAAGTGCGTGGCCAGCTGGATCGGGGGAGGTTGGCAGAAGCGATTCACGCGGAGGTCGGGCGGCACGAGATCTTGCGGACATTGTTTGCTCGCCTGTCAGGGATGGACGTTCCGCTACAAGTGATCGCGTACGGGACAGAGTTTATCTGGAACGAGTGCAACTTGGAGGGGTTAACCGAGGATGAAGCGCAGAGGGCACGGCTGGAAGTGAGTCGGCAGGTACGGCAGCAGATAGTGAATTACGAAACGGGTCCCATGCTCGCGATATGGCTGATCAACGAGAGTCATAAAGATCAGACCCTGGTACTGAGCCTGCCCACCATGTGCGCCGATCATCTGTCCATGAACGTACTTGCTAGGGAAATCAGTCAGATCTACGCGGGAGATGATCCGGGGCCGGACGAAAACGTCGACCTCATGCAGTATGCGGACTTGTCAAAGTGGTTGAATGAGTTGAGTGAAGGCACGGAGGCCGCTCCAGGGCAGGCACACTGGAAGAAGCTATTGGAAGGATCTGGCGTTGAACTGCGATTGCCGGGTGAAGCCGAGGAAACAAGGACCTCTGAGCTAGGGCGGGCAGTCCAGACATGGACTGGCGGGACTGCAAAAGCGGTGGCACAACTCGCGGAGCGTGTCCGGGTAAGAGAGGCGGCGGTGTTACTGGCATGCTGGCAAGCGTTGTTGTGGCGGCTGAGCCAGGCGGAGCAGGTGAGAACAGAGCTGAGCTTGGATGGCCGCTCTTATGAAAACCTCTCCGACGCAATCGGTCCGCTGGAGAGCCAGGTCCCAATCGTGGTTAAGGTGGCGCGAGAGCTCCAGCTATGGGATTTGATGCGAGAGGTGGAAAGGCAGCAAGACGAGAGTGCCCAGTGGCAGGAGTACTACAGTGGGGAGATTGCCGAGGGCAAGCAAAGTTTAATCGCATATGGGTTCCGATATGAAGTATCAGGCGGGAGTTGGACCAGCGGAGGCTTGAGCTGGGAAGTGGCGGAGAACCGCGGAGGTGAAGCGTCGACCAAGGCGCTCCTGCGTTGCACACGGCGGGGCGAAGAGCTTCAGGTCGAACTCTGCCATAACTCTGGTGTCATCAACGAGATCATGGCGGAGCGCTTACTCCGCCAGTACGCCAGGCTGGTGGAAAGTGCGACTGTCAGCGATCAGACAAGCGTGGTGGGCGAACTGGACTTGGTAGGGACGGAAGAGCAGAAACTGCTTGAATGCCTCAATAACACTGCCGCCAATTATGACTTGGAAACCACGGTCGCCGCACTGTTTGAAAAGCAGGTGGACCGGAACTCGGTCCGCGTCGCAGTCATCAGTGATGCTCAACAGTTAAGCTATGGCGAACTGGAGCAACGCGCGAACCAGCTGGCACGTTATCTGCAGGAGAAGGGCGTGGGGCCGGAGCAGGTAGTGGGATTGTGTGTAGCGCGCAGCGCCAATCTGATCGTCGCGATGTTAGCAGTATGGAAAGCAGGAGCGGCTTATCTTCCATTTGATGGCCATATTCCAGTCGCGCGGCTGACCCACATGCTGGATAACAGCAAGGTACGGCTCATCATTACCGAATCAGAGTCCGCCAAAGCGATGGAGACACAAGGCAGGCCGCTGGTTGTCCTGGATGCCGAGTCGCACGCCATTATCACGCGCAGCAGTGCGCGACCCTCACGCGGCGTGAGCAGCGGAAATTTAGCCTATGTGATCTATACATCTGGATCGACGGGGCAACCAAAGGGTGTGATGGTTGCGCACCGCAGTCTTACCAATCACATGCTGTGGGCGGTGCAGCAATACGGTTTGGGTGAACGGGAGAGGATACTGCTGAAAACCAGCGTGAGCTTTGATGCATGTGTTTGGGAGTGGTTGTTGCCGTTGTTGCAAGGCGGCACCATCGTGGTTGCCGAAGAAGGCATGGAGTCGGACACTCGGTACGTTGTGGAACAAATGAAAAAGGAAAACGTTACCACATTGCAAGTTGTGCCCACAATGTTGCGGATGCTCCTGGAGGAAGAAGGTATCTCCTCATGCAGCACACTGGAGCGGGTCTTCGCAGGTGGGGAAGCCCTGAGTAGTGATTTGGTGAAACGATATCAGGTGCGTGTGGGCAAAGATCTGATCAATTTATATGGCCCCACCGAAGCGACCATTAATGTTACGAGCTTGAGAATGGGACAGGAGCAGGGTGTGGTCATTGGGCGACCAGTTGCGAATGTTGGGCTTCACGTATTGCGGCAAGGCATGGAGTTGTCTGGAATCGGAGAAGCCGGCGAAATCTTCATTTCGGGAGAAGGTTTGGCGAGGGGATACATTGGATTGCCCGAAGAGACCGCCTTGAAGTACTTGCCCAATCCGTACGGAAGAACGCCCGGTGGCCGCCTTTACAGGACAGGTGATAAGGCCCGTTGGAGGTCGGACGGGATATTGGAATTTCTGGGACGGATGGACGATCAAGTGAAGGTGCGAGGGTATCGGATCGAGTTGGGGGAGGTGGAGCGGGCAGTGCAGGAGCAGGCGGGGGTGGGGCAGG
>Ga0070732_10002142_pt1 | contig 10734 bp, 8 predicted proteins | sample Coa_R1_5_FD_66449 | JGI IMG/M metagenome (GOLD analysis project Ga0070732, IMG submission 66449) | Surface soil microbial communities from Centralia Pennsylvania, which are recovering from an underground coalmine fire - Coalmine... | ecosystem: Environmental > Terrestrial > Soil > Unclassified ...
GCCGCCGCTCGCCGCGCTGATGCACACCACGGCGCCGATGCTCAGCGCGACGGCGGCGTAGATGCTGCCCGTCCAGCCGATGAGCACGAAGATCAGGCAGACGGCGACGAGTGTGGCGATGGTCATGCCGGAGATGGGGTTCGACGAGTTGCCGAGCAGTCCTACGATGCGCGCCGAGACCGTGGCAAAGAAGAAGCCGAAGAGGACGATGAGAATCGACGAAACGAAATTGCCGTGCGCGCCGGGATTGATGCGCAGCGCAAGCAGCGCCCAGATGCCGATCACCATAACGAGCGTCCCGCCGGCGACGAACGTCAGCGGCAGATCGCGCGCCGTTCGCTCGGTAGTGAGGGCGGCGCCCAAACGGCTTTGGCGCAGTTGCCGGAAGGCGGAGGTGAAGGCGCTGACGATGGTCGGGATGGTGCGGCCGAGGGTGATGAGTCCGGCCATGGTAACCGCGCCGGCGCCGATGTAGCGGATGTAGCTTCCCCAGACCTGCGCCGGCGACATGTCGGCGATGCGGATTGTGCCGGGATAGATGACGTCCTGAACGTGGGCGCCGAAGAACTTGAAGACGGGAATCAGCACCAGCCACGAGACGACGCCGCCGGCAAACATCAGGCCCGCGACGCGCGTTCCGATGATGTAGCCGACGCCGAGATACTCGGGGGTGATCTCGCCCGCGAGCGTCGCCCCCGGATACCAGGCAGGGTGCCACTCCGGCTGAGCCTTCCAGAGCGAGAGTCCGCCGCGCTCGCCCATCAGGAACTTGTAGAGCATGCCGATGCCCGCGCCGCCGAACACCTTCCCGGCCTGGATGCCGCCGCGTTCGCCGGTCACCAGAACGTCAGCGCAGGCCTTCCCCTCGGGGTAGACGAGCGTGCCGTGCTCCTTCACCACCAGCGCCATGCGAATGGGGATCACGAACAGGACACCAAGCAGTCCGCCGGCCAGCGCCAGCAGAAAGATGCGCGAGTATTGAAGCTGGAAGCCGAGGAAGATGAGCGCGGGCAGCGTGAACACCGTCCCTGCAGCGATCGACTCGCCCGCCGAGCCTACCGTCTGCACGATGTTGTTTTCGAGAATGGTGGACTTGCCCAGCCACTTGAAGATGCTGATGGAGATGACGGCAATGGGTATCGACGCGCTGACCGTGAGTCCGGCGCGCAACGCGAGGTAGACGGAGACCGCGCCGAACACGATTCCGAGCAGCGCTCCGACCAGCACGGCGCGCGGCGTGAACTCGGGGATGACCGTCCCCGCCGGCACATAAGGTCGGAATTCCGTGACCGGAGTCTCTACAGGCGCCGAGCCGGCCATCGTTTTCTCCCCCGTTCAACGTCTTCGTGATGCCAGTTTATCCGCCGAGCTTGGCGCGTACTCTCTCGTTGACCCGCTTGCCGTCAGCGTTCTTGCCCGCGAGCTTCGCCATCGCTGCTTTCATGACTTTGCCGATATCCTTGGCAGTCGAGGCGGCGGTTTCAGCGAGGGCCGCCGCGACCGCCGCGTCGATCTCTTCATCGCTTGCCGCGGCTGGCATGTAACTTTCGACGATCTTGATTTCGGCTTCTTCCTTGTCGGCGAGCTCAGCCCGACCGCCTTTGCGAAACTGTTCCGCGGAATCGTGCCGCTGATTCACTAGCGTACGCAGGACGGCCACCGCTTCCGTATTGCTCAAGGGCTTGCCGGATTCCACCTGTTTGAGCTTGAGCGCAGTCTTCATCATGCGCAGCGTGCTCAGCTTCAGCTCGGCTTTCGCCTTCATGGCGGCGATGATGTCCCGGTCGATCTGCTCGACAAGCGTCATCACTTGTTCTCTGGGCGGCAAACCCCCGCGAATATACCACAATCAGTTGCCCTCTGGCAGTTGGCCATCGACCGTCAACCGGTGAGGCGGTCTTGCCCGGCAACGAGAAGACGCGCCGCCGTAAGCTTGGTCGCTGCGATTTCGTCTGATAGACTCCTCGGAGTCTTGGAAGCTCATCACGAGGTCAGGTGAGTGATGGACTCAGAGGGAACCGGGCGGATCACCAGACATCGCTTCGTCATCGTAGGCGGAATCGTGCTGTGCGTCCTGGTCTTCGTGGCTGCTATCGTGCTTCTCGCGAGCGGGTTCCGGGATTGGAGACGCGTCGAGGCCAGCGTCAACTGGCCAACGACGCAGGCGGAGGTGATCGACTCAAAGCTGGTGAGGAGAATATCTCCGCCGGGCCGTTACTCGACGTTGTGGGAGCGCTACACGCTCGAGATCGAGCTCCGGTACACGGTTAACGGGACAGACTATACCTCCGAAGCTCGACTGCCGGTGTTTGCGCCGTCCACTCCAGGCGCTGACCCATCCAGCGACCTGGCAACGTTTACCGCGCCGGGCCGGAAGTTTACGATTCGCTACGATCCTGAAGATCCGGCGACGATCATGGTGCTCCGCGGAGGAGCGAAAAGCGCGAGGCTCGCGATGGGGACAGGAGCCCTTCTCGCCCTCGTTTCCTTCGCCTCCATATTGTTGTTGAGATCGCAACTCGCCAGACCGCAGGTCGGAGGAGGAGGAAAGGCACAGGACGCGGCAGCGTCAGACTAGCGCCGTTCGATGGCAACGTATTTCTGATCGGTGGGTCCCGCGTAATCGGCGAGCGGACGAATCAGCTTGTTGTTGGCGTATTGCTCGAGCACGTGCGCCGTCCAACCGGCAATGCGGCTGGCGGCGAAGACGAGCGGATAGAGGTCAACGGGAATCCCGAGGACATAGTACGCGGACGCTGAGTAGAAGTCGACGTTGGCGTTGATCTTCTTCTCGCGGATCATGAGGTCTTCGATCTTCTTCGACATCTCGAACCACTTCGGCTGGCCGGTGCGGCGCCCCAGCTCTTCGGACATCTTGCGCAAAACGGTGGCGCGCGGGTCCTCCGTGTGGTACACGCGATGTCCGAAGCCCATGATCTTCTTCTTTTGCGCCAGCAGATTGCGGACGTAAGCCTCCGCCTTGTCGCCGGTCTGGATCTCGAGCAGCATCTTCATCACCTGCTCGTTGGCGCCGCCGTGCAGCGGCCCTTTGAGCGTGCCGATGGCGCTGGTGATGGCCGAGTGCATGTCGGAAAGCGTGGAGGCGGTGACGCGCGCGGCAAAGGTCGAGGCGTTGAAGCTGTGGTCGGCGTGCAGGATAAGCGCGACATCAAACCAGTGAGCGTCGTCCGCGTGAGGGCGCTCCCCCTTCAGCATGTAGAGGAAATTGGCGGCATGGCTCAACTTCGGGTCAGGCGCGATGGGATCCTTGCCGTCACGGATGCGCCCGAACGCGGCAACGAGCGTCGCCATCTGCGCCGTCAGACGCAGCACCTTGTGGCGATTCGCTTCCTCCGACATGTCCTCGGCCTCGGGATCGTAGAGCGAAAGCGCCGAGACGGCGGTGCGTAGCGTCTCCATCGGGTGTTGCGGAGGTGGGAGGCGCTTCAGCAGGTCAATGATCTCGGGCGAGATGGGACAGTTCTCGGCAAGCTGTTCGTGCAGGGTATCAAGCTCTGATTGCTTGGGCAGCCGGCCGTGCCAGAGGAGGTAGACCACTTCTTCAAACGTGGAATGCGCCGCCAGGTCATGAATGTCGTATCCCCAGTAGGTCAGCTTCCCGCGCTGCCCGTCAATCGAGCAGATTTGGGACGTCGCAATGACGACATCCTGAAGTCCAGCCTTAACCTCGGCCATGGTTCGTGCCCCCGATCGAGAAAGTCAAACTCCGACCCGCCTGACTCTAATCATACATGATGCGCGCGCCGCAAAACAAGAAACCCTTTCCCTGTGATGTGATAGACCGAGCGTGTACGGCGCTCGGTAAATAGGCTCGTTGGACTACCAAAGTATTCTGCAGCACCGCCGCACTGTAGTTTTTGGCGAGTGTTTGCTATTTGGCGCAGACGCCGGTTATCCTGATGGTTCCGAGCTTGCGAGCGCCTTCCTGACGTCGTCGTCAGGTGTTCGGCGATCTGACGAGCAACGACACCCATTTCTGCCTGCTATGACGCACCCGTCACGACCCTACAAGATGCTCTTTCTAGCGGCGCTCGTCGCCGTCGCCGAGTCGGCCGCGCAAGCCCGTCCGGCGAGGCCGGCACCGAGCGGCCATCCGGCGTTCCAGCAGGGAGCCTCGATCGACGCTCAGGACAAGGAAGACCGCGAGATGGCTCGCGAGGGGATCGCGCTGCTCATGAACGGCGACCCGGACGCGGCCATCGAGTCGTTCCACCAGATCCAGCGGGCGGACCCGCAATCGCCGCTCGGTTACCTGTTCGAGGCCGACGCGACGTGGTGGAAGATTTACCTCACGACCGGCAACCTGGTTGACCCGGACGTGTTCGACGTCACGCGCTCCAGCACTTCACCTTACGATGCACATCTCGAAGATCTCGTCAACGTGGCAATCCGCAACGCCGCGCGGCGTGTGGACGCGCATCAGGACGAGGCGCGCAATCTGTTGTACGAAGGGATGGCGTACGGATTGCGAGGCCGATTGTACGGTCTGCGTGACAGCGACCTGCCCACGGCTCGCGCCGGCAAGAGGATGCGCGCCTTGCTGCTCAAAGCTGTCGGCCAGGACCCGAACCTCAACGACGCCTATCTGGGACTCGGGATCTACAACTACTTCGTCGACACGCTGCCCACCATCGTCAAGTTGCTGAAATTCCTGATCGCGTTGCCGGGCGGCGACCGCGAGACGGGGCTCGAGCAGCTTCAGCGCGCCTCGGAGCACGGCGAACTGATGCGCGACGAGGCAACGTTCTATCTCGCCAAGGACTTTTCACGTCCCAACGAAAGGCAGTACGCAAAGTCACTGGAACTGTTCCACGAACTGGCGCACAACTACCCAAAGAACATGCTGTGGATTTTGGTCGAGGGAAGCCTGGAGATACGGCTGGGCCACCAGGCGCAAGGCGAAGCGCTCTACCGCCGCGCCTTTACATCCACCGCGGGGATGAACTCCGAGGTTGAGAAGGCCATACACGCAGAAGCAAGGCGCGCGCTGTCGCGTCTTCATCCTAACGAGAAGCTGGACTAACGAAGTACAAGAGGCTTGACGTCGGCTCAAGTCAGGCAACCACTGTTCGGCTCTGCTCGTGCGCGTGATAGGAGCTGCGCACGAGCGGTCCCGACTCGACGTGGCGGATACCCAGGCGCTCGCCTTCGTGCTTGAGGGCCAGGAACTCGTCTGGTGTGTAAAAGCGGGCCACGGGAAGATGGTCACGGGTGGGTCTCAAGTACTGTCCGATGGTGGCGATGTCGATTCCCACGCGGCTGAGGTCGCGGAGTACGTCGTGCAGTTCGCCCAACGTTTCGCCCAGCCCCACCATGAGTCCGGACTTGGTCGGAATCGAGGGGTCGATCTCGCGCGCGCGGGCGAGCAGGCGCAGGCTCCGGACGTAGCGCGCGCCGCGCCGGGCAACACTGTAGAGTCGCGGCACGGTCTCGGTGTTGTGATTCAAGACGTCGGGCCGCGCTGCGAGCACGATACGGAGCGCGTCGTCCGAGCCGCGAAAGTCGGGAATCAGCACTTCGACCTTGCAACCGGGAATGCGGCGTCGCAAGGCGGCGAGGGTGAGCGCGAAGGCTGTAGCTCCGCCGTCTTCGAGGTCGTCGCGATCGACGGAAGTGAGCACAATGTATTTCAGGCCCATGCCTGCCGCAGCTTCGGCCACGCGCTCGGGTTCATCCCAGTCGACGGGCGCCGGTCGGCCCTTGGGAACGGCACAGAAGGCGCAGCGCCGGGTGCAGAGATCACCCAGGATCATGAACGTCGCGGTCCGGTGCTGCCAGCACTCGCCGATGTTCGGACAGCGCGCGCTCTCGCAAACCGTGTGGAGTCCCAGCCCGCGCATGGTCTGCTTGAGCTCGTGGTAATTCTCGCCGCCGGGCAGCCTGACCTTGAGCCACTCGGGCCGCTGCCGCGGACGCGCGGGTGAGCCGATTTGCACCAGTTCGAGCATCGCAGTTCCATTGTACTTCCGTGGAGAGTGGCCCGCAATTGGTCGCCGTGAGTGGACTCATTTTGGTTTCGTAGTTTCGTAGTGCCGACCTTTCAGGTCGGCACCACGGCTTATTTCGCCAAACGCGTACCGGCCCGAAGGCCGGCGCTACGGTGGACTGGAATCGCTCCGGGACGGCGATTTGCGGTTCGAGTTTCCCGGTTTCGCGGTACAATAAAAGGTTCGCTTCGAGCCTGAAATTCGCTCTGTGTAACGCGGGGTAGGGTGGTGGAGAGTTCTTCTCATACAGCTTATCTTCGTAACGTCTGGTACACCAACGATCGGACCAAACACTTCGAGTTCGAAACGCGCAACGGGTCCCAGTTCGAGTATCAGCCCGGTCAGTTCATCTCCATGGACGTTGAGATCGACGGCAAGCGCTGCATTCGGTCCTATTCCGTCGCTTCCTCGCCGCACCGCGACAACCGCTTTGACCTGTGCCTGAACATTATTCCGCACGGCCTCGTCTCGCCCTGGCTCTTTCATCTCGAACCCGGCGACAAGATCCAATTCCGAGGTCCATTCGGGGCCTTTACGCTTCGCGAGCCGCTCGATCCGGTCTCGGCCTTCATCGCCACGGGAACCGGCATCTCGCCGATCCGGGCCATGCTCCAGTACGTCTACCAAGCGCCCAATCCCGCGGAGGTGTGGCTGCTGTTCGGAGTGCGCAAAGAGGCCGATATCCTGTACCGCGAGGAGTTCCAGCGCATTGCGCGCGAGAATCCCGGTTTCCACTTCATTCCTACCTTGAGCCGTCCCGATCCCAGCTGGACCGGACACACTGGCTACGTGCAGAAGCAGATCACGCGCTATCTTGCCGGCAAGCAGGGAGTCCACGCCTACGTCTGCGGGCTGAAGAAGATGGTCAATGATGTGTGCCAGCAGTTCCTGGCAATGGGCTACGACGAGTCGGCGCTCAGCTTCGAAAAGTATGACTAAGTTAGCCGGCGGCGGCCATAGCTTCGGGTTCGTCCCGTGGCGCCGCATCGTGCTCGTAGCTGCTTGCTGCTACGGCGCGCTGATTTCCACGCATGCTGGCAGCGCGTCGGGAGCGCCCGGCGTTTCGCCTATGGCCGCGGCGCCGAAGCCGAACGTCGTTGTCATCACCTTTGACACAACTCGCGCCGATCACATCGGTTGCTACGGCTACACTCACGTCGAGACGCCTAACATCGACGCACTGGCGCGCGCCGGAGTTCGCTTTTCCCAGGCCTACACTCCGGTACCCATCACTCTGCCCGCCCATACGGCGCTCTTCACGGGCAGCTTTCCCATGGCAACCGGGATGCACGATTTCGGCGGCAACAAGTTGTCGCCCGACGCCACAACCCTGGCCAAAGTTCTGCACGCTCGCGGATACACGACCGCGGCGTTCATCGGCGCGGCGGTGCTCTCATCCCGCTTCGGTCTCAACCAGGGGTTTGACATCTACTTCGACCACTTCGACGTCAGCCGGCTTGACGAAAGCTCGCTCGACCTCATCGAGCGCCGCGGCAACGTTGTCGCGGATGATGCGCTGGCCTGGCTGAAGCAAGGTCCGCGCCAGCCGTTCTTTCTGTGGGTTCACTTCTACGATCCTCATTTCCCCTACACGTTGCCCGAACCTTATGCGACCCGCTATCGCACGCATCCTTACGACGGTGAGATTGCCTTCGCCGACGCGCAACTCGGACGCCTGCTCGCGTTCCTCAAGCAGCAGAAGCTTTTTGATGATTCCTTGATCGTGTTTGCCGCCGACCATGGTGAAGGCCTCGGCGAGCACGGCGAGAAAAACCACGGCTTCTTTATCTACAACTCCACGCTTCACATACCACTCGTGATCAAGCTTCCGGCTACGACGGCGGACGCTTCGCCGCGTGCCGTCGCGAGTCCGGTGTCGCTGGTGGACGTCATGCCGACCGTCCTCCAGGACCTGGGCGTCCCCATTCCGGCGAGCGTCCAGGGACGTAGCCTGCTCGGTATGTTATTGCGGCGGTCGGGAGAGGCCGGTCCCTCGGTCTTGTACGCGGAAACGTACTTGCCTCTGCTGCACTTCGGGTGGAGTCAGTTGCGAGGCCTCCAGTGGAACACTTGGGAGTACATCGACGCGCCGCGCCCCGAGCTCTACGATCTGCGCACCGATCCCCACGAGCTCAAGAACGTCTATGCGACGCGCCAGTCGCTTGCGCACGAGATGCATAACCGGCTGTACGACGTCATCCGCCGCTATACGCCCACTCAGGGAAATCCCGCTGCCGAAAAGGAACTGACGGATCCGGCGCTGCTCGACCGGCTCCGGTCGCTGGGATATGTCGCGGTTTCAGCCGGCTCGTTCGTCGAGGCCAGCGGCAAGGCGCTCGCCGATCCCAAGGATCGTATCCAGGTCTACGAGCTGTTCGCTGAAGCCATGAGCGACGGCCAGCACGGCCGGTACGAGGACTCGCTGCGCAAGCTGCGCGAAGCGCAGAAGGCCGAGCCCACGTTGATGCCTATCCACTACCTCATGGCGCTCGATTACTATCGTGAGAAGGACTTCCGACGCGCCCTGGAGAGTTTTAGAGCGGCGCTGGCGCTCGATCCGAAGTTCGCCCTCGCCACGTATTACATGGGGCTGACTCAGATCGAATTGGGCGACTTGGACGGCGCATCCAGTTCCTTCCACCGCTCGCTCGAGCTCGACCCGACGAATTTCTCGGCCGCCTTCGATCTTGGCGCCCTGGAGCTGAAGAAGAACGACGCGGATTCCGCCCGGAGAGAGTTCCAGCGTGCCATCGACATCAATCCTGACTATGCTCAGGCGTACGAGGCGCTGGGAGAGGTCGACCTCTATTTGAAGCGCACGGACGACGCTGTTCATGCTCTCGAGCGCGCCGTCGAGATGGCTCCTGACTCGAGCAAAGCGCACTACAACCTCGGTCGCGCCTACCAGGCTCAGGGACGCGACGCGGAGGCGGAGAAAGAGTTCGCTCGCGCCCGATCCAGGTAGGCAGGTGCAACGTTGCTTCCTCGCTTTGTACTTCTGTTTTCGCCAAATGGCGGTACAATGACGGAAATCAGTCACGAGGAGAGCCGTCATGAAAAGGGCGAGTCAGATCCCATTGCTCCTCGGCGTCCTAGTTCTTGTCTGGAACCCGCTGGGCGCCCATCAAGTCTTCTTGGCCTTGGGCCAGAACAGCGCCGCCCATCCCCCGGATGCGCCGCCCGCCGGTCCGCCGATGCCGGGGGAGCCGGTCGAATATCATCCGAAACCGCCCCAAAAGCCCGAGGACTTCGAGCAGGGCTCGCGCGACGCCAAAGCGCAGAGGAAGATAGTTAATGCGGCCCAGGCGCAAAGGGATGCCCAGGAGCTTGCCGTGCTGGCAAAGAAAGTTCAGGGTGAAGTGGACGACCTCTCGAAGAGCGTCCTTTCTAAGGACCTCGACCGGGACCTGAAGCAGATTCGAAAGCTCGCCCAGCGCCTGCGCGGGGAGATTACGCCCTAGGTGAAAAAGATTGTATCCGTCTCATTGAGCCACAGCCCTCGCCTGATTTGGTTCGCCTCCCGCGGCACGCTCTCACTGGCCGTTCTCCTGATAACGCCCGGTGGATTGCGGTCTGCCACACCCGAAACGCCGGTCCTGCTGATTACCGTTGACACGTTGCGGGCCGACCGATTGGGATGTTACGGCTCTCGTACCGTCCGCACGCCGGCAATGGACTCGCTCGCTGCCGAAGGCGTCCGCTTTGACGATGCCCTCACGCAAGTGCCTATCACGCTGCCGTCGCACATCGTCATCCTGAGCGGCACGTATCCTATGTGGAACGGCGTGCGCGACTTCACCGCTCGCCCGTTGCGTCCTGACGTGGGCCTGGTCGCCGAGGCCTTCGAGCGCCACGGCTACGCGACCGCCGCTTTTGTGAGTGCCTTCGTGCTCGACTCTTCCTGGGGACTGAAGCGCGGATTTGAGACTTACGACGACCGCTTCGATCCGCAACAGTTCGAGACACGGAATCCAGGAAACATCCGGCGGCGCGGCGACGAAACAGTAGCCCATCTGCTGGCTTGGTTTCACCACCAGGAAGCTCAAGGCGCGGGCGCCAGACCGTACTTCGCGTGGCTTCACCTGTACGACCCCCACAGTCCCTATGATCCTCCTGAGCCGTTTCACACGCGCTACGCCGGCCACCTCTACGACGGCGAGGTTGCCTACGCAGACAGCCAGCTTGGACGGGTGTTTGATGACCTGCGCAAGGCCGGACTCTACGACCGGACACTCATCGTTTTGCTGAGCGACCACGGCGAGTCGCTGGGCGAGCATGGCGAGGACGAGCACGGGTTCTTCGCCTACCGCTCGACTCTGCGTGTGCCGTTGATCATCAAGCTGCCTCGCGGCACGGGGGGCACCCAAGCGTCGCGCGTGGTGCACACCCCCGTCGGGACAATTGATGTGGCGCCCACCCTACTCGACCTGACGCACCTCCGCGATCCTCTCAGTCGCCAGTTTCAAGGCCGAAGTCTCGCCCCAATCGTGCTGGGACAAGGTGGGCCGCCCGAAGGCCGGGTCTATTCGGAGACCTATTATCCGCACGACTCCTTCGGGTGGAGTGCCTTACGGGCGATCTCCACGGGGCGCTACGAGTACGTCGACGCGCCGCGCCGGGAGCTTTACGATGTGATGCAGGACCCCGCGGAGAAGCGCAACCTGTACGAGGAACGCACTGCGGAGGCTGGCGCGCTGCGCGATCAGTTGCTCGATATCGAGCGCCG
>Ga0070732_10002143_pt1 | contig 10732 bp, 7 predicted proteins | sample Coa_R1_5_FD_66449 | JGI IMG/M metagenome (GOLD analysis project Ga0070732, IMG submission 66449) | Surface soil microbial communities from Centralia Pennsylvania, which are recovering from an underground coalmine fire - Coalmine... | ecosystem: Environmental > Terrestrial > Soil > Unclassified ...
AAGGTAAGGGCCGAGGGAAAGCACATAGGAGGACACGATCAAGAGCACAGACCCGAATATCAGGGCTCTCTCAATGGTGTGTTCCTCACTGTCGGATTGGGCAACGGACTTCAGTCTGAACACCCCAAGCAAAGAGAGGCCCATGGGAATGAAGCCCATGAATAGGCGCTTTTCCCATCCGTATTGGTGGGAGTTGAATCGCTTCAGAAGATTGGTGTAGATGCTGTTGGGAAAGCCAGCCACTTCAAGGTAACTGGAAAGGGGGTTCGCAGAGGCCTCGATGCTCATCTCGACCAGTTCGGCTGGATTAATCGTGCCCGTTTTCTCCATGCGCAGATAGGGCAGTACCACCGGCAGCAACAATACGCCGCTAACTACCCCGGCAAGGGCCAGTTTGTATATGGCCTGCCTGGTCATGGCCCTCGGCCAGGCAATCAGAATACCCACAAAATAGCAACCGGCGGTGAGAATGCTCAAGTATCCAAGGTATAGCGAACACAGTATCTGCAGGACCAGGAAAAATGCCAAGCCGACCAAGGCGCGCGTACGCCTGGACTTCAGAAAAAGGAACAAAAACAGCACCACTGCCGGAGTCCACTCAAGATTCAGAAGCTGCATGTGGTCCAGTATGGCTAACCGCGGAAAGGCAAAAGCATAAACGAATCCCGCCAGCGCCGCAGCCAGCAAGTTTCCGGTCAAGATCCGGATGAGGAGGTACATGGTTATCAGAGACAGCACGAACGACCCGAAGATCACAAGGTTATGCGCAAGAATAGGATTCCTGGTGATGACAAAGGCAGGCAGAAAGAGCAGTTGATCTCCGAACCAATTTTCCGAGCATGCCAGGGTGGATTTTGCAGGGTAGAACATGTTCATGTTCCACAACTGCCGGGGTTGGGTGAGCAGAGCATGAGCCACCCAGCTGTGTACGTAGGTGCTGAACTTGCTGTCCCCCAGTTCGACCAGATGAGTGTTCATCTGAAATAGAAAAGGGTAGGTGAAATAGCCAGTCAGAAAGATGCCGAGAATGAAAACGGTCGCAGTTTCCAGGAGAAGCCTTCGAGTGCTGCTTACAGGGGAATGCAAGGCGGCCGGAATTTCGGGGCGCTCCTGCAATTTCTGATCACTCAACATTTCGGCGTAGTGTACCTCTCGATAAAATACGAGTTGCGTTCTCGAGTTGACTCCACCGAACGTTCTGATGACGTCCGTGCAGGGTCAGGCAGATTCACGTTTCCAGCCAAGGTTCAGGAGCCACAGACAGCCAACAGTCAGGAATGCCCAAACCGCCGCAAGCATTTGATCGCCCCGCGTATTACGTATCATGGACGGGAATACTACATCAAAGTCAAACCTGAAATGCATGCGGACCAATAGGTTTAGCTGAGAAGTCGCCAGGTCGATCATATGGGGATAGCGCACCGCAGAAAAGCCGGTATAGGCTATTGCCATAATGGCGCTCCACAAAAAAGCGGCGCCGAATAGCCAGCGCTGTGTCCAGCGGCACAAAACGAGGGCAGCTGCCGGGGCCCACAGCAGGACAGCGCCGAGCGCATAGCGCCCCGGCGGACAGTCGCCTCCGGGCCAATTTTGGCTGAAGGCCATAAACACAAGATACGAAAATGATGCCGCTGTGAGCGCAGCCACCGGCCAAAGAGCCTTCTTTAACCCAGGCAGGAGTCCGGCCAGGGCCCAGAGGCAGATAGGCGCTATCGGGATTATTCCCTGCAATCTGTCGAACATCATACCCAGTAAGCCTCGAACGGGTTCGATCCGCGCGTACTGCGGATAAACGGCAGCAACTCGCAAATACCCTGCATTGGGCAACAGTGTGCCGAAGTGACGGGAATCGAACCAGGCAAATACGGCCAGAGACAAGCAAAGGGGGAGGGCCAGGGCTGTGAGAGCACCCGATCTCGGCTTGCGGTGAATAAAGATAAACAGTGCGATCACTGCCAAGAGAGGGCCCACATACATCCAGTAGCGAATGCATAACCAGGGCAGCAGAGCTAAAAGGGTTCCCGTATACCACAGAAGCCTGCGTTGCCCCAACTGGATAAATCTGCTGAAAAGAATCACGGCCCAGAGGGCTCCGGCCGCACCCGCGGTTTCGGGGTAAAGCTGAGAGTTGTAGATCATCAGGGGAGCAGAAAATGCGAACAAGCCCCAAACAAGAATGGCGGATCCTGTAGCAGCGCCCAATTCCACAGCGGCTTCAAAGATGCCCAAGGCGAGCAGGGAACTGACGATGTTCACGGTCAGCATGGCTCCCGTCCAGCCCGCCCAGGCGTAACCGGGCGCCATCAATATGGGCAGACCTACGTCGTGCCACAGCATGGCGGTACCATTCCGCCCAGGAACAGTCTCCGGCGCCATCAGTCGGGGATAGTAGGAGAGGTAATCTTTGTGAGCGTAGTTGTTTGATAAATCAAAGTCATGGTCATGCACAAGGCTGTGAGTTAGGAGGAGGTAGTGAGGCTCATCCCCGGTTATTCTCGAGCTCACCCTCATCCAGCCGGTCGTGCCCGCATAAACCAGCATGGTCGCGCACAGTATCCAAACACGCAGTGAGCGCCTGCTGGCCACGTGTGCGTTGGCCCAGGCGTAGAAAACCGCAACCGAGGCAAGGCTGAGCAGAAAGATCGCCTGAATCAAGCCCAGCGCATACAGTCTCTCCTCTGACCTAAGCAAGCGAAGGGCGCGTGGTAGGAAGAAGGGCAAGGCAGAAACCACAACAGCGCTGTACAGAACCTGGTTCAGTCGTTGTTGCCAATTTCCCAGGATGGCAAATAAAACGATCAGAGCGAAGAAACTGAAGTTGATCGCGAGTGTCCAGGGAAGCAACGCGGGGAGGCGGCCCGTAATGGCATATCCGGTTGTGTGAAGCACGTGCCGAACAACCACCGCCAATCCCACATTGATTCCAGCAACAGCGACCGTTAGTCCCCAGGGTAGTCTGTTCCACAGTGAGCCGCTCGGCGGCGGCTGCATTGGAGCCTGCGGGCGTGGACTGGTGCGCAAGGATTCAGTGCTGTGCATGGAACCAGGCGGACTGATTGCTGATAAGGATTTCGCGAATGACTGAGCATACTAAAAACCTACTCTGATTGCATACGGAATTTCCTGATCGCCTGTTCCGGTTTATTGCTGGGCTGATGCAATCATGCAGTGAGCGGTAAAGCTGTCGGGGCTCATATAGAATGCATAGCAGTTGCTGAGGAGCAACTCCATTCCAGATCCACGATGCTGTGAGCAAAGCTATGAGTAGCACTATGAAGCTCGTCATTGTTGGCGGATGTGGTCACGTCGGTTTGCCTCTGGGCATTGTGCTGGCAAATAAGCCACAGGCCCAGGTGATGTTGCTGGACACCGACGCGGCCAAGGTCGAGTGCATCAATAGCGGCCGCATGCCATTTTTGGAGGCGGGCGCCGAGGCCATGCTGCGGCGCGTCGTAGGCTCCACCTTGCATGCCACGCTCGATTCTTCTTGCCTGCGTGACGCCGAGATTGTCATCACCGTGGTGGGCACTCCGGTAGATGAACACCTGAATCCTACCGTCAACGAGCTCTACCGCACAGTGGATAAGCTGGTAGAACAGATGCGGCCCGGTTCCGTCCTGATTCTGCGCAGCACGGTCTACCCCGGCGTCAGCAAGCTGGTGCACGACCGCATTCAGGCGCGAGGCGGCTTCATCCAGGTTGCTTTCTGCCCGGAGAGAATTACGGAGGGCAACGCCATCGAAGAACTAACCAAGCTGCCGCAGATCGTGGCCGCTTTTGAGCCTGATGCCCTGCGCCGGGCTCATGAACTCTTCCGCAGCATCACCCCCACCATCATCGAACTCACGCCGTTGGAGGCGGAACTGGCCAAGTTGTTTACCAATAGCTGGCGCTACCTGAATTTTGCCATTTCCAACCAGTTCTACATGCTGGCCGAAAGCTATGGCCTGGACTTTTACCGGATTCATAACGCTGTTACCCGGGAATATCCCCGGATGCGCAGCTTCGCTCGCGCGGGATTTGCCGCCGGCCCCTGCCTGCTGAAGGACACGCTGCAGCTTGCCGCCTTTGCCAGCAACAATTTCTTTCTCGGCCACGCTGCCATGTTGATCAACGAGGGCTTGCCCAACTTCCTGGTCGGCCAGTTGCGCGGCCACGATCTGAGCAACCGCTCGGTGGCCATCTTGGGCATGGCGTTCAAGGCGGAATCCGATGACCGGCGCGACAGCTTGTCTTACAAGCTCAAGAAGCTGCTGCAGGTGGAAGCCCGGGAAGTGTATTGCACGGATCCTTATGTTCCCGACCCGTCGTTGGTCCCGCTGGAGAAGGCGCTGGCGTGCGCCGACATAGTGATTCTCGGCGCGCCGCACGCTCTCTATCGCGACCTGGAAATTCCCCCTGAAAAGCTGGTGGTGGACGTCTGGGGTTTTTGGCCGGCCCACACGCCGTCACGGCAGCAGACGCAGGCGGCATCCTTGGCCAAGTTCCAGAAGGTACGATGAAAATTCTTGTTTCCGGCTCGGCCGGATTTATCGGTGGTTACCTGGTCGAGGAATTGCTGCGCCGCGGCCATGATGTGATTGGGCTGGACAATTTCACCAAATATGGCGAAGTAAGCAAGTCCTATGACAGCGATCCCGGCTACCGCCTGGTTCGCGGCGACGCTAAAGACGTCTCGCTGATGAAAGATTTGCTGCGGGACTGCGACCATTTTTTGGCTGGCGCCGCCATGATTGGCGGCATCTCGTTTTTCCACGAGTTTGCCTACGACCTGCTGGCGGAAAACGAGCGCATCACGGCAGCCGCGTTTGACGCCGCCATTCACGCGCACCGCCACTGCCGTCTGCAGAAGATTACGGTTCTTTCCTCCAGCATGGTCTTTGAATCCACCACGGAGTTTCCTACTCCCGAGGGGGCGGAGCGGCGCTCGTCTCCGCCGCGTTCCACCTACGGGTTTCAAAAGCTGGCCACAGAATATTTCGCTTATGGAGCATGGGAGCAATACCGCCTGCCCTACACCATTGCCCGGCCTTTCAACTGCATCGGGGTGGGCGAAAAACGGGCTCTGCGCGATCGCGACATCCAAAGCGGCAACGTGAAGCTCGCCATGTCGCATGTGGTGCCCGATCTGGTGCAGAAGGTGTTGAAGGGGCAGGACCCGTTGCACATCCTGGGATCCGGCCAGCAGGCGCGGCACTACACCTATGGCGGTGATTTGGGCGTTGGCATCCGGCTCTGCATCGAACACCCGGCGGCCTCCAACCAGGATTTCAATCTCTCCACGCCAGCGCGCCATACCGTGCTTGAACTGGCGGACATGATCTGGAAAAAGATTCACGGGAACAGCAAGCCCTTTCGCTATGTCAGCGACCCGCCTTATGAATACGATGTGCAGGAGCGCTCGCCGCAGACGGAAAAGGCGGCCACACTCCTGGGCTTCCGTGCTCAGACCTCGCTGAGCGAGGCGCTCGACGAGGTCATCCCGTGGATTGCCCAGCAGATCGAGGTGGGGCAGATCTGAGCGTGGAGCATGGAAGACGACCTGGAAGTCATCTACGAAAGGCGTTTTGCCGGCAGCGAACAAGAGCGGGAAAGGGTCTGGCGGGTCCTGACCTCTCGCTTTTTTCAGCGATGGGTGCAGCCCAAAGATGTGGTTCTCGACGTCGGCGCTGGCTATTGTGAGTTCATCAATAACATCCAGGCCGAAACTAAGTACGCGCTGGACTTGAATCCCGCAACGGCGGCGCGGGCGGGCTCAGAGGTCAGCGTCTTGTCGCAGGATGTAACCACTGCCTGGGCCCTGCCCTCGGATTCGGTCGATGTGGTCTTCAGCAGCAATTTTTTCGAGCATCTCCCCGCCAAGGATGCCTTGCAGCACTGCCTGCGGGAAATTCGCCGTGTGCTTCGGCCAGGCGGACACCTGTTGGCGATGGGACCCAATATTCGCTTCTGCTATGACGTTTACTGGGACTTTTTCGACCATTGTCTGCCTCTCAGCGAGCGCTCCCTCGCGGAGGCGCTGGGAATCGTCGGATTACAAGTGGAACGCGCCATTCCACGTTTCTTGCCCTTTACCATGAAAGGGAAGAAACCGCCGCCAGCTGCCCTCATTCGCCTTTATCTTCAAATGCCTGTCTTCTGGAAACTGCTGGGCAGGCAATTCCTGGTCGTGGCGCGCAAGCCCTAGATGGAGCCGCTTACCATAGTGATTCCCGTTTACAACGAAGGCCCTAATTTTCCGGCCTTGTGGAAGGAGTTGTGTTCGCAAATTCATTCAGAATTTATTGCATTCGTAGTTCACGACTTTCCCCAGGACGATACGGTTCCCGTCGTGAAACAACTCGCGCTCCAAGACGAGACCCGTCTCCGGCTGCTGCAGAATAATCTGCGACGCGGCGTAGTAGGCGCGATTTTGACGGGATTTCAGCAGGTGGAACGCGGCCCGATCCTGGTGGTTATGGCTGATCTTTCTGACGACCTTGGCCGTGTGGATGAAATGCTCGATCTATATCGCCGAGGCTACAAGCTGGTGGCTGGCAGCCGCTACATAAAAGGCGGCTGCCAGCAGGGCGGCCCCTGGTTCAAAAAGTTGCTTTCGCGCACTGCCGGCCTGAGCCTGCACTGGCTGCGAGGTATTCCCATTCATGACGCTACCAATGCCTTCAAAATCTACGATAAAGAAATGCTTAGCAGCTTGAGCCTTGAGAGCCAGGGCGGCTTCGAAATGAACCTTGAGATCACGGTGAAGGCTTTTCTCGCGGGCTATCCCATGGCGGAAGTTCCCACGCGCTGGCGCCAGCGCACGGCTGGGCGATCGCGCTTCCGCCTCTGGGCGTGGCTGCCGCATTACTTAAGGTGGTATGTGTACGCATTTCGTCCCGTGTGCAAAATTTGATATGGCAGGGTGCTTCAGCGGCCGCCAGATCAATTACGACCCAGTTTGGGTGAGTACCTGCGTCAGCAGGCGAGCGGGAGATAATGTGCGGTATTCACGGTGGATTCCCCGAGTCTGGCAATAAGAGCCGCCGGCTGAGATAGAATCTGCAAACACCAGACGGAGCGCAGGGCAGCGGAATTTCATTTGCCGTAGTGCATGGACACTCTTCCTATCCCCGCCATCAGCCGCAAAGGAAACCCCAGCTCGAGCTCCCTTGCGGCATCAATATTGTCCTACCTTACCCTGGCCGGTGGACTTGGAACCATTGGGGCAGTGGCTTACTTGATGATTCATTCCTATACATGCCTGCCTTTTTGGGATTTGTGGTCCGTTTCCATCTTCCTGGCTGGACCGAGGCGATCCGTCCTTGAATGGCTCTGGGCACAACACAACGAGCACCGAATCCCGCTTTCTAAGATCCTTCTCTTGCTTGATTATCGTCTGTTCCATGCTATGGACGTCTTTCCCCTGTGCTGCATTTTTTTGGCACAGTTGATGCTGCTTTCTGTTCTGCTGTACGCCTTCGCAACGATCGGGAAATTGCGCGGAGGTGCTTGGCGGGCTGCAGCGGGAATTTCCGCTGTTTGCCTGTTCTCCACCGCACAGTGGGAGAACTTTGTCAGCGGCTTCCAGGTGGCATTTCTCCTTGTCGGGCTGTTTTTTACCCTGGCCATGCTCGCCGTTTTGCGAAGCGGTGCCCACGACGCCGTGGCTCGGGGCACACAATGGAAGCGTTCCGCCCTGGCGGTGCTGGCGGGGGCGGCGGCAACGTATTCTCTGGCCAACGGCATTATCGTCTGGCCGATTATGATCTTGATGGCGGTTCTGAACCGCTGCCGCAGGAACATCATCGTTTGCGAGGCGATCAGCGGGCTGCTGGTCGGAGGGTCCTACCTATACGGCTACAAAACCGGGGCTGCGCAAAACGGTCCGTTTTACTGGATGCGGCACGTAAAGCTGATAACCGTGTATGTTGTGAACTATGTGGGTGCGCCGATGAATTTCGGCCACTTACGGCTGGCGCTTGTGTTCGGCGGGATTGCTTTCGCAACTGCCCTCCTCATGTTATGGAGAATTCTGTTTCGCTCCGACCGCCAGCCGTTTCTGCTGCTGCTCGCATCGTTGCTTCTATTCGTCTTAGGCTCGGCGGTCATGACGTCACTGGGAAGGCTGCGCTTCGGCACGGACCAGGCTCTCTCCAGCCGTTACAGCACAGTGGCACTGCTTTTATGGTTGTCGCTGGCGGTGTGGCTGCTGCGATTAGTGAGCCAGCGAAGCACGCTGGCCTTCGTCGTAGTCCAGGCTGGATTGTTGCTCATAATCGCCTTCGGCGCAGCGCGATTGAAGTACCCGATGCGGCAGGCTGAGAGCAGAAAATTGCACGCCAATACGGCTTCTTTGGCTATGCTGACAGGGGTTTTTGACCAGCAAGCCCTTGCCGGTATTTATCCAATGTCTGAGATTCCCTGGCGGCAAGCGACTTTCTTAAAGCAAGAGAAATTGTCGATCTTTGCTACCGCACAGGCCCGAAATCTGAATCAGCCCTTGTCTGCGGTGTACCATATGCGTCCTGAATCCTGCTGGGGAGAGGTAACAACCGCTGAATCCATCGTCCAGAGTGCTGGCTCCGGTTTGCGCCTTTCTGGTTGGGCTTGGGATTCATATAGGCACGAGGCGGTAAAAGAGATCGTGTTCACAGCGGGAGGAAGAATCATTGGTTATGCGACCCCTGGCATCTGGCGGCCGGATTTGAGCGTCCGGCTGGGATCGCGCACCGCCAGGAGGGCGGGTTGGATCGGCTATGTCGCAGCCATTCCGCAAAATACAATCGTGGCGGCCTACGCGACAGTAAAGTCCGGTTTCCACGAGCAAGCTTGCCCGCTAGTGCATGCTCCCGCCGGTCCTAATGACAGTGCTGGCGGGCCGGTTTCATTTCCTGCCCACGCCTTCGCCCAGTAGATGAGGTTCTCCCGCAAGCTCCGGAATGGATTTCGGATTAGAAGAACCAGGACGATAACCCGGCTTTGGAAAGATGCAGCCCTCCATGCCTGTAATTACTGGAAACGGTTTAGACCCGGATTGGCAGACGCTACCCGCAGCGGCGACGCATGTACTCCGCCAGGGCTTCCTGCCAGGGACGGAATTCAGCAATCCCGGCGGCGCGCATCTGACAGTTGTCGAGCACAGAATAAGCTGGACGGCGGGCTTTGGCGCCGTAGCTCTTGCTATCGCTGGGATGAAGATCGGCGCTTACCTTAGCCAGGCGAAACACCTCTGTGGCGAATTCATGCCACGAGCACTCACCAGCGCTGCTCATGTGATACAAGCCATAGTGCTCCGATTCAATCAGCGGCAGCACGCGGGCCGCCAGGTCTGCCGTCGAGGTGGGAGTAACAACCTGATCAGCTACCACGCGAATGGTTTTCTTCTGTGCTGCCAGCCGCAGCATGGTCTCCACAAAATTGCCGCCCTTGCTGCGGCTGCCGCCCATGCCATAAAGGCCGCAGGTGCGGATCACGAAATGACGCGAGCAGTAGCGACGGGCGGCGAATTCGCCTGCCAGCTTCGAGATGGCATAAACCGAAAGCGGCTGCGGCAGGTCGCTCTCCTTGTAAGGCGTGCGTTTCTCCCCGCCAAAAACATAATCGGTGCTGAAGTGTACGAGGGCAGCGCCAGCTTCCTCGGCGCTTTGTGCCAGGTTGCGAACCCCGGATACATTCACGGCAAAAGTTTTCTCCGCCTGATCTTCACATTCATCCACTCGATGAAAGGCGGCCGTGTTGATTACGCATTGCGGCCGCGCGCTCGCGATCTGCTGCCGCACCGCTTCCGCTGAGCAGATCTCCAGCTGTTCGTGGGTAACCGCCTTCACCTCATGCCGCCGGGTCTCCAGCATCGGTAGCAGGTCCTGGCCCAGTTGTCCGGCCGCGCCAATCAGTAGAATTCGCATCAGGTTTGACGATTCTATATAAAATCCGGCAGCCTGAGGTCATCGGCGAGTCTTTTTCCATACAGATCGAACGTCGCTCGAAAACAGAGAACACGCGAGGGGCAGTACCGTTCCGAGTCGTGGGGTGATAACATGACGGCCTAAGGAGACGTATTTTTCTTCATGGCAGCAGTATTGGATGGGGGCAGTGCCGCAATTGGCGCCCGCAAAAAGCGCATCCTCATTCTCGTGGTCGCCTACAACGCCGAGCACACCATCGAAAAAGTAGTAGCCCGCATTCCCCAGTCGCTCCTGCAATACGACACCGAAATCCTGATCATTGACGATTGCTCGCCCGACCAGACCTTTGCCAGGGCACGCGCCGCGCAGAACAACAAGGCCGTTCGTTTTCCGATTACCGTGCTTTACAATCCGGTGAGCCAGGGCTACGGCGGCAACCAGAAGATCGGCTTCCACTATGCCATCGAGAATGGTTTCGACGTAGTAGCCCTTATTCACGGTGACGGCCAGTACGCGCCTGAGTGCCTCCCGGACCTGCTGCAGCCGTTGCTCGCCCGCGAGGCCGATGCCGTTCTTGGGTCGCGCATGACGACGCGCTTTGGCGCGCTCCGGCAGGGCATGCCCCTTTACAAGTTTGCCGGAAACAGAATTCTCAGCTGGTTGCAGAACCGCTTGCTGCGCTCCTCCCTGAGTGAATTTCATTCCGGATACCGTCTCTATTCGGTAGCCGCGCTGGCCGCCCTCCCCTTCGAGCGCAATACCAACGACTATCACTTTGACACCGAGATCCTCATTCAATTGTTACGCGCCCGCCGGCGCCTGAAAGAATTGCCCATTCCGACCTA
>Ga0070732_10002145_pt1 | contig 10727 bp, 10 predicted proteins | sample Coa_R1_5_FD_66449 | JGI IMG/M metagenome (GOLD analysis project Ga0070732, IMG submission 66449) | Surface soil microbial communities from Centralia Pennsylvania, which are recovering from an underground coalmine fire - Coalmine... | ecosystem: Environmental > Terrestrial > Soil > Unclassified ...
TGGAAAGCCGTAACTGGGGCGGATATCCGTTTCCCAATCAGCTGGCGAGCGAATTCGCCAGCGAGTTTGCGGAGTACCACGGCGCTAAGTACGGCTGCTGTGTGGCCAACGGCACTATTGCCCTAGTGATCGCGCTTCAAGCCGCAGGCATCAAGTTCGGTGATGAGGTGATCGTCCCGGCCTACACGTGGGATGGAACAGCCGCTGCGGTACTCTTCGCCGGCGGCATCCCAGTGTTCGCCGACATCGATCCGGATACGTATTGCCTCGACATTGAATCAACCCGGCGCGCCATCACGCCACGCACGCGAGCCGTGATGCCGGTTCACCTCGCGATGCGTTTTGCCGACATGGATGCCCTGCTCAAGCTGGCGGGCGAACGCAAATTATTGGTCATCGAAGACTGCGCGCACGTGCACGGCGGAGAATATAAGGGCCGTGGAGCAGGCTCCATGGGCGATCTCGGATGTTTCAGCTTTCAATCGAGCAAGATCATGACAGCCGGCGAGGGGGGGATGGTCATTACCTCGCGGCTGGATTGCTTCGAGCTGGTGCAGTCGATCGTGAATTGCGGCCGCGCCAGCGTCACCGATCAATTCAAGAAGCGCGTTCTGGGTTCGAATTATCGCATCACGGAGTTCCAGGCGGCCATCCTGCTGGGCCAGCTCGAGCAGTTGCCGGAGCTTGCGGCCCGGCGAGTGCGGCACGCCGCGCTGTTAACCAAGCGCCTTTCCCAGATCGAGGGCATCAGCCCGCTGCCCGCGCAGCCCAGCCTCTCGCGTGAAGCCATCTACAATTATGTGTTTCGATACCGCCACAAAGAGGCAACGCGCGACTTGTTCGTCTCGGCGTTAGACCGGGAGGGGATCCCCTGTGACGGCCGGTTCTATGAGCCGGTTTACCGCAGCGATCTATTCCACGTGACGCCGGAAGATTTCCCGCAGCTCAGGATCGGACGCGACAAGCCGGTGGATTATGCAGGCTGCCACTGCCCGGTGGCGGAACATGCGGCCTACGAAGAGTCGGTATGGCTGCCGCAGTTTCTGTTGCTGGGCGAGGAGCAAGATGTAGAGGACATCGCGCGCGCCGTCGCAAAGGTGGTTGCGAATCTCAAGGAACTGGCCGCTGCCGATCCCCAGCTGGCGGGCGTGAAATCGCTGAGCCGGGCAGAGCGGCCGCGCATCGAAAAAGCGCGGAATTATTAAGCGATGTACCTCTCGCTCAACCCAACGTTGGTCGCTGACCGCGTACCCTGGCCGGAATTTGCCCACCTCGCAGCCAAGGTCGGATTCGGCGGTGTGGACGTTTCCACCTCAGGCGCCATGAAGGAGGGATTCAAGCTCAGCCGGGAGCTTTTCGAGCAACTCAAGCTCACGCCCGCGGTCGCTGGATTTCCAGTGGAATTCCGCAAAGACGACGCTACGTTCCGGCGTGATCTGGCGAAGCTGGAGGAGGCCGCACAATTCGTAGCGGCGATCGGCTGCCCGCGGATGAACACGTACATCCTGTCGTCGTCGGACCGCCCGAAAGCGGAGCAGCGCAAAATCTATAAGGAACGATTTCGGGTCGCAGCCGATATCCTGGCGCGCTCACACGTACGGCTCGGGCTGGAATTTCTCGGCCCGTTGCACTTGCGAAAACTGTTTCCATACGAATTCATCTGGCGCATGGACGAGATGTTGGAGTTCGCTAAGGAGTGCGGGCCGAACGTGGGTTTGGAACTCGACTCATGGCACTGGCACCACGCCGGCGGAACCACGAAAGACATTATTCACGCCGGCAAGGAAAACATCGTGAATGTTCAGGTGAACGATTCGCCCGCGCTGCCCCCGGACAAGATCCGCGATGACGAGCGGCTGATGCCAGGCGAGGGAGTCATCGACCTGATTGGTTTCTTTCGTGCTCTGAAAGAGACCGGCTACGCAGAAGGCGTGAGCCCAGAGGTTTTTGGACGCGGGCTGAAGAACCTGCCGCCTGAGGACGGCGCACGCCTGGGGCTCGAAACCACGCGCGGCGTCATGCGCAAGGCCGGAGTGGCCTGACAAGCGGCTCTCATGCTCGAACATCTGCTCACCGAGCAAGCGAATCCGGCATCGGAAGGGATCGATGGGCTGCCCACCGCGCAGGTACTGAGCATCATCAATAACGAAGACCGGAACGTCGCTGAGGCCGTGTCGCGTGAATTACCCGCGATCACGCGCGCCGTCGATGCAATCGTGAAGGCGTTCGAGAAGGGGGGGAGGCTCTTCTACATCGGCGCAGGGACAAGCGGGCGCCTGGGTGTGCTGGATGCGTCGGAGTGCCCGCCTACGTTCAATGTTGCGCCCGAGACCGTCCAAGGCATCATCGCGGGAGGTGAAGCGGCTCTCTCCAGGGCGACCGAAACCAGCGAGGACGATCCATCGATCGGCGTGCGGGACCTGATCGCACGGGGGTTTGTGGAGCGTGACGTGCTGGTTGGCATTGCGGCCAGCGGGCGCACGCCATATGTGCTGGGCGCCATTGCAGAGGCCAATCGCATGGGAGCCTTTACGATCGGAATCAGTTGCACTCCGGATTCAGAACTTTCGCGGGCGGTTAAAGTGCCCATCACGTTGCTGGTTGGACCCGAAATCGTGGCGGGATCGACACGCATGAAGGCAGGGACGGCTACCAAAATGGTGCTCAACATGTTGACTACGGCGAGCTTCATTCGCCTGGGTTATGTGTTTGGCAACCTCATGGTTAACGTGCAACCGAAAAACTCCAAGCTTGCCGATCGCGCACGCCGCATCATCGCCATGGCTGCCGGTGTGTCATATGACCGGGCGGAACAACTGCTGATGGCGGCGGGCAACAGCGTGCGAACCGCCATCGTGATGGCGCGCGCGGGCGTGGATCGCGCGGAAGCCGAGCGAAGGCTGGCAACGGCCGGCGGACGAATTACCGAATCTCTGCAGAAATAGGACGTTATGGATAAGTTCGTAGTCAAAGGCGGAACGCCCCTGCGGGGAGAAATCGCGACCGGGGGAGCCAAGAATTCGGCGCTGCCAGCACTGGCCGCGACGTTGCTGACCGATGAGCCGGTGGTCCTGCGGCGCATTCCGAAGGTGCGCGACGTGCGGACGATGCAGCGGCTTTTGGTCGACATCGGCGCCAGTGCTGATGCGGACGGGGAGTCGGTGCGCATTCAGGTGCGTGAGGTGCGGTCGCCCGAAGCGCCGTACGAACTGGTGAAGACCATGCGCGCCTCGAGCCTGGTGCTGGGTCCGCTAGTGGCGCGCGCCGGCCGGGCGCGGGTTTCGCTCCCCGGCGGGTGCGCCATCGGCGCGCGGCCCATCAACCTGCACCTGGCAGGGCTCGAGCAGCTTGGCGCGCAGATCCAGCAGTCCCACGGATACGTGGAGGCGGTGGCTCCGCAAGGACTCCGCGGCGCGACCATCCGCTTCGAGCGTATTACGGTGACGGGGACTGAGGACCTTATGATGGCCGCCGTGCTGGCGCGCGGCGAAACCGTTCTGGAGAATGCGGCGCGCGAACCGGAAGTCACCGACCTGGCGGCGTTGCTAGTGAAAATGGGCGCCAAGATCGAAGGCGCGGGAACATCCACCATCCGGATTCAAGGCGTCGGCCAGCTAAACGGCACGGAGCACTCCATCATCCCGGACCGGATTGAAGCCGGCACGTTCCTGGTGGCCGGCGCGATCACGGGAGGCGACCTGACGGTAACCGGCTGCGTCCCGGAGCACAACGCAGCGTTGATCAATAAACTTCAGGCAGCGGGGGCCGAAGTAGCGGAGGTAAATGCGTCGACACTGCGGGTGCGCGCCGCCGGCGGATTGCGGTCTGTCGACGTGACGACGGAGGAGTATCCGGGCTTCGCCACCGATCTGCAGGCGCAGTACATGGCGCTGATGACGCAAGCCGAGGGAATCGCCATCATCAACGAGACCATATTCGAAAACCGGTTCATGCATGCCCAGGAGATGGCGCGCATGGGCGCGAATATCCGGCTGGAAGGGCATCAAGCGATTGTGGCGGGCCGCAAGGAACTGACCGGAGCCGGGGTGATCGCATCGGATCTGCGGGCCAGTGCGTCGCTGGTGCTGGCGGCGCTGGTAGCGCGCGGGGAAACCGTGATCGACCGGGTTTACCATATCGACCGGGGCTATGACAAAATCGAGGGAAAATTCGCGGCGGTCGGTGCTCAGATCCGCCGTATCGAATGAGGCAGGAGTAACTTCATGGCACACAACGCGGAATTCCTAAAGCTCGTCAACGACGCGAAATCGCGCATCCGCGAGACGGATATCCAAGGGTATAAGCAGATGGTGGCCAGTGGCGAGCGGATGCTGCTGATCGATACCAGGGAAGAGAGCGAATGGGCCGCCGGGCACGCGGCTGGAGCCGTGCACCTTTCTAAAGGGATTATCGAGCGGGATATCGAGGCCAAGGTGCCGGACAAGAAAACCCAGATGGTATTATATTGCGGCGGCGGTTTTCGTTCGGCGCTGGCAGCGGACGCGCTGCAAAAAATGGGCTATGCCAACGTCATTTCGCTGGACGGGGGATGGCGAGCCTGGCAGCAGTCTGGAATGCCTGTCGAGCGGTAGGGCTTACCACCGCAGAATCAGCTTCACACAACACAAGATCACATATCCGAAAACCAGAATTTCGAGCGTGCGGATCAACTTCTCAACCGCGCCGCCGAGAAATTCGAACCGGAGTATCAGCCCGCAGAGGACGCCACCCAACACCCAGTAGGTGTCCAGGGTATAAGCGTAGCTCCGCCAATAAGCCAGCAACACACCGTAGTAGGTTAGAGGCCAGTTGCTGTCCACCCGGGCGCTGAAACGCCTGGTGGCAACCAACAAGGTTGCTGCCATCAACATCAGGGTAACGACATTAAAGAGCGTGATCTCAAAATACATCGGTCAGGTTTCTTCCTGGGTTGGCTTTGTCACGGGACATGAGATGCGAGTCCATCAAAAGACAAAAGTGATCCCAGCCATCGGAACGAAATCGTGCAACCAGCCAGAGAGGTGCGCTCCGGGTGCAGGCGCAATGACCTTCGTCGGAAACTGGGTAAAGTAGTCCCGCACTTCGATGCGCAGCAGAACGCGGGGTGCGATGGCGCACTTGATGCCGCCGCCGAACGTAACCATGGGCTTCCATTGCTGTGTCTTGGTCAGTAACGCAAAACTGCTGAGCGGTTGGTAGGGCGTTTCCGTCCCCACGCCGCTGAAAATCCGCATCCCTCCGCCCGCTGCGGCGAAAGGCTGCACGCGAGAGTGCGTGGCGCGGCTGTGCAGCAGAATGTCGTAGTGCATGGAATGGGTGACACCCTTGAAGGAAGCCGACTGGCCGGAGCCGGACAACTGGAGATCGCTAAACGTGTAGGTGTAACGCAACTCCCCGCTGATTCGCGGATAAAGATTCTGACCCAGTACGGCGCCGACGGCCATCCCGTTGGCCAAACCGGCAGTGGCTGTGTCGAGTCCGTTCGAGACGGTCAAGCCGCTGGAGAAACCGCCGCCGGTGACGCCCCCGACTTCCCACTTTTGCGCAAAGCAGGCGGGCGCCATAACCACCAGCGCGGTGAAAACATATTTGCGAATGACTTTCATGATTCCTCGTGGATCACTTGATTACCCGAACCGTCACGGTGGTCGAACTGGACCCTTGGGTGATCGTGAGCGGAACTTGCATGCCGGTGGGCGCCCACCCGGGCACCAAGGCATGGATCTGGTAGACACCCACCTCACCGGGTGCGAGTCCTGCAAAGTAAAGCGGCAAAGACAGCCCGCCCAGCGAGACGTCCGGCTGGTCAATGGCCACGGCAGGCGGACTCGCGGACGCCGCGAAACCAGTCGCCACCGCCGGCAGTGTGAGGCCCATGCCGGTGGCGTAGATCACAATGCCTTCGCCACGGTGAATCGGGTTGGCAGGGGTTACCAGTTGATTGTTCTTGGCACGAAAAACGGTTGGAATACCGCTTTGCGGTCCAGCTACGCCGCTGCGGAAGACGCTGGGGGCGGCCGGGACAACGGTCACGTCGAAATGATTGCTGGTTCCGCCCGGAGTGTACAGCACCATAGTCGCCGTGCCGTCCACTTCGAACGGCAGTTGCGCGTTGATCTGCTTAGCTGATGCCAACAGCATGGGCGCCGGTACTCCATTCACGGTGAGGCACGATTCTCCGAGGAGCGTCGGTACGGGCACATCGCTCGTGGCTATATTCACGGGACTCAACTGGCTTCCCCAAACGGTAATCAGCCCGCCGGGCGCCATGCCGTTTGAACCATCGGCGGCACTCACCACGGACTGGATTATTGGTGGAGCGCCCCCCGCTGCATAGTCGCGGGGCAGAACTGTGAAGCCGGAAACCGTGAGCGACACGAATGCATGCGGCAACACATCCAGGGTTCGCGTGAACACCGCACCGGGCTGGCCCACTAGTGGGGCTTCCGCGATTACAGCCGGGTTCACAACTTCAGCCGTGACGGCGTTAACGCGCTGCATGACGCCTGGTGACTGCGTGTCCATGGCTGTGGTGCGATAACCCGTCCAGTTGACGAAGACGAAGCCGGAGGAAGAGCCGCCTGCATTGTCCAGATCAGCAACGGGAACCAGGGAGGCATTGAGCAGATGGTTGTCGACCGCGAATGAATGATAATTCGAGGCCGAATAGGCCCCGGACAGCGACGTGAAATCCTGCCGCGATGCGACAAATTCGTCAACGCTCGAGTCGTACAACATCACGGTGCCGTCGGGCATCGCCGCCAGCACGAAGGCGCCGTTGGCGGATGCCGTGAGCACGGTGTTCAGGTTGACATTGTTTTCATACATGCCCAGCGTCGCGGGTGTGTCCACGCTCGCTGAGAGCAAGTCGATCCGGTCGATGGTATGGACAGGTCCAGCCACACGCGAAGCCGCCAGGGTGGCGCGATTGGAAGAGGCGATGGATCGCGGGTAGTGGCCCGGAGGAAAAAAGATAGGCCCCAGCCGGGTGAGCTTGTTCAGATCGTAAGCGTAGGCCAGTTGGGAGTTGTCGTGGCCGACCAAAAGCTGGCTGCGGTCAAAGGTGAAGGCCATCTGAGTCGGCGTGTTGGCGGTGCGCAGGGCGCCGATTTGCCGATCGCTCGCGGCATCGAAAATCAGCACCTGGTTCCTGTCCTGGCGCAAGATGTAGAACCGGTTCCGGATGGGATCCGCCAGAATGTCGACCAGCTTTCCGGGGACGTCGACGATCGTGCCACGCTGGTCGGGCGCCCGGCTGTTGATGAGGACCCGGACATCGGCGACGAGATTCACAGCCGTCCGTGACGTGATGTGGAGCCAGGCCGTCACCGTGCCCTGCTGGCCGGCAAATGCCTGCGGGTCGACCGTGACTTGCACCGTGGCCGGGGTGGTTCCCGTGGCCGGCGAAACCTGGATGCCGGGCGTGGCCGTCGAGATGGTGAAGTCCGTCGACCCGCCCCCCGGATCGGAGATCACAAGACTCTGCGCGGACGCCAGTCGATCGCAGTAGCTTCCTCGGAAGATGACATCCTCCCGCGAGGCCGTGAGGCGGTGAGCTTTGGCCCGCGAACCCACCGGCAGAATCATGACACCGCTGTCAGAGATCGCGTACATCGTGCTGCGGGTTGCATCCAACAGCGACTTGCCCGCGAGGTTTTCGGGTATCTGGAGTTGTTCTTCGACGGTCAAGTTATCGGCTGCGGCGATCATGAGGATGGGTGGCGCCGCCCCGGAGGACGACGCGCCGCCCCCCTGCGGGATCTGGGCGTAGACCAGGCCGGCTACGGAATCGATGACGTGACTGCCGACATTGAGTTTTCCGGAAGGGTTGGGGAACTGGGAGAGCAAGTGGCCGACAGAATCAAACAGACCCCATCCTGCCGTGAAATACGAACCATCGCGGCTCACGCTGACCACGCGCGGACCTTGCGGCGGATCGGCCGTATAGCCGGCCGAGTATACCGTCTGGCTCAGTACGTCGTAGCGAAACCGGATGGTATCGGTGAGACCGTAAATGTTGTATCCATCACCCGAAACTCCAACTGACGCGGCCACGATCTGCGGCGGAAAATTGGCTGGGGGCACAGGAAGAGTTTTCGCCGTTACGCCGGCAATGGTGTCGAGCACGTGGAACGCTCGGGAAGCCGGTTCGAACAGCAGGAACTGCGTGGTGGTCACAACTAGCGCGCGCCCGTCGGCTCCAAAAGCCACGCCGAGCGGAGGATCGACCATGGACAGCGTCTGTCCCAGGCCGGATGTCAGGTCCATGACAGTGAGGGCGTTGGCGGAGGCCTGCGGCGCTTGAAAATTCCCGAAGTTCGCGACCACAAGAAACCGGCCATCCGGGGAGAGCGACAGAGCGCCGGGGTAAGGCGCTACAGGAAAAGAACCCGCCCGGCATCGCTTCGCCAGAGAGACGACATCTATGCGCGACGCCCCGAAGTTCGCGACATACAGGACTCCCCGGGCCTCGTCCAATGCGATGTCCGCGGCGTGCCCCCCGATGGGAACCACGGAGCCAAACGTGGCGGCTTGCCCTGGAGGCGCGGCCGCTAGCATAACGGCAACCGCCGCCAGTCCCGCGATCCGAAAATTCATAATGTGTCTGGTCATTTTGGGAACTCCACGGGGAGGCGGGCACGGCGAACTCCGCCGGCCGCGCCCCTGGCCCGCGCGATCTCTTATCTATTCGACGCTTTTGCGGCGCCGCAACACGATAACGCCCAAAAAAACCAGCGCAAAAACGGCGCATAAGAGGCGAATCATCGATGTGTCCATACTGGGTTCTCCTTTCGCAGCGAATTGGGAAGGCGCTCTACATATTCATCATCATGGGGATGAGATCCCGCACAATGCGCACCAGCACCGGTCCTACCGTCACCACGAACAGCGACGGCAAAATACAGAAAAAAATGGGAAAGACGAGCTTCACGCCGAGTTTCGCGGCTTTCTCCTCAGCCAGCTGGCGGGTCTGAACGCGCATGAATTCGGAATGGCCGCGCAAGCTCTGTGCAATGCTGGTGCCGAAGCGATCCGCCTGGATCAATACGGCCACCAGCTTTTTGACTTCGTCGACGCCGGTGCGGTCGGCCAAGTTTCGCAGCGCATCGGCGCGACGGCTTCCCGCCTTCATTTCCAGGTTCATGAGGCCGAATTCCTGGCTGATCTCCGGATGTGCGAATTGCAGCTCTTTGGCTACCTGCACGATGGCCTGATCCAGACCCAGGCCGCTCTCCACACAGACCACCATCAGATCCAAAGCATTCGGGAGGCCTTTGCGAATGTGTTTCTGACGCCGTTTTCCGCGCAACCTCACGTACTCGTTGGGCCCAAAAAAGCCAGCTCCGAACGATGCCATGACCAGGAGAACCTTCTGCCCGGGGTCGATATCGGAATTTGCGGCGAAAACCAGCGCCGCCGCGGGCAGTACCACGCCCAGGATGGCTTTGGCGCCGTACAGCGTCTTGATGGCACTGGGGCCCCGAAAGCCCGCGCGCATCAGCCGGCGTAGCATCACCGTGGAATCCTTGGGGGCTGAAGGCACCAGCGACCCCAGCTTGCGGACAAGCTCGCGCCATGCAAGGCTGGGATGACCCGCCGGACTAGCGGTTTCGACAGCCGTAGCCGTCACGCGGTCGATGGCTGCCTTGGGGCGAACCCACAGTTGCAGCCCCAGGCTGGCCAGAATTCCCGCGATCAAGATGAACACCCCTAAGGTGGCGAATAGCATGGTCAGACCTCGATGGAAACAATCTTCTTGATCACTGCGTAGCCCAGAAGCTGCAGTCCGATCGCGCCGCCCATCATCAACTGGCCGGTCGCGTCATGGATGAAGAACATGACGTACTGCGGGTTGACGTAGAACATGATGGTGGCTACCGCCGCGGGAATGAGCGACAACGCCGTGCCGGTCATGCGGCCATGTGCGCTGATGGCGCGAATTCTCCCCCTCAGCTTGAAGCGCTCCCGGATCAGGTACGCGAGTTTTTCCAGCACCTCGGCCAGATTTCCCCCGGTGCGTTTTTGCAGCGTGACGGCCGAAACAAAGAACTGCACATCCAGCAAAGGAATGCGCGCCGCCAGCTTCTCGAGCGCGACGTCCAGCGGTAGACCGAGGTTCTGCTCGTCAAAGGTCCGGCGGAACTCGCCGCCCAGAGGCTCGTCGAATTCGCGGTGCAGCATTTCGAGTGAAACGGAAAATGCGTGGCCGGCGCGCATGGCGCGCGCCACAAATTCGAGGCCCTCAGGAAACTGCTCCTCAAACTTTCGCAGCCGCTGTCTGCTCTTACGCCAAACGTAGAACAAGGGTATGGCCCCGCAAAGCGGCCCGGTGAGGAAAGCCACGTGATCTAAGGGAGGCGGCAGCAAGTACCATGCAGCCGAGAAGCCCAGCAACAGACCCGTCAAGGCCAAACGCGCCAACCGCGCCACGGGCCAGCGCAAACCGGCATGCTCCAGCAGTTCTTGCAGGCGGTGCCGCAACCGGAAGCGGCGCAGGAGTTCAAGGACCATGCGGTCCTTCTTGGCGTCTTCACCTTGCATTAAAGTTGGCGCCGGACCTTTGGCTTTGCCGGCTTTGGCGGTGGTGCCAAGCAGGCGGCTCTTGATGGTTTCCAGATCAGACCGGCGCAGGCGGCTATCCAGCAGCAGGTAAGCACCCAGGGTGGCCAGGACCACGGCGCCGAAAATGAAAATGATGAGAGGCATCGGTTTCAGATTTCAACTGA
>Ga0070732_10002146_pt1 | contig 10726 bp, 9 predicted proteins | sample Coa_R1_5_FD_66449 | JGI IMG/M metagenome (GOLD analysis project Ga0070732, IMG submission 66449) | Surface soil microbial communities from Centralia Pennsylvania, which are recovering from an underground coalmine fire - Coalmine... | ecosystem: Environmental > Terrestrial > Soil > Unclassified ...
TGCTAGGTTTATCGCTCCGTTGGCCTGGCAGAGTCTGGTCATCTCTCGGATCACTGACTCTGTGAACTTTGCTACTGTGCGGGAGGGTCCCTTTTTCATGGTGTGGACACGAGCTCGATGACTGGTAAGGCTTCTTCTATTACATTCGAGACAAAGTTGGTTGAGTCTAAATAAACCCCGTCAGAATAGTGGAGACTAGCCATGGCCTACTGCTCCGTCTTCCTGTACCGGGTTCCGAGACGGAAGTCAGAGGCTTTCGTCCATGCGCTGAAGCCTATCATGAAGCTGTTCGAGGACGCTGGCTGCCTCTCGGACGAATTGCTACGACCAAAGGATATGTCCTCAAAGTTTGGAGGATTGAGCTTACCGGATGCTATTGCCCTGGAAACTGACGAGGAGCTGTGGATCGAGATTGCCAGATTCAAGGATACGTCCCATATGAAAGAAGTGCACTCGATGGTCGCGAAGAACCCTGACCTTGAACGACTCCACTCTCGATTCGACCTACTGATTTCTGGAAAACGAGTGTATCATGCGGAATTCGAGTCGCTCCAAGCTCGCTCGTGAAAGGCGCGACTAAATGTTCGTCCCAGCATGAGACCTATCGATCGCTACCTAGATCCGGTAACACCAATCTGAACATTCGGGACCGTCATAATATCGACTGATACGTTTGCCGAAGGGAAGCTCGAAGACGAATACGAGAAAGCGTCTCTCTACGAAACGAACCTCTTCTCGAAAAACCAAGACATCAAAAGCATCTACTCATTCGAGGAGTTCAAAGGCTACTCCGCATGGACCCAGCCGAAAAGCTGGAAGCATGAGGATCTCGTCCGAAACCTATGTCTTCGAATGTAGCAGACAGGGCTGTGGCTATCGGATCGTCCGGGACGAGAAGGGCGAAATTGGACAGGTACGGTTCGACCTCAAATGTCCCAAGTGTCACAATAGCGAATTCAAATGCCTCGGAAAGGGCGATCTGCGAGAGTCGTTCGATCTGGTCGTCCCAACTTCGACCATTGACTTTGATAACATCAACCCGGTAGACTTAGGGTCAAACTAGGGCATTTTCTCAGCCCTAGTCTTAGTACTAGGCGCCTCCATGTTCTTTTAGAAATATTTTCTCGTTTTGTCAAGATTTGCGGCATGGTCAGTTCTTCGAAAGAAGGCTTAACAGAATCCTAGCGGTCACCGCCGGCCAATGACAGTCGCTGAACTTCCTCCGGACAAATTGAGACTCGTATGCTCGGCCGACGAAGTTGGATGCGAGAGTAGTGCTGACCTCGGTCCAGTAGAAGGCATCATCGGCCAGGACCGAGCGCTGAAAGCGCTGAAGTTTGGGATAGAAATGAAAGGCAAAGGGTTCAATGTATACGCAGCGGGTCCACCTATCACCGGAAAGAGGCCGGCTACCCGTAGTTTCCTAGAGGCAATTGCAAAGACCAAGCCTGTTCCGCCTGATTGGGTCTACGTGAATAATTTTCAGGATTCTTACGAGCCGAAGGCACTAATGTTTCCGCCCGGTAAGGCCCGAGTTTTCCAGAAGGACCTGAAGAATTTCATAGAGCAAGCGCAGCGGGCGATTCCTTCAGCCCTTCAAAGCGAGGAGTTCGTCTCGAGGACTAACGGCCTAACCAAGCAGGCCGTGACTGACCGGAACAAGATCCTGAATGATCTCAACAAACATGCGGAGACTCTTGGCTATACCGTTCGAATGACGCAGCTAGGGATCTCCATCGTCCCAGTCGTCGATGGGAAACCGGTGAGCCAAGAGGCCTTCGACTCTCTTCCAGCCCGGGTGAAGAAGAAATACGAACAGAGTCGAGACTCAATGAGAACCGCTCTGGACAAAGCAGGGAAGCAGATCAATGATCTCGACGCCAAGACGGTGGACGAGCTCAAAAAGCTCCGGGACGACTCGGTGCATTATGCGTTCGGCGGCCTAATGAACAGTCTCGTTTCTCGCTACCCAGATCAGCCACAGGTTCTACAACACCTCAACGAAGTCCGGGACGATCTCTTGGAGAACGCGGAAGTCTTCACGCAGAACGTTGCAGAGGAGAAGCCGGGAGAAGACCAGCCGAATCCAACCGAGAGCAAGCCGAGCGAGCAAGCCTTTCGGAGATATGACGTGAACGTCATAGTGGACAACTCCGAGGTGAAAGGCGCCCCGGTAATTACCGAAGATAATCCGACCGCAGCGAACCTGCTTGGCAAGATAGAGTACGAATCACGGTTCGGGGCTCTCGTTACCAATTTTACCTTGATAAAGGGAGGCTCGCTTCACCGTGCTAACGGCGGATTCCTCGTCGTAGGGGTCGATGAGCTACTCAAAAACCAGTTCTCCTATGACGGTCTGAAGAGAGCCCTACAGTCGGCAAGTCTCCAGATTGAGGACATGGGCCAAAGGCTTGGTGCCGCGACGAAGACTCCGGTGCCGCAGCCGATTCCGCTGAACCTGAAGGTCATTCTTGTCGGCGATCACTCGACCTACCAGGCGTTATACCAGCTGGATCCTGATTTTTCGATCCTATTCAAGGTCAAGGCACATTTTGACGATTCGATCGAGAGGAATGACAAGAATCAGAAAACCTACGGTAGCTTCGTCCATTCCCTCTGTGAGAGAGAAAAGCTGAGCCATCTAGATGCTTCCGCCCTTGCCAGAGTGGTCGAATACGGCTCTAGGCTAGCCGAGGACCAGACGAAGCTATCGACAAGATTTCCGCAGATCGCGGACCTGGTCAGGGAAGCAAACTTCTACGCGTCCCAGGAAAATTCGAAGCTCGTGAAGGAGTCTCACATTAGGAAATCGCTCAACGAGAAGGTCTACCGCTCCAATCTTCTCGACGAAAAAGTGAAGGAGATGATTCAGCGAGGAATCATACTCATCGATACATCGGGATCGAGGGTGGGACAGGTGAACGGTCTTTCTGTCATAAGCCTCGGCGACTTCGATTTCGGCCAACCTTCAAGAATTACCGCAAGCCTTGGGCTTGGAAGAAGAGGAATCGTCGACATAGAGCGCGAGTCAAAGCTGGGCGGACAGTTACACACTAAGGGGGTTCTCATCATCTCAGGCTACTTGGAGAACAAGTATGCCAGCGACAAACCTCTCAGCCTATCCTGCCGTTTGGTCTTCGAGCAGAGCTACGGAGGAGTCGACGGTGACAGTGCATCCAGCACAGAATTGTACGCGATACTGTCAGCATTGTCCGAGCTTCCATTGAAGCAGAACTTGGCAGTGACAGGCTCAGTCAATCAGGAGGGTGAGGTTCAAGCGATCGGAGGAGTCAATGAGAAGATCGAAGGCTTCTACCAAACGTGCAAAGTGAAGGGCTTCAAGGGCGACGAGGGCGTAATGATTCCCAAAAGCAACGTTCAGCATTTGATGCTCAACGAGGAAGTTGTCGAAGCGGTCCGTCAACGCAGATTTCACATTTTCCCTGTCAGCACAATCGATGAGGGAATAGAGATCCTCACTGGAGTTAAGGCCGGCAAGTTGCAGAACGATGGAACCTACGAGCTTGGTAGTGTCCACTATAGGGTAAACAAGCGTCTCGCCGAGATGACCCAAAAAATGGCGCGAGTCGCGGGAACAAGCCTTGAGGCTAAGTCACCACGACTCTGAAGTCGAAGCCTAGCTTAGCCTGGACCCGTTAGGTGGCGTTCGACTGACTGAGGCATACACTCAGCCCTATTTTACTTACGACTGTGGATTACCCTCGTCGGTCAAAGAGCTGTGATATCGTTTAACCTTAAATTATTCAAGATTCAAGTATTACCTCGGTCGAGAGCCATGAAGGGAGCTTGGTGCGACTGATTCTTCAGGGGGAAGAGGACAGTCCACAGTTGAAAGCCTGGAGAAGTCTCGCGGACACGTACAGAACCATCTACTCCAGGGTTAACTCGGATCTGAGGCGCTATGGGCTCACGCCGCCGCAGTATTCCGTCCTCGGAGCTATTGGAAGATCAGAATCTGGAGGGCTCGCGATGAACGAGATTAGTAAGAAGTTGTTCGTGACGTACGCTGACATCACACTAATTGTTGACAACTTGGAGAAACGTACCTACTTGAAACGGTTCAGAGGAACTCATGACCGCCGTATCGTGCGGGTAGAACTTACACCAAAGGGACGAACCTTATGGAGACGAATTCGTGCGCTGCACAGACGAAAAGTCGCGGACCTAATGGATGGACTGTCCACCAATGAACTGAAGGAACTCACTGACTACACTGTGAAGCTGAAGGAGAACATTCTGAAACTGCCAGGCAGAATGGTTTCCAACCAGAAGGAGAGAGGCAGTATCCAACCACGCCGAAGAGACCGTGTCCCAGCCACCATCAGAGGATAGACGTTTCAAGTTTGAAAGCGATTGAAGCAGAAAATCTAACCAAGATCTATCCACCAGACACCATAGCGGTTGACAGCATCAACTTCTCAGTCGAAGAAGGCGAAGTCTTCGGCCTTCTGGGTCCGAATGGCGCGGGAAAAACGACCACGATCAAGATGATCACGACATTGACAACGCCAACTTCGGGATGGATGAAGGTTTTCGGAGTCGATGTTCGCAAGCATCCCAAAGACGTGCGTCAGATGCAGGGCTATGTGCCCCAGGCGATCAGCGTGGACGGCGACCTGACTGCCTACGAGAATCTACTGATCTTCGCCAAGCTGTGCTATGTTGACAAAGCACACCGTGAAGAGCTGATTCGCGATGCCCTCGATTACATGGGTCTGACCGACAGAGCCGACGACCTCGTAAAGCATTATTCAGGGGGAATGATGAGGCGACTAGAAATCGCCCAGGCTTTGGTCAATCGGCCGAGGATACTGTTTCTAGATGAGCCCAGTATTGGCTTGGACCCTTTTTCTCGTCGCCAGGTGATAGGTTACGTCAAACAGCTGAATGAGAAATACAAAACAACGATACTGATCACAACTCACGACATGGCCGAAGCGGACGAGCTCTGTCACAGACTGGCCATAATGAACGCTGGAAAAATCGCAGTAATTGGAAGCCCCGAGGAACTCAAAACAACCGTCGGCGGAGACATCGTAACGGTAGAACTCTCTACAGCATCCGAGCCTCCACCACTTCCTGAAGAACTCGGAGCAGTTATCAGCAATGAAGGTGGACGCTTGAAGATTCTAACTAAGAATGGAGAGCGGACGATGCCGGGAATAGTCGAGTCCTACGACAAACAGGGAGTCCACGTATCTTCTATCTCGCTAAGCAAGCCAACGTTGGAGGAAGTGTTCGTCAAGTACGCAAAGACGAGTCTGGCGGGGGCTGAGCAGACCTTCAGAGAGGCTAAGTCGGCAAGGCGCAGCATAGTGAGGCACGGGCGATGAGTAGTTTCGTTAAGCCTATTCAGAGTGTCTTGGCGGTGGCCGAGATGGAAGCCCGAAAGATTCGTCATGATTCAACCGAGCTTTGGACAAGAGCTGTACAACCTGCTCTTTGGCTGCTTGTCTTTGGTGTGACTTTCAACAAGCTGCAAGGGCTCAATCTTGGAGGCTTCAGCTATCTCCAGTATGTTTCTCCGGGGGTCCTAGCTCAATCAGTTCTTTTCGTCGCAATATTCTATGGGATCACAATTGTCTGGGAGAGAGACATGGGGCTGTTGACAAAACTATTGTCAACACCGTCACCACGTTTCTCTATTGTTGCAGGCAAAGCGCTCGCAGCCGGCGTGCGAGGGATATTCCAAGCCATCATCATCTTCGCTCTAGCATTGGTAATCAATGTCCATCTCAGGCTAGACCCTCTAGATCTCGCAGGGGTCTTCATTGTGATCGTCCTATTTGCCATGTGCTTCTCCAGCCTCTCAATGGTTCTAGCCTCGATTCTGAAGACGAGGGATAGGATGATGGGCATCGGCCAAGCAATCACCATGCCCCTCTTCTTTTCCAGTAGCGCGATCTATCCGGCGAGTCTTATGCCGAGCTGGCTTCAGGCTATCGCCGCATACAACCCTCTCAGCTATGTGGTAGATGCGATGAGGGCCATGTTGCTCACCGGTAACTACGCCAACCTCCCAGTCGATATCGGGGCACTGCTGTTGTCGACAGGTCTACTCTTGACCGCTGCTTCGATCATCCTCCGAAGACTGATCGAATAGCTGCTATCAGAACTGGGGTATCAAGCCTTGATTGTTCTTCTCATCAGAACATGATTAGGCCCCAGAGAATTGATGACCTTGAATTTTTCTCGCTCGTACATCGATTCCGTTCCGAACCAGAACCATTGAGGCCATTTCGACCAAGCCTTTGCGGTCTTATGAGTCACCGGATACGCTTCTACAACTCCTCCACCTCTCGCTCTGATTGAATCCAATGCGGCCTTCAACGCGATGCTTGCTACACCTCTCTTACGATAATCCTTGTCAATTACAAAACACGTGATACGCCATAACTTCTCTGGCTCGTCTTTCAAGTCGAGTTTCTTGTAGTTCCTTCCATTGTCGATTCTAGGGAACTCGGGTTTCAATCCGTACGCGCACCAGCCGATAGGAATTTTCTGATCGTAGAGGAGGACCCCGTGAGCTTTGCCATGGTCGACGAGCAATTTCTTGTCGTGCTTGTTCTTGGTGCTTCTTTCCGTCGAAGTCAGTCCCTTCATTGAGCCGCCTTTGGGTCGTTGGTAGTACATGCACCAGCATCCTCCTACTCCGCCGTGCTTGGAGAACAATTTCTCAAAGTCTGGCCAGGTGGCAGGACTCAGCTCCCTCGCATTGTAGCTGGCGCGGCTCAACAATGATGTTCGAGTGATACGGTATCAGTCTGTGCGAATTAACTTCTTTGCCGGCGAGCGCTGAAGTCCACGCGACTCTGATAGGCGTCAAGAGAATGTTGTCACATTTATCAAGGCCGAGACAGCCGTTGTTCGCTGGTTATCATGGAAGCAGCAACACAAACACAAAGACCGCAACCAAAGCTCGGTATGCTTGTGCACTTCGAGATTCCAACTGACTCGCCTGAGAAGGTCGCGCGATTCTACGAACAGCTCCTAGGCTGGAAGATTACCAAGACACCGATGGGACCATCGGACTACTGGCTCATAGCACATAAAGACGCTGGCCCTAACGAGACGATGGGCGGCATCTACCAGAAGACAATGGGCGAGACAGGGATTCTCAACTACTTCGGCGTCCCCAACCTTGACCTGGCCGTTTCCCAAGCGAAAGGCCTAGGCGCGACCGTCGTCAAGGAGAAGACTGAGATTCCGACCATCGGATGGTTCGCCATTCTCCAAGACCCTGAGAAGAACAACTTCGCCCTATTCCAAGGCAACATGTAGAAACGGTCTCTGGCCACAACCAAACTTCTCCTTTTTTTCGCACCCTCAGAAGACAGACCCTGTCTCTCTAGGCGCATGATTTCCGCCCGACTCATATCAGAATATCAAAGTAGTAAATTGAACCTGTTGCTCAAGTGGGAGCTCGCCGCGTAAAAGCTGATCTGCGTCGAGCTATGCTACGACTAGCTTCTCGAACAACAGTTCCTTGGCTAGGTTTGCAAGGTTTACGGGCGATGTCCCATTTGTCCTAGCAAGTTGTTGGGCGGAGGGAGGTTCGGTCAGATAGTTTGGAATTCTTGCCTTGATGCGGTCCTCGTATGTTGGAATCGTCTCGTTCTGGTAGAAGACACCGATGGGGATCTTGTCGCCCCATTCTCTTGACTTTTCCATAATCTCCGACATTTTCTTCTCTACATCCACCTCAGTCATCATTGGGGTTATCCTTCCGTCATACCCCGTTGTCTCAAGCTCGTACGGCCTCGGCATCGGCTTCTTTGTAACTGGGTCTAGTCTATCCTCTCCGCCATACCATTCCTTCGTGTTGATGTCGTTGTATGTCGGGCATGGTTGCATAATCTGGACAAGGGCGAATCCCTTGTGGGCGACTGCTTTCTTGACTGTTTCTTTGAGATGTTTCGTGTTGTACGAGTAGGATCGCGCGATGAATGTGAAGCCTGATGCCAATGCGAGGAGAATTGGATTGATGCTTGTGTTGATGTTGGGCATTGGGAGAGATTTTGTCTGCATTCCGTACTGCAAGGTTGGTGAGGCTTGTCCCTTTGTGAGGCCGTAGACGCCGTTGTCGTGAATTATGTAGGTCATGTCGATGTTTCTTCGTCCTGCGTGGACGAAGTGGCCTACTCCAATTCCGAGCCCGTCCCCGTCTCCGCCTATCGCGATAACTTCTAGGTCAGGGTTAGCGAGCTTCGCGCCTTGGGCGAAGGGTAGTACTCTACCGTGAAGTGTGTGGACGCCTGTCGCGTTTGTGAAGTGCACGATTTTTCCGGAGCAGCCGATTCCTGAAAAGAGGACGAGTTTGTTGATGTCGATGGGTAGCTCTGTCAGTGCCATTTTGACTCCGGCTTCGATGCCGAAGTCTCCGCATCCTGGGCACCAGTCGTTGTGGACGTCTGTCCGGAGGTCTGAGAGTTTAAGCGCCATGGGTTAACACTACTCTCTTGTTTTGTGTTGGGTTTGAAATAATCTTCTTGACGCTTTCGTAGATCTCGTCTTGGGTCATCGGTCTGCCATTGTATTTTACGATCTTGTTTTTGATGTCTATCATCGTCTTCTCGGCAACCACTTGGCTCATCTGGCCCGAGTAGTTCTGCTCGATGTCGATTGGAAGTTTCGCCTTTGACAGTTTCTCCTTCACGCTCTCCGTCGGAAATGGGCTAGCCAGTCGTATTTGTAAGAACTCTACGCTGATTCCGTCCTTCTCAAGAAGCTTCATCGCGTCAAGGATGGGACCCTTGGTTGATCCCCAGCTGACCAGTGTCGCGTCCGCCTGTTTCTTGTTTGATGGGAAGAAGTTCCACTTTTCCATTTCAGGAATTGCTTTTGCCGCTGTTTCGAGCTTGTCCATTCTCTTGTCCATCATGCGGATCCTGTTGAAGGGGTCTTCTTCGATGTGTCCCACTTCGTCATGTTCATCGCCGCTGTTCCAGAATCGGTGTCCCGACCCGAGCGCCGCTCTAGGCGAGATGCCGTCTGGAGAGAACGCGAACCTGCGGTAAGGTTCACCATTCCCGTTGGGGGACCCGTTGTTCTCGAGCAGCTTCCCACGGTTGATTTTGACCAAGTCAGTCTTGAATTGGGGAATGGTTACACTAGTGTTGGCCATCGACTTGTCAATTAGGTGTATGGAGGGCATCTGGAATTGTTCTGCGTAGTTGAAGATGCGGATTGCGTCGTAGAAGCATTCTTCGAGGTCTCCTGAGCAGAGCACGATGCGCGGGAATTCTCCATGTGAAGCGCTCAGGACGAATTTCAGGTCTCCCTGTTCGTGGCGTGTCGGTTGGCCTGTTGAGGGTCCTCCGCGTGAGTATTGTGTTATCACGACCGGGACTTCGTTCATGCCGGCCCATCCTAGTCCCTCTACCATGAGTGAGAATCCTGGTCCGGAGGTTGATGTTGCGGCTCGGACCCCCGCTAGCGCAGCGCCGGTCGCCATGGTGAATGCCGCTATCTCGTCCTCTGTCTGTGTCACGAGGATCGATCCCTTCTTTCCAATTTGGCCCCCGTCGAGGTCGAAGTTCTCATGTGACTCTAGAAACTCGCTCTCGTCAGCCGCTGGAGTAATCGGGTAGTATGTCTGAACACGGCATCCTCCGACGATCTTACCGAGAGCCACTGCTTCGTTGCCCATGAGTAACAGTCTAGGCTGGTTCTGTATTGCCTTGAGCTGGTACGAGAAGGATGCCTTCGGGAGTCCCTTGGCGATATCATAGGCCATCTTGGCCCCGATGTCGTTCATGTCGATGACTTTCTTCTTGCTTCCGAAAGTTCGGCCGATAGACTGGTTGAGATAGTTGAGGTCGAAGCCGAGGATGGCGAATGAGGCTGCGACTGAGAGAACATTGACGATTCGTGAGACTTTGCTGAGCTGGTGCTCACCGATCTGGGCTGCCGTCTTCGCGACGATGTCGTTGTATGGTATGGGGTAGAGGTTGACGTTTCTCTTCTTGGCCTCTTCGAGTATTCCTGCCACTGTTCCGGGCAGTCCCTGTTTGGCCAGTCGGTCTTTGACTCGGACAACCACGGGCTGTTCGATTGTGTCGACTTTGTCTATCGCGATTGCGTTGAAGCTTGGGTCGTAGATTATTCCGCCGCCCGGGCAGACCTCGTCAGCATGTCGGATGAGGGTTTCAGCGTCGAAGGTTGCTAGAAGGTTGACGTTGTTAACTTGCGATCTGATACGTTCGCTATTTGCGCGAACCTCGAAATAGCTGTGAGGACCCTTGATACTGGAGTAGTACTCGCGCGAGCCGAAAGTCCAGAGACCGGCTAGTGCGCAGGCTCCCGCGAAGATGTTCGCAGAGGAGTCTACCCCGCTCCCCTGGGGACCGCCCGTCATCCACGATAAGTCGTTAACCTTTGAAGGATTGTTGCTCGTCGGTTAGCCCCCGGTCGCCTTTCCATGTCCGACTGCGCAGTCGCAGTCGCTGCTCTCGCAGCAGTATGGACAGGCGCACTCGCAGGCGTCTATCGGGTACTCACAGTTCGGACACATGTACTGTTCTCGCTCCTCCAGCACAAGCATCCCTTACTAAAAAGCTCCTAGTCCTCGAAATAAGCGTTTACCAATGATGGATGAATTGGAAATCTTACGCCTCCAAAAAGTTTCTAGAAAAATCGTTAGCAGTAGAATTCTAGGCTTGGCTAGGGGGCTTCTTGGTTCTCATCATTGAAACCGAGCTTGACC
>Ga0070732_10002147_pt1 | contig 10724 bp, 9 predicted proteins | sample Coa_R1_5_FD_66449 | JGI IMG/M metagenome (GOLD analysis project Ga0070732, IMG submission 66449) | Surface soil microbial communities from Centralia Pennsylvania, which are recovering from an underground coalmine fire - Coalmine... | ecosystem: Environmental > Terrestrial > Soil > Unclassified ...
CGCGACGATGCCTTTCCCTGGGGCGGCGATCGGCCGCAAGTGGCCGGTGCCTACGGCAGAGAGGGCGGTGCCAGCCGGTCCCTTTAGGTCGACGACACGCCGTCCGGCGAGGTAGCGCTTGAGCGTACGCGAGGTTTCCTCCTCGATCTGAGCCCATGCGGAATCGGAAATGGGGGCAAGCTCGCGATGAAGATTATTCATGTCGAATGTCTCCTTTGAGAGAACCGATGCAGAGCGAACCATCGCGCACCGACTGGATCGATGGCGACGCTTCGGCCACCGCCGGAGGGGAAAGAGAATCCGCAATCGCCGGCTGGTCTTCAATAGGCTGTTCTGCGATAGGCTGGTCTGCGGTTACGTTCTCCAAAAAAGTTGCGGAGGGCACGAAGAACAGATTTCCGGTCACGGCGCGGCTGAAGTCGAGCAACCTATCGTAGTTTCCGGGTGGCCGGCCGATGAACATGTTCTCGAGCATTTGCTCGATGGTGCGGGGCGAACGGCTGTAGCCGATGAAATAGGTTCCGAATTCACCATTGGCGGGCCGGCCGAACGGCATATTGTCGCGCAGGATCTTGATCTCTTTCCCGTTCTCGACGATGGTCGTGAGCGCGTTGTGCGCGGAAGTTGGCTTGACGGAGTCGTCCAATTCGATGTCGGACAGCTTGGAGCGGCCGATGATTCGTTCTTGCGCCTCCGTGGAGAGCGCATTCCATGCGCCCATATCGTGGAGGTATTTCTGCACGATGACGTAGCTGCCGGCGGCGAACGCGGCGTCCTCCTCGCCGATAAGCACAGCATCGATCGCTGCTCCCCTTGGATTCTCCGTCCCATCGACAAAGCCGAGCAGGTCGCGCTCATCGAAATAGCGAAAACCCTGGACTTCGTCCACCGGCGAAACAGCATTTCCCAGACGCGCCATAAGCTCAGTGGCAAGCTCGAAGCATAAATCCATGCGCTTGGCGCGGATGTGGAACAGCAAATCGCCTGGTGTGGAGGGGGCATGCCGCGCTTCGGCGCGAATTTCGCGGAAGCCGTGCAGTTCTGCCGGTCGCGGCGGCCCAAAGAGCCGGTCCCAGGCGTTAGAACCAACCCCCATAACGCAGGAAAGGCCCCCTTCCACGTCCCGAAATTCCACCGCACGTATAAGCGCGGCGAGGTCTCCGCAGAACGAGCGCACCGTCGCACGATTGTCCAAGCCCGGGTTGAGCGTCGCGACCAGGAAGATCGCGGCGCGGGTGAGCGGCGCGGCTACCGGCTGCGCGACGTCCGGTAATCTACCTGCCGCTTCCGTCGCGCTCATTGGATTGGTCTCCATCGGGTGTCGTTCCTGCTGGCGTGCGTGGAATTCGCCCTCCGAAATGTTACGCTCGCCTCGCGTGTGCAAGTTCGCCCTGAAAGCTTACCATCGGCGCCAAACCTGCGACCACCTCGGGCGATGCGGAGTAACATATTGGCGTGAAAGAGACCTGGCGATGGTTTGGCCCGCAGGACCCGGTTTCCCTCGATCATGTGAAGCAGGCGGGCGCCACTGGAGTGGTTTCGGCGCTGCATCACCTTTATCGTGGCGAGGCTTGGACGCTGGAAGAAGTTCTTAAGCGAAAAGCAGAGATTGAAGCTGCCGGCCTGACCTGGTCGGTCGTGGAAAGCATTCCGATCCACAATTCCATCAAGCTGCAATCCAGGCCGTACCGGCAATACACCGATGCCTGGAAAAACTCGCTGGCAGCCGTTGCCCGGGCTGGCGTTCGAGTTGTGTGTTACAACTTCATGCCAGTGGTGGATTGGACCCGGACGGACTTGCGCTGGCGACTCCCTAGTACGGGCTACGCGTTGCGATTTGATGCGTGCGATTTTGCTGCATACGACTTGTTTTTGCTCAAGCGGCCCCATGCCGAGCAGGACTATTCACAGGAGCGTTTCACGGCTGCCCGAATTCGTTGGGAAGCTATGTCTGAGGAGCGGCGGAATGATTTGGAACGAACGATCATCGCAGGGCTGCCAGGGGCGGAGGCATCCTACAGCCGGGCGACGCTGCAGAGTCTACTCGCTGAGTATGAAGGAATTACGCCTCAGGACCTGCGCACGAGCCTGGTTGCTTTCTTGCGGGAGATCGTTCCCGTCGCGGCGGAACTGGGAGTCCGGCTGGCGATTCACCCGGACGACCCGCCTTGGAGCTTATTCGGCCTGCCGCGAGTCGTATCCACGGCTGACGATGTGCGGGCCATTTTTGACGGCGTCGACACACCCGCGAATGGCTTAACGTTTTGTGTCGGATCTTTTGGTGCTCGCTCAGACAATGACCTTCAGGCAATGGTGAACGAATTCGCCTCGCGTATCCATTTCGCGCATCTGCGGCAGGTTGCGCGCGAGCCCGACGGATCCTTCTACGAAAGCGAACATCTGCACGGCAGTTCGGATATGAGTGGAGTCATCTGCTGTCTGCTGAAAGAGGAGGCTCGCCGCAGAAAGCAGAATCGTCCAGACAGTGAGATTCCGATGCGTCCCGATCACGGCCATCTGCTGGCAGACGACATTTCTAGAAACTTGAATCCTGGTTACTCTTTGATCGGCAGGTTGAAGGGTTTGGCTGAGCTGAGAGGCGTGATCCAAGGATTAAAGTACGCTTTGCCAGAATTGGCGAACTGAATCGCATCACTCCGTAATCGCGCAGTGAAAATCGCAATAGTCGAGTCAGGAGTAATCACGCATGAAAGAGTTTGAAAATCGAGTTGCCATAGTGACTGGTACCACCGGCATAGGTCGGGCCATTGCGGAGCGCCTTGCTCAGGGTGGCGCCAATGTCACCGCTTGCGGAATTGAGGTATCGGCAAACGGCCAACTGGAACAAGATGCCAACACGCACGCGTTGTCGTTAATCGTGGAGCTGTGTGATGTCAGCCAGCCTGACCAGGTTAAGGCGATGATTGCGAGGACAGTCGCGAAGCACGGCAGACTGGATATCATCGTCAATGCCGCAGCCATCCATCCCTTTGGCTCCGTAACCGAAACCGATCCGGAGACCTGGAGTCGCTGTCTGGCAGTCAACGTTGGGAGTATCTTCCTGCTGGCGCACTTCGGAATTCCGGAAATGAAGAAACACGGTGGTGGCGCGATCGTAAACCTTTCTTCGGTTCAGGGACACGCCTGCCAAAGAGGAGTCGCGGCATATGCGACATCCAAAGGTGCAGTCCACAGCCTGACTCGGGCCTTGGCACTTGACCACGCGGCGGACCAGATTCGTGTTAACTCCATCAGCCCGGGATCTATTCGCACACCGATGCTGGAGCGGTCGGCAGCGCACTTCGGCTCCGATCTGCCGGTGGAGAAAGTTTTCGAACGCTTCGGCGCGTCGCATCCCCTCGGACGTATCGGCACGCCGGAAGAAGTCGCCGAACTGGCGGCTTTCCTTGCCTCGGACAAGTCAAGTTTCTGTACCGGCGGCGATTTTCTGGTGGATGGCGGACTGTTGGCCGGGATCGGCGTGCAATGACGCGACCCATTACCATCGGGCTCCCGGTCTGCGTAGCTCCAACGGGCGACGTCTGCGGGGAAGGTGCGGTCTGGCATGCGGAACACAAAGCCGTCTACTGGAATGACATCAACCGCTTCCTGATCCATCGGTTTACGCCCGAGGATCAAAGCGTACGAACGTGGTTTTTCAACGAACCGGTTACTGCGCTCGCGTTAACGGACCGCGTTGATGTCCTGACCGTTATTTTGGGCTCAGGTGTCATCCTTTGGGAACCTCATACCGATAAGCGGCATGATCCGATCTTCATTCTCAACGGTTGGCCTCATGTGCGTCTGAACGACGCGCGTCCGGATCCGCGCGGATCGCTTTGGATCGGGTCGATGCGGAACAATGTAAATCCGGACGGGTCTGGCGGCGAAGCTGGAGGTAAGGATGGCGCTCTGTTCCGGCTCGATCCAGATGGAAAAGTGACGGCCTGGCGCAAGGAGATTGGAATCTCGAACACGCTGGCCTGGAGTCCAGACCGTCGTCTTTTCTATTTCGGGGATACGCTCGACAACGTGGTTCGGGTCTATGACTACGATTCGAACGCTGGCACAATTGCCAACGAGAGATCTTTCTTGGCAAGTTTCGCACGCGGGCTGCCGGATGGCTCAACGATGGACGCGGAAGGCTATCTTTGGAACTGCCGCTTTTTCGGCGGGTGCATCGTGCGAGTGACGCCCGACGGGCAGATCGATCAAGTGATTGAGATGCCCGTGAAAAACATCACCACCTGCACTTTCGGCGGAGCGGACCTGAAGACTCTCTACGTCACCACGGCGAAGATTGAGGCACCGGCGTGTGATCGCTTGGCGGGCGGGCTCTACGCGATTTCGACGGAAGTTGCAGGCCAGGCCGAGAATCAATTCCGGTTTTTCTCCGGCAAGCGCTAACCAGGACTCCGCATAACCTGGTGTGCCGCACCCGAACTCGAACTGAATTAAGCTTTCATTTTCTTCTGCAGCAGGTTGAGCAGTGCGCTGTCCAGTTGATGGCCGTGCCAGTCCTTGTACTTGGTGCCCGGCCGCTCCGTATCCAGAACGCCGAAGGGGCCGCGAAAGTTCCAAAGCGCCCATCCAGTCTGCAGATCACCCAGTACGCCCAACGTATCGTCGAACCAGGAAAGGACCACCTCTGGCGGGGTGTGTTTGTAACAGCCCATCTCGCCAAAATGAATTGGAACGCCATGCGCCGAGAGTTCACCCCAAGGCTGGAAGGTATGAGCCACTTGAGCACGGTCGATGATTTCTCCTTTGTCTCTTTTAAGCGGCCAGGTCGGGAGTGGTTCCGAGCCAGTCAGGAAACCGCGTGCCCACTCGCACTGGTAGTGCGTGAGTTGCACGGGATGATAGGTATGGCAACTCTGTAGCACGCCGCTGTCGAACAGATCTGGGATTACCGCAGTCCCACCATTGTATCCATCGGTGATAATGAGCCGCTGCGGATCGTGTTTTCGAATTCCCTCGATCGCCGCACGGGCCACCCTTGTGTAGTCCCCAGCATGCCGGTGTCCGACCTCGCTAAAAATCTCTTGCGAAGTCTTACCCGCCTTCCGAAGCTCTTCGGTCTCCACCGCAGTCGGCATCACAATCGGCTCATTCACGAGATTGAAGCTAAGTTTGTCGCTGGAAATCCCCTTGTACCGATCGGCAAAGTATGTCCACTGGTAGACGAATGCATCCAGGGTTTTTGGATCGGAATACACGCTGGTTTTTTCCTTCGTGATGTGGATTCCCGTAAGCGCTTCGTTCAGGTCGTCGAGAATGCAATATCCTGGCGCACGATGCAGGCAGATGTTGACGTGGACTCCGTACTTTTCTCCCAGCCGGATCGCACGATCGATGGGCGCTACCTTCTCCTCTTTAATCTTGAGGAGATCAGCGGGATCGGTCCAGAAACGATAATCCATGGGCAAGCGCACCCAATTGAAACCCCAGTCGCGTATCCACCGGAAATCGTCTTCCAGAAACAAACCGTCATCCTTATAAGGGAAATATTTCATCCAGTCGGGATCGGTGGAGAAGTATTCCAGCAGGTTAAAGCCGTACCAGGACGGATTCTTCGCGGCGTTCGCTTTGTTATGTTTCTCTTTGATTTGCGGAGTCAATGCAAGCGGAGTGCCACCGGACAAGCCAGTGGGCAATATCGCGCCAGCAGCAGCAAGCCCGAGAGATTTGAGAACCGCTCGGCGGTTCACGCTGGCAGGGGAATAGCAGAATGAGTTAGTAATGGCTCTTTGACGGGCGACGTTGCCAGATAAATTGATCGTTTTCATTTTAAGAACGTCCTTTTTGGCGGCTAGTCAGCAACGATGGCGGAGGCGCCCTCGCTCTGCGTGGTCCAGAGCCTCGTGATCTCTTCGAGCGATCTCCCTTTCGTCTCCGGAACCAGGAGGCCGACCAGGATGATCGTCAATAAAGCTCCAGCACTGAAGCACCAGAATGTGCCGTCCGATCCAAGGTCTTTCTGCATGATGGGGAACAGTTGGTTGCCTAGATAGCCGACCAGCCAGAGCGCAGTGGTCGCAATGGACATTCCCCGCCCCCGAATCTTGGTGGGATATATCTCGGAGATAATGACCCAACAGGCCACACCATTTCCGAATGCGTGGCCTGCCACAAAGCTCATAACAAAAACCAGAATTGCCAGCCCGCTGCCGTGGATGTGATAGAACCACCCCACGAAAGCAAAAGATACGAATTGCACCGCGGTGCCGACAAGAATAAGCGTCTTCCTGCCGGCACGATCTACTAGCCAGAGCGCAAACAAGGTGAACAGCAGATTGATAAGACTCACAAGCACAGACTGAAAGAATGCGTCCCCGGTACGGGTTCCGGCGGAACGGAAGATTTCAGGAAGAAAGGAAAACAACGGAGTGATGCCGCTGATCTGCTGCAGGCCTGCCAGCATGATTCCCAAAAGTAAAGGTCGGCGGAACGTGGTAAATAGCTCCGAGATATGACCCTCTTCCACTGCCAGCGAGTCTTCGATTGCAGCAGCTTCCCGCTTTGCAGTGTCCGAATCGTTGATTATGGATAGCACTCGCAAAGCTTCCTTACGGCGACCCATCTTCATCAGCCAGCGCGGACTTTCGACCGCCGGGAGGATCATTCCACCGAAAAGAAGGGCGGGCGCAATGCCGGCGAAAAACATCCAGCGCCAGCCTGACGATATATTCCAGGCTTCATCGCCCATACGCTGGATCAGCATGTTCACAAAGACGGCAGCAAGTATGCCTACGACTATCCCTAATTGATAGAGAGTGACGCACCGTCCGCGGACTCGGGTTGGTGCAATCTCGGCGATATAGTTGGGAGAGATCACAGAGGCGGCTCCGATGCCAAGGCCGCCGATCAGGCGCCAGACTACGAATTGTGGGAGGCTGGCAGCCCAGAAAATGCCGGCCGACGACAGCGCAAAGCAGACTGCGCAGAGTGCCAGCCCTTTTTTCTTTCCTAGATAGTCCGCCACGGCGCCGGCAATCGCGCACCCGACAATGCACCCGATCAAAGCGCACCCGGCGGCCCATCCTATGCCAGCGGTATCGAGATGAAAGCGCTGGCTCAGGTAGCCGATGGCGCCACTGATGACGATGTTGTCGTAACCGAAAAGAAGCCCGCCCAGAGTGGAAACTGTGGCGGCAATGATGAGAGGTCCGCGTTGAACGGCTGCAGTTGTCAGGCTAGTGGCCTCGGTGTGCGGATTCGGTCACGGACGTGCGTTCAGAATCGTGTGAGTCCAGCATCGCTCTCACGGCAAGAATGAAGCCAATGGTATGAGCCATTCCGGCGTGCCAGGGAGCGGCGCAAGACATCTGCGGAGTGTGGTCGGGGATGATGATCCCATCGAAGTGGTTACGCTTGAGGATCGATAGAATGCGGACCATGTCGACCTCGCCCTCGTCGATGAACGTTTCACGATAGTTGGGCACCTTGCCGACCACGTTACGAAGATGAAGGTAAGCGATCTTGCCCTGTTTGCTGTATTGATCGACGGCGTCGTGAACATCGCCCTCAGTCATTTCCGCAATGGTTCCCACGCACAGCTCCAGGGCATTGCAGGAACTGGGAACTACGTCGAGCAGGCGTTGATACATGCGCGGCTGGAAAACAAGGCGTGGTTGCCGGCGCATGGTCGGCATGGGAGGATCGTCGGGATGAGCGGCGAGCCGCACTCCTGACTCCTCCGCAACCGGAACAACATCCTCGAAGAACCGCTGAAGTCGCCGCCAGAGTTCCTCATGTGAGACCTCAGGCAGGGAACCGGGTGATGCATTCTGATCGTAAATCATGTTCCATACCACGCCGTTCGGGACTGGCTCGTCGTCGGCCGGTCCATTCATTCCCAGAGTTAAAGCATTTCCGCGACCAGCAGGCGTGGTCACCCGGCCGCAGACGCCGGCAAGGCTGAAGTTGTAGCCCAGAACCGGGATGCCGGCTTCACCCATCCGACGAAGGATCGTTTTTACATTCTCGATCTGCTGGGGACGTCGGGGGCCATCAAGCAAAATGTCGTGCCAGTGGGCGGGATCCAGATTTTCGATCGCGCCTAGCGCAAGCCCTGCATCTTCGATCTCCCCGCGAAGGTTCTTCAGCTCAGCGACAGTCCAGAGCTGATTGGGATCACCCGCTACCCCCCACGGCTCGTACTTGGCGCCAGTGGGCTGGTTTTGGCGAGGGTTGGTGGAGCCCTGGTTGAAGTAGTCCACCAGGTGGACGACAACGTGGGTGCATCCCGCTTGCCGCGCGAAATCGTAGTACTCGCGCGTCAGCATGTGACGGTACAAGCCGAGTCCTACTTTCATAACCGGTTTCCGATTCCCGATCCATAGTCGGCACTCAAGATTTGTCCACTGATTTCCGAGCCCATGGGCGAGCACAAATAGACAAAAGCATCGGCGATCGACTCGGGGCTGTTGCGTTTGCCGAGTGTAACCCGCAAAACAAATTCACGGTAGGCCGCATCTTCTTCGAAGACTTTCAGAGAGCTGCCTGCGGCTACATTTCCTGGGGAAATCACGTTCACCCGTATGCCGTCCGAGGCGTATTCCAGAGCCATGCAGCGAGCGAAGTTCTCCAGCGCTGCTTTGGCTGAAGCATAAGCGGGAATCTGCGTGTGGGGAACTCGCGCGACGTAAGAAGAAGTAAAAATGAGATGTCCAGCTGTCTTGCGCCGGACCCATTGAGCGAAAACGGCACGTGTGAGGCATACCTGTGCCAGAAAGTTGAACCGAAAAACTCGCTCAAACTCCGCTTCTGAGGTCGTGGCGAACGGGTGCAGCCCACATCCGCCCGCATGTCCAAGCACGGTGTCCATTCCTGGAAAACGCTCGAAGGAATCGTCCACTACACGGATGAGCGCCGCGGAATCGGTGATATCGAGCGAGTGATAGACATAACTTGCCTCTGGAACCTTCCACGCTCGCAACATCGCATGCGCTTCGCTGGGGGGCTTGAGATCGATAAGAACGAGCATCGCTCCGGCGGCATGAAGCCTCCTCACCATGTGCTCTGCAATGGCACCCATCGCGCCAGTCAGTAAAATTGCCTTCCCGGAAAGATCAAGTTGAATCATGGCTGTCCTGATCAAAATTTCAGTAACGAGTTGCTTACATAATTCCGTGCTTCTCGAAAGCAGCAACGGCGCTGCTGCCTTCTTCCAGTGCCTTTCGTACGAGCTTTTCGCCGCGCGCCTTCTCTAGTGCCTTAGTAAATATCTCGGTCGCGGCCTCAACCGGGATTACGCAAACTCCGTCGATATCGCCAAAGAGAAAATCGCCCGGACGGACACGTACCGCCCCAATTTCAATCGCGATCCGGAAGTCGACAACCTTATACCGAGGAGCGGAATCCTGGGCGTACGAGCCCCAACAAAAAGCAGGGAAGTTCAACTTCAGAACTGCCTTTGTATCTCGCAAGTAGCCATTCAAAACTGCTCCAGCCGCCCCCAGCTTGCGAGCCCGAATGCTCATCAGTTCGCCCCAGAGAGCATTGCGCGGAGATGATCCTGTATTCACGTAGACTTCGTTTGCTTTTAAGTCGTCCAGAGCCTCGAGCATCAGGCCGAACGGCTTCTCCATCAATTTAGTTTTTGTGCCCGTGACTTTTTGTTCGAATACATCGACTGCGAGGACCGGCATGGCGCGTCCGATCAGCACCATGTCAGGCCGTAAGGGACGGATCTGCGGCGGCAGGAATTGATGCTGCAGCCCGATCTTATCCATCACGTCCCCCACCACACAGGTAAACAGCTCCTGCCGGATGGTGGAGAAGAGTTCTTCATCGCTTTGCCAGAGCTTCTTTGTTTTCTTCGGCGGATTAGTCTTCATTGATTTAAGTGAAATGACTTATTCTAAAAATGGCTCGCCTTTGCGGGAATATTTGCGCGCGACTTCTTCGTTCAGAGTGACTCCCAGGCCCGGACCATCCGGGAGTCGAATCGAACCGTTCTGTATGATCGGCTTCGGGATTCCCTCCACCAGATCATTCCAGAACGGAACAACCGAGGCATGAAATTCAAGCACCAGGAAATTTGGAATTGCGGCACAAAGGTGCGCTGAAGCCAGAGTTCCAATCGGGCTGCTGATGTTATGCGGGGCAACAGGGATGGTTTGCGAGTCAGCAAATGATGCAATTTGACTTGCCACAGCGAGCCCCCCTACTTTCTGCAAGTCGGGGGTGACGATTCCGACCGCATGACTCTGCAGCATCTGGCGGAATCCATCAAACAGATAGAGATTCTCGCCGGTGGCGATGGGAGTGTTGACTCGTGAGCTCACCGCCTGCAATGCTTCCAGACTCTGAGGTGGAACGGGATCCTCCAGCCAAAGAAGACGGAACGGCTCCAAAGCCTCCGCGACTTTTACGGCATCGCTGACCGCATAGCGCCAATGGCAATCGACAGCAATGTCGAGGTCGGCGCCGACAGCATCACGAACTGCTCCAATTAGCTCGACCATGCGATCAATCGCAGAATTCGTGAGGCACCGGTTGTACGGATCGCTCCCTTCAGTCCCTGGCACATCAAGGTCGAACTTCAACGCAGTGTAGCCCTGCGCTTTCATCTCCAGAGCGCGTTTCCGGTACTCTTCGGGCGAGGAGGGCGCTGCATCCGCGGCGCTGGTGAAATAGTCTTTGGCAGCGAAATCGCTGCTTTGCTTCATCCACGATGGCGGTCGCGATCGGAGAATTTCGTCCAGGCTTTCGAGAGC
>Ga0070732_10002148_pt1 | contig 10724 bp, 10 predicted proteins | sample Coa_R1_5_FD_66449 | JGI IMG/M metagenome (GOLD analysis project Ga0070732, IMG submission 66449) | Surface soil microbial communities from Centralia Pennsylvania, which are recovering from an underground coalmine fire - Coalmine... | ecosystem: Environmental > Terrestrial > Soil > Unclassified ...
CGTGCCGTCCCTGAGCAGGTTGCGCTTCTGCAGGTAGTCCGCCCAGTCAAGATCGGCCGAGATGAAGAGGTCCGCCGGCGCTCCGCTTTCGATCTGCCGCGCCAGCGCCGAGCTCGCAGCGTAGGAGACGTCACTCTTCTCGCCGCCGCCGGCCTGGTATGCCGCGGTCGCCTCGTCGAGCGCATTCTTGAGGCTCGCAGCGGCAAAGATGACGATATCGCGCGCCGAGGCGGCGGAAGCGGTGGCAACAAAGGTGACGGCAACCATGGCAACGGCCGAAAGAAAGCGAAGACCGGCGCGCATTTTGCAATCCTCCCGCAATCGTTATGGCCATTTGGCTATAGCCAATTCTTGGAATAAATCTAGGGAGTGGGTTGCAGTTCTGCCCGCGGGTTACCTCCGTCGCCTCCTCCGAGTCAGCCGATCCAGCACCTCGAGATCGCGAACCACGGCCTTGCCCGCCGCAGTCTCCAATCGATCGAGCCGCGCCAATACCTTCGCGCCGAGGGGCGTGAGCCGCGCCCCACCTCCTTGCCGCCCGCCGGCGACCGCGACGATCACCGGTCCGGAAAAGAGCGAGTTCATGCTTTCGAGCAGCAGCCACGCGCGCTTGTAGGACATCTTCATGCCGCGCGCCGCCGCCGAGATCGAGCCGGTTTCCCGGATGCGCCGGAGCAGTTCCAGCTTGCCGGGCCCGATCCGCTCGCCGGATGCGAACACCACACTCAACTTGAGCCGTGTCATGGCTGAGTGTCGTTCAGCAGGAACGGGCGGGCAACCGGTCGCGGGCACCATGAAAGCTGTTGCTCGAACGCGCCTTCGGGAGCGCGTTCTCACCCTGCTGCGGCAGTCCGAGCGTCAATCTTCGCGGGTTTTCGGCAAATCCGGCGCAGGCTGTTCCGGTGTGCTCGCCGCTGACTCCTCTTTGGCCTCAGTGCGCAAGCGGAGCATGACGGCGCGGCGGTACTCTCCGTCGATCGCCAGGCGATCGAGGTCGATCGGGTCAAGGTCGTCGAGATCGTCCGGGCCTAGGCGTGACATGCGGCGCTCCCCTCGCTGGCCACACGACCCGAAGAACATGCGGGGGAACTCGGAACCGCGCCAGCGACATCCCGGGGGTCCGCCGAAAATACGGGGACAATTCTGTTGATAACTGGTCGCACACGAATGGGATTGTCGGCGCAGTCGATTGCAACCGCAGGTTTTTTGCCCCCACCTGCGACCGAGCGCCGCAGGTGGGCCGGAATGGCGCCCTGCACAGCCCGAATTTGACTTCGGCCTATGGGCCGACCGATAGTAGGAACCGACGAGCCCCCGCGCTCTACGAACTCCTGAAGGACAGCCCCATGAACCGAGGCAATTCGGCCGCGAGCCGCGATATCGCATCGCAACTCCATCCCTATACGAACCTCAAGAAGCACGAGACCGAAGGGCCGTTGGTGCTGAACGAGGGCCGGGGCGTCTACGTCACCGATGAGAACGGCAAGCGGTACATCGAGGGAATGGCCGGCCTCTGGTGCACCTCGCTGGGCTATGGCGAGGAGCGGCTCGTAGAGGCGGCGGCGAAGCAGATGCGCAAGCTCTCCTACTCGCATCTCTTCAACCACAAGTCGCACGACATCAGCATCGAGCTGGCGGAGCGGCTGCTCCAGCTTCTGCCGGTCAAGATGTCGAAGGTGTTCTTCAACAACTCCGGCTCGGAAGCGAACGACACCGCCGTCAAGCTGGTCTGGTACTACAACAACGCGCGCGGCAAGCATCGCAAGAAGAAGATCATCGCTCGCATGAAGGGCTATCACGGCGTCACCGTGGCGGCAGCGAGCCTCACGGGTCTCCCCAACAACCATCGCGACTTCGACCTGCCGATCGCCAATGTGCGCCATGCCGATTGCCCGCATCACTACCGCTTCGGCAAGCCCGGCGAGAGCGAGGAGCAATTCGCGACCCGCCTCGCCGAGAGCCTCGAGGCGCAAATCCTGCGCGAGGATCCGGAGACGGTCGCGGCCTTCATCGCCGAGCCGGTGATGGGCGCGGGCGGCGTGCTGGTGCCGCCCAAGACCTACTTCGACAAGATCCAGCCGGTGCTCAAGAAGTACGACGTGCTGCTGATCGCCGACGAGGTGATCTGCGGCTTCGGCCGCACCGGCCGCATGTTCGGCACCGAGACCTTCGGCTTGAAGCCCGACATCATGACCATGGCAAAGGCGCTCTCCTCGGCCTATCTGCCGATCTCTGCCACCGTCATCAACGAGGAGATCTATCAGGCCTGCGTGCGCGAGAGCGAGAAGATCGGCGTGTTCGCGCACGGCTACACCTACTCAGGTCATCCCGTCGCGTCCGCCGTCGCCGTCGAGACGCTCAAGATCTACGAGGAGCGCAATATCCTCGGTCATGTGCAGAAGGTCATGACGCGATTCCAGGAGGGCATGCGCCGCTGCGCCTCCAATCCGCTGGTCGGCGAGGTGCGGACCATTGGCCTCATGGGCGCGGTCGAGGTGGTGAAGGACCGCGCCACCAAGGCGCCGTTCGATCCCGCCGAAGGCGTCGGCAACATGGTGGCCGTGCGCGCCCAGGAGCTGGGCCTCATCGTCCGCGCCATGGGCGATTCGATCGCGCTCTGCCCGCCGCTCATCATCACCGAGAGCGAGATCGACGACATGCTGAAGCGCTATAGCCGCGCGCTCGACGACGTAGCGGCCAAGCTCGGGCGCGAAAAGCTGGTCGCGTAGCAGGCAGCCGCATAGCGGCCGAGGCGATGGAGTTCGACGCGTTCTTCCGGAGCCGCCTCGACGCCTTGCGGGCCGAGGGCCGCTATCGCGTCTTTGCCGAGCTGGAGCGGCATGCGGGCGCCTTTCCCCGAGCCTCGCATCACGGGCTCGGGCGGGCGGTCACGGTCTGGTGCTCGAACGACTATCTCGGCATGGGCCAGCACCCCCAGGTGCTGGAGGCGATGCACGCGGCCATCGATCAAGTCGGTGCCGGCGCCGGCGGCACGCGCAATATTTCGGGCACCAATCGCCATCACATCGTGCTTGAGCGCGAACTGGCCGATCTGCATGGCAAGCAGGCCGCCTTGTTGTTCACCTCGGGCTATGTCGCCAATGAAGCCGCGCTCTCGACCCTGGGAAGCCAGCTCCCGCGCTGCGTCCTCTTTTCCGACGCCGCCAATCACGCCTCGATGATCCAAGGCATTCGCCACAGCGGCGCCGAGAAGCGCATCTTCCGCCACAACGATCCCGCCGATCTCGACCGCCAGCTCGGAGATGTGGACCCGGCGCGGCCGAAGCTGGTCTGCTTCGAATCCATCTACTCCATGGACGGTGACATCGCGCCGATCGGCGAGCTGTTGGACGTGATCGAGCGTCACGGCGCCATGAGCTATCTCGACGAGGTGCACGCAGTCGGCCTCTATGGCCCGCGCGGCGGCGGAATCGCGGAGCGCGACGGCGTGATGGCGCGGGTCGATCTCATCCAGGGGACGCTGGCCAAGGCTTTCGGACTGATCGGCGGTTATGTCGCGACTACCGCCGTAATGGCGGATTTCCTGCGCAGCACGGCGCCTGGGTTCATCTTCACGACCGCGCTGCCGCCGGTGATCGCGGCAGGTGCGGTCGCGAGCGTTCGTCATCTGAAAGAGGCAAACGAGCTGCGTACCCGCCACCAGGAGCGCGCCGCGACACTGAAACAGCGTCTCGTCGCGGCGGGCTTGCCAGTGATGCCGTCGCCGAGCCATATCGTGCCGGTGCTGGTAGGAGACGCGCGGCTCTGCAAAGAGGCGTCCGACGACCTCTTACGGCGGCACAGAATTTACGTGCAACCCATAAACTATCCCACGGTGCCGCGCGGCACCGAGCGCCTCCGACTGACGCCGACGCCACTGCATAGCGACGCCGATTTCGATCATCTCGTGGACGCGCTCAGCGAAGTCTGGGCACGCCTGCTGCCGCGCCGGGTGGCGTAGGCACCTCCATGTTTCGCGACCACACCCTGGTCCCGGCGGAGGCGATCCGCCTCGCCGCGCTGGGCTTCCTCGCCGAGGGGAAGCGGCGCTACTCCGAGTTGGCGTGCGCGGTGCGCGATCTCACCAGCGTCGTCGCAGGTCCCTCGGCGGAACTGATGGCGATGCCGCTCGAGCTGCTGCGTTACGAGGGGTTGGTGGTCGCGGATGCGGAGGACGATCCGGAGCTCCGCCTCTCGCCCGCGGGCCACGAGGCGCTCGGGGCACTGTTGCGTGCGGGTCTCCGCGCCCCCACCAGCGATCTCGCGCGGCTGGGATTGGTGCTGAAGCTGCGCTTCCTGCACCACCTGGCGCCCGCGGAACAAGCGGAGCAGCTCACGCAGGTGATCGCGGCCTGCGAGCGGGATCTCACGCGGATCGAAGAGTTGCGCGCGCGGCATGCACACGCAGCCGTACTCCTGAGCGAGTGGCTCGAACACGACCTCGACCACGCCAAGGCGCACCTCGCCCTCTTGCGCGCACGTCGAGCGGCGCTCCCGCATCGAGATCGGTGACGGCCAGGCGCCGCGGATGCTGGGTCGGTGGCTCTCGCAATCGATCAACCTGATTTTCGCGCTGGTGTTCGCGGTGCTGGCGATGCAGGCGCCGGCCATCACCCACGAATACTTGTCGACGCTCGCTCAGGTGGCCGACGCGGCCAAGCAGGACATCGAGCAGAGGAAAGCGTCGGCGCGGCAGTTCTATCCGATTCAGACCGACGACAATGACCGGTTCGTCGAAGCGCTGAAGGCCTATGAGCCCTCCAACGCCCAGACGCTCGCGCTTTCGATCGAGAAAGAGCGAGCGTTGCGCGCCGCCTATGACCGCATCTCGGCGAGCGACCCGCTGCTGCAACCGGTCATCGCATGCCTCGATGCCTTCCACGACGACAAGAGCCACAAGGCCACGGTCTGGCGCGGCTTGCTCGCGAGCTATGAGCCGCAGCTCAGCTTTTCCCTCGGGGCAATGATTTACGGCCTCGCAGGGTTGCTCCTCGGGACCTTCCTCGCCCAGCTCTTGATATCGGTGTTCTCGGCCCTGCTGCCGCGCCGGCGACCACAACCCGACTGAATCCGAGCCACGCGCATTTCGCGAACGCTCATCGCATAGTGATGCTGCCAACCTTTGCGACGGCCACTCTGCATGCTAGAGTTTCGAAAATCGCGAAGCCAAGCGCCGGGGCCATTCCACCGGCAAAAAGGGCACACCGGCTCAAGGTGTCGCGAACCTAGGGAGGACATCGGTATGATACCCGCATCGTTCGAGTATCACCGTCCGCGCACGCTCAAGGAGGCGATCGGCCTGCTCGAGGCGCATGGCGAGGATGCGCGCCCCTTGGCCGGCGGCCACAGCCTCATACCGATGATGAAGCTGCGCCTGGCCAAACCGGGCCATCTGGTCGATCTGCAGGACCTCGCGGAATTACGCAGCATTCGGAGCGACGGTGGCAGCCTGGTCCTCGGCGCCCTGGTGACACAGCACGAGATGATCCATTCGGAGCTGCTGACCGCGAAATGCCCGATCATCCGCGAGACCTCGCTGCTGATCGCCGACCCGCAAGTGCGGTATTGCGGCACGCTCGGAGGCAATGTCGCCAACGGCGATCCCGGCAACGACATGCCGGCGCTGATGATGACCCTTGGCGCCACCTACCGGCTGACGGGGGCGCGCGGCGAGCGGGACGTGCCGGCGCGCGATTTCTATCAGGGCATCTATGCGACGGCGTTGAAGGCGGGCGAGATTCTGACCGCCGTGCACATCCCCACGCCCCCCGACCGGCACGGCTATGCCTATGAGAAGCAGAAGCGAAAAGTCGGCGACTACGCCACTGCGGCCGCCGCGGTCATTCTCAGCCTGTCGGGCGGAACCTGTAGTGCTGCTGCAATTTCGCTCACCAACGTCGCCGACACGCCCCTCTTCGCCAGGGACGCCGGCGACGCGCTGGTCGGAAGCCGCCTCGACGACGCGGCGATCGCCGAAGCCGCGCGGCGAGCGCAACGAATTGCCCGTCCGGCATCCGACGGGCGCGGCCCCGCCGATTTCCGCAAACATGTTGCCGGCATCATGGTGCGCCGAGCGATCGCGCGCGCCAAGCAACGCGCCGGCTGAAAAGAAAGAGAGGCGATCGTGGCCAAGATGCATCTCAAATTTACGGTCAACGGCCGGGCGGTCGAGACCCTCGCCGAGCCTCGCATGCTGTTGATCCATGTGCTGCGCGAGCAACTCGCGATCACCGGCCCGCATATCGGCTGCGACACCAGCCATTGCGGCGCCTGCACGGTGGACATGAACGGCAAGTCGGTGAAGTCCTGCACGGTCTTTGCCGCCCAGGCGAACGGCGCCGAGATCGTCACCATCGAAGGACTGGCGGCGCCCGACGGCACGCTGCATGCGCTTCAAGAAGCATTCCGGGAGCATCACGGGTTGCAATGCGGCTTCTGCACGCCGGGCATGATCACCCGCGCCTATCGGCTGCTGCAGGAGAATCCGAAACCGACGGATGCCGAAATCCGTGTCGGCATCTCCGGCAACCTTTGCCGCTGCACCGGTTACCAGAACATCGTCAAGGCGATCGGCGCCGCCGCGCAGCGCCTGAACGCCAGCAAGGAGGCCGCAGCATGAGCGCCGATGGAGATACCGCACAAGCGCGGACGCAGAAGCTCGAGGGCCTCGGCACCCGGCGCAAGCGCGTCGAGGATGCCCGCTTCACCCAGGGCAAGGGCAACTACGTCGACGATCTGAAACTGCCGGGTATGCTGTTCGGCGATTTCGTGCGTTCGCCCTATGGGCACGCGCGCGTCAAGTCCATCAACAAGGACGCCGCTCTCAAGCTGCCGGGCGTCAAGGCGGTTCTCACCGCGAACGACCTGAAGCCGCTCAAGCTGCACTACATGCCGACCCTCGCCGGCGACGTACAGGCGGTGCTGGCCGACGAAAAGGTGCTGTTCCAGGGCCAGGAAGTGGCATTCGTGGTGGCGGAGGATCGCTACATCGCCGCCGACGCCGTGGACCTCATCGAGGTCGAATACGAGGAGCTGCCGGCGCTTCGGGATCCCAACAAGTCGATGACCGCCGATGCACCGGTGCTGCGGGACGACCTCAAGGGCAAGACCAGCGGCGCGCATGGACCGCGCAAGCACGACAACCACATCTTCACCTGGGAAGTGGGCGATGCCGATGCGACGGACAAGGCGCTGCGCGCGGCCGAGGTGGTCGCGAAGGAGCTCATCGTCTACCAGCGCGTCCACCCCTGCCCGCTTGAGACCTGCGGCTGCGTCGCGTCGATGGACAAGATCAACGGCCATCTGACGGTCTGGGGCACGTTCCAGGCGCCGCACGCGGTGCGCACCGTGGCGTCGCTCATCTCCGGTATTCCCGAACACAAGATCCGCATCATCTCGCCGGATATCGGCGGCGGCTTCGGCAACAAGGTCGGGGTCTATCCCGGCTACATCTGCTCCATCGTCGCCTCGATCGTGCTGGGCGTTCCGGTCAAGTGGATCGAAGACCGCATGGAGAACCTGCAGGCGACCGCCTTCGCGCGCGACTATCACATGACTGGCGAGATCGCTGCCACGCGCGACGGCCGCATCACCGGCTTGCGTTGCCACGTGCTGGCGGACCACGGCGCGTTCGATGCCTGCGCCGACCCGACCAAGTATCCCGCCGGATTCTTCAGCATCTGCACGGGATCCTACGACATCCCGGCGGCGCACGTCACCGTCGAGGGCGTCTACACCAACAAGGCGCCGGGTGGCGTGGCATATCGCTGCTCGTTCCGCGTCACCGAAGCCTCATACTTCATCGAGCGGATGATCGACGTGCTGGCGCGCAAGCTCAAAATGGACCCGGCGGAGCTGCGGCGGAAGAACTTCATCCGCAAGGAGCAGTTCCCCTACACCTCGGCGCTGGGATGGGAATACGACAGCGGCGACTACGTGACGGCCCTCGACAAGGCGATGCAGGCCGTCGGCTACAAGGAGCTGCGCGAGGAACAGCGCCGCAATCGCGACGCCTTCGCCCGTGGCGAGACGCGGAAGCTGATGGGCATCGGCGTCAGTTTCTTCACCGAGATCGTCGGCGCCGGACCGATCAAGAATTGCGACATCCTCGGCCTCGGCATGTTCGATTCCTGCGAGATCCGCGTGCATCCGACCGGCAGCGCCATCGCCCGCCTCGGTACCATCAGCCAGGGACAGGCGCACGCCACGACCTTCGCGCAGATTCTCGCGACCGAGATCGGCATTCCCGCGTCCAACATCACCGTCGAGGAGGGCGACACCGATACCGCGCCCTATGGGCTCGGCACCTACGGCTCGCGCTCCACTCCCGTGGCGGGCGCTGCTACCGCGATGGCGGGCCGGAAAATCCGCGCCAAGGCGCAGATGATCGCCGCATATCTGCTCGAAGTGCACGACGACGACCTCGAATGGGATATCGACCGCTTCCGCGTCAAGGGCGCACCGGAGCGGTTCAAGACCATGGCCGAGCTCGCCTTCGCCGCCTACAACAAGGTGCCGCCGGGGATGGAGCCGGGCCTCGAAGCCGTGAGCTACTACGACCCGCCCAATATGACCTATCCCTTCGGCGCCTATATCTGCGTGGTCGACATCGACATTGATACGGGCGTCACCCAAGTGCGCCGGTTCTACGCGCTCGACGACTGCGGCACGCGCATCAATCCGATGATCATCGAGGGACAGGTGCACGGCGGATTGACCGAGGCGCTGGCGATCGCCATGGGCCAGGAGATGGACTACGACGAGCTCGGCAATCTCCGGAACGCGAGCCTGCTGGATTTCTTCCTCCCGACGGCGGTGGAGACCCCGACCTGGGAGACCGACTACACCACCACGCCTTCGCCGCATCATCCGATCGGCGCCAAGGGCGTCGGCGAGTCACCGAACGTGGGTGGCGTTTCCGCCATCTCCAACGCGGTCAACGACGCCTTCGCCCATCTGGGGCTGACCCACATGCAAATGCCGCACGACCATTGGCGCGTCTGGAAGACCGCCGAACGCCTGAAGCTCACGGGAAGCTGAGCGCAGCGCGGGGACGACCGACGGACGCGTCCCTGGAAGCAATCTATGAAGCTTGACCACACGTCCTTGCAACGCGACCTGGCGGCAGCAGGCTATATCGCCGACGACGCGCTCGCGATGGCGCTTTCGCTGGCGATCGGCTTGGGGCGACCGCTCCTGCTCGAGGGCGAAGCCGGCGTCGGCAAGACCGACGTGGCGAAGGCGCTGGCGCAAGTGCTGAAGACGCGTCTCATCCGCCTGCAATGCTATGAAGGCCTCGACGCCCACACCGCACTCTACGAGTGGAACTATCAGCGTCAACTGCTCGCGATCCGCACCCACGAGCGGGAGGCGATGCCGGCCGACAGCATCGAGCAGCACATCTTCTCCGAGGCCTACCTGTTGCGGCGGCCGTTGCTGGAGGCGATCCTGCAAGCGAAGCCGCCGGTCTTGCTGATCGACGAGATCGACCGCGCCGACGAGGAATTCGAGGCGTTCCTGCTGGAAATCCTCTCGGACTTCCAGGTGACCGTGCCGGAACTCGGCACGCTCAAGGCGACATCGATCCCGCACGTGATACTGACCTCGAACGGCACGCGTGCGCTCTCGGACGCGCTGCGCCGGCGCTGTCTCTACAGCTATCTCGAATTTCCCGAGGAGCGGAAGGAACTGGCGATCCTGCACGCGCGGCTGCCGGCGATCGATCAGCGCCTCGCCACCCAGGTGGTGCGCTTCGTGCAGCAGCTCCGCCGCGAGGACCTGGAGAAGAAACCGGGCATCGCCGAGACCCTCGATTGGGCCCGTGCGCTCGTCGGGCTCGACATCGCCTCGCTCGAGCGCGAACCGGCGGCGGTGCAGGCGAGCCTGATCTGCCTCTTGAAGACCGAGGCCGATCTGAAGGCGGTGCCGCGCGAAGTCACCGCGCGCCTCATCGGCGAGGTTGCGTGATGGGCGCCGCGGCGGCCGTCGATCGCGGCGCGACAGCGCGCATGATCGGCTTCATAGCGCATCTGCGGCAAAACGGCTTTGCTGTCGGACCGGGCGAGACCGAACTGGTGCTCTCCACTCTGGCGGCGGCCGAATTTCCGGATGCGGAGGCAACCCGTCTCGGGTTGAAGGCGATCCTGTCGGGAAGCCGCGAGCAATGGCTGCGCTTCGACGAGCTGTTCGACGCCTATTGGTTCGGCCGTGGACGCAAAGTCATCCAACGCGCCGGCAATGCCCGCGGCGTGCGCAATCAGCAACGGCGCCCCACCATCTGGGATCAGGCGCTGCCGCCGGACGAGACAGCGCGCTCTCGCGACATCGTCGAACGCGCCAGCGGCAGCGGCGAGGACCCTGGTGAACGCGGCTCCGGGCGGCTAATCGCCAGTTCGGGCGAGGCGCTGTCACGGACGGACCTCAGAACGCTCATGAGCCCCGACGAAATGGCGGAGGCCGAGCGCACCGCCGAACGCCTGGCCCGCGCCATCCGCTATCGCCTGTCGCGCCGCCGCACGCCGGCGCGGCGCGGCGAGACCATCGACGTGCGGCGCACCATCCGGCGCAATATTTCGCGTGGCGGCGAGCCGATGGAGCTTCGCCGCAAACATCGCCCGGAGCGGCCGGTCAAGCTCGTGGTATTGCTCGACGTGTCGGGCTCCATGCAGGCCTATAGCCGCTACTTCATCAGTTTCGTTTGCGGTCTGATCGGGACATGGTTGCGC
>Ga0070732_10002149_pt1 | contig 10722 bp, 12 predicted proteins | sample Coa_R1_5_FD_66449 | JGI IMG/M metagenome (GOLD analysis project Ga0070732, IMG submission 66449) | Surface soil microbial communities from Centralia Pennsylvania, which are recovering from an underground coalmine fire - Coalmine... | ecosystem: Environmental > Terrestrial > Soil > Unclassified ...
GTTCCCTTGCCCGCTCAAGAAGTAGCTGATTTCATGTTCGAATATGTGTTCGATTGTCGGCAGATTTGCGTCGTCGGCCGTTCGGAGGATTGCGCTATTCGGATTCTGGAAGGCGCCGGCCAACGGGAGATTTCGCCACAGCACTGCTTGATGGAAATCGACCCGCCGATGGTTCGCCTGTATGACCTTGGAAGCGAGTGCGGAACTTATGTCAACGGCGCCAGGCTACTGTCCATTTCCGATCCGAGCGACTTGCCGCATTCCGCGGCGGTGGAATTGCAAGATGGCGATGAAATTCGCCTCGGCGACACGGTATTGCACGTAATGATCGGAGCGAATCTCGATGTCACTGAAGCGGTCCCGGCCTGAGGATCAGGAGCACACGGGTAATCCCGGGCCGCGCCTTGAAGCCCACCCATTCCGCCATAGGATTTCCCGGTGTCACCAGGATCGAACCAGTCTCTCCGCAGGAGGAAATGCCATGTTGCTTCGTCCGGGCCTGTTGCCCGTTTTGCCGATTGCCCTGCTCGTGATTCTTCCCATTCTTGTCATGCTGGCAATGTCGGCGCCGGTGCGGGCCGACGACTACAAGCCGCATTACGAAGTGAACCCGAAGAACCCGCAGGTCTTCTTCGAGATTTCCATCGACGGCAAGCCCGCCGGCAAGATCGTCTTTGAACTATTTGCCGACGCCGTGCCCAAAACGGCCAAGAACTTCCAGGAACTCTGCGTGGGCGCCAAGAACGCGGCCGGCAAGGCGATCGGCTACAAGGGCTCGGGCTTCCACCGCATTATTCCGCAGTTTATGTGCCAGGGCGGCGACTTCACCCGCGGCGACGGCACCGGCGGCGAATCGATCTACGGCGCCAAATTCGCCGACGAAAGCTTCGAAGGCAAGGCCGGCAAACACTTCGGCCCCGGCACCCTGTCGATGGCCAACGCCGGGCCGAACACCAACGGCTCGCAGTTCTTCATCTGCACCGCCCCCACGCCGCACCTCGACGGCAAACACGTGGTCTTCGGCCAGGTGGTTTCGGGTTACGACGTGGTGAAAAAGATGGAAGCCGTCGGCTCCCGCAGCGGCCGCCCCTCGGCAAGAGTAACCATCACCGACTGCGGCAACGCAAAGTAAGCCCGCGCTGGTGGGACAAGATTCCGATCTCGTCACATACAAAACCGGCGACATTCTTCATGCACTAGCGCGTCGAAGAATGTCGCCGGTTTTTTATCTCGATGACGCCATACCGCTTGCGATAGCCGCGCGCATGCTGAGCTACGTCAATTCGGTTTGGTGAAGCTCGCAACGGTCGGATTCGCCATGTTGTACCAGTCCCGGAATTTTAGCCGTACGGCATCGGCATGAGTCCCGGCTTGGAAAACGATTTCTCCCTCCACTTTCATTGATTCGTCCATGATCACGTCGATGTATTTCCAGTGCGGCAGCGGCGGAATCGCCCCAAGCTCGCAATCGGTAAAGTCCCTTTGCATTTCGATTTCGCTGGCCAGGCGGACGTCGTGGGCATGAGTGATGGTGCGCACCTGGTCGAGATCGACCTGCCGACTGGCCGGCAGGACGAGTTCCACCGGACGGCCATCTACCATCACCACGACGACTTTCGCCACGCGATGGCCGCTCACATGTTCCCGGTGGGCTACATCCTGGGCGGTGAATGCTTCGCGGTGGTGCAATTCCTCGAATGGAATTCCCCGCGCTTGCAGGATCCTGCGAATCCATGTCGGAGTTGCCATGGCTGTGCTCCTTGAACGTTCAAAAGGAATTGTTTCCAACGAACATTATTTGACCTTCAGCTCGTTCTTGACCCCCTGGGCGAGATTGTGTAATTCGCCCACGATCAATTGCAGTAAATCATCAAAGCTTGCGATGCCGATGAGATTGCCTTCCTTGTCCACAACCGCCATCCGGCGCACTCCGGCATCGCGCATGCACTGGGTGGCGGAAAAGATCCCGGCGCCGTCGGGCAACGTTCGGACCGGCGTCCGCATCACGGTTTTCACGCTTTCGTTGGGGTCGAAACCAGGTTCGGCGATTGCCAAAGCCAAATCGCGGTCCGTGACCATCGCCATCGGTTTGCGGCCCTCCACAATCACGATCGCGCCAACATTGTGCTCGCGCATCCGACCGGCCACGGACTGCACGGTGTCGGTTGCCACGGCGGTCACTGGTCTTGCAGCGACCACGTCGCCGCGCACGCAGGAAATCACATCGCTAAGCTTCATGGTCAGTCTCCCGATCCGACATCGGTTAGAATGGCATCCTCCACGAGTTTGTTCTCGCGGGACTCATGGTCCCGGACCTTGTCCAGCCAGGTTCGAATGCCGGCACGGATGGACTCGTTCATTTGCGTGGCCGCGCCGGCTTGACTGATCAGAGCGTCCAGCCACTGCATTAGCCGGGAATGCTCATCCACGAGATGCTGCACACCCCGCTTGAAGCGCGGTTCGCATTTCTCAATTCCGGCCAGGACGCCGCCTTCTTCTTCGGAGCGGAAATGTTCGGTAACCTGTTTGTGCGCTTCTGCCAGCCGCGCTCGCAAGCCAATCAACGCTTCTGGCGAACTGGCCGCCGCTGCCCCTGGCAGCTTTCCCAGATCATCCAAGATCGCCGCGTGGACTTCTTGGAGCGCTTCGGTGGTAGTCTTGATAGCGCTTGGCATTTGAACTCCTCCAAAGACAATGCGTGTTTACCAGACCAGTGCGTGTCTCAGCCGCTGGCGGCGGCAATGACCTGTTCGTTCATTGCCGGCTCGGATTCCTTGGATGGGGTCCGCCCTGGCCGCGAAGCCTTCACGGTCACCACTGGGCATGGCGCTTTCCGCGTCACCGCTTCGGCCACACTGCCCATGAGCACGCGACCCAGACCGGAGCGCCCGTGCGTTCCCATCACGATCATGCCGCATTTAACGCTTCTTGCCGCTCGAAGGATTTCCGTTGCCGGGTCGCCTTCCACCAAATGGTGTTCCAGGCGAATGTCGGGTTCCTGGGGCTGCACGGTTTCAAGCTGCCGCTTGAGCTGACTCCTGTACTCGACGGGTTCCGGAGGAACCACGCCTTCGCCATAAACGATGATGGGAGCAGGTTGAACGTGCAAAACGATCAGCCGCGCGCCGTAATCACGGGCCATCGAACAGGCCAGCTGAAAGGCCTGTTCGGAGCACGCCGAAAAGTCCGTGGGACAAAGAATGGTCTGAATGTCTAGCATGGACACGCTCCTCCCGTTTCGGCGAATGCGCAGCAACGCGGCCATGCATTCGCATAGAGACCAAACAACTCAGTCAACAACGGCTATCGAGTAAGCAATCGGTGTGCCGGATGCCGGTGGTCTTCGGCATTCGCGCAAAAGATGGGCCAGGCGGCATGAGGTTAGGGTTTCGCGGCGAAGGATAGTGCCGGCGGAAGCTTGCCAGTATGCGACTTCGCACAGCGTGTGCGTTTTGACACATCCGTTCGGGCCAAAATCGTCCACAATCGGCTCGGGTTATCGCGACGGGGGGGCCACTGCGAGGGGGGTCAGATGCTATGACGGGCCGCTGTTGGTAAGCTTCATCAAGGGCTTTCCCAAACCCTTGATGGGAGGTTTCACCATGACAGCGACCCGGTTGCAGTCCAGGCACGGCGGCCCCCTCATAGCATCCGACACCTCTAATCCCGGTCTGAGCACTTGCCATTCGTGGGCCAAGTTCTGACAATGGTCGCAGCATTTCAACCCGTCATCGTTCCACGTACGAGAATCAGCCATGATGCGCGTCAACTGGTCGCCGATCTGGGCCATCTTGGCCGGCTTCAGCGTTGTCGGCCTCGCCGCTGCCGGGGTTTGGGCCGTTTTTCACTCCCCGCCAGATGCAATCATCGAGTCATCGCCGGTTCATTTACCCACGTCGTCTCAGTATTGGGCAAGCATCGCGACCGCCGAAGATACCGAAACATCATTGGCAGAGTCGGAGCGCATCTATCTGTGGGAGATCGAACATCACGGCAACATTCTCAATGCCTATGGGTTCAAGCTCGTAGCCGATGCGCTGCGCAACGCGGACACGGACGCGTTGATCAAACTTTTCCATGCCGATTTTGCCGGGGAGTTGCCCCGTATGCCTCGGGAAGTGGCTACCCATTCCGAGGTGGTGACCGTGGTCCGTCGCGAAGACGATGGTCAACCCCCCATTCAGGTTGGCCGCCAGAAGTTTATCGAGCGGTTAATGGATTATCGACGCGTTTTCACGGGCGCACCTCCCAAAGTCCAGCTCGTGCTTAAGACCGTTTCTCCGAAGAGGAAGCGGGAAATGGATGGGCCATGGACCGGGACTGCACAACTTCGTTTGCACGGAGAATCCAGTCCTGGTCAGCCGTGCGAGGTAGTACTGATTCTTTCCTACGAAGTGCCCCGGCCCAGCAAAGAGACTTTTTCGGAACCGGGTTGGTTTCGCGGGTGCGGTGAAAAGCAGAGCCTGGTTGCTCGTGCCGACCGCTACCTTTTGCCCGATACCACGCGGGCTCACGGCTTGGACCCGTCGCGGTTGCACGACAATTGGCTGCAAAACCCCAATTGGCCATCGTCTCGAATGATTGCCACCGGCGGAGTGTTCGTTTGCGATTTCAACCGCGACGGAATCCTCGACGTCCTTATTACCGATGTGAACGGTTATTTCCTCTATCGCGGTGGGCCCGACGGGCGTTTTGTCGATGTGACTGCGGAGGTCGGTCTTCCCACCCGTGCCGACAAGACAGGACCCATCGGCGCGGTCGCTTGCTGGGTTGATATCGATGGTGATGGCTGGGAAGATTTGATCTTGGGCCGGCGCGTCTATCGCAATATGGAGGGAAAGCGCTTCGAGGACTACACTTCGAAAACGAGCCTGCGGTTGCCGGTGGATACGGTCTCGTTGGCGGTTGCCGATTATGACCGTGACGGCAAACTGGATATTTACGCCACGCGTACCGGCAGAGGAACGGAACAGTCCTGGCTGAACGGCCGCAGCGGCCCGGATGCCGGCAACCTGTTGTATCGGAACTTGGGCAACTGGCAATTTCAAAATGTCACAGCGGAAGCCGGCGCCGAAGGGGGAAACCGATCCACATTCTCTGCCGTTTGGTTGGACGCCAATAATGATGGCTGGCCCGACCTGCATGTCATCAACGAATTTGGCAATGGCGTGCTCCTCATTAACCGCGGCGACGGCACATTTGCAGAGCATAGTTTGGGAGAGGGGCCGGTTGATTTCGGTTCCATGGGCGTGGCCGCCGGTGACATCGACAATGATGGGAACATCGACATCTATTGTGCCAATATGTATTCCAAAGCCGGCCGCCGCGTAATTGGCAATATGCCGCCAAAAACCTATTCCGACGAAATCATGGCCAAGCTACGCCGTTTTGTGGCCGGCAGTGAATTGCACCTCAACAAGGGTAATCTCCGCTTCGAACACGTCGGCGAAAAGATGCAGGTCAACGGGATCGGTTGGTCCTATGGGCCCGTCCTGGCCGATCTCGATAATGACGGCTGGCTCGACTTGTATTGCACCGGCGGACAAATTAGCCGAGACCGCGACAAACCCGACGGCTGAAACTGCCTTTGGTTAGCTGTCGTGTCACAGCCCTGCAATCGAAACTGCAAAATCGCGACCCCCGGAACGGTTGATTCGGAGCTGAAAGAGTTTTGGGTCGAGAATCCTTGGAAAATCATCGAAGAAGGCCACAATCTCAGCTGCTATGAGCGGAAGCGCGCGTTTCTCAACGTGAAAGGCCAGAACTTCCTCGACATCAGTCATCTCACCGGGGCTGATAACGATGGCGACGGGCGCAGCGTGGTGGCGGCCGACTTTTTCAACACCGGCCGGCTCGATCTCATCGTGCGCCAGGTTGGTGGTGGGCCGTTGTATCTTTATGAAAACCGCTTTCCCCAGAAGCACTTCCTCAAGGTATCGTTGCGTGGGCAACCAAGTAATCGCCAAGGAATCGGCGCCCGCCTGACGGCCGTGGTAGCCGGACAGCAACTCGTACGCGAATTGTATCCGTACAACAGTTATCGGTCGGAAGCACCGAATATAGTGCATTTCGGCCTGGCGGATAATGACCGTGTCGATTCGTTGACGATCCGCTGGCCGTCGGGTAAAGTTCAAAAGCTCGTCAATCTCAAAGGCGATCGCCACATTGTGGTGGACGAAGGAAGCGATGGCCCACAGGAACCTGAGACGGTCGTACCGGGCCAGACCATTCGCCCGTGAAGTGCGGAAACGGGGGCATTGTGCCGCGCCGGAAAACGGGACAGTGCGAATTAATATGACGGATGTCAGATTAATTCGCACTGTCCCGTTTTTTCTGGCCAAATACAAAAACGGCGACAATCTTCCATGCACCAGTGCTTGAAGAATGTCGCCGCTTTATTTTGCGCTCCGTAGGCGAAACGGGCAGTCATTCCTCACCCGCCGCCGAAGTGCGATTCAATGTCGAGCGTCACCGTGGCAATGTTGCTGTCGTTCGTGCCGTCCGTCGCATAGTACGCGAACGTCACGGTTCCAGTGAAGAAGGGAAAAAGCGGAGCGCGCTAATTATTATGACGCGCACCAGAATAATTAGGGCGCTCCCTTTTTCCCTAGGTGCCAGCAGCGGCTCCAGCCACCGATTTTCCCTCCCGTTTCCTCTCCGGCAAACGCGACATCCGCCTGGCCACCGCCGACCGCCTCGCCCATGCTCTGGGGCTAAAACTCGTGGCAAGCGAGGGATAACAATCGCAGCCGGGCAAATATGGCCCGTCGGGGAAACTGTTCCCGGCGCCGTTATTCCCATGCCATCCCGCAAACGATACAATGGCGCACAGTCTCACATGGAGTTTCCCATGGCCGCGACCGGTGCGAATGGCAAGGATTTGCTGAATGCCGTTAAGAAAATGCCGGCCGACGAATTCGACGCATTCCTCGAAGCAGCATGTCGGGTGCGAATGCCGGCGCCACGGTCTACATTGTCCGCAAAAGAAACCCACCTCATACAGCGCATCAATCGCGGCCTGCCGCTGAAACTGCGTGAACGCTACGAGCATCTCCGGAAGCAACTCAAGCGCGGTCGGCTGGCAGCAAAAGAGCATGAGGAATTGTTGAAACTGACTCACGAAGCCGAAACCCGCGACGCCGAGCGCGCGGCCGCTCTGCTGGAATTGGCGAAGCTGCGGCATGTGCCGGTCCGCGTGCTGATAAAGCAACTGGGCATCGGGGGTGCCGTTTAGTGCCGATGAACGCAACGAGGCGAGCGCATCATCGTGTCGAAATTGGTGTAGTCACCCGCGTTCCATCTGTGGTGGGATTTGCGCGCGCCGAAGCGGTAAGCTTTAAGCGAGCGGGCTCACGGTTGCCGAAGGCGCGAGTGCCGGGAATAATAGAGGGCAGCCTACGGCCACCTGGAGGAGCGCAAGTACCATGAACATTTACGAGACATCGGCGACGGTCGAAGAGCACGGGCAAGTCCGCGTGGCCGGCGTGCCCTTCGCGCCCGGTACGGAGGTCGAGGTGACTATCCGCGAGAAAGTCGCCACGGAAGATGACCAGGCTGAGGCGAAACTGGAAGAAGCGCGCGCCCACATGAGGGATCTATTCGCTCGCGTTCGTGCACGGAACACCGAGTCTGTCGGCCCGCTTCGGCGTGAGGAACTGTATGACCGCAAAGTTCTTCGTTGACACCAACGTCCTGGTTTACGCCGCTTCGAACGCGGCCGCGGATCAGGCGCGCCGCGATCTTGCCCTCGAACTCTTGGACCGAACCGACCTGGCACTTTCGGCGCAGGTGCTCGCCGAGTTCTATGCAGTGGCAACCTCTAAGGCCAAGTTGAATTTAGCGCACAATGAGGCCGTTGTGCTGTTGCAGTCCCTGGCCCGCATCCCAGCATGCGCAATCACGCGCGAGCTGGTCATGGAAGCCGTCGAATTACGCCACCGCTACCAAATCAGTTACTGGGACGCAGCCATTCTCGCGGCCGCCAAGCAAATGGGCTGCGGCACGGTTTATAGCGAAGACTTGAGCGCCGGGCAGAATTACGACGGCGTCACGGTCGTCAATCCATTTGCCGCGAACACAACGCCATGAGGCGCTTGTGCCAGCAACGGCTCCAGGCACCGATTTTCCGTCCGATTTGACTTGCCCTCACACCCGCACATTTTACGCTTATCTTCCCTAGCTAGTGCTGCGTGGTAGCTTTCAGGAACGACTCCTTTGATGCAGCGATTGCCTCGGACTGACTTAGCAGCGTTTCTGCGACGTGGCGAACATTCTCAACCTGAGACAACTTGAGCCGTCTTGCCGCTTCGAGAGCGTCGCCAAACTTGAAATCGAAATACGGCGCAAGATCGTATTGTTTTTTGTTGTCTACATCGCCTACAGCGTCCTTGGTTTTGTTAGTAACGTCGGTCAATTCCAGAAGTGCGTTACCAACCTGCTGTTCGTCAAGGCTCGTCGAAGCCGCCATCTTACGCGCGGCTTGCAAAACTGCATCTGTCGGTACGACAAATTGCAAGGAGAGATCGACTGTCTTACCGTGAGCTTCATTTTGGACGCGCCCTTTCTCCAACCCCGAAATGTGTTGAAAATACGCGTTTCGGTTAAAAAAGCCGGCTATCTGTTCTGTCGAGAACCCGAGTTCGGAAAGAATGCAAGCCTTGATGAGGAACCGGAGTTTTTGCATGAGCCAGTATAGCTCTGCTCCATGACTCGCCGCACCCCGCTCTATTGATTCGCGGTGTCTAATGTAATGCAACGTCGCAGCAGCCTGATTAACAAATGCGTCGCGACGGTTCGCTAAGATCGGGTCGAGCACTGCGCCGTGTCGGTCCACGAGCCGCCGTAGCACGTTCCGGAACGCCGGGTGTGGCCTCGCACCCAAATGGTCTATAAGCCACTCGACGTCACGTTTGTTCAGTGCAGGAATTATGCTTTTCAATTGTCGCTCGTCTTCAGTTAGTTGGTTGATGCCCTCGCTAGTTTTCATGTAGTAGAGCGATATGCTCTGGGCTACCAGTGCGTAGGTCATGTCGAGATAGGAGGGGGGCCCGTATTGAATACCGAAGTAGATGTTGAAAGCTTCTACGTACCTCTCCGCCAACCGAAGCCACTTTTCAAGAAATGTCGTGAACTCAACGTCGGCCAATGTAAACAGCATTTCTTGGCTATGTACGGCTTTACGCTTTTCGTCATCAGGCTGCACCCTTGGGCCGATAACCCGGATCTCTGGGTTATTCTCCCAATCGTTGCGGTTTTCCCCACGCCAAACGCTGACGCTCTCGACCTTCTCAGGACGGTCGGCAACGAAAGTCATCAGGTTTTGGAGCGGGTACAGATAGCGCGAGTTGATTTCGCCTTCGGGCAGAGCCGAATCAAAATCAACTAGCAAGTTCGGCTGCTCGCGGAACCGGAACGACTGCCCGTCCGATTTTGCGCTGACACCAAAGCTGAGTTTAACCGTCGCTCTTGAGAGCCGGCCGTCAAGAGGGGTAGGCACATGGTAGCTTAGGACCGGGACAATCTCGTCCGCGTTTCGAGACGTAGGGAACGGGTTGTGGCCGCCACGAAGCCCAGATAAGGAATGCGCCCACTCAGACAGACCCTCCAACTTGACCAAGACACTTCGGAATCGGAACTCTTCGTCGGTAGCGAGGTGCGACCCGAAAAACCCCCGACTGGCACGGTATTCCTCACGTGCCCCGCGATAGGACCCGACGCTTGATCCACTCAAAACACAACCGTATAGGGTCACGGAATTCCCGCAGGGTGACTCATCGACCGAACCGAGAATTGTAGAGGGTGCTGTGCCTGGCGCACCGCCCTTTTCGCCGCGGAGCGACCCGATAAGGGAGAGACGGAGCTCACCGCTGCGCGACACGTGTAGGCTTCCGGCGACAAGTTCGTTCTGTCCGGGCAGGCACCAGAATCCGGTACAGACGAATGGCTTCATGCGTAGACCTTGTTTGGGCTATTCCGCGAATGCCGGCATTTGCATCTCGGGTCTTCGCATGCCGCGCCGACCAGGGATGAAAGTCAACCCGTGCTCAACGACCACCGCCTTATTTGCGATGTTCTTTTTCCCCGAAAGCGCGTATTCAACATCAAACTTCGAATAATAGGCCGGCGTGGCCAGTTGGCGGACAGTAATTGCCGACGCCCCTGGTGGTAAAATTGTTGCGCGTTTCCGATGCACGGCTTGACCGAAAGGCCACCTAACAGCGCGGCGAGCAGGAGCCGACCGCATTTCTGCCACGACGCCAATCCCACTCTTCGGCACTCTCAACGGCTCAGTCCGACGAATTGTCGCTCGCACGATCGATGCGAGTGTAGGAGAGGCGGCCGTAGCCTCAACACGTTCCATCTCCAACAGATGGGTGAGGCCGGTCCGTTTCGCTAGCGCCTGCGTCGCGAGCGACTTCAACATCTCTTCCGGCGACATGCTGTGAGGTAACTCCGAGTTTTCGCTCAAACTGAGCTCCCCATCGAACCGCAGAGCGCGGAGCAACGCTCGCTCAGCCTCCCATCCGAATGAGTCCGCACCTGCGATTGCTTCGATGGCGGCAACCAAGTCCTCCCATCGGTATTGGTGTCCTCTTGGCGAACTATCCACAATTGATTGATTCAGTAGGAGGATTGCCGGTGTCATTTAGTAAGCCTTACCCCGCCCACCCGAAGCTAAGCCCGTCAAACCCATTGACGATCACGGGTATGTGGGGCGTTCTG
>Ga0070732_10002150_pt1 | contig 10720 bp, 7 predicted proteins | sample Coa_R1_5_FD_66449 | JGI IMG/M metagenome (GOLD analysis project Ga0070732, IMG submission 66449) | Surface soil microbial communities from Centralia Pennsylvania, which are recovering from an underground coalmine fire - Coalmine... | ecosystem: Environmental > Terrestrial > Soil > Unclassified ...
TGAAGCCGAACGCGGCTTATGCTCCACGCCAAATTCAACTAGCTCTAAAATTCGTTTTCTGAACGATGACTCCGCAATGACCATTAGAGACAGCCGCCTCGGCTGTCCCGCGAAGGCGAAGCCGAGTGGCAGCGCGATGCTGCCGAAGTCCGTCTCAAAACATCCTGGCGACGTTTTCAGCAGATAAGAAGTTGCTGCTCCGCATAGCGTTATACTTTCCCCTTCCCATGAAAATCACAGGCATCATACTCCGCGCCAGAGTCGGGTCTTAGGTCACCTGCGAAATCGTTGTCCCAGGATTCGTAGACATATAATGCTGCGAGTTCCTCTATATGCACCTGCCCCAACACACCGACTCTGCTTCGCCGAGAATGAAATGCGCCATTCTCCTGTTCACAATCTGTTGTCTGTTGTCCACGATTCGTATTCTTCGCGAGGCGCCGAACCCGGCCCACATAACTCCCGATGACGTTTCGAAGCGATCCGATCAGCGTTTCGCTGCCGTGCAGGCCCGTCTGCCCGCAAGTGGAGTCATTGGGTACATCGGGGAGAGCGGTAATTCCTCAATTCCGGATTACTATCTGACCCAATATGCGCTCGCTCCGTTAGTCGTCGATCGTTCAAGCCATCACGCGATCGTGATCGGCAACTTCCCTCTTACCCGGCCGTCTGACCTCCCTCCTAACCTTCGGCTGGTTGAAGACTTCGGTGGCGGAGTCCTGCTCCTCGCTGGCGAGGACGCGAAATAGATGAATATTGTCCTGGCGCAGGGACTCAGCTTCCTATCGGGATACCTGGTTGTCTCCGCGGCATGGCCGGGCGAGACGACCAACAAGTCAGAATGGTGGATGAAGCTTTTCGTTTCGGCCGGATTTGGAATTGGGATCTTCTCGATTGCCTTTTTCGTCGAGCGATGGCTCGGTATCGTTCACATACTTTCTACTGACCTATGCCTGATAACTTTGCTGCTCGCTACGTATCTCACTCGCGCTCGTCGCAAATTTGAGAACCTGCCTGCGTCCAAGTTCCCGGACGTCAAGCTCTCAAACTGGCTTCATCGCCTTTTGATGCCTTCATTCGCAATCTCCATTCTCGGCGCGCTCTACGCCACCGTGCTTCGCGCACTCGCCCATCCGCACGGCGATGGTTGGGACGCTTTCGCTATCTGGAATCTGCATGCCCGTTTCTTGTTCCTGGGAGGCAGCCACTGGCGCGATGGCCTCAGCGCCTTGATACCCTGGTCTCATCCCGACTACCCGCCTCTTGTCCCGGCGGCGATCGCTCACGTCTGGAGCTATATCGGCCATGATGATCCGATCGTCCCCGCGATTGTCAGCCTCGTTTTCACTTTCGCCACGCTCGGCCTGTTGATTTCCTCTTTGGCGACTCTGAGGGGTATCGCCTCCGCTGCGCTCGCGGGCATCGCTCTAGCATCAACCCCCTTCTTCATCGAGCAAGGAGCTTCGCAGTACTCTGACATTCCCTTGTCTTTTTTCTTCCTAGCCGCTATTGCGCTACTGCATCTGTATCAACAGCGTTCGGCACAAATCCCCGATGCGAGTCCGACAGGGTTGTTGGTTCTGGCTGGAGCGGCGGCGGGATTCTCAGTCTGGGCGAAGAACGAAGGCCTACTTTTTCTATTCGCGTTTCTGGCCTCCCAGATCGCCTCCGTTGCCTGGCGGAGGCGCCCACCGTCGAGCAACTCACTCCTTAGCTCTGTGCGCGAGCTTGCTATGCTTCTGCTCGCGATCGCCCCCTTCCTTCTCCTGATCGCCTGGTTCAAGCATTTTCTTGCGCCCCCCGGCGACCTATTCTCCGATTCTGAAACCATGATCCACAAGATTCTTACTCCAGGGCGTTACTGGACCATTCTGCAATGGTACGCAAAAGAGTTCTTCCGATTCGGCAGTTGGCTCGTTCCAACCACCGTCCTGTTCGTAGCGTTCAGCCTCTTGAGCCCTTCATCCGGAATCCGTCGTCGGAACACCGCATTTCGGTCTTCGGTGCTAACGCTAGCGTTGACACTTTCCGGATATTTCGCGGTTTACGTGATCACTCCCAATGACCTGTACTGGCACCTGCGATTCTCCCTAAACCGTTTGTTTCTGCAGCTTTGGCCTACTGTTATCTTCTTGTTCTTCTTGTTCGTGAGCGGTCAAGCTGAGCCAATTTCCCGCCAAAACCAGGCAAACTGTTAAGAATTTCGTCAGTCCCACTTGACTTGGAGTCAAATCCTTGTCATAACTATTCGGTCCATCCGGACGAGTCTGGGGGTGTGTAGATTTGGCAGAAGTAAGGCTTCAAGAGGGAGAATCCCTCGAGAATGCTCTACGCCGCTTCAAGCGCAAGGTGCAGCAGGAAGACATCATCAAGGAGGTCAAGCGCCACTCCTTCTACCTGAAGCCCGGCGAAAAAAAGCGTGTGAAGGCTGCGTTGGCTCGCAAGCGCGCCAGGAAAAAGACACGCAAAGAACAGGATTAACGCAATGAAGGGCCGCTCCGTCCCGGAGCGGCTCTGCTCGATCTGGCCCCCACCATGTTGAGCTGCATCAGGGATTTCATATCGATATTCTTCCCGGCATAAACGATATTCAGTGACCCACGCAGTCTTCCGACCGTGTGGCGGGCCGAGTCCAAGGGGCAGTACAAGAGGGGGGAGTAGTAGACGACCTGTCTTTCGGTGTCACCACCGCAGTTCATTCCCCGCGAGTGGGCGCGACGGAAACGGGCTGAAGGAGCCATCCTCAATGGAATTTCAGGACAAGGTGCTGAAGTGCATCGACTGTGGGACCGATTTCATCTTCACGGCCGGGGAGCAGCTTTTCTTTCACGACAAGCAGTTCAAGAACGAACCCAAACGCTGCAAGGCATGCAAGGGCAAGCGGCTGGCCGTGGTGGGTGCGCCTCCTGCTCCGGGACAGAACTATCGTTACACGAAGGTCGAGACCCAGGCGACCTGCTCGGGATGCGGCAAGCAGACCACCGTCCCCTTCCGTCCGACACAGGGACGCCCGGTGTTTTGCCGGGAATGCTTCCAGTCGCGGAGAACGCAGGCGACGGCCTGATGCTCCGCCACTTCGTCTAAGGATTCGGGAGTAGGGTACCATAGGGTGTGCCCGGATTCTTTGTCGAAAACTTTGGCTGCCGCGCCACTCAGGCCGATGGCGCCGCCCTCGAACGGCAGTTCGAAGAGCGCGGACTTGCGCGTGCCTCCAGTCCGACGCAAGCTTCCGTCGTCATCCTCAACACCTGCACCGTGACTGCTGGCGCCGATCAGGACGCCCGCGCCGCGATCCGCCGAGTCCGCCGCCAGAATCCTGAAGCCAGAATCGTTGTCACCGGATGCTACGCCCAACGCGCCCCGCAAGAGATCGCGGCTCTACCGGGAGTCGACCTCGTTGTAGGCAACTCTCATAAACACCAGCTGGCGGAAATTGCCCTCTGTGGGCCGGCCAGCGACGAGAAAACCCGACCGACTTTCGTGCCGCTCGCGGGTTTAACTGAGAACCGAGAACTGAGCACTGACAACTCGATTTTCATCTCCGATATATTCGCCCATACTGAACTCCTGGCTGCACCGGTGTTCGATGCCGCCAACGAACGCACCCGCCCCAACCTCAAAGTGCAGGACGGATGCGACAACCGCTGCTCTTTCTGTGTGATTCCTTACGTCCGCGGCCAAAGCCGATCGCTCCCAATGGACCGCATCGTTCGCGAAGTCAACACGCTAGTAAATGCCAGATATCGTGAGGTCGTCATCAGCGGCATCAATCTAGGCCGCTGGGGGAGAGACTTGGGGCCAGCCTCGGCGGATCTCATGGCAGTCACCCCAACTCATGTGGGGACAGCCGCCCTCGGCTGTCCGGGCGAGCAAAGCTCGCCAGTTTCGCTAGTCGACCTCGTTCGCGCCATCCTTTCGGAGACGGCTCTGGAAAAGCTCCGCATCTCCTCAGTCGAACCCATGGACTGGTCCAACAACCTGATCGAGTTGGTCGCGACCTCGCCCCGCATCGCCAAGCATGCGCACGTCCCTATGCAGTCCGGCAGCGACGCCGTGCTCCGGCGCATGCACCGCAAATATCGCCCCTGGCACTATCGCGAGAAGATCCAAAACATACGGGCCGCCATGCCAACGGCCGCGATTGGAGCGGACGTTATGGTCGGCTTCCCCGGAGAGACGGACTCAGAATTCGAAGCCACGCGGCAGATGATCGAGGACCTGCCCTTCACTTACCTGCACGTGTTCACCTATTCGGCGCGTCCAGGCACGCCCGCGGCCGAAATGCGAAACCAAGTCCCAGTGCGCGTCGCCCGCGAGCGCAACCGCATCCTCCGGGAATCGGTGTCAGACAAGAAGCTGGCGTTCATGCGCAGTTTCGTTGGCAGGTCGCTCGAAGCAATTACGCTGAATGTAGTCAGTTACGACGATGGAGGAGAGTTCACCGAGGCGCTCACCGACAACTACCTTAAATTGCGTCTGCGCGGACGGCACGAACCGAACCGCTGGACACGGGCACACATTAAGGACGTCAGCAACGGAGTGCTCGTGGGCGAGGTTCACAAAAGCGCTAGCTTGGCTTCTTGATCGAAATCCCTAGATCTCTCAACTGACGCTCATCCACTGGCGTAGGCGCGTCCACCATCAAATCCACCGCCCGCGCTGTCTTCGGGAAGGGAATCACTTCGCGCAGGCTTTCAGCCCCCGTCAGAATCATCACGATTCGATCCAGTCCCAGTGCAATCCCACCGTGCGGAGGGGTTCCGTATTCCAGCGCCTCCAGAAAGAATCCAAAGCGCTTCTTGGCTTCCTCATCGGTCATCCCAAGCGCCTTGAAGATCTTGGCCTGAATGTCTTGCCGGTGAATACGAATTGATCCTGAGCCCAACTCGGTACCATTGAGTACCACGTCGTAAGCCAGCGCGCGCACCGCGCTCAACGTCGACTGCGGATCGTTCACTGATTCCACTCCCTGCTCCAGCAATCCCATATCCTGCTCATGTGGCGATGTGAACGGATGGTGCGCCGCCATCCACTGCTTCTCCCCCTCATCCCACTCAAACATGGGGAAGTTCGTCACCCACAAAAACCTGAAATCCTTCGCCGGATCACCCGTCTTCTTAAAGATTCCATGACGGTCAGCGTACTTCTGCGCGAGCGCCAGCCGCAGCAGCCCCGCCGATGCGTAAATCGCCAGCTCCGCCGGAGTTACCTTCCGATGTGCAGGCATTGCGGTCTGCGGACCAGCTTGCGCCGATCCCGCCACCAGCACGATCAGGTCGCCCTCTTCTCCGCCCGTCTTCTTCGCGATCGCGGCGGCTGCATCTGGATACTTGTTGCCGATTCGCTTGAAGTCCTCGTACACTCTTGCGCCGCCCTTGGAATGGAACATCGGCTTAACGTCGTCGCGCTCTTTGCGCGATAATTCGCCAACCTTGGGCGTGCGGATCGCAATGACAGGCAAGTTCGCGTTGATCGCGAGTTCCTGCAGATTTTCTGCGGTGAAACAGTCCCGCACATCCGTGAACGCCGGAAGGCGCAAATCCGGCTTGTCGATCCCATACAGCCGGATCGCCTCGTCGTAGTCCATGCGCGGGAATGACGGTTCAATCTCAACTCCGGCGGCATGAAAAGCCGCTTTCAGAAATCCTTCCACCACTTCCCACACGCGTTCCGCCTGGGGATAGGACATCTCCAGATCGATCTGCGTGAACTCAGGCTGCCGGTCCGCCCGCAAGTCTTCGTCGCGGAAGCAGCGCACGATCTGGAAATACCTGTCGAACCCCGAGATCATCAGGATCTGCTTAAACATCTGCGGAGACTGCGGCAGCGCATAGAACGTCCCAGGCTGCACGCGGCTCGGCACCAGATAATCGCGGGCGCCCTCGGGCGTAGACCGCGTCATGAATGGCGTTTCGATCTCAAAAAATCCCTGTGACGAAAGATAGTCTCGAATAGCCTTGGCCACATTGTGCCGCGTCTCGATATTGAACTGCATCGCGTCGCGCCGGAGGTCGATATACCGATACTTCAGACGCGTCTCTTCGTTGGTCAGCGCCGTATCTGAAGGCAGGAACGGCGGCAGCTTCGACTCGTTCAGAATGCGGATGTCATCGGCAACCAGTTCCACTTCGCCCGTCGGCATGTTCGGGTTCACGGTGTTGGCCTCGCGTAACTTCACCGATCCAATCGCGGCGATAACATACTCGTTCCGCAGCGTTTCCGCCTTTTCATGGATCGCGGCATTTCGATCCGCATTAACCACGACCTGCGTGACGCCGGTGCGATCGCGCAGATCAATAAAGAGCAGGCTGCCGTGATCGCGGCGCTTGTTGACCCAACCCATGAGCACAGCTTTCTTTCCAGCGTCCGAGGAGCGCAGCGTCCCGCACATATGAGTGCGTCGTAAATCTGCTAAAAAATCGAGCAAAGTGTGTCCTTACAGTAGGAATTCCGGCAGTATGCCGAGCCCACGATTATAAACGGTTTGTCGTGGGAGCCAGTGACATGACGGACGGGTTGCAAGTCTTTCGGAGTGTCCTCCCGGCTTTCCTGGACTGCAGATTCGCATCTAGTATGGAAAGATATGTCCGCAGTCCCACCCGTCATTGAGACCCAGCAAGACCGCCCTGTTCCGCGGCTTCTGGTCGAACTGCCCTCCCGACCGCGGGTTTTCTTCGGCAATCTGCGCGACAGTCTGCTCCCGCGCCGTCTGCCGCCCCTCGAACTCCGTTCTGCTCCAGCCCCATTCTGGCCGGACGTCTTCGTGAGACGGAGCCTTCCCTGGTATTGCTTCCTCGAGTCAGTCGCATATCACGTGATCGCGATGACTCTCCTCATTGGTTTCACACATCTGTTCGCCTTGCGCCCGCGAATCGAGACGAAGCCGGCTTTCGATCGTTCCCAGGTTATCTATTACCGGCCGTCCGAATACCTTCCGCCACTCGACACTCTGCAGGCCTCCGCTGATCCTCCCCAGAAAGCGGATCCTGAGTTTTCGCGTCAGCCCATCATTTCGGTTCCGCGAGAGGCTGCGAATTACTCGCAGACCATCGTCACTCCACCGCAGATCAAATTAAAAGCAGATGTCGCGCTACCCAACATCGTGGCCTGGTCCGACACGCTCCAGAAGCCGCGACTGGCGATTCCGCCGGCTCCGCTCTCCCCCGCAGCAGAGATCACTCGCTTGCCACCCACTCTGCAGAACCCTGTCGTAGCGCCTCCGGGTGCAAACCATTTAGCGCAGCGGCGCAATTCCCCGACCCTGCAGGATCCGGTCGCCGCTCCTCCGTCCGACCTTCGCTCAAGCGCTCCAAGCGTCGCTCAAGCACTTCAACCCGCGCTCGTCGCTCCGCCCCAGGACATCGCGAGTTCCTCTTCGCGAAAACTCGGAGATATGAACATCGCCCCGAGCGCAGTGATCGCTCCCGCGCCGCAGCTTCCAGTCGCTGCGCAGCGAACGATGTCCGGTGGCCGAGGAGTGCCTACGCTCGGCGCTCCGCAAGTCGCTCCTCCTCCTTCCCTGAGCGCCTCAGGCGGGTCAGGATCACCCGGACGCGTGATCGCCCTCAGTGCGCGCCCTGCGATCGATGCCCCACCTGATCCGCCAGCCGGTAACCGCCGCGGGACATTCGCGGCCACGCCCGAAGGACATGCCGGGGCTTCGGGAACTCCCGGTTCTCCGTCCGGGAGCACGGCAACAGGCTCCGCGTCGAACGGTGGTCACGGCACCGGAGAAAACGGTGCTGGTTCGACTTCGAACTCGACTGCCGATGCCCCCTCCGGCCTCTATGTTGGCACCGCAGCGAAGCCTGCGCCCGTTGCGGCAGATCCCGCTAGTAAAACGGTGACACCTTCAGTCAACCCCAATCTCATCGCCAGCGTTCATCCTCCGCGCGTCACTTCGGCTCGCCCTATGCAGCCCGACAGCGCAGCCAAGCTCTCCGAAGTTGAACGCAGCGTCTTCGGCAACCGACGGTTTTACTCCGTCACGCTGAACATGCCGAACTTGAATTCAGCCGGAGGAAGCTGGATCATCCGTTTCGCCGAACTGACCCACGACCTGAGCAATCGCGATCCGAATGCCCCGACCGCCGATCTATCGCAGCCCACGGCTACCCGCAAAGTAGACCCCGCCTACCCCATGCAACTCATGCGGGAGAACGTTCACGGCACAGTGATCTTGTATGCAGTGATTCATGCCGACGGAAGCGTCGGCAATGTGCGAATCCTTCGGGGAGTCGACCAGCGCCTCGATCGGTATGCTACCGAAGCCGTCCAGCAATGGAAGTTCGACCCGGCCACAAAGAACGGCACTCCGGTGGATGTCGAGGCAACGTTCCAGATTCCGTTCCGGCCATCTACCCTGGGAACAAACTTCTAGCTGTAGCGACGTAGCTTGCTACGTCTCTGCCGGCAGCGTTCAGGAATGATGGCGAGGAAGACGTTGCAAGCAACGTCTCTACGGAGAATTCTGGGTAGTCTACCCGCTGGCGCCCTTGCGCCTCTCCAACGCGGTGTAAATCCCGGGATCGGTGCAGACTTCGTAGTAGAGCCGCTCAGTCCAGCCTTTCACGGAGAAGTCCGTCGCATCAATCCGCGGAATGCGGCTCTCGCGAACAACGATCTTGCGGAAGATTTCCCGATCAACTGGAACGGTGGCGCTGAACAACCTGTATTCCCCTTTATCGGACGAGGCCAGCGTGGCCGGCAATCTCACCTTCAATGGCTCGAGCGTGATCTCTTTTTGCAGCTTCCGGAATGCCGTCTCGTTCATCCGGATTCCACCCAGGTTGAAGCTCAGGATGACGTCCTCCGGGTTTCCACCTGCATCCGCATCCGCCGCCTGAAACGCATAGACATGGAACGGGCCAGCCTGCGGTTCCATCACCTTGCGCGCACGCTTATTACAGGAGGAAAGGCGGTCGCTTTCATTCAGCGCCTCAGAGATCATGATCTGATGCTCGCCGTCCATCAGGTACAGCGGGGCCGACTCCTGCAGGGTGATCCCCAGGCCCAATTCCAGTTGAGGCATCCCCGAGCGCTGCATCAGTTCGTTATAACCACGCACGATTTCGATGATTTCCCGCGCCAGCACGCACATCCGGCTGACGGATAGGGATGGCTCGCCTTCTTTCTCAAGGATCGCGAGAATGATCGCATCGCCTTCCAGAAAGACTTTCTGTGCCCCATACTTGTCGAGCAACTTGTTGACCGGATCGTAGAAGTTCAGGCTGAAGTACGATGCTGGATTCAGTCCCTTGTCCATCATGGTGCGCGTCAAACGGGTGGAATCCCGAACATCGGCTTTGAGCACCACGTGTCGCAGAACGCGGTCGGAGTCCGTCTCTCCCTGTTCTTCGGGCAGTAGAAATTCGTAAAGGGTCCCGTTGACGCGTGAGAGTTCCTGCAAGCGCTCGTTCGAAACGAGGTTCACGGAATCCAGCGCCGCGTTCAGGGTTTCGAGCCGGCGCAGGTCCCGGTGATAGTGAAAGAAATCGGCGAGGAACCGCGCCGCCACTTTGGCTCGCTCTGCACCGCGGCAACTGGCCACCTTCGCCACCGCAGCGTACAAGCTGTTGGGCGACAGTTTGCCGCCCTCCTGGATCATCCGCTCCACGCGATCACAATCCGTGCGGTCTATCAGAGCGTTCTTCAGCTGCTGCGGATTGATTCTAGGTGCGTACTCGAGGAGCAGCGGCACCACGTGATACGAAGCGATCACGTTCTCCATGACCTGCTCGTCTTCCAGTAACCGGACCCACGCGGCCAGCCTCTCCTGCTGCGCCAATCCCTCCCCGGAATCCTCCGGCGTGCCCGTTCCCACCAAGTCGCGGGCATTCTCCGGAACGTTCATCCAGGAATCGATCGTCTCGGCGCTGGTGTCCTCGCCGTACAGCAAACGCAGAAAACCAGAAACGATCTCGCGCATCCGACCGTAGCGGTCCGGATCACGATCCCAGTTCCCCAGCATGACGTAGTGTTCCGCGCACAGATAGTCATCGCGTCCGTCTTCGGAAAACAGTAGCCGATTGAGGAACAGTGGATAGGTGAAGTAACTCCCGCCGCTGGTCTCCTCCCCAAAGAGGGATCGACGTGTACGCGCCAGCGTGCTCTTCTCCACTTCGCGCAGCGTTTCGAAGATCTCCTGCCCCGTTTTGCGCAGAATGATCTTCTTCCGCACCTGGAATGACGCAACCTTCTCGCGATACTCGTGCGCCCGCTGCTGGCGGTTGTTGTCGTAGCTCTTCAGCAGCACCCGGCAGCGCTCCAGCACTTGCGCGAACTGCTGGTTCATTTCCGCCCGCAGGAACTTTGTCACCGCCAGGCGGGCCAGTAGGTCGACAGAAAGCTTGAATTCTTTCTTCGCCCGATTCAGCGACGCGACCTGCAGCTCAGCCATCGCGGACTTCCACTCCGCGGGATCGTTCTTAACCCGCGTGGGTTTGCCCAATTGATTCCTCAACCAGGACGGCCCCTGTGCCGTCTGCGGGGCCTCAGCCCCCAGCAGCCCTTCCAATTCGCCATGCCGCGCAATCAACCGCGCAATCTGCGCACGCGCCAGCTCCGCAAACTTCGGACTGAGCACGACATCGTGCCGCAGGTTATCCACCCCCACAGTGAGCCCATCGAGCGAAACGAATGGAGTCGAAGCCGACAAATTGGGAATCTCCGGCTTCTCCGGCGCTCCACCCAGGCGAAAAATAGGTATTCTCGGCATCCG